>Ga0302319_10011936_pt1 | contig 16439 bp, 13 predicted proteins | sample Bog_T0_2_FD_203319 | JGI IMG/M metagenome (GOLD analysis project Ga0302319, IMG submission 203319) | Peat permafrost microbial communities from Stordalen Mire near Abisko, Sweden - Bog_T0_2 | ecosystem: Environmental > Terrestrial > Soil > Wetlands > Peat | place: Sweden: Abisko, Stordalen Mire...
CAGGCTCCTGCAGGCCATTCTCGCTCGCCACCGGCAGGGTCCACCAGGTGTCGGCTTCACGCCAAGTGGCGCCCTCATCGTCAGACAAGTACCAGAGAATGATGCCGCGATAGTCGTTGGACCGAGCGGGACCGTCGACGGGGTGGTCGGCCTGGGCCGTGAGCGAGCGATTGAAGGCCACCGGGACGATGAGGCGACCGCGGCTGGTCTGAATCACCCGGTCGTTGTTGAGAACAAAATAGCCGGGGGCATTAATGACCAGCTTGGGCTCCGACCACGAGACCCCTTCATCGCTGGAGAGGCGCAGGTAGGGACGGCAATCGATCCCGCTTTTCTTAATGACATAGAACATGGCCAGCTTGCCACTGGCCAGGCGCAGGACCGACACGCTCATCAAGTTCACCCCGCCGTTCTTTTCGGCGAAAGAGCGAGGCGAACTCCAGGTCCGCCCTTGGTCGTCCGAATGGATCTCGGCAATGCCGGCCGAGCTGTAGTCGGAAAAACCGCTGGAAAATTGAGAATAGTAGAACTCGATCCGGCCGGAGCGAAGGGTGACAAAAGCACCCTCGGAATTGCGCGGATGCTCCGGTGTGGAGGGAAGGTTCAGGGTAACTTGATTTTCGGGATCTCCGCGCAGGTGGGCGAGGAGAAGGCCGGCCACAGCCAGGGCGAGCAGGGGTCGTTTCATCAGTATCATCGTGGGGATGTCGGGTTAGGGGAGGGGGCGGCAAGGAGCAAGGTATTTGGCGAGTTGGACTTTGAAGCGGGTCGTCGCTCGACTGGCGCGGCGGGAGGAGTGCCCCGTTATCGCTGATGGCTTGACGCCTGCCGCCTTCGGTTGCTTGAATCGCTCCTCGGATTTTGCAGGCGTAGCACAATGGATAGTGTGGTGGCCTCCGAAGCCATTGATCCGGGTTCGACTCCCGGCGCTTGCACCATTCAGCGGCTTGACATTGCTTTCCGATGTAAGACGGTAAGCCATGACAACCACGCTTTCCAGCAAGGGCCAAATTGTTTTGCCCGCGGCAGCGCGCCGAAGGCTCGGCCTGCAAGTCGGCGCAAAGCTGGCCTGTCAGATCCAGGGCAATCATATTGTGCTCACACCGTCGGCGGCTAAACAGACACGACTTCGCTTTGTCCGAAACAAGGCATCGGGGTTGCTCGTTACGGTTGCTCCTGCAGGAGCGCCGACCGTAACAAGCGAACAGGTGCACGCACTGCTTGCCGACTTTCCGTGAACTACCTCCTCGACATCAATGCCCTAATCGCGCTGGGGCACAACCGCCACGTCCACCATTCCCGCGCCAACGCCTGGTTTGCCAGCGTGAAAAATCGTACCGCCGTGATGCATACCTGCGCGCTCACCGAAATAGGATTTGTTCGCGTCAGCGTTCAGGCCGGCCTGCAACCCAACGTGGCGGCTGCGCGAACTGCCCTCGCCAAACTGAAGGGGTCCAGTCCGGTCGCTTTCAGCCTCCTCAACGACGCCTTGGGCATGGACCGTTTGCCGGCATTTGTGCAGAAGCCCGCGGAACTGGCCGACGGCCATTTGCTGGAATTGGCCAGAGAGCATGGAGCAAAGCTCGTGACCATGGACGTCGCCATCCCAGGTGCATTGGTCCTAACCTAAGAAATCCTGTCAGATTCCTGTCAATATTCGTGCCGCTTGATGCAGCATCCTGCCGCTCTCGGCCACATGGAAGGATCGGCTAACCGGCAACCGATCACATATTTATTTAATTATCGGCAGCTTACGGGATCTACTCTGAGCGATTTCTATGCCCTGCGCTTGCACCATTTTTTGTCAAGATAAGCGCAGTCGATGTCGGAACCTAGCGCTCGGGCGAGGTCTTTGTGGACGGCGTGACGCCCTCGTCATAGAGGGCGTCGGCCGTTTTCAGCTCGTTCCACGTAGGGAGCTTGATTTTATCCAGAGCCGCAGGCTCCCAGGTGTGTTTGGGTCGCACCGTCCAATAGTACGCTTTTTGTGGATCAAAGTTTGGGTTGGGCTTTGGCATCTCTGCGTGGACCTGGTCGCGCCAGCGGTGGAGGAGTTCCCTCATCCTGGTGGCCCGGTCCGGCTGCGCGACTGCGAGGTCGTGCGACTCGCTGATATCGTTCGCGAGGTCGTACAGCTCCACATGGTTGTCCTCTAGAAATTCGATCAGTTTGTATGGGCCCTCGCGAACGGCGGAACCCGGGGAGCTCGAAATATGCATGTACGTCGGAGTGTGCCAGAATAGGGGGCGATCCGCCAACGAGGCAACCCGACCCGTAATTAACGGGACGAGGGAGACCCCGTCGCCAGGATAGTTTGCTGGAAGGGCGGCGCCGGCAATCTCGGCCAAGGTCGGCATCAGGTCATTGCTGATGATCGGATCGCGGTGTTCTGATCCGGGCACGATGTGGCCGGGCCAACGGACGATGTACGGAACCCGAATCCCGCCCTCCCAAAGATTGGCTTTCTGGCCATGAAGGGGAAAGTTTTCGGTCATGATTGGCCCAATGCCGTTGTATTCAGTTTGAAGTCCCCCGTTGTCGGATGCGAAAATCACGACGGTGCGCTCGGAAAGATGGAGCGTATGAAGAGCCTCGAGGACGAGTCCCACTCCCTCGTCCATGGCTTCCGTCATCGCCGCATAGACGGGCGAGGTCTCCTGCTGGTGCGCGACGAAGCGAAGTCGGTACTTCGTGACCAGGTCCTTGCGCGCCTCCGGAACGGTATGGACGGCGTGGTATGCCAGGTAGCAAAAGAAGGGGCGGTTGCGGTTCTGTTCGATGAAACGGATCGCCTGCAGCGTAAGGGGTCCAGTCTCCTTTCCGGGATTGTCCCGCGCGAAATCTTTCAGGCGGGGGTCATAGGCGGCGCCGATTCCCGGGGCGCTCAGCGGCGGAGGCTCGACAAAGCCAAAAGCGCAGCGCATCGACTTTTCTCCCCGGCCGGGCGGCATCTCAAAACTGTCCAGCCGGTATGGCGTGTCGCCGTAGCCGAGGTGCCATTTTCCCATTAGGGACGAGCGGTATCCGCGGGGGATAAGGACGTCTGCCAGCGAGACGGCGGAGGTCGGCAGCGCAATACCGGTCAAAGGAGGGCTCAGCCGTTCCCATCCCCTGCGGTGCGTATCGATGTGTTCCGACATCTGATAGCGCTCCGGATAAGCTCCGGTCATCAGGCTCGACCGGGACGGGGAGCATGTCGGGCACATGTAGGCGTCGGTGAACCGCGTGCCCTCCCGCGCCAATCGGTCGACATGGGGGGTGTCGACGAGCGTGTTTCCGTAGCAGCCGAGATCCTTCCATCCGAGATCATCCGCGAGGATGAAAACGATATTAGGAGGCGGCTCAGGCGCCGCGGACGGGACGGACGTGGTTGCCAAGATCCCGACGACATAGTGCAGGGCTCGGGGTCCAATCAGCATGGCAGTGATGCTCCCTGGATTTTGATCGCTTGTTTTCCTTCTGAATCTCCCGCATCGTCGAGGGCTGTTCGCAGTTCGCGCACTTCGGCCGAAAGCCGCTCGCTCCTGAAACTAGCACCGCGACTTACCGAGGGCATCGTAAACCTTTCACCTTTTCGCGCATTGGTTCTAGCGAATTTGCCGCCCGCAGCCAAACAACTTACGGCACGTGGATACTGAGATCGGAGAATTTCTTGAAATCTTGATCGAAGGACGCGACCGCCTCCGCCGCTTCGACTGCCGTCGCGGCGAGGTAGCCATCGCCAAAATCGACGTTGCATCGTTCCACGCGCTGGAGGGCGTCAAGGACGCGGCCCTCGTGCTCCAACTCAAAGGTCGACGAGCGGAGCAGTGTGCTGAGTAGCTTTGCCGCGTCCTGACGAGGCATCCTGTAAGCGGTGCGGAGGGCATAAAATACTTCTGCTACGGTAACCGGCGACAAGGACAATAGGGCCTGCCCCGTTTTGCCGGCTTCCACGAGCTTTTTAGCGGCCGGTGACTGCTCGGCGTCGTCATTGCGAAGAAAACGCAGCAGGACATTCGCGTCCAGGTGATAGCGTTTCATGCCTTGCGGCTCGGCTTATTAGCCCGTCGCCCCATCGCCTCACGCGCTTTCTTTTTCTCCAAAGGATCGCGGGCCATGCCGTCGTTAGCCGCTCCGAAAAGCGCCATCACATCGGGCACCGGGCTAACGCGCGCGGAACCGTCCTCGCAGGCCTCCCACATCACCTCGGAGGTCTTCCAGATTCGCCGAAGTTCGACTGGGACTGTGGTTTGTCCCTTACTTGTTATCCATGTCCTTACCATGATTCAAAGTATTGCTTTTAATATAATTGCTGTCAAATCTAGGAATGACTTACCTCCGAAGGCGTTGTTCCAGCCAACCGATGGGCCGCAGGGAAGAATGCACAGGCCGGCCATATTCCTGTCCGATTCCTGCCAAGACTCATGCCGCCCCATGTAACTGCCTGCCATCTGCTGCGATTTGGTGGAACCGGAGAGGCGACGATGGATCACACAGTCAATTAATAAGCAGTAACTTAGGTGGTTATCGGGGGCCGATTTCAAATCCCGGCGCTTGCACCATGTTATTAAGGAATGATTTGATCAGGTTTTCATTCGCGCCTTCACGGCGCCGGAATATTCGGTCAGCACAATCGCAAAGACCTGCCGCTGGGTTACGCGATTGGCTGCCCGGTTAAGATCGGGGACGATCGAATACGATTTACCGAGCCGTGGTGAGCAAACCGCGCAGCAAAACCGCGCATCGGCCCGCCTTTCGCCCCGGCATCGCCGTCGGATCGATTGAGCCAAGCACTTCCCGGGCCTCGGCCTTGCGGTCGGCCGCTGCCAGAGCGAGTCCGTAAGCAAAGGCGATCGAATGAGATTTTCGCCAGCGACTCGAAATTGGAGCGACGGCTGCGAGTGCTTCCGGAGCCCTTCCGCCAACGGCCATGACCACCGCGTAGCAGCAGCGGAAATACTCACTGCTCGGATCGGACCTCAGGCTCTCCGCCGCCATTGCCTCCCACTTGGGCGGATCGCCGGCGCCGGACAGGCTTCCGAACAAGGCGCAGCTCGCCGCCGCCGTCTGGTCATTCGGGCGCAAGCTGCGCCACGCTTCAAACGCCCGGTAAAGGCCGGCGCAATCGCGCCGCATCTGATAGTGGCGAATGAGCATCCCCGACGCTTGGATGTCCACCGGCGGGGTGTTGTTGATGCTCCAGAGCAAATCGACCGAACGATCCGTCTCTCCCCAGGTATAAAGCAATTGCGCGACCAGAAGCGCCTGACTTCCTTTGCCGGGAGCATCGCCCTTGAGCTTGGTCAGCACCGCTTCCGCCTCCTCAGCCGCGCCGAGGTTTGACAGAGCAATCCACCGGTAAGCTAACTGCATCAGGCCCACCCCTGAACCCCAATCAGACAATCCGGTCCAATTCTCCAATTCCCGCCATTGGCAGGCCTGCCGGAAGGTCTCGGCAACCGCGACAAACAGGGGAGGGCTGGTTACGTCCACCGAGTTGACGGCCCGGGCCCATGCCAAGGCTTCTTTTGTCCGGCCGATTTGGCTCAGCCATTGGAGCAGTTCCGCCGACCTGAGCTGGCTCGTCGCCAGCTTGGCTTTGATCGACGCGAACAAAATCCGGAAAGTGGCATCATCCGCATGACCGGCGGCGGCCAGACAGGATTGGGTGTCAGCCATCGTGCAGAGCGGATGATCCAGGAGGGCCTGGGCCCATCTTGAGGTCGCGGCCGAATTCGCCTCGTTGACCGAATCTGCCAGCAGAACGCGGAGGGCAAAGCGTCCGAAAACGTCTTTGCTCTCGGCGCAATGGCCGAGCAGTTCCAGGCCTTGGCGGCGATCGCCCCCGATTCCTGTCGAAAGCAGCACCGTCCCCAATTGGGCCTCGTCCGAACGCAAATCCGGGCTTTTGACCTTGTGATCCAAAGCAATGGTAGCCCTCAGAAGATCCCGGGCGGTGCGGCCATCGCCCTGGCGAGATGCCAGTTCCGCTGAAAGCCGCAGAGCCCGGGATGAGTTCCGTAGCGCTTCCGGCGCGAGGGTGGCGAGCGCGTGATCGGCTTCGGTCAGATCGGCGCCGGCCAAAGCCAACTCGGCCCACGCCAGCACGTAATCGATCCGGTTTCCGCTGACTCGAGCGGCCCTGGCGGCCAAGGCGAAGGCCTGGGCTTTTTGTGCCCGCCGCCAAGCCAGTTGCGATGCAAGGCGCCACGGCTCGGGCCGGTTGGGATTTAAGGCCAAGGCTTGGCCAACAGAGTCGGCCGCCCGCTCCAAACGTCCGGCCTTAAGCCATTTCTGCCCAAGCAGGAGGGTATTGTTGAGCCGCCAGCGGCGGTATAATGAAGCGACTTCCCCATGGGCGAAGCCGAGCTGGGCCAGCGCTAGCGCCAGGGCGACCAGCAAGACACAACGCCGTGGCGTGAGCCGGCGGACCGCGGCCCGCGGAACCGAAGAGGAAACTTCGGGCAATTGCCCCAGGTGCGGGGCAACCTCACTAATCAGGCCCGAACTAATTGGCTGGAAAGGAAGGTTCATCGGCGAAAGGTTCCGGCTTGGAAGGCAGCCCAGAGACTACAATCCCAGTGGCCGAAGATTTTCGAAGAATTTTTCCACGACGGGTTGAGAGGAAATTTCGCCCCAGGAACGGTTGCTCGAGATGCGGACGAATAGCTGTTCCCGGCCGGGCTGAAAGCCGTACTTCAACGCCAAGTCAAAAAGGCGAAAGACCGAATACGGATTCTCATACTCCATCGGACGCCCCCCTACCAGGTGCCAAAACCACACATACAGCAACAGGCCATCTTTTCCAAAAACTCGGCTCTGCGGTTTGGGCACGCTTCTTCCTCCCACCCGAGCCGAAGCCTCGAGAGCGGGCGCGGGCTGCGCCGCCCAACCAACTCCCGGAACACACACGTCGGGAGTATGCGCCGAAACCAGGCTGATCGGCGCCTGGCCTGGCTGCCAAAAGCCCAAATAGAGGGTGATTTCCGTTGGGTGGGCCGAGCCATCTAACCAGTAGGTGCGGACAGCGAGGTCTTTCGTTTTCAAAATGGATTCAAGCGAAGCCGATTCGGCGTTGCTTTTCATTTTCCATCCCGCCGGGACAGACGGCATGATCTTGGCCAAGTCCAGCGGCCGGGAGGCCGGTGCGCGGCGGTGCGCCAGGGCGCCCATTCCCGCCAAGGTGACTGCCAGCGCCGTGTAGCAGATCAAGGCGCAGGAAAGGATTTTTTGCCGTCTGGTAACCGGAAGCGGCTTATTAGCCCTGTCGTTGGCGGGGGGATAACGGAAGGGGCGGCCTCCGCAGCGCCAGCCGATAAGGAGCAGAAGTGCGGTGGTGAGAACAATGATCGCGAACCCCGTGCCGTCGTGCCATTTGCCCGCAATGGGGATTCCTTGGCTCGCGACGAATGCCAGAACGAAGGAGCGAACAAAGTTTAGCGCCAAAGCGCTCACGGGTGCTGCCAGGACAACGATAATTCGCGCGCGCAGATTGGGCGCGAAGACCGAGGAAACAAACAGACCGGCCGCTAGCGAGGCGAGCAGACTCCGGACCCCGCTGCAGGCCTCGTCCACCCCAAGATCCATTTTGGCCAGTTCGATGACATTGCCGGCCTGATAAGCGGGTATACCCAGGATCTGCAGGGAATTCACAACCCCAAAGGTCACCCCGTGTTGCAGCGACTGAGTCAGGGCGGAATAGGTGCCGGGCGGCAGCGGAACGGCCAGAAGCCACAAGATAATGGCGACTGCAGCCGACCAGCTGGCCGAGATCCAGCGTAACTGGCCATCGGCGAACGCCAGCCATCCGGCACCGAGCAGGAAGACGACCGAGGACACCAGGAGAAACTGAACCAACGCATGGGACCAGTCGAGAGCCGCCAGATAAACGCCCGCAACCGCCAAGGTGGCCAATGACAGCATCGCCAGACCCAAGGCCGCCCAATCCCCGACCCCTCCTGGTCCAAAAAACTTCGGCGTGGGCTCAAGCCGACTTTCCACGACCAGAATCAGACACAGCAGCGGTACAAATAGCCCGTGCTGGAGGTCGGGATCCCGCTCCCAGGCCGGCAAAAGGATGAGCGAGAGGGCCCCGAGGATCGCCACCAGCACACCCGCGTTAATGCGGACAGCCCGTGGCATCCTTCGATACCCCGGCATTGGACTCGATCGTGACATCATTTATTGGCTTCGTTTATCTTCGGCGCGGTAAGCCCACCATCGTCCCGGCGCGCGCCAGCTTGAGCTTTTCATGGCCGGAAACCTACCGAACGCGGATTTGCCTTAACTCCGGTTAAAAAGGGTCGATAAAGCCCAAAATCTTTCCCGCCGGTCAGATAAGACTGCTCGTCTGCTGGGGACGACCCAAACCCTGACAATTCGATGAAGCGGAAACTTATAACTCTGGCGCTGCTTCTCGGCGCTCCCCTCCTGATCCAGAAAATCCGGGCGCAGGCGGTCGCCACCGGGGTATCCGGCCTTTATGGTACCGGATTCACCACCAGCGGGACGGCAATCACCCAGGGAACAACCAGTGCCAGCGCCGCCTGGTCGGTGACCGGCGACATCGCAAACGGCGTTTCGGCCAGCAAATTTCTGGGCACGTCGTACGTGGTGCTTGGATCGGTCGTCTCGGGTGATAATTTTGTCGCGAATCAGTCGAGCGGATCCTGGATTACCGCTCCCGGGGCCACCGCGAACGTGGGGTCGTATCCTGCCAACGACTCCACCGGGGCGAACCAGGGCGGTATTTACCTGCCCGGGGAGGGCACCAGCTATGCCTCGAATGGCAGCGGCGGATACTACCAGGAGGGCGTTTACGTTTACACCCTGACTTTCACGATCACCGGCACCGGCACCGCCGGACAAGCCGTCTCGAATTTCAAATTGAATCTCACCACTACCGCCGACGACACGTTTTCGGTTTACATCAATCCGACGACCAGTGCAGGCATTCCGACCAGTACTGCAGCCTACACCAGTTCAGGCACTTATGACCCGATGTCTTCGACGAACCTCTCCATCGCCTACAATAGCAGCAGCGCCCCATTTGTGCTGGGCACCAATAAGCTGGAAATGGTGGTGGATAACACTGCGAATGTCGTGGGCGCCAGCTCCGATAATCAGACGACCGGAAGCGGTCTGCTCGTCTACGACCTCAACGCCACGGTGCCGGAAGTTCTGCCCTGGGTGCCGGCGGCGGGCGCGGTCCTCGCCTACGCCGCCCGGCTCTGGTTTCGGCGTCGACGACCGCGTTGCGAAGCCGCCCATGCGCTTAAAGCCGGACTCAGCGCCTAGAACAACCGATCGGAGCTTCGCGCCCAAACTGTCGCGAGTTTGGAGCTTTCTGCTGATCGTGCTTTGGCTCGATCGTCCCCCGGGCAGCCTATTTGCGCAAACCTGGTTCACCGATGCTTTTCTGCCCTCAACCACCGCGGCTAGCGCGGACAGCGCGCAGATCCCAGGTCTGCTTCGAATCGGGCCGATCATCGTGGACGTGGACTCCACCGCTGAGATCGAGCACACCGATAACGTTAACTTCTCGCCCGTAGCCCAACCCGGCACCGAACTGAGCGCAGGAATCGGCTTCAACGCGGCTTGGCAGGCCCTTCAGGCGGCGCAATTTAAAATATCCGGAGCCTGGGAAATGAACAAATGGATCACCGGGCCCGGGCCGAATCAAGCCACCTTCACGGTCACGCCCGGTTCGACCCTGCGCTACTCCATTTATGTCGAGACGATCCAATTGACCCCGTTTGTCAATCTCAAGCGGACTTACGACCCAGGGCTGGCCCCGACCGTCGGCGATACGGCAATCTTCGAGCAGTCGAGCTATGATGTCGGCCTTCAGCTCGCAGTGCCGTTGCATAATCTAAACCTGGAGTTTATGGGACTGCGCGGGCTGAACACCAGCAGCGGATCGGGGGGCGTGGCCAATATCGACACTGATCGCCGACTGGCCAGCGCGCGGCTGGTCCGTGAATTCAATTCCCGCCTCCAGGGCGGCGTGGAATACTATGCGCTCGCCGAAAATTTCAAAAACGCGCCGGCCGAAGGTAGCACAAGCGAGACCGCGAGAGTGTTTAGCATGGCGCAGCTGACCGCGACGCTCCACTTGGTCGTCGCGCTCGGGGTGGAGGAGGTCAACTATACTCAGCCGGCGATGGCCGGCGACTCCACCCGTGACTCCCAACCGATTGCCGATCTCGAGCTGTCCGATTTCCTGCGCGAGAACCTCAGTTGCGCCTTACAAGTCAGCGATCAAGTTGCCGACAACTACAGCACGGATTATTATCGCACGTTGTCCGTGGGTCTGTCGGTCGCGTTCAAGTTTAACCAATGGATGTCGCTGTCGGCGGCGGCCAATTGGCAGCATATTGTCGAGTCCAGCCTCACCCAGGGCTCGGGTGATGTTTGGGATAACCGGGCCCATCTTCAGGTAACGGTCTCGGATAAACTCAGCCTCCACCTCGATGCGGGGATTTTGAGCAACCAAGTCGCGGCCGCCGGCCAAGGCTATAGCCAAAAAAGACTTGAACTCGGGGCGAGTCGGCGATTCTAGCTTCGGGTCGACGAACCGAAGGCGCATCTTAGGTTCGGGTGGCTTCAGCCCGGCAATGGTTGCCCCTGCGCCGATAATGCCGGGCCCGCTCCCGGCATTGCTCAGCCGCCGAGGCGTGAACTCCCTAGGTCGAACCTGCGCTCTAAAGGCGGCCAGATTCGCCGGGATGCACCGATTTTCCGGTTCCAACGCCAACCCGTGTCGGCGTTGCCCCTTCTGGCATCGAAAACATCCGCCCACCGTTCTGGGCTCGCGGGCTGCCACTGGGCGCCAAGAGCGAAGCTCCCCGCCGCGCTTTTTCCCCGAGCGGTATTTTTTTGGGGTACATCGGCGATTCTCCTGATTATGCTCGGCCGGATTGCCGGGAACCGGGGAAAGAGGCTTGGTCGGCCCCGCCGCCCATTTAAAAACACCAATCTTCACCCCTGATGACTCACTCCGCAGCCCGGGCCCGAAAAGGCCAACTTCAGCCGACCGTCGCGAAGGTCATCTGGCGGGGTCAGGCCGAAAGCGGCTATCGACCAGCCTAACCGCGGGTCGCGCCTCTGGGGTGGTCACACCGCTGGCCCGGTTGAGGCGGCTTCCCGACCCGTGGCTCCGGTCGACTCCTGCTCGTGATAGCCGTAGTCGTACAAATGCGGATCGGATTTCAAGTCATTGGCGATCAGCCGGACATTATGCTGCGAGTATTTACGGATGATCGCCACAGTCTTCCTCAATAAATTGAGTTTGCTCACTTTCATTCGGCTGATGAGCAAGACGTGGTCGGCATATTGCAGGAAAGAAATCGTGTCTGAGACGGGAATCAGGGGCGAGGAATCCAAAATGATGGCGTCATAGTGGGTCTTCAGTTCAAGAAACAGCTCGGGACTGAGAGCGCGGGGCAGCAGGTCGATCGCTTCGTTGGAAGCATTGCCGCGGGGCAGCACGCTCAGCCTGCGGTTGGGAAAGGCATGAATGCCTAGGCGCCAGCCGTTGGAGCCCGAGCCCAGACCTTCCGCCAAGCCGCGGTGCATCGCTTCCAGACCAAAGATTTCGCCGATGCACCCCCGCCGAAGGTCCGCGTCGACCAGCAAGGTGTTGAAACCCGACTTTTCCAGATAGAGGGCAAGATTGAGCGCGACCGTCGATTTCCCCTCATCGGGAATCGAGCTGCAGCAGAGGATGACCTTGTGCTGGTTTTCGCCGTCTCGAGAAAGATTCAGCGATGAGACCAGCCCTCGCATCGCTTCGCGCATCAAGGGAGGCTGGAATTCGGCGGTTGGCTGGTAGTCGGGTTCGGCCAATTCTTCGATGGGAGGGATTTCGGCCGTGATGGCGACGCCCGCCGCTTCGGCGACCTCGTCTTCCGAAAAGGCCCGCTGATCGATCTTGGTCAAGGCCAGAACGACGACAATTCCGATTAGGCCGCCGACGGTTAGGCCGTGGATGAACGCATTGACCAAATTCTCGGGCAAGGCGATCGCTTCTGTCGGGCGTTCCAAAATTTGCACCATGTCGAGATTGACCTCCCGGCTCACGTCGACGCTTTGCAGACCGCTGACCAGCCGGGTGTGGAGTTCTCGGCTAAGGGCGAGGTTCGACTGGAGGCGCTCATATTCGGCGGCGAGATGGGCCGATTCCAGCGATTTTTTCTCGCAGTCCGCGATCGCTTGCGTGATGACGCTCAGTTCGCTTTGCATGCCGGCCACGGTTTGCTCGTAGGACCGGTCAATTTCTACGGTGATCAGCTGGATAAGCCGCGATTGTTTCTGGATTTCCTGGTCCACCTTTCGGACGCGGGGATGTTTCGGTTGGTAGGTGGTGAGAAGTTGCTCCCGCTCAACTTGGAGCTTGATCAGCTCCTCGCGCAGGGCGTGTAATTCGGGGGAGCGTTGCGCATCTGCCGGAGGCGCCCCGTCACGGGTTTTGGTGGCGTCAAACGCCTGGAGCGCCTGAAGCCGACCTTCCCGGGCCTGGGTCACTGCTTGCGCCTTCATGGATGCGGCCATCTGCAATTGCATCCGCAGGTTGGCTTCACGGCTCTTCAATTGGGAAAGGAGCTGGCCAGCTCCAGAGGCTTCTCGATCCCAATAGCCCATATTGTGCTGATGTTTGAATTTGAACAGAGCCTCCTCATCGATGGCCAATTGGCGATCGGTCCGGGGGAGCTCTTCCCGAATTTGAGTGAGGGCGGCGTCGGTGGTTTCGATTCGGCGATCCCGGCGGAATTCGTTGTATTCGTCCAAGATGGCCTGCAGAAACTGTGCAGTATAGGCTTGGTCTATCCCAACGGCATCCAATTGAATGATGGTCGTGCGCGGCAAAGACTGGGCGATGACTGTGGCCGAGCCCGACAATTCAGGATGCTCGAGCTGCATCTTGCGTTGCGCCGTGGCGGCCAGTTCCGCACTTCGGAGGATTTCAATCTGTGTGCCCAGGAAATTGGTCAGTTCCTCTTTGTAGGCGTTGGCCGTTTCGGGTAGATTGATCCTTCCGCTGACCACGATTTTGGCCTGCGACGAGAAAAGCCGCGGCTTTTTCGCTTCCCCCTCGGCATAAAATAGGCCGATGGCCACGGCCATGATCGGGACGACCGGAAGATAATGGGCCGAGCGGGGTTTGATCTGCCTATACCGCGATACCAATTGCTCCAGCATGGTTCACCAGTTGACCAACTTGGAGCCGACGACAACGAAGTCGCCATCGAACAGGGGCACGTCGAGGTCAAGGCGACCTTTATCGAGAACTTCGTGAAGATCGACAATCTGACTTTTCACGGCCCCGGAGGGATCGGTGCGGAATATCTTGATCTTCCGAGCATCCGCAAAATCGCTGAGACCTCCGTCCTCCAGGATCACCTTGCCGGCCGTGTTGTTCTCGTTCTTGTCGATTTCGACCAGCCCAATATGTCTGACCTGGCCCGAGAGGAAGATTCGACCGCGATTGCTGGTCCGGGCCGCTCGGTCGATCAAGGCGAGCCGCAAGGTCGCCGACTTGTAAAAATCCTTATCAAGTTTGGATTTTATTAGCGCTGAGAGGCTGCGTTCGGTCAGCCCCCGGGCCGAGACTTCACCCAAATAGGGCAGGTTGATCAACCCTTCGGTATTGACCTCAATTTGGATTGGCGGATCGCCGTCTTCCACGATTTGGAAGGACAAACGATCCCCGGGCTGGAGGATGCTGAAATCATTGGCCGTGGCCGCAACTCCGCCCGCCTCCGGCGGGATTCCCCGCAGATCGGCCTGTCCGATGGCGAGGACGGCGGATAGGGCGATGAGTGTAATCGGTGGCTGGAAGGCTTTCATAGGGCATGGCGCTCATCCATCAATCGGCCATTTCCCCGTGAAGTGGAGTCATTCAGTCGCGATTGTTCGGGAACCGAAGACGACGGCAATTTCTTAAAATATTGAATAGCAGATTATTGCCGATTCAAGATCCATTAGACCCGGAGCAAGAGGTTATTAACAAACATAACTTTTGGGAAGCTCGCTGCCGCAGGCCGCCGAACGGCGGCTGATCAATCTTTCCATGCTCAGCGATATTCAAGGCAGCCTGAGCATGGGTTTTGTTACCGGAGGGGCTGGGACGAGTGGCCTAGAGCCCTTGCTGATCCGTGCCCTAGGCCCGTCGATTGGGCCGGGGAGCGTTTTCAACGTGCCCGACCCGACTTTGAGGGTGGTGGAGCAGAGCACGCATTCGACCTTGGCCACCGACGCGGGCTGGAGCGCTCCGGCCGGGAATGCGACGGCCGTCCAGAAAGCCGATGCGGCGACGGGAGCCTTTGCCCTGACCAACACCTCCAGCCTGGATTCGGCGTTGCTTGGGAATCTGGCCCCCGTCACCGGTGGATCTTCGGCCATCGGCGCCGGCAAGTCCGGTGACGGCGGCTATGCCCTGACCGAGGTTTGTGACGCCGTCAATTACACCTCTGTCAGCGCCCGCTTGATCAATCTCTCTTGTCTGACCCAGATTGCCGGCGGGGGCCCTCTCGACGTCGGGTTCGTGGTGGGCGGAGCGACCTCTAAGACGGTATTAGTCCGAGTGGGCGGCCCTGCCCTCAACACCCTCTATGGCATCGGAGGTGTGATGCCGGACCCGCAATTGCAGGTCTCGCCCCTGAGCAGTTCCAGCACGGTCCTGGCCTCCGATGCTGGTTGGGGTGGAAATTCCCAGATCGCCACAGTAGCGGCTTCGGTTGGGGCTTACACTTGGCCCAGTCCGACCAGCCTGGACTCAGCCGCCTTGGTGACGCTCGCGCCCGGCGCCTACACTGTCCAGATTAACGGGGCTACCAGCGACGGCGGAACCGTCCTCGTCGAAATTTACGATGTTCCATAGGGCTTTCGGCCAATGATCTGTCGGTGCCCGTGGCATATTCTGCTAATAAGACTGTCTCCTGCGCTCGGCTCTCTCCTCGTTGACCAACAGTTCTTGAAGCCATACACGGGCATGCTCGGCCATTAATCGGCCGGCTGGGGTGCTATTAGTGGTTCGATAGGCCGTCCGCGCCGCCAGTCGATACGAATTAACTTCCCGGACTGGCTCGTCGTAATCAGGGGAATAACGCTTTGAGCGGTGACGGTCGGAGGGAATAATCGGAACCGGAGGAAAGACAGAAGGGCCCGGACGATGAATTGCGTCTGAGATCGCGTTGCCCAAGCAGGCACCCAAGATTAACGCCAAGATGCGCATCGCCCATAATTTAATGGGACACGAAGCCTCGGCAAGGACAAGATGCAGGGTGAAGGGTCGCAGCCTAATAGCCCGGTTGGGCTCTTGCAGCACTCTTTCTCGTAGAGTGAAAGCCGTCCAATTTGCAGCTCTCAATCGCGATCACTTATCTTAATTCGCTGGATATGACGCGCTGACAGCTCGACCGTTCGTGATTCGAGGGGTCCAATGGGGACTTGAACCGCCGGTGACCAACCGCTGATACCGTGAAATCCAATATCTCTTCCGACGATGGGGAATTTCCACCTGCGCTTGCGATTGTCACCGTCCGGACGCTCGAAGAAAGCGGCCTCACAGGTGTCTTGCACAGCTGGCTCGTTGACGACGGGCAAATCGTGGGAATTGGACAGCCAATCATACAAATCGAGATTGCTGGGGTGATGGTGCAGGAGGTCGCGACAGTAGCAGGGAGAATTGGCCTGATCGGCGACGTCGGGGATGAAATTAAAGATGGCGAAATTGTCGCAGTAATTCACTCCGACCATTCTGCCCAATTCGCCAATATTAATTGGGAGTGGCTACTTCGGCTTAACCTGAAACAGATTATTTTCAGGAAATAATATACCCTCTTTAAGCCAGCCATAAAAATCGTCGCTTACGATCGGCGCGTCGATGGTTAGATCCGGGGCAATGCCTGTTCGCCGTTGGTTTAGACGTCCATTGGTGAGTGGATCGTCCAGGCAAAACCATTTACCGGTTGGTAGCTTTAAATGGTAAGAGTTTCCATCTGGCCCCTTTAAACGGCGACGGTCGTTGAAAATCGCTCCTGCCTTTGCCTCGTCCAACATGACGTATTCCTCAGATCCCTCGATTTGGAAAAGTCTATGAGGAAAAATCACCTTGGTGTCCCACCTCGAAAAATTATAGCCGCACCACTTACATCTCACGGGCCAACGTGATAAATCCCAGCCATCCATCTCCGCGTCTCGCCACTCGAGTGCAGAGGTTCGTTCCCACCAGACATCGTCGTATTCAGCGTCCGCCAAATGTCGTCCGCCATCTGCCGTCCGACAATGCCTATTAAGGCAGATTGACCGTCGGACGCGTCTGACCCATGGGCTCGGTGAGAGAATAAAACAGCGCATATTTTCCATCTTTTGAAAGAACCCGGAAGGAAGCACTGATAATAATGCGGACAGTCTTCTGGAAAATCGATTAAGTGAGCGAATATCGGCGATTGGGG
>Ga0302319_10011939_pt1 | contig 16438 bp, 12 predicted proteins | sample Bog_T0_2_FD_203319 | JGI IMG/M metagenome (GOLD analysis project Ga0302319, IMG submission 203319) | Peat permafrost microbial communities from Stordalen Mire near Abisko, Sweden - Bog_T0_2 | ecosystem: Environmental > Terrestrial > Soil > Wetlands > Peat | place: Sweden: Abisko, Stordalen Mire...
GAAATGGACTAGACTTCAGGATGATGTGGAAACTTTGTAATTTGCGATTTGGTTCTTCTGTGGCCGGGCTGGCTTTGGCTGGTTTTCTGTTGGGATTGCCGGTGGCGCAGGGTCAGTCTTCCTCTTCGAGTTCGGCTTCGAGCAATTCTCAGGCTGGGCCTACGTTTGCGCGGGAAAAGGCTCCGACGCTGGTGGATCCGGCCGGGGATGCGGTGCAGTTGCTGGATTCTGAGCCGCTGTTCATGATGGCGACGGCGTTGAACGCCTGCGGGTATGACGAGGGGTTGGCGGAGAGCGATCCGATCCGGCAGCAGGTGCGGGACGAGGTGGCGAAGGCGCTGGCGGCGAGCGAGGACGCGCGCGAGGCGCGGGACAATATCTGCCTGTATATTGCGCAGCACAAGATGACCGGGACGGTGAAGGATATTTCGCAGTATGTTTCGCTGGCGCTGTATCTGACGCCTTGGCCTGCGATGGAGACTTCGGTAGAGCTGCCGCAGATGCCGCCGGATTCGACCCAGGTGGTGGAGATATTGCCGCTGCTGAAGGAGTTTGCGAAAACGGTGGATCTGAACGGGATCTGGCTGACGCACCGGCATGTATACGACGAGGAAGTGAACCGTCTGCATGACTCGCTGACGCAGATGATTGTCTCGACCAACTATTACCTGAAGATGCCGGCCTCGACTTACGATGGGCGGCGGTTTATTGTGCTGGTCGAGCCGCAGTTGAATCCGCATACGATCAACGCGCGGGTGTATGGCGGGGATTATGTCGTTGTGGTTTCGCCGGAAGTTGTGGCCGGGGGAAAAGAAACGATCCGGATGACGGATGTGCGGCATACGTACCTGCACTATCTGATTGAGCCGCTGTTGTATTCGCGATCGACGGCGATGGACCGGTTTTTGCCAATTTTGAAGGAAGTGAAGGATGCGCCGCTCGAATACCGGTACCGCTCGGACATTGTGGAGCTGACGATCGAGTGCCTGATCAAGGCGGTCGAAGCGCGGACAATGGATACGGGCATTCCCGCGTATGTGGCTCCGAAGGATGAGAGGCGCGAGGATTTTGCGGCGGTGGAGATTGCGCGCAACGCGGTAAACGCGCGGATGGAGCAGGTGCGCCTGGCGCGGGTTCGGCACGAGATGTCGCAGGGGTATGTGCTGACAGCGTATTTTTATGAGCAAATGACGCGGTTTGAGAAAGATCCGGCCAGTTTGCGGGACACGATCGGCGAACTGGTGTACGGCATGGATATCGATCATGAGACGCATCGGGCGCGGGATGTGACGTTTGACGCGCAGGCCGACGACGACGTGCTGCGTCGGACGGCTCCACGCAAGCTGACGGGGCTGGATTTGGCGGAAGCGAAGCTGGAGGCTGGGGATCTGCCGACTGCGGCGGCGATGGCGCGGGAAGCGATGACGATGGCGCCCGGGGACAAATCCGTGGATACGGGCCGGGCGAACTTTATCCTGGCGCGGGTGGATATTATGACCCGGCGACCGGAGCAGGCTCTTGACGAGTTTGAGAAGGCTGCGGCGACGGCGAAAGAGACGCGGATTTTGGCGTGGTCGCATATTTACCTGGGCCGGATGATGGATCTCTCCTGCCGGCGCGAGGACGCGATGAGCCAGTACAAGGAAGCGCTGGCGGTTCGGGACGGCGAGCAGGATACGCGAATTGCGGCGGAGCGGGGATTGAGGAAGGCTTACGCGCCGGTGCAGGGGCATGTTTGCCAGGATGATGCTTCAAATGACGGCGCGGCGGACGGGCCCCCTGCGGATGAGGCCAAACCGTCCGTGAAGCCGCCAGGCGGGGGATCGCCGTTTACGCCGGGGAAACCGGGGACGACGGTGTTGCCGACGCCGGCGCCGAAGACGCAGGCCCCTTCTCCGCAGCAGTAATGCCGGTTTTGAGCCGATTTGGAACCCGTACCGAGCAGGATTGAGAGATTCTGCCCGGAATTGCGTCTACCATATAGAGAGATGCAGCGGGCGATTTCGACCCAATCCGGGGAATTGGCGCGTCCAGACCAGACCAGAGATACATCGCGGCTGGAGTTGGCGCTGGGGTACGCGTTTCAACGGCCGGGTCTGCTGGCGCAGGCGCTGACCCATCGGACGTTCACGCATGAGTCGGCGACGCCGGCGATGGAAGAACGCGGCGACAACCAGCGGCTTGAGTTTCTTGGCGATGCGGTGCTGGGGCTGCTGGTGGCGGAGCTGCTCTTCAAAGAGCATCCCGGCTGGCAGGAGGGTGAGCTGAGCCGGATGCGGGTGCAGTTTGTGAATCGCGTGCATCTGGGCAAGGTGGCCAGGGCGATCAAGCTGGGCCAGCATCTGCGGCTGAGCGGTGAGCGGGAGCGATCCGGCGGGCGGAACAATGAGTACATCCTGGCCAACGCGATGGAGGCGGTGATCGCGGCGATGTATCTGGACGCGGGAGGCGAGCTGGGACCGGTGCGGCGGTTTGTGGAGGCGCAGGTGCTGGGTAATCGCGTGGAGGCGCTGGCCGGAGAGTTGGAATCAGGCGGGGCGCTGGGAGATTTCAAGAGCGCGCTGCAGCTTCATTTACAGGCGACGGGAGAGGGAATGCCGGTATATCGTCTCTTGCAAGCGAGTGGGCCGGATCATTTGAAGCAGTTTGAAGCCGATGTGCGAGTGCGTACACGCACGGGCGAGTTTGGAGAAGCGCTGGCGGTGGGCTCGGGTGCTTCGCGGAAGAAGGCTGAGCAGGAGGCGGCGCGACGGGCCCTGGCGCTGCTGTCGAGCGAGGCGAAGTTGGCGGAAGAGGAGCCGGCACAGGTATGACGAGGACGTCCACGCTTCCGGCAGTTGAGGAGACGCAGGTTGGTGCGGCTTTGCCGGCGGTTACAGCGAGTCAGGTTGCGGCCAATTCGGCTGCGGCGGCTGTCCGTAGCGAAGCTGCGATGGGGCTGGGGCAGGCGATCGCGCACGACGTGGCACACGGTATGCCGGAGGCGGTTTCCTCGCTGTTGCGGACAGTGATTGTCGCGCTATTTGTGCTGACGTTTGTGGCGCAGCCGATGGTGATCCCCTCGGAAAGCATGGAGCACACGCTGCTGGTGGGGGATTTTCTGCTGATGAACCGGTCGGCGCTGGCTCCGGCGGGGATCTGGAAGCGAATTTTGCCGTATGCGCCGGTGGAGCGTGGGGAGATAGTGACCTTTCACGCGCCGATGGACTCGCGCGAGTACCTGGTGAAGCGGGTGATCGGGCTGCCGGGGGACCGGCTGCGGATCGACAAGGGTAAAGTGACGATCAACGGGCAGACGCTGGCCGAGCCGTATGCGACTTTTGAACCCGGTGAGGCGAATGCCTTTCTGGATCACTTTCCGACGCAGACCTATACCGATCCTCGCGTGGAGCCGGATTGGTGGAAGCGCCTGCAGCAGGATACGCAGGATGGGGAACTGGTGATTCCGGCCGGCGACTACTTCATGATGGGCGATAACCGGAATCACAGCCTGGATTCGCGGTATTGGGGATTTGTGAAGCGGAGCCAGATTATTGCGCGTCCGCTGGTGATTTACTTCTCTCTGGTGCGGCCTTCTCGGACCGATCTTCAACAGGCCTCAGATGATAGACTTGGGCACGAAAGTGATGTTTCGGCGCAGTTGAAGGGGTTTGCGCGCTGGAGGCGAATTTTCCGGGTAGTGCACTAGATTTGCATCCCTCAGGGGCTAAAACCCCGATAACGAAGGGGTCTGGAATGTGCGGGCTGAAGCCCGTAGCCTTCGCAACGAGGATTCCTCAGGCAGGCCTGGAGACAGTTGGGTTGCGGAACCCGCGCTTGGTTGGGCGCGTATTGAAGCAGGGAAAACGAAACGATGGCCAAGGCTGACAATCTGGTTGTGGAAACTCCGGCTCAGGGGAATGCTGCACCGGCGGCGAGCGCCGCAGCGGCGGAGCGCGTGGAGGAGACGCCGTTTGAGGCGCTCGCGAGCATCTGCTCTGTGCTGGTGATTGGCCTGTTTATTCTCACGTTTCTAGCGCAGAATTTTGTGATTCCTTCCGGTTCCATGGAGAAAACACTGCTGGTGGGCGACCATCTGCTGGTGGACCGGATTACGCTGGCGCCAAGCGCTTCCTGGATGCCGCTGGTTCACTACCGCGAGCCGAAGCACGGCGACATTGTTGTTTTCCTCAAGCCGGGCGAGCCGGATATGTTTCTGGTGAAGCGGCTGATCGGGGTTCCGGGCGACCATATCCATCTTCGCGACGGAGTGGTGATTCTGAACGGCGTGGCGCAAAACGAGCCTTACGCGAAGCTTTGGCCGGAGGATACCGAGATTCCCTACGCGGACCAGTTCCCTGCCGTTTCGACGGGGGAAGCCAATGGCATTACGGAGCAATGGGCTGTGGATTTGCCGACCCATATTCAGGGCAACGATATGGTGGTACCCCCGGGAATGTACTTCATGATGGGCGACCACCGGCATGACAGCCTGGATTCACGCTACTGGGGCTTTGTGCCGCGCGCGAATATTGTGGGTCGGCCGCTGTTCAATTATTGGTCGTTCAAGACTCCGGACGACCAGATGTACAAGACGAGCTTTTCCGACAATATCGCCTGGATGGCACATGTGGTGTTGCACTTCTTTACCGACACCCGCTGGACGCGTACCTTTCACGTGGTGAAATAGCGACGATGGAAGAGGCCGATGCCAAGCTGGCCGATGGAGCGTTGTCCACGACGGACGACTCACCGGCAGATTCTGATCTTTCCCTAAACCACAAGAAACGGATGCGCTTGCGCCGCCGGATTACGGCGGCTTTCCTGGTGACCGTGTTGCTGGCTGCCGCCCTGGTGCTGCCGGGGATGGTCAACATTGCCCATTACAGACGGCAGATCACTGCATTGATGAGCCGATCGATGGGACGACCGGTGCGGATGTCCGGCGTAGAACTGCGGCTGTTGCCGACGCCGGGGTTTGTTCTCCACGACTTGGCAGTCAGCGAAGACCCGCAATTTGGTGCGGAGCCGATTCTCTCGGCACGCACCGTGGTGGCATCGATCCGGGTGCTGTCACTCTTGCGGGGCCGGATCGAAATCAGCCGGGTGAGTGTGGATGAGGCGAGTCTGAACCTGGTGCGATCGAGCGAAGGGCACTGGAATCTGGAGGCGCTGATGACAGGGGCACAGCCCGGAGCGGCTGGTACGCAGCGGCATATCCCAGGGACATCGGCGCATTTCCCGTATCTGGAAGCCACGCAATCGCGAGTTCATCTGAAGAACGGCGTGGTCAAGAGCCCGTTTTCGATTGAGGACACGGATCTTTCTCTCTGGCAGGATGCGCCGGGACAATGGCGGGTGCGATTGCGCGGTCAGCCGATGCGGACGGATATTCCGATGAGCCTGGCGGATACGGGTGAGGTGCGGCTGGAGGCAAGTTTACAGAGTGCGGCTCAGCTGCGAGAAATGCCACTGAAGTTGGATATGGAGTGGCGCAACGCCCAATTGGGGCAGCTTTCGCGGTTACTTACGGGTTCGGACGCGGGCTGGCGGGGGGATTTGACCGCGGATATCGATGTGCAGGGCACGCCCGAGAATGCCCAAACCCAGGCGCGGCTGCGGGCCACCGGGGTGCGGAGGGCGGAGTTTGCGCCGGATTCTCCACTGGACTTTGATGCGAACTGCAGCTTCCGCTATCAGCACTCACTCAACGCCGCGCACGCCGTGAACTGCAATACCGCGATCGGCGACGGCCGGCTGGACCTGAAGGCGGAATTGCCGGGTTCTGCCGGGCCGCCGGAAGCGATGCTTGAAGTGAAGGATGTGCCGTTGCAGGCGGGTTTGGATCTGCTGCGCACGGTGCGCAGCGGCTTTGCGCCGGGGATCCAGGTGAAGGGCGCTGTCAACGGGAGCTTGACCTATAAAGAAGTCGCCGCGACAGATGTGGTTTCGGGCGAGAAGAAGCACCGCGCTGCAGGAAAGGCCGGAGCCGGAAAAAGCTCCTTCGCCAGCGTACCCAGCGATCTGCAGGGCGCATTGACACTGGCGGGCGCGGAATTGAGCGGCGGTCAGTTAACGGAAGCATTGAAGCTGCCTGAGATTACGCTGACGCCGACCATGGTTGGGGGCGTCCGGGACGCTGAAGCGGGTCGGCAGCAACAGATGATTGGAAACCCAGCTTTGGTCACAAAGTTTGCTGTTCCGCTGGGAAGGCCTGCGCTGCCAACTCAGAACGCAACCGCTTCCACGCTTGTGGGAGCGGCTGCGCAGAGCGCAGAGGTTGAGTTATACATTCAACGGCAGCGTTTTCAGATACAGGTAAAGGGTTCTTCGCCTGTCGCCAAGCTGCGAGAGCTGGCTTACAGCTTTGGGATGCCGAGTGCTGTTGCGGTAGACAGCTTTTCCGGTGGCACGGCGGATTTCGATCTGACTTCCATGGGTCCATGGATCGCCGCGGACGATTCCGGAAGTCTTTCCACGTTGCCGGGGATTGGCCCAGGCAACACGCCGGCGGATTCCCTGGAGGCAACGCTTACGCTCAATCACGCGGAATGGCGCGCAGACTATCTGCTGCATCCCGTGGAACTTCCCCGTGCACTGGTAAGGATTGGCGGCTCGAATTTCAATCTGACCTCCGATTTCGTGTATGGCAGGGCGAAGGACGCCGGCAAAGGATCTGTGCATGGTTCGGTCGAAGTCGATTCGGCAACATGCCCGTCGGTATCGGCTACGGACGCGGAGGTGAAATGCGCGCCCCAGGTTCAGATACGCTTTGGGGCGCTGGATGCTTCGTCTCTGGAGACGGCAATGCTGGGTGCTCCGGAGGAGAAGAGCCTGCTGGCGCCGCTGCTTGAGCGAATGCGCGGCTCGGACCGGCCAAAATGGCCGCCTGTGGCGCTTACTGTCCAAGCTGACAGCCTGGTGCTGGGTTCGGCGACGCTGGACAAGCCGGAGGTGCAGATCCGTTTCGACAAGGACGCAGCGGTCGTCAAGCACTGGGAGGCTGGTTTGCTATCCGGAAAGGCGGAGGGTACGGGCCGCTTTGCCTGGGCGGACGACAAGCCGCAATATGCTTTCGACGGGAGCTTTGCAGGACTGAATGCAACGCAGCTGGGTACGCTGCTCGGCGGCCACTGGACGGGCGGACCGGTGAGTGGAGAAGGTAAAGTTCAGCTTTCCGGGCGAACTACCGAGGAATTGTCCTCTTCCGCGGCCGGGACGGTTCACTTTAGCTGGTTGCATGGAGCAGGGCTTGCGGTTGGTGAGACCGAGGCGACGAGCTTCGACGAATGGAGCGGGACGGCTACGATCCAGGGCAATCAGCTGCTCCTGGATGAGAACGCACTCACGATTCGGAGGAAGAAATCTTCCCTTGCGGGGACGATTGCCCTCTCTGGACCTGCGGAAAGACCGGCCAAGTTGACCGTCGCGCCGGAGGATAGCAAGCCTGTCGAAACGAAGAAGGCCGCAAAATAGCTGCCGTAAAATACAGGAATGACGGCTTCTTCTTCGTTCTCCAATGCTGCTGCGCCCGTTGCCGGACCGGTAACGGTGCGATGCAAGGGCATTCTCTTCGACATGGATGGGATTCTGATCTCTTCCCTGGGTTCGGTGGAGCGCTGCTGGCGCGCCTGGGCGATTGCGCGGGGAATCGACCCGGTGCTGGCGATCCACACGGCGCACGGCTGCCGGGCGATTGAGACAGTGCGCAAGCTGAGGCCGGACTTGAATGATGAGGCCGAGCTGAAGTGGATTGAGGATATGGAAGTGGCCGATCAGGACGGGGTTGCTGTGCTGCCTGGGGTGCTGGCGCTGCTGCATGCGCTGCCAGCGTCGCGCTGGACGGTGGTGACTTCGGCGACGGAGCGGCTGGCTCGGGTGCGCCTGGCGGCAGCGGGGATTGCCGTTCCCGAACGGATCATTACCGCGGACATGGTTGAGCACGGCAAGCCAAACCCGGAGCCGTATCTGCGCGGGGCGGAGATTCTTGGGCTGCCGGGGGCGGATTGCGTGGTCTTTGAAGACTCCGGTTCGGGAACCAAATCGGGGCGCGCGGCGGGTTGCACTGTGATTGGAACGACCTTTTCGCATCCGATTGCGGAGCTGAGCGCGGCGCATTATCTGGTGGGGGATTTGACCGCGGTTACCGCTGAGGCCGTACCTGGCGATGAGGAGATTGCGCTGCATTTTGCGCCGCTGGCGGTGTAGAACTTAGCCGGTCTCGGGGAATCCCACCCTGGCCGGAGAAACGAAAGTCCGGCGAGGGTGGGGCGTCCGGGCTCGTGATTTAGAGCAGAATCAGCATAGGTGTCCCCGATCAGGTATTTGTGCGGTTGGATTTTTCCTGGCAAAAAATCCAGGCTGGCATTTCTGCCGATGGGTACAGTTGTGCTGATTCTGCTCTAAATGTGGCGCGCCGGCTAAGGATAGCAGCGACCCGCTGCAGGTCTTCTTCTACGTCGACGCCGATGGTGTCTCCGAAGGCTTGTCCGACATAGATCGCAATGCCGTTTTCGAGTAGTCGCAATTGCTCCAGGCGCTCGATTTGTTCGAGCGGCGACGGGGCGAGTGCGGCGAATTGTTCGAGGGCCGGTTTCCGGTAGGCGTATACGCCGAGGTGTTTGCGATAGCCGGCATAATCGACGCGGTCGCGATCGTAGGGGATGGTGGAGCGGGAGAAGTAGAGAGCGCGGCCGTCGGCGGCGGTGACTACTTTTACCGCGTTGGGGTTGGCGATGTCGGCAGCTGGGCATGGGACGCTGATGGTGGTGACCTGCACTTCCGGACTGGAAAAGAGAGCCAGCAAGGGCGCGAAGTGCTCCGGCGTGAGCAGCGGTTCGTCACCCTGGATGTTGACGTAGATCTCGGCGTCAAGCTGGCGGGAGACTTCGTAAACACGATCGCTTCCGCTGGCGCATTCCGGCGAGGTCATGGCGACTGGGATGCCACGCTGGGCGCAGGCTTCTGCAACTTCCTCGGAGTCGGTGGCGACGACGACTTCATGCATGCAATTGCTGGCGACTGCAGCGCGCCAGACCCACTCCACCATGGGGCGGCCAGCGATATCGCGCAGGACTTTGCGCGGCAGGCGGGTGGAACCGAGCCGGGCGGGGATGACGCCGAGGATTTTTCCTTTACTCATAGATTGCCAGTGTAAATTGCCGCGTCTTACACGGACAAAGCGTCGTACCACTTTTTATGAACACGTTCAAAATGTCTTGACGAATGAGGAATTCGGCGTAAACTCATAATTGAACACGTTCAAAATCAGCGGATTCGCAAAGGAGGGGTCGAAAATCATGTATGTTCTTACCTGTTACCTGAGTTATCTGGCGATCAGCACTGCGCTGACCGTGTGGGTGGCGCGCACGCTGCACAAGAGCGGACGCGTCTTTCTGGTGGATGCGTTTCACGGCAATACGGAGCTGGCAGACTCGGTGAATCATCTGCTGGTGGTTGGGTTTTACCTGATCAATGTGGGCTATATCGCCGTGGCGCTGAAGACGACGGAGTCGCTGACCACGTCCCGCGAGGTGATAGAGCTGGAGAGCGGCAAGGTGGGCGTGGTGCTGCTGATCCTGGGTGCGATGCATTTCTTCAACATTTTTGTGCTGGGCCGGATGCGCTATAAGGCGCGAAGCCGGGCCAATCATAGAGAATCAATTCTGGCATGAATCTGACGAATTCCAGCACGAAGTCCAGTACAAAGAAGTCGGAAGAGACGCGTGCACGCATTTTGGAGGCCGCGCTGGCGGTGTTTCGCGAGCGCGGGTTTTCCAATGCGACGATGCGGGAGATCGCGGCGCAAGCGCAGGTGGCTTCCGGCGCGGCTTACTACTATTTCGACTCGAAAGACGCGATTGTGATGGCGTTTTACGAGCGGTCGCAAGATGAGATGGTACCGGCGACGATGGCCAAGCTGGATGAGGCCAAGACGTTGGAGGATCGCCTGCGCGCGATTATCGCGCATAAATTCCACTACTTCGGGCCGAACCGAAGTCTGCTGGGAGCGCTTTCGGCGCATACCGACCCGCATCATCCGCTTTCGCCCTTCAGCGCGGAGACGGCTCCTGTGCGTGAGCTGGATATTGGACTCTTTGCGCGAGCGGTGGACGAGTCGCAGGTGAAGCTGCCGAAGCGGATCCGGCCGTATCTGCCGCGTTTGTTGTGGATGTACCAGATGGGGCTGATCCTGTATTGGGTTTACGACGGGTCGCCGGAACAGCGGCGGACCTGGACTCTGTTTGAGAAGTCCTTGCAGATGATTTTGCTGACGCTGCGCTTTGCGAATAACCCGATTCTGATGCCGCTGCACCGGCTGGCGGCGGATCTGCTGGACTCGGTATACGGCGGCGCGACCGGGGAACCGGGCGAATGACCGGCGAGCCGTTGCGAATTGTGATTCCTGGCGGAAGCGGGCAGGTGGGGCGTTTGCTGGCGCAGCATTTTTGCGGGCAGGGTCATGCGGTGACGATTCTGACCCGGCGGCCTGCATCTGAAGCCCAGCTCTGGCTCGAAGTTGCGTGGGATGGGGTGACGCCCGGACCATGGATGGCGGAGTTGGAGGGCGCGGATGTCTGTCTCAACTTAGCTGGGCGGAGCGTGAATTGCCGCTACACTGCCCGGAACCGGCAGGAGATTTACGATTCGCGGATTGTTCCGACCCGGCTGCTGAATGAGGTGATTGCCGGTCTGAAGACGCGACCGCGCGTTTGGATGAATGCGAGCACGGCGACAATCTACAGGCATTCCCTGAGCGAACCGATGAATGAGGCGACAGGCGAACTGGGCGGCAATGAGCCGGGCGCGCCGGAAACATGGAATTTTTCGATCCGCGTGGCGAAGGACTGGGAGCGGGCGTTTTTTGAGACAGAGATACAGGGAACGCGCAAGATTGCGCTGCGGTCAGCGGTGACGTTCAGCGCGGATAAAGGCGGGATCTTCGATATGTTGTCGACGATGGTGCGGCGTGGGCTGGGCGGGACAAACGGCAGCGGCGCGCAGATGGTCTCCTGGGTTCACGGCGAGGATTTTTGCCGGGCGGTGGACTTTCTCATCGCGAATGAATCCCTGGCGGGGGTGGTGAATATCGCTTCGCCGCATCCGGTTGCGAATCGCGAGTTCATGCGCGTGTTGCGGCGAGCCTGGGGCGTGCCGCTGGGACTACCGGCGCCAGCGTGGCTGATCGAAATTGGGTGTTTTCTGCTGCGAACTGAGTCGGAACTGGTGATGAAGAGTCGAAATGTAGTGCCGGGAAGGCTCGAGGAAATCGGCTTCCGGTTTCTGTTTCCGGATTGGCCTGAGGCCGCACGCGATCTGGTAACGCAATGGCGGAGTATAGGCCGGTAGATCGAGGCGTGGCCGCGCTCCCGATACACTTGTGCTTGCATCTTTCCTCACTTCGAGAGTCCCGAACTTGAGCCTTCCTATTCCGACGGAATTCAACCGAAACCCCAGAGCTGTGCGCGGGCACATCGCGCTTTGGACGCCTTGCGTGGCGATGCTGCTGCTTTCGTTTATCAGCCTCATGGACAGGAGCATCCTGGGGATTCTGAGTCCGGTGATGCTGCGCGATTTGCATTTAACCGCCGGGCAATACGGCACTGCTCTGATGGTTTTCAGCATCTGCTACATGGTGGCGAACCCGGTATGGGGATTGCTGATGGACCGGGTGGGATTGTTTGTGGCGATTGGGCTGGCGGTGGCGCTTTGGTCGCTGGCTTCCGGGGCGCATGCGCTGCTGAGTGGCTTTGTGGGACTGTGTGTGGCGCGGGGGTTGCTGGGTTTTGGCGAGGGCGCGGCTTTCCCTGCCGGGCTGAAGACGGTGACGGAGACGCTGCCCGAGGAGCGGCGGTCGTTTGGACTGGGACTGGCGTACAGCGGCGGTTCGCTGGGAGCGCTGTTGACGCCGATTGTGATTGTGCCGCTGGCTGAGCGATGGGGCTGGCGGGCGGCGTTCTGGATGTCTGCGGTGGTGGGCTTTGCGTGGATCGTCGGGTGGTGGCTCTTGCGGGCTTCGGGGCTCTACCGGGCGCGGAGGGTTGAGGCGGCGCCCGTGGCAGCTCGAATCGGAACGGGACGGTCGCGGTGGAATCGCGATCTGTTTGCGACAGCGGCGATTTACGGGCTCGGCGCTGCGCCGTTGGCCTTTGGGCTGAACTGGGCCGCGGTGTATCTGACCCGGGTGCTGCATCAGCCGACGGCTGTGCTGGGCCACTGGCTTTGGATTCCCCCTGCGGGCTGGGAGGCAGGGTATCTATTCTGGGGGCGCATAGCAGACCGGCGGAGGAAACGGGCGCTTGAAGCGGGCGCGCAGCCGCGTTCGCCGCTTGGGCTATTCGGCGGATTTGCAGCGGGGAGTCTGGTGCTGGGGCTGATTTCGGCGGTTGCGGGACGGCCGCAGGCTGTGGCGATCACCATGGCTATCTTTTTCCTGGTGATGTTCTTTTCTGGCGGCTATGTGGTGATTGCCCTGGCGCATGGAGCCACAACGCAAACGGCGGAGAATACCGGGCTGCTGGCGGGGTTCAGCATCGCGGGGTGGTCGCTGACGACGGGCTTGCTGATGTGGGTGGTGGGGCGGATGTTCGACCGTGCGGAGTACGCGGCGAGCTTTGCGCTGGTGGCTGCGCTGCCCGTTGCCGGGGTGGTGGTTTGGCGGTTCCTGAGCGCTCCGGCGACGGCTACAGAGTTGGCCCGAGTCGCCAAAGTTTGACCGGGAATCCGGCGGCCCGTATCATCAAAGAGGCGCGTTGCTGCAAAGTCTCTCTTTGCCCGCGTCCCACGCCCAGCAACACCCCTCCCGGCGGAGTAGCTCAGATGGTTAGAGCGACGGATTCATAACCCGTAGGTCGGCGGTTCGATCCCGCCCTCCGCCACCAATCGCCTCTCATGGCAAGTTGATCTGCAAGCGGTCTTGCCGCTGGCGCTCGGCGGTAATTGTTACGAAAGAAAATCCTTCCCAATACATCCCCAACGCAATCACCTGTCATCTCATTCAGGAATCGCTCCGGACTGGTTTCCCCTTGGAACGCTATGCTGGAAGCGACTCATTCCAAACAACTAAGGAGAATGCAATGGGTTTGCTTTGGTGGATCATTGTGGGGATGGTGGCCGGTTGGGCTACCGGTAAGATCATGCGCGGTTCGGGATACGGATTCATTGCCGACACCGTTTTAGGCATCATTGGCGCCGTAGTGGGCGGATATGTTGCCGGATTCCTGGGAATCTCTCCGGTCGGCGGCCTTCTGTATACCATCCTGATCGCCATCGTTGGCGCGGTCATCGTTGTGTTTCTCTTCCGGTTAATCGCGGGAAGACGCTGACGCCAGCGCGAACTTAGCCGCTCGTCTAGTTTTCAAGGAGCGGCTAAGGTCGCGGCGGGGTTGCGGGAGTCCCAGTCGGAGCCACGTCGGATTCGCGGACGAGGACTGCGAAGCGCGGGAAGGCGAAGCTGCCGCCGGCGTCGTCAATGATATTCAACTGTCCGATGTAGGGACCTGGCTTCAGCTTATCCAGCGGAACATCGAGTTGCACGGCTACGGCGTCCCGGCCGGCGACGTTTAGCGCGGTTGCCTGTACTACCGGAGTTTCAAATACTTTGGTTGAGCCCTGAATCAGTTCCAGGCTGCTGATCAGATTGATGCTGCCTTTCACGACTTTATTCGCCGTGCCGTTGGCGTCGGTAACTGGCTTGACCTTCACCGGGCTATAAACCTCATAGAGCAGATACAAATGCTGGCCGGCGCGGAAGACATGGCTGATATTCGGCACATATTGTTCGCCGTCATGCACAAGTGGGTTTGTGGCTTTGGTTGGAACGCGCTGCGAAGCCAACAGTATGGAGCTGAGCTTGAGCGGGGTCTTGCGCAGATCAGGCAGCGTGATGTCGGTCTCGAATGAGCCCATGTGGCCGGTCTCATTCTCGCGGACGACAAACTTCAGGTGATACTTGCCCGGCGGCAGGTTGAAGTTGGTGGAGTACTGGATATTCTTCTGCCGCACCTGCTGGTTCTCGCTGACCGCAAGCTTAACCGTCTCGCGCACGTTGCCGATGGGGCGCTTGGCCTCATCAATGACTTCGCCGATCACATCCAGCGTGGCTTTGTCCTTGTCACCGCCTTTGACGAATGGAATCTGCGAGCCGGGAACGATCAAGGAGACGGGCACGTAGAAGCGGTTTTCGTCGAGGCGGAAGTAATAGGCATCGAGGTAGAGGGCGACATCGGTTGCGGGCAGGTCGCTGGCTAACTGGTCCTGTAACTCGCGTTCGCGGTCTTCCTTGCCGGAATGCTTGAAATCCGCAGGCGCGTAGTAGCCGGGGCGGTACTCGAGCTTGACGCCAGGGCGATTCACCTTCACCTGGAGCTTGCGGAAACGGCCGTCGCGGGCGCGATTGGTGGAGTTGAATCCGATGACGTAGTAAGCGGAACTGTCTCGCTGAATCTGCGCGAAGGCTGGAGAGAAATCGTTGTTATCGAAGAAGGCTTTGCCGCCGGTATCCGCGGAGAGCGTGCTCATGGTCTCCTGCGAGGCGAAGTTGGCGTTGAAGTTGTTTTGAATGGCGGCGCCGTTGTAACTTCCGGTGCCGCGCAAGCTGCCTGTAGAAGCGTCGCCGACTGGAGAAATGGCTTGCAGGCCGCGCGTATCCAGGCTGTAAATGGCGAGATTGGCGCGCACCGCGGCGTTGATGGCGGCACGGAGCGAGGCCTGGTTTTCAATACCGTCGCGAGTGAGTCCGCCGGAGAAATAGAGAAGCGATTTCTTCTGGTTGATACGCTCGAGCGACTTGGAGATAGCCTTCAATGCGTATAACTCGCGGTCGGTGTTGACGTCGTTGTATTCACTCTCGTCGGGGGTATAACCGCTGGCGTCTTCCACCTGGTTGGAGTTGGCGTTGGCTCCCTGGGCGAAGGCGCTGCCTTCGGTGCCGTTGTACATGCCGATCTCGGCGGAGAGTTTGTCTTTATCCGAGGTGAAATCCTGATCGATCTTCAATGAGGTATCGAGGGATACGAGAGCAATCAGATCGGCGGGCTGCATTTTGTGAGTTAGAAAGTCGCGCGCCGCATCCACGCTGCGATCGATGTCCTCGGGCTGCATGGAGGTGAGGTCGAAGAAGAAGACGATGAGACGATGATCTTTCAGATCCACGGGGCGCACGCCGCTGGTGGCTGTCTTACCGGTGGCGGAAGATGCGAGGCCGCTGATGGTGGCTTCATTCAGCGGCTTGGCCATGTCCACGCTTTCAAAGTCGAAGCTGGAAATTGGTTGCGGCTTGCCGTCCTCGAGGATGGTGAAGTCACTTTGCTTGAGTCCAGTGACGACATCGCCGGTCTTCGAGTCGCGAACGACAATGTTGGTCAGCACCAGGTCGGACTCGGACCTGAGAACGAAGCCCATGTCCTGATTTGAACTACTGGCGCTCTGTTGCGCAGGCAACGGCATGGCCAGCATGGCTGCGAGTCCCAGGGCGAAAACGCGTTGTATCTGGCGAAGCACGTGATATCTCCTCGAACTTAGAAGCGGAACCGGGCAATAAAGCTGAATGAGCGCATTGTCCCGGCGGATAGCACTTCCGCGAAGGTGGGCGAATTCGCGTTGGTGTCGACGCCCGAGTATTGCACGGTGTTGAAGACATTGTTGGCCGTGGCGCGCACTTCAAAGCTGCGGGTATCTCCCAACTGCGCGGTCTTGGATAGGGACATGGCGTTTAGAATTGTGCCCGGCGCGGGGATGGAGTTACGCGAGGCATTACCGATGCCATTGGCTGGCGCGGTAAGGCTGAATGCGCCTTTGTTGAACCATTCGTGGATATTGGTCGCGCCGGCAGTGAGCGATGAACCAGGAATGCGGTTGGGCCGCTCGGAGCCCTCGGTAAAGCTATCGACTTCCGTTGTGGATGCCTGATAGGTCGGCGAAAGTGGCATCCCCGAGGCAAAGGTAAAGGTGCCGGAGATCGACAGGCCTTCGAGCGCTTTCGACGCGAAGCCGCCTCCAGTGAGATAGGCCTTATCTTTGCCGAAAGGCAACTCGAAGAGATAGTCTCCGGTGAGGCGATGGCGCTGGTCGATGCTGGAGTTGCCTTCTTCCGCCGGCAGGTCGCGCCAGTTCTGCGCGACTACGGTAGAGGTGCCTCCGATGGAGCCGGCGTCATCAATGGAGTGCGAGTACTGGTAATAGGCACCGAGGGAGACTCCCTTCTGCAGGCGCTTGCGCAGGCGGATTGAGCCATCGTGGAAGTTGGAATAGGCGCTGGACTGCTCGTACTTGAAAGGCTTGATGGACGAGGCGAGGGCGCCGTTATACGTCTGGCAGGGCAGGAAGGTTGCCGTGGAATTGGTGTTGCATGGGATGGGCGCGCTGGTGACGTCGAGATGCGTTCCCTTGGTACCGTTGTAACCGACATTGAGGACGATGCCCAGGGGGAGGGTTTTCTGCACATCGATGTTCCACACTT
>Ga0302319_10011940_pt1 | contig 16436 bp, 13 predicted proteins | sample Bog_T0_2_FD_203319 | JGI IMG/M metagenome (GOLD analysis project Ga0302319, IMG submission 203319) | Peat permafrost microbial communities from Stordalen Mire near Abisko, Sweden - Bog_T0_2 | ecosystem: Environmental > Terrestrial > Soil > Wetlands > Peat | place: Sweden: Abisko, Stordalen Mire...
CTGAAGTTAGGAAAGACGGATGACGCTCGAAAGTTGACGGAGCGTTTCAGCGGCGATCTCGGTCCGAAGCATGCGACGCAAATCCTGCAACGCGCGGCTTTCGTCGAAGAAAATCCGCAGACGATACTCAGTGAGTGGCTGCAGGAATTCATAGCTATCAATCGCGATCGGATTCCAGATCAACAGGCGTGCGCGCCAAAAAACCTATGAAAGTTGTTATTCTATGTGGTGGACTTGGCACGCGTTTGCGCGAGGAAACGGAGTATCGGCCCAAACCGATGGTGCCCGTGGGCGGCCAGCCGATCCTGTGGCACATCATGAAGCTTTACGCTCATTACGGGCACAAGGACTTTATTCTTTGCCTGGGTTACAAGGGAGACGTCATCAAGGAGTATTTCCGAAACTATCTGTGGAATACCAGCGACGTCACCTTGAAGCTCGGGCGCAATCCGCAGGTCAGATACCATTCGAACCACGATGAAGAGGACTGGACGGTCACACTCCTCGAGACGGGCCTCGAAACGCAGACCGGCGGCCGATTGCGGCGCGCGCTTCCGTTCATCACCGACGAGACGTTTCTCTTTACTTACGGCGACGGCCTGACCGACAGCGACATCAATGCCAGTGTGGCCTTCCATCGGCAACAGCAGGGGATTGCCACGATCACGGCGGTCAAACCCAGAGGGCGCTTCGGCGAACTGGCCATGGATGGCCCCAACATCACCACCTTCAGCGAAAAGCCCGAGGAAGAGAGCGCCTACATTAGCGGGGGGTTCATGGTTCTGGAGAAGCGCGTGGCTGCCTATCTGGGGGATGCGGACGACTGCGTTCTTGAGCGGGCGCCCCTGGAACGGCTGGCCGGTGAAGGCCAGCTCAAAGCCTATTGCCACGATGGATTCTGGCAGTGCATGGATACTTACCGCGAACAACAGATGCTGGACAAGATGTGGAGCGCGGGAAAAGCGCCATGGAGACTCTGGTGACCGCGCTTCCTCTCTTTGCCAACGCTTATGACGGGCGGAGGGTTCTCGTCACAGGGCACAGTGGGTTCAAGGGCGCGTGGCTCTGCCAATGGTTGCTGGCGCTCGGGGCGGACGTCACCGGGTACGCGCTTGAAAGCCCGACTTCCCCGGCCCTGTTTGACCAACTCGGCCTCGCTTCGCGGATGCGCCATATGGAAGGCGACGTTCGCGACCCGGTTCGGCTGCGCGCGGCCATCGCGGATGGTCAGCCTGACTTTGTCTTCCATCTCGCGGCTCAGTCGCTGGTGCGCGCTTCCTATGTCGTGCCGGCAGACACTTTTGAGGTGAATGTCCTCGGCACGGTGCAAGTGCTTGATGCGCTGCGGGGTTACTCGAAGCCCTGCGGCGTCGTCTGCGTGACGACCGACAAATGCTATGAGAACCGGGAATGGTTCCACGGATACCGCGAGGATGACCCGCTCGGCGGTCACGATCCCTATAGCGCCAGCAAGGCTGCCGCCGAGATTGCCATCGCGTCTTACCGGCGCTCATTCTTCGCCAATGACCCGGTGAAGATCGCCAGCGTGCGCGCGGGGAACGTCATCGGCGGCGGCGATTGGGCGGCGGACCGGATCATTCCCGATTGCATCCGCGCTTTATCCGCCGGGCGGCCTGTTCCCGTGCGAAACCGCTTTGCGATCAGACCCTGGCAGCATGTGCTGGAGCCGCTGAGCGGTTACTTGTGGCTGGGCGCGCTTCTCGGGCGCGAAGAGAGCGCCGCGCTGCTCCCCGGGGCGCCTGCCAATCCGGCTGCTTTCTCCGGCGCATTCAATTTCGGCCCCTCGCATGAAGCGAATCGAACGGTGGAGGAATTGGTTTCCGAACTGCTCAAACATTGGCCAGGAACGTGGGAAGACCATACCCCGGCGAAGGCGCCGCACGAGGCGGGCCGTCTGCAACTGGCGATCGAAAAAGCAAGAGCGCTTCTCTGCTGGCAGCCCGTTTGGCCATTTTCGGAAGCGGTGGCCGCGACCGCTTCATGGTACCGCTCCGCGGCAAAGGACCCTTCGCCAGAGAATATTTGCGCGATAACCCAGGGCCAGATATATGCCTACACGGAAGCCGCACGCGCTTCGTCCATCCCGTGGTCACTCTCCATCCCTCGCTGACATCGTTTTGCTGCCGTTCCTGCGGTTCCCGGCGAGGGAGCCTCGTTCTTGACCTGGGAACGCAACCGCTCGCGAATAATTTGCTGCGGCCCGACGACCTGAGCAAACCGGAGCCGAAGTTCCCGTTGCGGGTTGCCCTCTGCGAAGACTGCTGGCTGCTCCAGATCACTGACATTATTCCTCCGGTCGAATTGTATGGTGAATACCTCTACTTTTCTTCCTTCAGCGACGCCGCGTTGCGGCACGCGGCGGAGGCGGTGGACAAATTTACCCGCGAGTTCTCCCTGGGGCCGGAGAGTTTCGTGGTCGAAATCGCCAGTAACGACGGCTATTTGCTCAAGAACTTTGTCGCCACCGGGGTTCCGTGCCTGGGAATTGAGCCCGCCGCTAATATCGCCAAGGCCGCGATTGAGCGCGGCGTGCCCACCATTTCGCGATTCTTCGGACGCCAACTCGCGGAGGAATTGACGGGCGAGGGTCGGAGGGCCGATCTTATTCTAGGCAACAACGTCTTCGCCCACGCGCCGGACCCCAATGGATTCCTCGCTGGATGCGCGGCGCTCTTGAAGCCGGATGGCCGCGTCATTCTTGAGTTTCCCTATCTTTGCGACCTGGTGGAAAAGGTGGAGTTCGACACCATCTACCACGAACACGTCTTTTATTTCTCACTGACTTCCTTGCAGCCGCTTTTCGCGCGGCACGGCCTTGAAATCAAGGGAGTCGAACGCCTCTCCATCCACGGCGGCTCTCTCAGACTCTTCGCAGCGCGCCAGGGCGCCCATCCGGTGGCGCCGGAGGTTCATTCGCTCCTCGAGGAAGAGCGCACGAAAGGCGTGGCTTCGGTCCGCTACTATGAGGATTTTGGCGGCCGTGCTTGCGGGATCCGCGACGATCTTTTGGATTTGCTTCAAAAACTGAAGGCCGGGAGCAACTCCATCGCCGCCTACGGCGCCTCCGCCAAGGGCAGCACCTTGCTGAATTTTTGCGGTCTCGGCAGTGAGACCCTCGATTTTGTCGCGGATCGCAGCACGGCAAAGCAGGGGCGGCTTACCCCGGGGACCCATTTGCCCATCGTTCCCGCCAGCGACCTCATGAAACGCCGGCCGGATTACGTGGTGCTGCTGACGTGGAACTTCGCCGACGAGATACTCAGCCAGCAGAAGGCTTACCGCGACGCCGGAGGGAAGTTTGTGATTCCGATTCCGCAGGTAGCAGTCGTGTGATGCAATTCCATCCCACCACACTGTCTGCCGTCTGGTTGATCGAGTTGGAGCCGCGCGAAGATGAGCGAGGCTTCTTAGCCCGCACGTATTGCGAGGAGGAATTTGGAAACCGCGGACTCGGGATTCACTGGCCGCAGTGCAATCTCACACTGACCAGGCGCCGCGGGATGATCCGCGGCCTTCATTATCAAGCCGACCCAAAATCCGAGGCGAAGCTCATCCGATGCATCGCGGGCGCAGTTTGGGACGTGGTGGTCGACCTCCGACCGAACTCCTCCACCTTCGGAAAGTGGGAATCGTTTGAGCTGACAGGCGGCAATAACCGTCAACTCTATGTTCCCGGGAACTGCGCGCACGGCTTTCAGTGTCTGACGGACGATTGCCAGCTCTTTTACCAAATGTCCGAATTCTACGTTCCGGAACTCGCCCGCGGGGTGCGCTGGGACGACCCGCAATTAGGAATCCCGTGGCCGGTTCCGGAGCCCACGCTTTCTCCAAGAGATCTCCAGCTTCCGCCGCTTTCAGAACGATGATGGAGGCGCCGAAGCAAAAACCCGAGCTGGCATGAAGATTTTCGTGACGGGCGCCAGCGGCTTTATCGGAAGGGCTTTCTGCCGGACGGCGCTTGGGCGCGGCCACCGGCTGCTCGCTTTGCGCCGGAGTGGAGGCGCGGAATCGAAAGCGGGAATCGAGATTGCGTCCGGAGACCTCGCGAATACGCCGTGGAGCCAGGTGAAGCGGTTTGCGCCGGACGCGGCGCTGCACCTCGCCTGGATCGCCACACCCGGCTCTTATCTGGAATCCGCCGACAACGCTGTCTGGTTGGAACAGAGCAAGGCCTGGTTCACCAGACTACGCGATTTGGGCGTGCCTTACGTCGCCGGGACTGGCACGTGCATCGAGTACGCGGCGTCAACTGCGGCCTTGCGCGAGACGTCGTCGAAGCTCGATCCCATATTTCCCTACTCGCGCGCCAAAGTCGCGCTGTTCGAATGGTTGCAGGCGGCAGGCGCCGCCGCTGGAGTTGGGTGGTCCTGGTTCCGCGTTTTCCATCCCTACGGGCCGGGCGAGCATCCAAACCGATTGACCACGATGCTCATTCAGCAATTGCGCGCGGGAAAATACGCCGACCTGCGCACGCCGCAGAGCGTGAAAGACTACATCTTCATTGAAGACGTGGCGCAGGCCTTGTGTGAGGCGATGGAAGCGGGGATGACCGGGGCGATCAACGTGGGATCGGGCCAGGGGATATCCATCCGGGAGCTGGCCGCGCTCATTGCAAAGTTGCTGGGCGCCGACCCGGCGCTGGTGCGGCCAGCGGATGAGATCGGCTGCGATCCGACGCCCAATGTGATCGCCGACAACCAGCGGCTGCTCAGCCTGGGCTGGCGTCCGCGCACGAGCCTGGAGGCGGGTCTTCAACGCCTGATGAGCAACCTCGTCGAAGCGTCCAGATAATGCCCACAACACCCGCCCATCTCGCGCCACCACCGGCCCGCGCCTCCTGCCCCGGATGCGGTGCGCTGGCGCTCGGGGACAGCTTTTTTCTCGCGCAACAGCCGGTCATTTTGAACTACCGCTTCGCCACGGCGGAAGCCGCCAGGGCGGTCGCCCGGCGGGACATGCGATTGCGTGAATGCAAAAACTGCGGCCTGGTTTTTAACGCGATTCTCGATCCGGCGGCGATTCCTTACGACGAGCGCTACGAGAATCGCCAAAACTTCTCAGCCGGATTCACCGCGATGCTCGAGGAAACGGCCGATCTGCTCACGCAGCGCTATTCTCTCCAGGGAGGCGCGGTCCTCGAAGTAGGGTGCGGCAAGGGTGATTTTCTCACGCTTCTTTGCGAGCGGGCCCGGGCCCGCGGCGTGGGCTTCGATACGTCCTGCGAACAGTCCGGCGCGCAACCAGACGGACGGATATCGTTCCACCGGAGTTATGTGACTCCGGATAACGTCGATCAAAAGTTCGATCTGGTGGTCTGCCGCCATGTGGTGGAGCACGTGCCCGAGATCGGCGAATTCTTCCGGCTCCTCCACGGAATCGCAATGGCTGGCGGAGGCTCGGCAGTGTACGTGGAAACGCCCGCGCTCGAGTGGATCATCGAGCACAACGCCTTCTGGGACGTCTTCTACGAACACTGCAATTACTTCCCCACGCGGACGCTGCGGACGCTGGCTGAGCAGGCCGGCTTTGCTTTGCTGGACCACCGCCTCATCTTCGGAGGGCAATATCAGGCGCTGGAGTTGCGCGCCGGGGCCACGACGGCGGAGCGGACGCCGCTAACGGCTCATGCCGGGCCCATGCTCGGCTCGTTTGCCGGCAGGTTTGCCGAATCCCGCCGCGAAGTGGAGTCGAGGCTGGACGAGGCGGGCGCCGCGACGGGCTGGGCCATTTGGGGAGCGGGAGCGAAAGGCGTCTCCCTGGCGAACGCCTTGCTGGCGCGGCCGCCATCGTTTGTCATCGATTCGAACCCTTCAAAACAGGGAATGTTCCTTCCCGCGTCCGGCATCCCGATCGTCGCTCCGACTGACCCAAAAGTCGCGGACGCGCGCGTAATCCTCGTGGCAAATTCCAATTATTTGGATGAAATACGCGCCACCCTGGCGCAGCAGGGAATTCGGCCAGAGCTGCTCTCCCTTTAAAATCTATGCAATTGCACATCGACACGGAAACCCAGACGTTGGTTCGCCGCACGCCGGACGGCGAGCAAGCGCTGCCGCTCTACAGCGCCGAGGCCTTTGATCTGGTTTCCGACATCTGGGTGAAGCTCGGCTGGAGCGCCAAATATTCCTACACCTTCTCATGGCTGGGCCGCCCCTTGATTCAATTGCCCGAAGACGTGATGCGCATGCAGGAGGTGATTTTCAAGGTGAAGCCCGATGTCATCGTGGAGACGGGCGTCGCCCATGGCGGTTCGCTGATCTTTTACGCCTCGCTTTTTGAAGCGATGGGCGCCGCGGGGCGCGTCATCGGAGTGGATATCGAAATTCGCCCGCACAATCGGGCCGCGATCGAAGCGCATCCGCTCTTCCAGCGCATTACCCTGATTGAAGGATCGTCCGTGGATCCCCATATCGTCGCACAGGTAAAATCGCAAATTCCCGCCGGCGCCCGGGTGCTCGTGGTCCTCGACTCGGATCACAGCAGGAATCACGTGCGCGCGGAGCTCGAAGCCTACCACGACCTCGTGAGCCCCGACTCCTACATTGTGGCCACCGATGGCGTCATGAGCGAAGTCGCGGACACCCCGCGCGGGAAGGCAGAATGGGCGGCGGATAACCCGACGCAGGCGGCGAAGGATTTCGCGGCCCGGCATCCCGAGTTTGTGATCGAGCAGCCCGCGTGGCTTTTCAACGAGAGCGAGCTGACGAAAAACATCACGCATTGGCCCGGCGCGTGGCTGAAGCGCCTTCCCGCCCCGGCTACTCTTCATGCTTGACGGGCCAATGATCGGGCTCACTCTTGCGCCTCTTTCAGGGGCGTCCCGGCCTCCCTGGCAGTTTCGTTTTGCTAATGACAGCGCAAAAAAGATGCGCGAACATGGCCGTCGATTGAAACGAACCGCGTCACCGCATTAACGAATTCCATCCAAAAACCTCATTCCCTTGAACCTCGTCAGACTCAATCCAGCGCTCACGAACGACGAACTTCGCGCGAAGCTCTTTGATGGTGAGTTTATCCTGCTCTCCCCGACAAAACCTCTTCAGGCGCTGGTGGCGCACGCGCGCGGGATGATCAGCGGAGCATTTTCGGATCAAGACCCATGCAGTGTGCAGCACCGCATTCCTGTGGAAGAATTCATTCAGCGCGCCGGCCCTCTCAAGTCCCGGTTTACCAACGATCCGAAAACCAAGGAATTGATTCGGGACATCCTCGTAGAATCCGGATGCGACTTGAATTCGACGTATTTTGACGTGCCGCGGCTCAGGGTGGTCAGCTCGGACGGTTATCTGGTGTCTGGAGTCGGCTACGCCTACAAAGCCCATCGCGATACCTGGTATTCCAGCCCGCGCGCTCAACTGAACTGGTGGCTGCCGGTATTCGATTTGATCCCGAGTCAAACGATGTCCATGTATCCCGGGTACTGGAACAATCCGATCGGCAATTCCTCCGCGGATTTCGACTACGACGAATGGATCCGGGTTGGCCGGACCAATGCGACGAAACAGGGCTCGGTTGACACGCGAAAACATCCTCTTCCCGTGGAAAAGGTGGACTCGGCCACGGAAATGCGCTTCGTCCTGAAAGCAGCGGAGACGCTGTTGTTTTCCGCCTCCCATCTGCACGCGACCGCGCCCAACAGTTCCGGACAGACGCGCTTCTCGATCGATTTCAGGACCATTTCCCTGGACGACCTGAAATCCGGCGCAGGCGCGCCCGATCCGGACAACGCCTCGCAGGGAACGACCTTGCGCGATTTCATTCGAGCCTCCGATTTCCAGCCGTTGCCCGAAGACGCCGTGGCCATGGGCGCCCGCCGCACTTGAAATCCGAGGGACCTGCCAGCGGAATGGTCCAAGGGCGGCCTCGCGCTCCCGCCGCCAAATCCAGCCAATCCCATCTTCCGCACTCACTTTCATGGACAAATCCAGCGACCCTTCACCAACGATGCACGACCCCGTTACGCAGACGGCGGGCGACTACTCTTTTCGCGACAGCCTGGAGGATTACTATAACTCCTCCCCCGGAACTTCCGTGGAAAAGCTCGAGAATTTTGCCAAATATGTTCCCCGCCAAAATCTGGCGCGATTCCTGGCCCGCTATGAGATATTCCAGCGGATCATTGATGTTCAGGGATCCATTGTCGAATGCGGGGTGCTGTTCGGCGGCGGCCTGATGAGCTTCGCGAAGTTGAGCGCGATTCTTGAGCCTTACAACTTTCAAAGAAGGATAATCGGATTCGATTCTTTCACTGGATTTCCCTCGATTTCGGAACAGGACCAGCGAGGCCTTGCTGACCGCAAATCGAGGCACATGAAGCTTGGGGGCTTCGGCGCCGAGGACGCCTACAATGACATTCTGAAAGGGATCGAGGTCTTCGACAAAAATCGCTTTCTGAACCATTTCCCGAAAGTGGACGTCGTTCGCGGTGACTTTAAACTAACGGGACCGCAATACCTGTCTGACCATCCTCACCTCGTCATCAGTTGCCTCTACCTCGACTTCGATATATACGAGCCGACCAAACTCGCCCTGGAGCTATTTTATTCCAGGATGCCGAAAGGGGCGGTCGTAGTATTTGACGAGCTGAATGAGGAGGCGTTCCCCGGAGAAACCATCGCCGTGGCCGAGCGTTTGCAACTCAACTCACTGCGCATCCGGAGATTTCCTTTCGAACCGAGGATCTCTTACGCCGTCATTGGAGATTAGCGGCGCCATCCACGTATTCGAAATCGAATGAATCCACCGCGCCCATTTTACACGCCGCCAGCGAATTGTCAGGTCCCCGAGCTCGGGGAAAAGTGGGATTTCATTCTCGGACGGAGATCTGAAGGCTACTTCGTCGAGGTTGGCGCCTACGACGGCGAGAATTTCTCAAACACGAGCTGCCTGGCTGACGCCGGCTGGGCTGGGCTCTACGTCGAGCCCATCGAGGAGTTTGCTGAAAAATGCCGCGCCCGGCATTCAGGAAATCCGCGGGTCTCGGTGCTCAATTGCGCGGCTTCGGACGCGGCCGGCGTCGCCCAAATCTTTCTCGGAGATACTCTCACGACGCTCGTTGGAGATCAGGTTGCCGACTACGCGAAGATCGATTGGGCCAAAAATCTTCATCAGGGTGAAAGCCGGGAAATTCGAACCGAGCGCCTTGACGTCCTTCTCGAAGAAGCGAAGGCGCCCATTGGATTCGATGTTCTGGTTGTCGATGTCGAGGGCGCGGAGGATAAAGTGGTCAACGGCTTTGACATCGCCAAATGGCATCCGAAGGTCATCCTGATTGAGCTCGAAGATGAGCATCCGGACTTTCGCGACAACCCCCGCGTTGTGGCTTCAGTGACTGCCATCCGGGAGAAAATAGAGCGCGCGGGATATACGCTTCATTTCAAAGATCACATCAATAGTATGTACTTGCGGTCCGATGTGGCCGCCCGGATCGAAAAAAAGGCGGCCCGGGCTTCTGGCGGTCCCGCAGTTTCGATCGGTCTGCCAACTTACAATCGGCTCGGCATGCTGAAGGAAGCCGTCAATTCGATCCTGCGTCAAACATTGCGCGATTTCGAACTCGTCATTTCTGACAATTGTTCGCCGGATCCGCAGGTGCTCGACACCTGCCTCGATTGGGCTGAAGGCGATGCGCGGATTACCTATATTCGGCAAAGGACGAATATCGGCGCGATCACGAATTTTCTGATCGCTTTGGAAAAGACGAACGGCCCCCTCTTTATGTGGGCCTCCGATGATGATCTTTGGGACCCATTATTTTTGGAGAAGGCGGTTCAAGCGCTTAACCAGGACAACTCGATCGCGGCATGGATGTGTCACATCAGGGTCATCGACGCGACCGGCGCCGTTGTCCGCGAATTACCTAATTTCTCCAAGTTTAGTTCCACCGCCCTGAAGCCCGTCGGCCTCGCGCGCTTTCTCGCTGACCCGGAATGCATGGGCAAGGCGAACCTGGTTTGGAGTGTTTTCAGACGAGCGGAGCTTGACGCGACCATGGAAAGGGTTCTGCCCTTTATTCATGATTGGGGACTCGACATGATATTGGTCTACGCCTTCATGTGCCGGGCCAGCATGAGGGTCGATCCCGAGGTATATTTCTGCAAGCGAATCGCTCCCCACGAAGTGGGCTTTATTCCGGCGGATCCAAGGGAGTACATCGTGCCTTGGGAGGGGGCTGGTAAATACTATTGGACGTTGATGGAAGTTTCCCGGGGCACCCCTTATCATTTATTTACTTACCTGGCAGTGCGCGTGCGTTACGTCTATGACGTCTTGTACTGGCGGCTAAAGTTAAAACGCCATGCGCCATGGCGGCCTCCCCAGAGCGCGCCTCCAGCCGCGGCGCCAGTAGCGTCTCCAGCCGCCGCGCCTGCGGCTCCCGCTCAACAAATCTCGGACGGAAACGCGAATCCTGATTCGTCCGCTGACCCGCTGGCCGCCACGAAAAAGCGGTTCATCGACGAATTTCGAGACGGGCATTATGTGCGACATAATCAACGGCGTCAGGAGCACCTGGCGTCCTTGGGTTTGAAGATCGAAGGGCGCTCCGTCCTCGAGTTGGGCGCGGGGATCGGCGACCATACGACATTCTTTATCGACAGAAACTGCAGCATCTGCGTCAGCGACGGCCGTCCCGAGCTCTATGAGATTATTCGGGACCGTTATTCATGGATGCGGACGGAGCTTCTGGACCTTGAAAAGCCTGATCCAAACTTTCAGGACGTCTATGAGATTGTCTATGCCTACGGATTGCTTTATCATCTCGACGACCCGGCGCGCGCGTTGGAAACCATGGCAAAATGGTGCGGAGATATGCTCCTCCTCGAAACTGCTGTCTCGGCAGACGATAACGTGGGGGAAAACCTCGTTTTTGAGCACAAGGAGTTCGGCTCTCAATCCGTCAGCGGAACGGGTTGCCGTCCGTCACGAGCATGGGTTTTCAATTATCTGAAACGTCTTTTCCCGTATGTTTACGCGACGAAGACGCAACCGTGGCATCCTGAGTTTCCGCTCGACTGGGATAACATTCCGGCGGATGCGAAGTTGACTCGCGCGATCTATGTCGCAAGTCGCACACCGCTCGACCTTCCGACGTTGACTTCGAAATTGCCCCGCAAGCACATCCGCCACTGATCACGATCTGGACATGCATCGGAAGCCGAACTGCGCCGTGGACCCGAACTCTCGCGGCGGCGTTTCCTCGTCATGAAGCCGGCACAGGAGAGTGAATCGCAGCGTTTGATTCAGTTGGATGGCTTGCGTGGAATCGCCGCGCTAACGGTGGTGCTATCGCACATTACAGCAGGATTTCGCCCTCAAATGTACTTTGGCATGGAAAAAGGCGCGGCGCCGACAATTCAAACTTGGTTCGCCACCAGCCCGCTTTTCGTTTTCGTAAGTGGATCCTTCGCCGTCTACATTTTCTTCGTCTTAAGCGGATACGTGATCTCGGCCTCGGCGGATCGATCCCGAAGCTCCCTGCTTGCAACCGCCGCTGGGCGCGTCATCAGACTATCATTGCCTTGCGCGGCGTCGCTGATCTTCGCAGGCATGCTCATCAACTTCGGTATGACATCGGCGTCCGGCGCCGCAAATATTGTAGGCCATTGGTGGATTAAGCAACTGCCGCCTATTTTCGATCATCCAGCTCCCTGGCGGGCCGTTTTGAAAGACGCTTTGGGCTGGTATTATGTGACCGGCGAATCTTACTTTAATGGTGTAATCTGGACGATGAAGCGCGAGCTGCTGGGATCTCTCGCGATTTATATTGTTTTCGCGTTTGTGCGGAGCGCCGGCTGGCGCGCCGCAGTAAATATTTTAATTTTCGCCGGTCTCCTTTTTGCCAATATTGAACCGTTCTATTATGTGTGTTTCGTGGCCGGCTCGATGCTCTACCTGGCGCGGAGCATGATCGCGCGAATTCCGTCGTTCATCGGCGCCGCCGCTTTACTGGCTGGCCTGATAGTCGGGGGAAAGCCATTTTTCACGCCGCCAGAAGGCGCCTTCTACTATTGGCCATATCGGCTGGCTGCGTTCGTTCACGGCGAAATGTATATTTGGCCTCTGGGTGCAACGCTATTAGTATTTGGCGCTCTCGTCTGGCGACCCGCTGTGCGATTGCTCGGAAATCCCGTCGCGCGCTTTCTCGGTCGGGTCAGCTTCTCCGTCTATCTCGTCCACTTTCCGCTTTTGCTATCAGTGATGACTTCCTTATTCGTCAGATGGGGTTTCATCTCCAATGGCGCTTTTGCAGCAACGGTCGTCGGATACCTTTTCGTGGTCTATGCGATAGGTTGTATTTTCACCATTTTAATCGATGAGCCAGCAACTCGCTTATCGACATGGATCAAGAGATGGCCGGGACCAGCCTTTGTTTGGCGAAGACAAAGCCCGGCCACACCTCCCAATATATTGGAGAACTCCGGGAATTCGCATGCCCGTTAATACCGCCCTTTGCCGTTTGCGACGTCTGGCCCGAAAGATCTGGCCTGGTGTTCTTATTGTGCTTGCGATGCTGCCCAGTCTCTACTGGATCGCCAACGATCATCATGTCTGGCCATGGGACCCGGCTTGGTACGGTGAGGTCAGCGTGGATCTTTGGTTCAGGCTCACCCGACGCTTTTCCAAGTGGGCCCCGGCAATGTTGAACGCTTTCGCCTCGAAATCGCCGGGCATCGCCTGGCTGGGTCAATTCTTTGTTCCGCTCGGGCGCGCGGTGGGATCGATTGAAACCGGCCTGCTGTGCTCGATTATCGCGACTCAAATTGGGAGTCTCGTTCTTTTCTACAACACCGCCAAAGAACTTGCCCCGGGGCGGCGCCTCGTGGCAGCCGCCGGCGTGCTTCTTTTCGCAAGCGCGCCACTATTTGTGGCGATGTCTCATCAGTATTTCCCAGAGCCCCTTCAGTTGTTTGGCGTGACATACTTCTATTTTCTGGCAGCCGCGGGGCATCGAATCCATCGGTTGACACTGCTCGGAAATCTTCTCCTGGCGACGGCGGTCGCGCTTCTGGCGAAAATGACTTCTCCGATTTATTGCGGCCTCCCGGGTCTGATTGGGGCTTATGCCTTGATCCAGAAGCGGGTTGCCGGGAATCACGCGTCTTTGAAGGGACCGCGCTGGGGATGGTTGGTCGTGCTCGCCGGCGCTGTTTTGTCCGTGCTGTGCGCGGCGTGGTACGCGAGAAACTTTGCCGCGTTGCGCGGAACCTTGAAACAGCAAACGTCTCTCGAATTTACCTCGGACTACGGCAGACCTGGGAGCTTTCCCGAGAAGTTCTCCTACTGGCTGCATGCGCTTCAATGGAGTTTTCAGTTGCCTTGGGTGATTGCGGGGCAATTGCTCCTCGTGGGCGCAGGGCTGGCATTGTCGAGGACGTGGGTTCGCGCCGGCAAAATCAATCCTCTGGAAACCTGCGAATGGCGTTTCAATTTGCTGGCAATCTGCTCGGTGATCCACATTCTCGCCGTCCTGTCGCTTTGTTCACTCAATTACAACGAGGAAAACCGCTATTTGCTTCCCTTGCTGCCTGCCGTCGCGACGATTAGCCTCTGGGTGATCTGTAAAATTCGCCAGCCATGGCTGCTGGGAGGGGTGCTAGTGCTGCTGATCTTGCAATGGATCGCGGTTTGCTCGCAATCGATGGGAGGGAGGCACATGGACGGTAGCATCTGCTCCTACTGGGTGGTTCCGTTTGACCACGATCGCATTCCGGGAAATGAAGCCGCGCGGATTGTCCGCGATACTTTCGATCCTGCTGCGAAATCTCGTTTCAGCATCGTAGGAGTCGAATTGCCATGGCTGAACGCAACGACGCTCTCGTTTTTTGCGGCCAAGGCGCAGTTGAAGACCGGCAAACGCTCCTACTATTCCTCCCTCGGGTACAAGGAGAATGACACGAATGCGGCGTGGGCTCGCGTTCAGGATCCGAAGTATCAGTATTTCATCTCGCTCGACGAAACCGCGCAACCGGCCAACCCCAATTTTTTGAACGGGGCTTCACTTCCTGTTTTGCGACGCATCCGTGATGATTCTGATTTCATCCGGCAGCCGTTTTCATCCACACTCGGCGTCGTGCTTTATCGCAAAAACACTGAGAGCCCAAAATTGGAACCACCAGGCACAGACCGGTAATGTCTGGACCAGCCAAATCCGTGCATGAAAATCGAAGCTAAAGCCGGCCCCTTGCAGGGCCTCGCACAACACTGGGCCGTTCTGGTCATCCTGATCGTGATGTTCCCCAGTTTTTACTGGATCGTGAATGACCACCACGCCTGGCTATGGGACCAGTCGTGGTATGGCGAAGTCAGCGTCGATCTTTGGTTTAAGCTCACCCACCACTTCTCAGGGTGGTTTGCGGCGATGGCGACTGCCTTCGGCTCGAAATCGCCCGGCATTGCATGGCTTGGTCAGTTGTTCGTTCCGGTTGGGCGTGCCATCGGGTCCATCGAGACGGGGCTGCTTCTCTCTGTCCTTGTGACTCAAATCGGAAGTCTCGCTCTCTTTTACAAGGCCGTGAGAGAACTTGCTCCCGGGAGGCCTCTCGTCGCCGCCATAGGCATTCTTCTTTTCGCATGCGCGCCGCTGTTTGTCGGGATGTCTCATCAGTATGTCGCCGAGGCGCTGCAGTTGTTTGGAGTCACCTACTTCTATTTTCTCGCGGCCACGGGGCATGGGATGCAGCGCCTGACCCTTCTCGGGAACCTGTTGTTGGCCACCGCCATTGCGCTTTTGGCGAAGGTAACCTCGCCAATTTATTGTCTCCTCCCGGGCCTGATCGTAACTTACACGTTCTTTCGGAACCGTGACTCCAAAGCTGAAGCTTTTCCAAAGAATGCCCGCTGGGGATGGCTATGGTTGTTTGCCGGCGTGGTCCTGTGCGCGGCGTGCGCGATATGGTATGTGAAGAATCTTCCGGCGATGCGCGAGACTCTGAAGCTGCAGACATCTCTCGAATTTACCCTGGACTACGGCAGGGCCGGGACGTTTTTCGAGAAGATGAAATACTGGCTCCGCGCGATGCTGACGAGTTTTCAGTTGCCATTGTTGCTCGTCGGACCACTGGCCCTGGTAGGCGCCGGGATGGCGCTTGCGCCGGCGATCGGGGACCGTGAGACGAAGCCGCAAGAATCAGGGCGGTGGCGCTTCAATTTACTCGCTGCCTGCTCGGTCATCCACATTGTCGCGGTCCTGTGCCTTTGCTCGACGAATTACAATGAGGAAACCCGCTATTTGCTTCCACTGCTGCCGGCGATCGCCACGGTCAATGTTTGGCTGATTTGCAAAATCCGGCAGCGATGGGTCCTCGCCGGGTTGACCCTGCTTCTTTCGGCTCAATGGATCGCCGTGAGCTTGCAAGCGCTTGGGTGGACTCACCTGAGCCATGAAATCTGCTCTTACTGGGTCATTCCGTTGGACACGGATCGAAAGCAGGCGAAGGAGGTCGTCCGGATTGTTCAGAATACCGCGCCCACCGACAGAATATCCCGATACAATATCGTTGGACTCGAACTGCCATGGCTCAATGCCAACACGCTTTCGTTCTTTGCAGCCAAAGAGGAACTGATCGCCGGCAGTCGTAACTATTATACCGGTCTCGGCTACGGCGCCAAGGACCTAGACCAGGCATGGAAACGGATGAGCGACATGAAGATCGAATATTTCATTTCGCTGGAGGAAGCGGACCAGCCGGAGAATCCCAATTTTCTGAATTTGATCTCAGTCGCCGCCTTGCGGCGTATTCGTGACGATCCTGATTTCGCTCCAAAATCGTTCACATCAGACATGGGAGTGGTGCTGTTTCAAAGAAAAGCAGCGAGCCCACCAGCCGCCTCCGGGGCGCCGGGTCGTTGACGCTTGCGCTGCGCCACGGGTCTGGATTGCGGAAATCGCCTCATCGCGGGCCACGTCTTGACGCCCAGCGGCCGAAGTGGGAGCGCGTTTCGGGGAACGCGGTTAACTTGGATTGCCCGGTGACCGAAGGTGTGCTTTACAAGGTCTGAAATTCGAAATAGCACCAGAAAAATCAAAAATGCAATCAATGTCATCCAAACCATCGGCTCTTTGGGAGCGCCACTTTCTGGAATTGAAGGCATTTTTTTCCAAGCCGGAGCCGGAGCCGAACTGGGCGGCGCAGACCTATAAGAAAATGCTGGGGCGTTATTACCGGCATTTGCTGCCCGAATCGGCGAGCGTGCTGGAAATTGGCTGCGGGAGAGGAGACCTGCTGGCGCAATTGCCCAATCGAAATATTACCGGCCTCGATTTGTCGGAATCCAATATCGAAGAAGCTCGGCGCCGGCTGCCGCATGGTAAATTTGAAGTGAAGGCGGGGGAGCTTTTCGACTCCGCCGAGAAGTTCGACGTGATCATCCTCTCGGAAACCATCAATCAAGTTGGCGATGTGCAGCTTCTCTTT
>Ga0302319_10011941_pt1 | contig 16435 bp, 16 predicted proteins | sample Bog_T0_2_FD_203319 | JGI IMG/M metagenome (GOLD analysis project Ga0302319, IMG submission 203319) | Peat permafrost microbial communities from Stordalen Mire near Abisko, Sweden - Bog_T0_2 | ecosystem: Environmental > Terrestrial > Soil > Wetlands > Peat | place: Sweden: Abisko, Stordalen Mire...
CAATTACAATGGCGGCTTCATCAGCTTCGGCACCCGCGATTGGCACGGCCTGACGATGCAGCAGAACTTCACCTGGAGCAAAGCGCTGGGAACCGGAGCGGTGGTGCAGGCGTCGAGCGAATACACACCGAACGATCCATATAACCTGGGCGCGATGTACGGTAACCAGAATTTCCAGAGGAAGATTGTCTACAACACCTACGTGGTCGCTCAGGAACCCTGGTTCAAAGGCCAGCAGGGCTTGCTCGGACGTGCAGCGGGAGGCTGGACGCTGGCTCCCATCTTCACGGCTGGTTCCGGGGCGCCGGTGTATTGCAACACGAACACGGACGGGCAGGCATGGGGTGGCGGAGACGCAAACGATTACTTTGACAACGAGCAGTGCGTTTTCACAACCCGCTACAACGCAGGGCACTCCGCTCACTTCGGCGTGTCGGGAAGTAACGGCATCGGCGACGACGTCCTGAGCACTCCGTCTGTGAACCTGTTCAAGGATCCAGTCTCTGTTTGGAATCAGGTGCGGGCGCCCATCCTGGGCATCGACACCAAGAACCCGGGACAGGGACCGTTCACCGGCCAGACCTACTGGAACCTGGATGCACAGGTGAAGAAGAACGTGAGGGTTCTGGAGTCGGCGAGCATCGAGTTCTCCTTTATCTCGACCAACGTCCTCAACCACAGAATCTTCGGTGATCCGTATCTGGCCCTGAACGATTCCACGGATTGGGGAGTCATCAGCGCTCAGGGCAATACTCCCCGAAAGATGGAGTTTGGCGCCAGGGTCGACTTCTAAACACTGAACCATTCCTCTGGGAGCCGCGTGGTGCGGGGCGCAGAGGAGAAACATTCGAGGGCGGAGATCCTAAGGGTCTCCGCCCTTTTGTTTTTTGGACACTGCGGTACCCTGGCGAAGCTCGGGGCCGCGCAGCGCTTGCTCCACCGGTTACCAGAGGTGCCGAACAAGAAGCGGACGAGGAGACGAGCCGTGAGAATTCCACAGGCGAGAACGAAAGTGGGACAGATATTACCTGTCCCGCTCTTGTCTTTTTGGATAATGGCAGGTAAAAGGGTTTTCTGCGGTATTTGGACGCGTTCGTCGACATCGAATTATTTCACTCAGCAAGGCAACCCTTTTCTCCCTGGAGGAATCCTCCATCTCAATGCTTGCCGACATTCTGCTGGTGGACGACAACTGCATTCAGGCGACCACCAGAAAAGCCATCCTGGCGCGCTCCGGTGGAGACGTTGCTGTCGCGTGCGATGCCAGGCAGGCCCTGGCCATGCTCGATCAGGACCAGACACACCGGCCGGTGGCGCTGGTGGTCACGGATCATCTGATGCCGGGGATGAACGGTCCGGAGTTTGTCGCCAGGCTGCGCCTGCGTTACCCCGATCTGCCGGTGCTGGTGTTGAGCGGGCTGGCGGAGGCCGAGGACGAATACCAGGATTTAGACGTGATGTTCCGGCTGAAGCCATTCCCTCCCGATGAGCTGCTGTCGCTGGTGCGGTCGCTGCTCTCACAGCCGATCGGCCGGACAGCGTAAAGGCAGGGAGTAGGGAATAGGCAGTAGGCAATAGAGTCGCGCCCGTGGCCGCTGTCAGTTGCCAGCTGCAAGTCCCCCGGTTTGCCAGTCCCCGGTCCATCGAGATTCCAGCTTTACTCTCCCCTGCTGCGTACCTCCCTACTGCCTACTTCCGATGCCTGTTCCCTATTGCCTGCTTTCGTTGTGAGATTTGTCACAGCGCCATCTTGCCGGTGACGCGAAGATCAGGTTGTTCCCCCTGGTTGCTGTCGCGGTCACTGATCCCCTGGAAGTGCGACAATCGGAAGGTCACCTTTATGCCTGCATTTGGGAGTTTTGCGTTACTCGTCGCGCTCGCGTTGAGCGGTTACAACCTGCTGGCAGGGGCGGTGGCGCTGCGTCAGCTGGCGACCGGCGGCCGAGGCTGGGTTTCACCGGAGAAGCTGGCTGAGACCGCGCGGCGGGCCGGCATTGCGAGCTTTTTCGCTACGGCGTGCGCCGCATTTGCGCTGGTATGGGCGGCCTTCACAAACGACTTCAGCGTTGCGTACATCCTGGAGCATTCGAATCGGGCGCTGCCATGGCCGTATAAATTTGCCGCGCTATGGTCGGGGCAGGAAGGGTCGCTGCTGCTGTGGGCTTTCCTGCTGTCGGCTTACGGATTTGTACTGCGGGTCAGGCACAAGGTCGATGTGAAGCTGACCGCCTACGCGTCGACGATCCTGGCAGGCATTCAGGTTTTCTTTCTGTTGCTGGTGAATGTCGCGGCCACGCCGTTTTCGCTGGTGACCGGCGCGGTCCCTCCGGACGGCAACGGGCTGAACCCGCTGCTGCAGTATCCGGAGATGGTGATTCATCCGCCGATGCTCTACCTCGGCTATGTGGGATTCAGCGTGCCGTTTGCGTTCGCCCTGGGAGCTCTGATGATGCGGTATCCGGGCGAGAAGTGGATCCACATCACGCGGCGCTGGACGATGGTGACGTGGCTGTTCCTGACGGTAGGGATTTTCCTTGGCATGCACTGGGCGTACTCCGTGCTCGGCTGGGGCGGCTACTGGGGATGGGATCCGGTGGAGAACGCTTCGCTCATGCCGTGGCTGACGGGCACCGCCTTCCTGCATTCCGTAATGATGCAGGAGAAGCGCGGGATGATGAAGAGTTGGAACGTCTGGCTGATCTTCTCGACGTTCATGCTGGCGATTCTGGGAACGCTGCTGACGCGGTCGGGGCTGGTGAGCTCGGTCCACGCTTTCGCTCAGTCGGCGATCGGAACCTGGTTCTGGGTCTTCCTGGTCATCGTGCTGGCGGTTTGTTTGTTTACCTACATTCTGAACCGCGATCACCTGAAGACGGAACACAAGCTGGAATCGCTGGTGTCGCGCGAGTCGAGTTTCCTTTTCAACAATCTCGTTCTGCTGGCAGCGTGTTTCACGGTGCTGTGGGGGACGCTGTTCCCGGTGCTCTCGGAATACGTACAGGGTAATCGCGTGACGGTGAGCGCGCCGTTTTACAACCGGGTTGCCGTGCCGATCGGCGTGTTTCTGCTGTTTCTTACGGGGATCGGTCCGCTGCTGGCCTGGCGGTCGACGTCGTGGCGGAGCATCCGGAAGAATTTTGTAGTGCCGGGGATCGCGGCAGTGGTGGTGGCGATTGCTGTCATCCCGCTGGGTGTGCATCCGTGGACGATCTTCACGACGGATGAACAGGGCGGGTTCTACGCCTGGATCACATTTGCGATGGCGGCATTCGTGGCAACCGCGATCTTCGCGGAATTCTGGAACGGCGGCAAGGTGATCCGGCAGAAGTCGGGGCAGAATCTGCTGGCGTCGATGGTGCAACTGACGAGGCGCAACACGCGGCGGTACGGCGGATACATCGTCCACTTCGGGATTGTGCTGATCTTTATCGGAATCGGCGGGCAGGCGTTCAACCAGAGCCACGAGCAGACGATGAATTACAAGCAGAGCTTCATGCTCGGGCCATATCGCCTGGAGTGCCTGGATTATTCACAGGATTCGAATGCAAATTACGATACGGAGTTTGCGCTGCTGAACGTGTATCGCGGCGATCGTCTGGTGACGAAGCTGTCGCCGGAGCTGCGCGTTTACCCGGCCAGCGGCCAGCCTTCGACGATCGTGGCGAACCACTCGACGCTGGCATGGGACCTGTATGTGATCTATGCGGGCAAGGATCCAGCGACGGGGCAGCCGGTGATCAAGGCGTTTCTGAACCCGTTGGTGGCGTGGATCTGGATCGGGTTGATTGTGACGATTCTGGGAACGGGCGTAGCGCTGTTGCCGAACCTGAGTGCGGCTGTAGCCGCTCAGCGGCACCGCGTGACCTTGCCGGCCGAGGCAGTCCCTGCCGGAAGGGCGGGCGACTGATGCATCGGCTCATTCGATTTGCGTTGCTGCCATTGCTGGCCGTGCTGGGCGTGATTACGTTGGGTTCGGCGGACACGGAGGCGCGCTACAACGACCTTGGGCACAAGATGATGTGTGTTTGCGGATGCAACGAGATTCTGCTCGAGTGCAATCATGTGGGATGCCCCGATTCGAATCGGATGCTGGGTGAGCTTCGGGCAGCAATCGCGAGCGGCGACGGTAACGATGCGGTGCTCGCGGCGTTCCAGGAGAAATACGGCCCGACGGTTCTGGCGGCGCCGCTGCTGACGAAATTCAACATCCTCGCGTGGGTAGTGCCGCCCGGGCTGCTGCTTTTGGGGCTGGCGGGAACGTTTGCGCTGGTACGGAAGTGGAGACTGCGGACGGCGCCGATGCCGGCAGTCGCAGACGATCCCGCGTCGAATGAACTGCGCGAACGCATCCGGAGGGAGACAGAACTATGAGCATCCTCGCCTGTGCAGTGCTGCTGGTTGGCGCCTTCGTTTATGTCTTCTGGCTCGACCGCAACGTGGAGGCGCAGCACACGAAGACGCGGCTGGAGTATCTGCGCGAACGCAGAGAAGTGCTTTACGACAACCTGCGCGACCTGAACTTCGAATTTCGGGCGGGGAAGTATCCGGAAGAGGATTACGCGCCGCAGCGGGCCGCGCTGGAAAACGAGGCAGCCGAGACCGTGGCGGAGATCGACCTGCTCGAGTCGGATGCTTTTGCGCCGCAACACGGCTGAATTCTGAATAAGACGGGATCACGATGAAGCTGCTTTCTCCATTTTGTGTTATCGCCGCGATGGCTATTCCTCTGTCGGTGAGCGCGGCTACGATTTCCGGTACAGTGACGGACCGCACGACCAACAAGCCCGCGGCCGGCGATACCGCGGTCCTGCTCGATCTGCAGCAGGGCATGACCGAGTCGGCGCGGACAAAGATTGACGCGAAGGGTCACTTCTCCTTCAACGTGGCGGACAATGCCGGCATGCACCTGGTGCAGGTGGAGCACCAGAAGGCGTCCTACTACGGTCCGGTGCCGCCCAATACCTCGGTGGTGAACATCGACGTGTTCGACGTCGCGCCCAAAGTCGATGGGCTGCACATGTACGCCGACGTGTCGCGCATGGAAACCGATCCGCAGGGGCTGAGCGTGACGGAGAGTTACTTCATCCGGAACGAATCGAAGCCGCAGAAGACGCAGTTGAGCGCGCACAGCTTCGAGTTTTATCTGCCCACGGATGCGACGCTGGCGGGGTCGACGGCGACGGGGCCTGGCGGGATGGCGGTATCGAGCGCGCCGGTGCCGCTAAGCGACAAGGGCCATTACGCATTTATCTTTCCGCTGCGGCCGGGCGAGACGCGATTCCAGATCGGCTACACGTTGCCATACAAAGGCAGCCTCGCGATGCACGCTCGCGTATCGATGCCGGCGGACAACGTCGCTATTATGCTGCCGAAGAGCATGACCTTCGATGGCGGCAAGGTGTTTCAGACGCTGGGCGGCGATGCAAGCGGGCCTGGGGTGCAGACGTATCTCGCCACCAATGTGAAGCCGGATACGCCGGCGGCCTTCACCGTGTCGGGAACAGGTTCAATGCCGCGGGAGCAGCAGAACCCGCAGGGCGGGAACGGCCAGGGCATGGGCCAGGGCATGGGGATGGGCGCGGACCAGGGAGCGCCGGGGGCGCCGGCCATGGGCGCGGGCAACGATCAGGCAGCCCAGGGGGGACCCGACCAAACCGCGCCGCAAAGTGGGCCTCCCGGAGGGGGTGTGGCCGGAGCTGTGCCGATTGGGACGCCGGACCCGCTGCAGAAGTACAAGTGGTACCTCCTGAGCGGAGTGGGGCTGGCGCTCGTGGTTGCGGCGGCGTTGATGTTGCGCGCGAAACCGGGACAATCGATGACGATTACTCCGGCCGATCCTTCCCCGCTGACATCGACACTCCCGGCGGGCGTGAAAGCGACGACGTATCGGGCGGAAGTGATGGGGGCCGGATCGAACGGATCGCCGCAGAAGAGCGCGACAATCTCAGATAATCTTCAGCCCTCAGCGTCTGGAGTGCGTTCGCCGGGAACAGCGATGCTTTCAGCTCTGAAAGAAGAGCTGTTCCAACTGGAGACAGAACGGCTCGAAGGCAAGATCACCGATGCAGAGTATGCGGAGCACAAATCGGCGCTCGAAGTCATGTTGAAACGTGCGCTGGCGCGAGAGTCGGTTAAGCAATAATCCGGTTGTTATTGAACCGCGGGAACCGGTTCGCGGCGGCTACGCAGTGAGCCAGGTGAGCAGCAGAAAGAGCGCCGATGCAGCCGCTGCGATGCGGTAGGCGTAATCCTGTTTACGACTGGAACTCTGGGCGTCCTTAAACGGTGCTGTGGGGAGGGTGTTCATCGCGGGCCTCGCGGGGAGTTCTATTGCGTGCTTAGACTCATTTTTCGGCATTGGCGATGCTATCCATGAGGAAATTATTTTTATTCCGGCATCGGAGTGCCCGGTTGATTACCTTTGGGTTCAGTACGCGGGAAGACAGGGCAGCGGATTGGGCCCCAGTGCGTCTTCTTGTGTCGGTACACCTTGGGGAGCGCTCGGGGTGCGCGATGTACAATCGCCTCGATGAAAACGCCTGATTCAGAACGCGGGTCCGACCCAAGCCCAGAGCCTGAGCTGTTTCGGCCGGCGGAGCGGGCGTCGGGCGAGCCTCGCTCGAAGTTGCCCTGGATTGTCGCCGGTGGCGTAGTCCTGATCGCGCTGGGTGTCCTGGTCGCTGTGGGACACCGAGCGGAACCTGCAAACCCAGGTGGAGCGGGACTGGCTCCGGCCGACGCTTACGCGGCGAACCTGCCCATCACCAATCTCCAGATGAGCCAGGCGGGAAGCATGGTGGGAACGCAAAGCACTTATGTCGATGGACAGATCAGGAACCAGGGCGGGAAGACGGTCATCGGGATTACAGTGCAGGTGGCGTTTCGGGATGTCGGCAACCAGCTTGTGCAGAAGGAGACCCTGCCGCTGAACCTGATCCGGATGCGAGAGCCGTACGTTGACACGCAGCCGATGAGCGCGGCGCCGATCCGCCCGGGCGAGACGAGAGAGTTCCGCCTGATCTTCGACCATGTGGCGCAGGACTGGAACCAGAACTATCCGGAGGTTCGGATCATTCAGGTCCAGAGCCGCTGACCCGTTCGGTAGAACCCTGGATCGGGGCTGAATCAAGTTAGGCACCGCGAGTAATTAATTCCCGACTTCCGGCGAATTTGCTTTTTTCACAGCGGCCGACGGGAAGGAGAACAGAGGCTGCCCTCCCGCTTTATTGCTGATTCTAAAACCTTTAATTCCTGGTCAGCCGGTGAATGGAGGTTTGGCATGGTGAGTGCTCTTTATCTCCGTGCAACACGGGGCGCTGCGCAGCCTTCCGAAGATTCAGGAGTCAAGAGAAAAACTATGAAAATGCAATTGAATCCCGGTTCCATTACGGTGCTGCTGGTTGCAATGAGTATGGGTTTGCCAGCGGTCGCGCAGTCCACCTCCTCCGACCAACAGCAGCCGCAGGTTCAAACGGGCGCTTCCACGAACGCACAACCGGCAAGCGAGACCAACCCGCAGACGGGTACCGGGAAAGCTCCGCTGGCCGAGAAGTCCAATGAGGGCTTCTGGGGCCACATGAACCCCTTCGCCCGCAAAAGCTGGGTTAACCGGCAACTGGATCCCGTGAAGGATCGGCTGAACGAGCTCGATCAACTGCAGGCCAGAAATGCCGCCGACATCAAAGACGTCGACCAGCGCGCGCAGAACGGCATTCATGCCGCGCAGACCACCGCAGACCAAGCGAACCAGACTGCTGGTCAGGCGAACCAGACGGCCACCCAGGCGCAGCAGGTTGCGCAGCAGGCGAGCGACAAGACAGCTCAGCTGGGCGAGACCGTTTCGAATCTCGATCAGTATCACTCAGTCAACAACACCGACATCCGCTTTCGTCCCGGCCAGACGGTCCTGAACCAGAAGGCAAAGGACGCCCTCGATCAGGTCGTCAGCCAGCTCCAGGGACAGAAGGGGTACGTCGTTGAGGTAGAAGGCTACTCCCGTTCACGCGGAACGGTAGGCATGCAAACTTCGCAGCACATGGCCGAAGCGGTCGTGCGGTATCTCGCCGAGAAGCAGATTCCGGTCTGGCGAATTCACGAAGTGGCGATGGGCAACACACCGGTAAGCTCGGATGATAATTCCGCGGCGAAGCCGGGCAGCGTGGTCCGCATCAGCCTGATGGAAAACAGTTTAGCAGCCTTGAACTCGCCGAACGGCAGTTCACCGATTGGCGCGACGCAGCAGAACTCCGCGCAGCCCTCCCCCCAGGGTGCTGCGTCGCAGCCAACGGCCCAGCCTCAGTAAGAAGGCAGGCGCAACCAAGCTCTCACACAACGAGAGAACCAAGGCAGATTGGCCCCTCACCCGAGGGGCCCTTTTTTTGCTAGCTGCGTGTCACCCGGAGCATCGGTGAGGGCACAATCTTGTCCCTTTTGCACCTTTTATAATGGCGATCCTGGTTTTTTCCCACGGCGAAGCGAATGTTCTACCTGATCGCACTGTTCCTCGGCGCAATGCTGCTTCTCGGGCTGGAATGGGTTCTTCGCCTTAGAAGTCGCGGTCGGCCGGTACTTGCGATTCTCTGGTCCCTAGGGGCAGTTATCGATGCTGGCTTGACCGCGCGTGATAATCCGGGATACCCAGTTGACCTGCCATGGTTAGCTTCTGCGATTCGATGGGCTGTTTGGTATTGTGGCAGTGGATTTCATCTGGCATTAGGGCGGCGAAGAGCGTCGCAAGCAACAACGAGCCGACTCGGCAAAGGCGCGCGAACAGGAGTTCGACCGGCGCGTCGCCAGCATTGGTGAAAATCTGCCCAATGCCGACAAGATTCGATACTTCGGCATAGAGAACGATCCGAAGGTGGCGGCGTTTAACCTCGCTCTTCAAAAGTGGCGAGTGGAGAATCAACATTCCGAAGAGCAGCTCGATGCCCCCGGCATTCTTCGAATTTCGGCTGACGCTGCAAAGCGGCTTTTCCCGGAATATATTGCTGACCCGGTAGGAACCGATCGGGATGTCACCGCCGCGGCTGAGTTAATAGCTCAGGACGTACTTGAAACAATGCTGGCCGCAAGTCCTGAACCGGGTCGAGAGATCGTGTTGATGTGCGCCGGAACTCCGGGCAGCGGAAAGAATCGACGCTGAGCGCCCCAACTCATCCCTCGGTGTGCTTCACGATTGAGAACGTGATGGACGATTACGAGAAAAGCAGAGAACTGGTTCGACGAGTGATCGAGTCCGGGCGGAGGCCGGTGATTCTCTGGATTTATGTCGATGACATTGGCAAAGCTGTTGAGAGGATGTTCAGAAGGGCACTAACAATTGGGCGCACTGATCAACTGGATCGAATGGCCGCCTCTTACAAGCAGGTTCCCGAAGTGCTTTCGGCTTTAGCGAATGAGTTTCCGGCAAGCGTTTCTATCTATGTTGCAGACAATTCGGGCCACCGTGGCGAACAGCAATTTATATAAGCTCCGCCGCTCGGCTACGATGGGCAAATCGCTTCGGAAGTCGCGCGAGCTCAAGTATGGTCAGTAAACCGGATGTATCGTGAGAATCCCTCGTTTGAGGTTTCCTATTGAGCGTAGCCCCGCGTGGGCCCAGACCTGATACGACGTCCCCGCTTTGTCTGCGTACAAAGACGTAGATACCCTGGAGCAAGAACTGTGCCTTCCGACCGCTCAGCGAATCAGATACAGCGCGTTCGCCCCATCCCGGACCGCGCTCACCACGAGCCGGCGGTCGAACGTGGCCAGGTACCCTCCATGCGTTGAGGCCAGCGCCAGAAGAAAAGTGTCACTGACCTGGGAGGAGCGTAGGAGTCGGGAAGGCTCGATTTCAGGGCAATTCAGAAGACTGATGTCGTCTGGCCAGAAGACGTGCCCTGGCATCGCGCAGAACTTCGACAGCATTTCGGAAATTACGGCGGGGGTTCCAAAGGAATTTGCGTAGCCTGGACCGCTCAAGATCCGCAAAACCGCGTTTTGCGTGAAGGGGCAAGTCGCAAACTCTTTGCGTCCAACGGAACCGAACCAGCGATGAGCCAATTCGTGATGAATGTGCCGGTCATCGATCAAAGCGATCAGCACATTTACATCCAGCAGGAACCTCACGGCCATTCATCGCGCAGGCGATTCACCATCTCCAGCGTCACAGGCTTCCCAGCGGGTCGCCTCGGAAGCAAGGGAACGCCATTGCGGGTACGAAAGCGTTGCCTTGATGGCTCGAGACCTTTTCTGGCGAGCCCTGAGATTACTTCGCCGACGCTCTTCCCCTCACTCTCAGCCAGACCCCTGGCCGCCGCCAGGACGTCGTCATCGATGGCCAGTGTTGTTCTCATGCATCAATCATCAAGCATCAAACATCAGATGTCAAAAGACAGCGCTATTTACCCCACCGCGACAGCAGCCAGAACACCAGCGACAGCACCACGCTGAGCAGGATCGACGTCCCCAGGGGAAGGTAGACCGTGGCATGTTTGCCGCGCCAAGTGAAGTCTCCGGGGAGGCGTCCCAGAGGTAGTCCCGTCTTTCCCAGAAGCAGGACTACCGCCCCCACCACCGCAATCAGCAAACCGATGCCAATAAGGATCCGGCCGAGCTCGCTCATGTTTTCAGTCCAGAAGCGGTTGGGCTCCTTGACACCTTTCGGCGAACGTTCTGGTAGGCTTGGGGCGCGGACGAGAGCCGCTCAGAAGGAGAATTCCTATGCAAGCACGCCGAAGTGTAATTCTGGCAATATGTACCTTGCTGACCGCGCCAGCATTTCTTTATGCTCAAAGCGGTCAGGCACCAGCGGGTGCTCCCGCTGCCGCCCCGTCTTCCTACACGCCCGCCGATTCCATGGGCGCGCTCCTGAGTCTGACCGAAATGGAAGTGGTCAGCGCGGCCGAAGCCATGCCCGCCGACAAGTATGACTTCGCTCCGACCGCGGGCGAATTCAAGACGGTCCGCAGCTTCGGCGCTGAGGTCAAGCATGTCGCCCAAGCCAATTACGGGCTTCTCAAGAGCGTCGGTGTCCCGGGCGCGGTCGATCCCAAAACCCTTGAAGGCCTCAAGACCAAGGACGAAATCGTCAAGGCCCTGAAAGACTCCTATGCTTACGCACACACCGTCGTGAACTCGCTCACCACGGACAATGCTTTTACAGCGGCCTCCGGCATGCCTCCGCAATGGAAAGCCACCAAGACCTCCATGGTCGCCTTCATGATCATGCACACGATGGATCACTACGGGCAGATGTGCGTCTACCTGCGCATGAACGGCATCATCCCGCCAGCGAGCCGCCCGCAGCCGGGATCGATGTAGAAGCAGCCAGGAGTCAGTAGCCTGTAGCCAAGTCCGGTCTACCCGCTGCCGGCTCCTCACAGTCTGAGACAATGATCCGGAATGGCTCTCGGACGAAGTGTCGAGATCGAAGAGCAGGAGCGACGCCGGCATCCGTTGCTGCGCGTCCTTCTGACACTTCTGCTTCTTCTTCTGCTGGCGATCGCGGGCGCCGTCGTCACCGGCGGAGTATGGCTCAAGCACAAGATGCGGTCTTCGCTGCCGGAGCTGGACGGCAGCCTGCTTACGCCTGGCCTGAGCGCTCCAGTGACGGTTCGGCGGGATCAGCATGGCGTCCCGCACATCGAAGCGGCGAATCTCGACGACTTGCTGTTCGCGCAGGGATACGTGACCGCCCAGGACCGTCTATGGGAAATGGACATGGCGCGGCGCATGGCCGCCGGTCAAGCGGCGGAGATCCTGGGTTCGAAACTGGTGGAGCACGACCGTCAACAGCGTGTGCTGGCAATGCGGGCAACGGCAGAGCGGCTGACGGCGAACCTAAATGAACAGCAGAGGATTCTCTTCGAGGATTACGCTCGCGGCGTGAACGCCTTTATCGGCTCGCATCAGGATCGGTTGCAGGCGGAGTTTCGGGTGCTGATGTATCAGCCGAAGCCGTGGCAGCCGGTGGACTCGATGCTTGTCGTGATGAGCATGGTGCAAATGCTGGACGAGCACTGGCAGGACAAACTGGAGCGGGAGCAGATTACGGCGCGGCTGGGGCCGGCGCTGGCGGCGGATTTGTATCCCACGGGATCGTGGCGGGATCGGCCGCCGATCACCACGGAACCTCCGCTCACCGCTCCGCAGCAGAACATTCCCGATGTGCCGCTCGATGAGAGCCAGGATGAAGCGGCTTCTCTGCAGTGTTTGCGACTGAGTCGAAATGCGGGTCCTTCGACTGCGCGCCCGGGGCGCTTCGCTCACGATGACAACTGTTTGGGTTGCGCGCCGGGATCGAATGAGTGGGCGGTTGCCGGATCGAGAACGGCGAGCGGGCAGGCGATGCTCTCGAACGACATGCATTTAGAGCAGCAGATTCCGAATATCTGGTACGAGAACGACATCAAGGCGCCGGGGCTGCACGCGGCGGGCGTAACGGTGCCGGGGCTGCCTCTCGTCGTGGCTGGCCATAACGAGCATGTGGCCTGGGGATTCACCGCTCTCTATGGTGACACGCAGGATATTTATATTGAGCGGGTCAACGCTCAGGATCAGTACCAGGGCGAGGACGGCACGTGGCATCCGATGGAGCACGATCAGGAGATCATCCACGTCCGAGGCGGCAGTGATGTGAACGTGCAGGTGCGGCGCACCGCGCATGGAGTTGTGATTTCGCCTCTGATCCCAGGCGAACAACGCATCCTCACATTGAAGTGGTCGGTTTATGACACCAGGGCCAGTGGCTATCCGCTGCTCGATATGGACAGAGCCGCGAACTGGACGGATTTTCGGAATGCGCTGCGGGCGTGGTGGGGTCCGACGCAGAATGTCGTCTACGCGGACGATCAGGGGCACATCGGCTATCAGGCGATTGGCTACATCCCCAATCGGCCCGGTGGATTATCCGGCATGCCGATTGCCGACGAGCAGCATGAGTGGCAGGGATTCATCGGGTTCGATCAGCTCCCGTCGGCGTTCGATCCCCCAGGCGGGATTTTGGCGACGGCAAATTCCCGCGTGACGGCGAATCCTAATGCACCTGCTTCATCCGCACCCGGCGCGCCGGCTCCCGCGGCTGCCTTAATGAATGCGCCGGCCCCGGCCCCGCCAACTGCGGCGTCCCCGGAGCTGACCCTGGAGTGGGCCGATCCTTACCGCAACGAGCGAATCTGGAAATGGCTGGAGCCGAAGAGCAAGGTGACGCAACAGGACATGCTCACCTTGCAGACAGATGTGTATTCGGAGCTGGACCAGGAAATTGCGCAGCGGCTGGCGTACGGCATCGATCACGCAAAGCGCACGGACGCGCGGCTGCGTCAAGCCGCGGACCTGCTGCGATCGTGGGATGGCGCGGTCAATGTGGATTCGGCGCCGGCGGCCATTGTGGCAGCGGCGAAGAAGGCCTTTTATCCGATGCTGCTGAAGCCGAAGCTGGGCGATGCGTGGACGCTGTACCACTGGGCCGAGAGCCTGTTCGCGGGCGAACAGATCCTGATGAACGAGCCAGCAGCCTGGCTACCATCGCAGTACGCCAGCTGGGACGACTTCCTGGCGGACATGGTGCGGCAGGGGCTTGCCGAGAGTGGTGCGCCGGACGATCTGCGGCAATGGCGGTACGGATACGTGCATCCGGTGGATGTGGAACATCCGCTTTTCGGATTGCTGCCGTGGTTCAAGACGTGGACGGGCACGGGGGTGCAGCCGCAGTCCGGCGACACATCGACGGTGAAGCAGGTGGGCCGGAGCTTTGGGCCGTCGCAGCGATTCACCATCGACTGGTCGAATGTGGATGCAGCGACCGAAGACATCACGATTGGCGAATCCGGCGATCCCCTGAGCCCGTATTACCGCGACCAATGGCCGTACTGGTACGCGGGCAGGACTTTCGCTCTGCCCTTTACAGACGCGGCGATTGCTGCAGCCACGACGCATACCCTGCGGCTCGAGCCCTGACCGCGCCGTGAAGCTATCGTTTCGGTTTCCGCCAACCCCGGCGAGCGAAGCCACGCGCGCGCGGCGAAGACGTTCTCTGCTGCTGGCAGTGGTTCTGGTGTCAGTGTTGCCTCTGGCGTGGCGCGGGACTTCGTGCGGCCAGGACTTCGACTTTCATCTGCAGAACTGGCTGGAAGTTGTCGCGCATTGGCGCGAGGGTGTTTTCCATCCGCACTGGGCCGGAACCGCAAACTTTCTCGCTGGCGAGCCGCGATTCGTCTTCTATCCGCCGCTCAGCTGGATTCTCGGTGGATTGCTGGGCGTCCTCATGCCGTGGTCATGGACGCCACTGGCCTTCACCGTAATCGCGCTCCTCGGAGCGGGGTTCAGCCTCCGCGCTATGGCGCGCGAGTGGATCCCGCAGGACAACGCAACCATCGCTGCGTGCCTCTACGTGGTCAACCCCTACATGCTGTTCGTGGCGTATGAGCGCGGCGCCATGGCGGAACTGCTGGCGGCGACGTGGATTCCGCTGCTGGTGCTGTTTGGCCTGCGCAGGCGTCCGTCCCTCTTGCCACTCGCGCTCACGGTGGCGGCGATCTGGCTGACCAATGCTCCAGCCGCCGTAATGGGTTGCTACATGCTGGCACTTCTGGTCGTCGTCGGGTCTTTCCAGCAGAAAAGCTGGCGGCTCATCGGCCGCGCCGCCGGTGCAGTCCCGTTGGGATTGGGGCTGGCAGGCTTTTGGCTTATCCCCGCAGTTTACGAACAGCGATGGGTGGAGATATTGCGGGCCATCGGGCCGCTGATGCGTGCCGAAGACAGCTTTTTGTTCGGGTACGTGAAGGCGTCCGCTGTGTCCGCGGACGATATGTCCGACTTGATCTACCACAATCAGGTATTGCACACGGTCTCGTGGATTGTTGTGGCGCTGATCTCGGGCACCGTGGTAGCAGCCTGGCTCGCCCGCAGGAAACGCAGCCCATTGTGGGCGCCGCTCGTCGTCATAGGTGCGGGCATTTGCGCCCTGCAGGTGCGATGGAGCGATTGGGTATGGCGCATTGCCCCGAAGCTCGCTTATCTGCAGTTTCCCTGGCGGTGGATGCTGGTGCTGGGGATGGTTTTTGCGGCATTGGCCGGTCTCGCCGTTAGCGGAGAAGCGGCGACACGACGGGCCATCGCCTTGCGCGCGGCGGCCATTCTGCTGGCTGCTGCCGCGATGGCAGCTGTATCCTCGGTCTTGTTCTGGCAGCCCTGCGACGAGGAAGACAACGTCCGCGCCCAGATCGCGGCCTTCCACGGCAGCGGTTTCGCGGGCAGCGACGAGTACACGCCCCAGGGCGCCGACAATAGCCAAGTCCAGCAAGGCGCTCCGGCGGTGGTGGTAGTGAACGCACCGAATGCAGAGCTGAGCGGAGCTGCGAAAAGCGCGCCACCGTTTCCGGCAAAAATGGATCTCGAACAATGGGAGATTGAGAGGAAGGTGGTGATGGTCAACGCCGCCAGGCCTGGTTACGCGATCCTGCGCGTGATGGACTATCCGGCGTGGCGCGTCACGCGCAATGGCGCGGAAGTCAGGGATCGGATGCTGCGCAGCGACGGGCTGATGGTGATTCCCCTCGTGGCCGGTGCGAATCAAATTGAAGTGCGATGGCGAAGGACTGTCGATCGGTGGGTAGGAACCGCTCTCTCTGCGGCCGCGCTGGCGATTACACTGATCCTTGCATGGACAGAACGGCGAAAGGCGCGAGAAGTTCCGATACGATGATCGAGATGCGAGTGGACGTACAGGAGATCATTCGTGAGGGCGCCGAGCGCACAGACAGCGCGCTGGAGCGGTTGCTGCCCCCGGCGGCCGCAACGCCGGCCTCCATCCATGGAGCGATGCGGCACAGCGTTTTTGCGGGTGGGAAGAGGTTGCGTCCGGTGCTGGCGATGGAAGCAGCGCGCACGATCAGCTATGTACACGGAGCTTCGGGGTTGCCGCGGGGGATTGAGGATTTGGGGGCGGCGATCGAGATGCTTCACACCTATTCGCTGATCCACGATGACCTGCCGGCGCTGGACAATGACGATCTCCGCCGCGGCAAACCGACCTGCCATGTTGTCTTTGGAGAAGCCATTGCGATCCTGGCGGGAGACGCGCTGCAGACTCTCGCCTATCAGACCCTTGCGCGGATGCGCTGCGCGCCGGACAGGACAGTCAGGATCGTGGGGCTGATCGCCGACGCCACGGGCACAGTCGAGGGCATGATTGGCGGCCAGGTGCTCGATCTCGAGGGTGAGCACACCAAGCCAACGGCGGAAAGTGTGGCGGCGATTCACCGGGCCAAGACGGGAGCGCTGATCCGGGTGAGCATCGTGGCCGGTGGCATTTACGGCGGAGCGGGAACTGAAGATGTGGGGCGGTTGACAGAGTTCGGCACAAAGGCCGGGCTGGCGTTTCAGATTGTAGACGATGTTCTCGACGTGACGCAGGACTCGGAGCATTTGGGCAAGACGGCGGGCAAGG
>Ga0302319_10011943_pt1 | contig 16432 bp, 14 predicted proteins | sample Bog_T0_2_FD_203319 | JGI IMG/M metagenome (GOLD analysis project Ga0302319, IMG submission 203319) | Peat permafrost microbial communities from Stordalen Mire near Abisko, Sweden - Bog_T0_2 | ecosystem: Environmental > Terrestrial > Soil > Wetlands > Peat | place: Sweden: Abisko, Stordalen Mire...
TACCCATTTATATTTTCGCCTCCACGAGCAAGACGACGGACATCATGATGTTCAACTCTCGCAACCTCGGCGCACTCATCGGTGACCAGGAGCCCCACGTCAACGAGTGGGAAGAGCCACAGTTCGGCATCCGCAACATGGGTATCGAGGAAAAGTATTATAAGTTCGGCGTGCACAACGGCTTTACGATCGCGGCCGCCAGCCTGAGTCCCTTCACCGCGAGATGCCGACACCGCAGATGCTCGGTCACCATCTGGTGCCGCCAGAAGCTGAACCAGAGGCCACTATTGGAGAATTGTGCAGCATAATTTAAGCCTGGGGTGTCCGTAAAGTTGGACACCTCAGGCTCATCTGTCACCTGCTTCAAGGAAGACGGATTGCGAGTTGGTTGATCGGGGAGCGATCTACTGTACGGTCAGGTTGACTGTGCATGTGTGGCTCGTTGCTCCAGATGTCGCCGTGATCGTGATGGCTGAGGTTCCTGCTGGAGTTGTTGTGTTGGTGTAACCGCAACCAGTCAGTGTTGTAGCACCCATCGCAGCGCCGACCAGCACGAGCATCAGCTTGGGAGTGATCCCGAACTTCTTGCGGTCGGCGAAGAGCAAAATGCAGGCGAAGGGCATGAAGGCCAAGACCACGAAGGAGCCATTGCGGGAGCGATGGAACGGTGCAGCCTCATTGCTCGCCTTATAGCCTCCTGTAGCGATGGTGAGAGTCTCAGTGGCGCTCGCGCTCGGAGTGACAGTCAGCGTTGGTGAGCTGAAGGTGCAGGTCGAGTTCGCGGGAAGACCGCTACATGTGAAGGTGACCGGACCGCTGAACCCGTTGATGGGGGCAACGGCGAGAGTAAGCGAGGTGCTGGCATCATTCGCAACAGTAGCTACAGAGCTGGAGGTGCTGAAGCCGAAGTTGGTCGTGCCGCCCGTGGCTGCATTCGGGCTCACCGAACCGAAGACGCCGTGCGTTTCTGCGTCCAAGCCAGCCGCGAAGTATAACGTGTTGGGGTCGCCAGCGTTCGTCGTGGAAGGCGTGCCATTTACGACACCGTTGCCGAAGACAAGCTCCCAGAGACCAACGTAGCTGCTGACTGCGCCTGCGCCGGGATACTTGGAGAGGATAGGCGCGCCTGTGGCATCGGTAATCTGTCCGAGGTAAGCGTAGCTGTTGGGATCGTAGACGTTGATGAGTCCATCGCCGAGATTGCCGACGAGTAGGTCGCCGCCGAAGATGCCGAAACCAGCAGGAGCGAGTGCCATGCCCCAGGGCGCATTCAGATTGCCGCCGGTGATGGCACGCTCGATGAAGTTGCCGTTGACATCGAAGACGCTGATGAACCCGGTGTTTGTGCCGAGCGTCTCGCTATAGGTGCTGGTGGAGCGCAGCATATAGGTGACGTAGACGTGGTTGGAGATGATGTGGATGGCATAGGGAGCATATCCGGCAGGAACGTTGGGATCGGTGAAGGAACCGGCCAGCGTTGAGGGCGCAAAGCTCTGGCTGTAGACCTCCACTTTGGCACCGCTGCCGAAGTTTGCGGCCAGCAGGACGGTACCGCCAGCGCTCGGGTCGAGTGCGATATCGGTGTAGACGGCTTTAGCAGCAGAGTTGTCGATGGCCTTGAGCGAGATGCTGCCGGTGGTGCCTAACTTGCCGTTCCATCCCCATATCGAGCCGTCGAGCGACGCGAAGAGGAAGCTGGCCTTCGAGCCGTTGGAGAGCAGGAAGCCGGTCGTGCTGTTGAAGACGGTACCCGTGGGCTGGCCGGTGCCAGTGCCGCTGGCGGCAGGGACGGTGGTCTTGAACTGGATGGCCCCGTTGGCGAAGGCGACGTAAGAGTAGCCGGTGACGGCTGTGTCGATCCAGAAGTCGCTGGGGCCGGAGATGCCCCACGGGTCGACGAAGCCGGGGTCGGTGACGGTTGCGGGAACGTAGCCGTCGGAGATGATGTTCGTGAGACTGTAGCTGCCGGCCGTCTGGGCAATGCCAGAGACAGTGGCCAGACTGAGAGTGAGAGCGGCTGCGCCTTTGAGAAGGAGCGCAGAGAGGCGGGGCGTTGCTGCCGTAGTGTGTGGACTGGACATAGGGATTCCTCCGGGAGCAGTGCGCCAGCCTGGATACTGCTGGCATTGGCTCGCCTCTCAACGTAGAACCAGCGCTGAGGGGAGTTGTCAGGAGGATGTCTCTAAGTTGTCATTTGTTCGGTGTCAGTAGGGCGAACCTTCCGGGTGCTGCGAATAGGGCTTGCCGAACTTGTCGGTGTGCGCCTGTCTTGGCTGCAGCCTGATATCTACCGCGCCAGCATCAATATTGCCTTCACCCACTTTGATGCGGCGCGATGCCGTGTCAAGACTCGCTGTAGTTGCGTCTTCAGCCCACACTTTGAGTAGATACGTTCCGGGCGCCACTTGATGCAGTTGTAGGGAGGCCTGGGTTGCGAGCGCAAAGTAGGGTGTCGCCACCGAGACGATGACGGCCCCCATGTCCGGATGAATGTTGCAGAAGATGTAGGAGATGCCTTCGCGATTGAAGGGGACCGAATGCGTTGCGCCTGTTTCGTAGAGGCCAAGGTCGAACCGGCGACCGTTGAAGAGAGAAAATACGTTGTGGAAGAACGGGTCGCGGTTGGGGAAGGCAACGAGGCTACCCGTGGGTACCACCAGCAGATGGGGTCGGAACATCTTATCCTTCTGAATCATCTGGAAGCTCTTGCCGGTTCCCGGCCTGACGCTCAAATCGGTCTGTCCGTCCGCGCCGATGGGAGAGAGCCAGACCACGACCGGAGCGTTCGCTGAGGGGACGAGCAATTTTCCATCGGTTGATCGCACTGTGAGGTGAACCGTGACATCGGCATTCGTTTGAACGGATGCGGAATGCACAAGGAGGTTGCCCATGAGGGCACCTACGAGCAAAGTCAGTACGCATCGGCAGCATCGCTTCGCATTTCGGCCTGTGAGTGGCATGATCATGTTGCTCCAAACTAGAACTGGTAACCAAACGTCAGCGTATAGATGTTGGCCGTGTTGACGCTGCCAAGGATGGGCCAGCTTTGCAGCCGGCGATATTCGGGCGAAAAGATGATAGACGACCACGGACGGAAGATCAGGTTGCCGACGATGCTTCGGTTGCGCGCGTAAAAGAAGATTGGCCCTGCGCCTGATAACGGTACCGATGTGCGGAGCTCATTGCCTGATGCAGAATCCTGGCCAATGGAAGCATTTGCATGGAGAGTGGAGGAAAGTTTGTAACTCCACTGGAGCCAGCCGCCCTCAGCGTCGAGGGCACGCAGATAGGTCGCCGTGCTGTTCGAAAAGTTGTAAGTAACGATGTCGCGATAGGCGCCACCGCCGAGATCGCCAAGGCCACGACCCCGGTAGAGTTCTCCCGAAATGCGTAGCCGTGTGCCTAAGGGAGCCAGCCAGTCGGCTGTTGTTGCCCATGTGTCGACCTGCTGGTTGCCTTTGTAGTCCTGCCTACCGTACAAACAACCAACGCCGAATTGAAGATGATTTTCATCCTTGCCGGAGTTGTATGCCATCCGCGCCTCGTAGCGGGGCTGGCCGGATGCTTCACCCGCACCGATGGACCGCTGCGTAAGACTGCCGGCGGCATTCAGAGTTTGCGTGTCGAGCAAGCCCAACTGAAACGAGAGACTACGGTCAGTGTTCCGCAAGTCGAAGGAGTGCATCCACATGAATTGAGGAGCCCATGTCCAAAGATTTCCCGACCAGGCCAGCGAGGGCTGGGCGACTGTAGCAAATGAGTCCGGGGAAAGAGGAGAGATCAGCGGCGTGTCATAGTTGGCTTCGAGCTTGTCATGTGTCCATGTGGCCGTGATCGCTGCCGTGCGCAGGCGCACGGTGCCCGCCGGACCGCTGGTTGCCGCGCCAGTTACGCCGCCGAAGAAGTCCATGCTGACGCGCGCGCTTGTCTGCGCGCCGCCCAGCACTGGCCCTGTTCCTTCCAGGCCGAGGATCGTCTGCCGCAGGCTGGCCCCCATGCTGACATTGCTGCTGATGGTGCTGGGAAGGAGCGCGCTGCTGGGCAGGTCAATCTGGTCGACTGTGCCCTGGTTGATGAAAGCATTGAAGAGCACCAACCCTGTCAGGCGCACCGGGAGTCGTGATGAGCTTTCCACCTTGGTCTGTTGCTGCTGGGCCGATGCAGACTTGAGGATGTCGATCTCTTCCGAGTCTTCGGATTTTTCAGAGGTGCTCGCTACGGCTCCTGTCGCACTTGCTGACGTCGGCAAGGGCATGGCTGCCGTGCTGGTCTGTGACGGACTCCCTTTGGCTGCCAGCAGCGCCCGAAGGCGATCAATCTCCGCCTGCATCTGCCGAATCTGCTGCTGGGACTGCTCCACCTGCTGCTGCGTTGCATGCAAGGCTGCAGCGAGCTTTTCCAGCTGCTGCGATACCGATGGATCGGTTGTGCTTTCCGTCTGCGCTTTAGCAGGAAGCGCCGTGACAAAGCTGAAGAGCGAAGCCAGCAACATTGTAGAGATGCGGACAGTGGAAACGTGGCGGCGACTACTCTTCGTTGGAATTAGGATCATGGCGTCACTCCCAAAGAGACTTCATCCGTAACGGCAGCGGACATTGCCGGTTCCGTGGGGATCAACAGGAAGAACTCAGTCTGCCATCCAGCGGTACCGTCTTCGATGCGCTGCATTCCAGCTCTTCCTCCATGAGCTTCGACGATGCGCTTCACGAGCGCGAGGCCAAGGCCGATGCCGCTCTCTTTGCCCGCACTGACGAACGGCTCAAAGAGACGAAGAGCGATCTCCTCGCGCACGCCTTCACCGTTATCGCGTATGCGGATGGCAGCAAGTGCCGTGCCGTTCGGGTCGATCTCCTGCTGGAGCGTGACGCTTATCGCCGGTGGCGACGAGGAGCGACGTGCTGCCTGACACGCGTTGAGAAGCAGGTTATAGACCGCACGCTGGAGTTCTTTCCCGTCGATGCGCCCCGACAACTCCGCAAGCCCGGCGACTTTGATGGCAACTCCGCGCGCGTCCGGATGTGGTTGAAGCACGGTCATTGCGCGCTGTACTGCCGCTGTAATGGAGTCCGGTGAAAGTTGCACGGCGATGCCGGTTCGGCTGAAGGTAAGGATGGCATCGAGCAAATCCGTCATGCCGAGGGCCGATTCTGTAATCTCGTGGAGCAACTCTGTCCGCTCATCACCAGACAGCGTGCTTGACGATAGAAACTCGGCATTCGCGTAGATGGGCGAAAGGTAGTGGCGCAGATCGTGCGAGATCGAACTGGCAAGACGACCGATCGTGGCTTGCCGCTCTCCCTCAATGAGTTTGGCTTGGCTGGAGAGTACCTCGGCGTACATCTTCTCAAAGGCTTCGCGCAATTCACGCAACTCCTGCGGGCCTGTTGCAGGTACAGCAGCAACGGTCTCTCCGCGCCCCATCTGCCGAGTACTTAGAAGCAGCGCGTCCAGCGGCCGAGTAACCGTCCCCGCAAGTGCGAGCGCCAAGATACCGCCGACAAGCAGGAGCAGGACACCGATGACCAAAATACCGCCCGTGAGTTGCCGCAGCAGGGCGGTCTTCTCTTTGTCTGATTGCAACAGGACAAGGTAGATGGACGGCGTCGTGTCTGTTGCACGCTGAAGCAGAGAGGAAGACGCTATGTAGCTCTCGTCACCGAGCTTCAAAGGATGCGGATGCTCGTTTCGAGACAGGCTTGCCGTGATTGCGGGCGTCAGCGCTCGCGCCTGGGCCGCGTCGAGCGTTGATGCGATCACCCGCTCCGAAGTTGCGAAGACAACCTGTCCAGCGGGGGAACGCCCGATCATGCCGGCCAGATGATCGTTCAACTCATACCCGGTGCTGACATACCCCAGCACACGGCGCTGTTCGCCGGAAGCGAAGGTGATAGGCTCTGTGGCCACCTCAAACAGACGCCTGGAGCTCAGAATGAGCGCAGTCCGGTAGGGTGAATCGCGGGAGCGGGCCAGAGCCACTGCGCAATCGTTGACCGCGACAGAACGACCGTCGGAGTAGATCGCCAGGAGAGTTCCATCCGGACGCATCAGCGCAAACAGGTCGCTGCCGCTTGTCTGCCAGAATGCCTTGCCCGCATCGACGATGGTCGGTTGATCGTTGGTGGTCATCAATGCTTTAAGGCTGGGCAGCTCAGATAAAAGGGCTGTCTGGCGAAGCAGCAGATCCTGCCTCTGCTGTTCGATTGCCTGAAAAGTGTCGCGCGAGCGAACCATCTCTGCCAAGGAGGTGCGCCCAACCTGCCGGGTTACCGTAAAGCCCGCCAACAACAGGAACAACGATGTCATCGTGACGACGATAGCCAGCAGGACGAAGAACAGACTTTGCCGAATACCCAGTCTTCCTCGTCTCATCTTGCTCCTATCGGCAATCGCACGGAATCCTCAGGACTTAACCTTCGGGGACGAACTTGTAGCCTGCACCATGAATCGTTCTCAGAAAACGAGGCTCGGCTGGATTCGGTTCCAGTTTTTGTCGCAACTTCAGGACTTGATTATCCACAGTTCTTGTCGACGGGTAGGACTCGTACCCCCAAACTTCGGTTAGTAGTTGCTGCCGCGAGATGACACGCATGGGGTTTTCGAAGAAATATCGCAGCAGCTTGAACTCCTGGGCGGTCAGGCTAACCGGCATTCCTGCCCGCACCACTTCCATCTGCTCCAGATCGACGGTCACATCTCCAAATCCCCTGGTTGCCGAGGGCTTTACCCCCATGCGGTTACTTCGACGGATCGCTGCCTGGACCCGAGCCAGAAGCTCTCGTGGGCTGAAAGGCTTGGTGATGTAGTCGTCCGCGCCAAGCTCCAGCAGCAGGACTTTGTCCGCCACCTCGCTCACCGCGCTCAAGATGACTACAGGCAGATTTGGTTTCTGCTCTTTGATGCTGCGGCACACCTCGCGTCCGGAGATCTTAGGCAGCATCAGGTCGAGTACAACGGCCTCCACGCCAGGCGCACCCGTCGCCTCGTTTGAACGCACACCGTCATGGAGAACTTCGACTTTATAGTTCTCTCCTTCAAACAGACGGCGCAGCGTCTTTTGAATGCGAGTGTCGTCCTCGATCACAACAATGATGCCCATAGACAACTATTATCAGGCAGATTCAGAGGGAATCGATGCTGGCCGCATTTGCGGGGATGGTGGCCCGGATGAATATCGGCGCGGTCATGACCCGAGCTTGCCTGCGCACTCCAAGCAAATGAGCCAAACGGACTGGAGTTTTACGCAGCCGGGGTTGCCAGCACGAAAGAGCAACTACACGATGACCGATACGTAGCGGGCATCGCGCCTATTACCGACCTGACGCAGGTACTGTTGCTCCGCCAGCTTCTTGACATGTACCTTGATGGTGTTGCGGTTTGCGCCGGTCGAGTCCTCAATCTCCTTAACGGTGACTTCGCCGCGTGTCTTCGCCAGCTCCAGGATCTGGCGAGAAAGCGCGGGCAGGGAAGAGAGCAGCGCCTGCTCCTCTTTTAACTTTGCGGCCAGGTTATCCTTCTGCTTTGCCATCGTCTTCAGAAAGAAGACGAGCCAGGCTTTCCAGTTCTGCTTGTCCTTGCGGAGGGTTTGCTGGGTTCGGCGCAGGGCGAGGTAGTAGTTGTCGTTGTTCTGCTCGATCACGCATTCCATCGAACTGTACGGGACATAGCCATACCCGGCCCGCAGCAGGAGCAACGTCGTGAGCACCCGCGAGAGCCCACCATTGCCGTCCTTAAACGGGTGAATGGCCAGGAACTTGACAATGAAGACTCCAATCAGGATCAGAGGGTGATGGCTTTCCTCGTCGGCCGACCGATTGAACCAATCGAATAGATCCTTCATCCGCACCGGTGTCTCAGGCGGCGTCGCCGTCTCAAAGATTACGCCCAGGCCTTTGCCTTCAGAGCCGAAAGCCTCGACATGGTTCGTCACCATCTTGTATTTACCGCGATGGTTCTGATCGTTGAAACTGTATTTGAGGAGGACGCCGTGGAGCCGCTTGATATGTCTCTCGGTCGCGGGGATGGCCTCATACACCTGGAAAATCATGTCCATGGTGTCGGCATAGGCCGCCACTCCTCCTCATCGCCGCTGGCGAATGATTTGGTACGCAGCCCGGAGAGCAGTTTGTCCACCTCGGCATCACTGGAGCTTGGACCCCTCGATACGGGTGGATGACCCCACGCTCTCAATCGTGGCGAGACGACCTGCATACAGAGATACTCGTTCTCAGAAGATCCAGACGTGCTCAAAGAAGTGCTGGAGACGAATGAGGAATAAGCACGCCGATCAAGTTCAATCCAATCCGCCGGACATGCGATCCCAAGGTGCGATCGCATCCGGAACCCATCAAACCACATTCGCGGATTTCTTACCCACCATGACGAAAGAGGCCTGAACTTGGAAAAGCAAAAGTACGCGGAGACAGTGATCAAAGAGATCCACAGCGGAACAACTCATGGGGCCCTGCCATGGAGAAAGAATAAGATTCTACGTTCGATCAGTGCGCAGCCCACTCCCGCGATCCAAGTGTCAATCAGGTATCTGGATGACGGACCGGATGCGGCGATTTGGGAGGAGGTAGCGATCACTCATCCGGTCGGAAACGGCATAACTCTGATTGGGAACCCCTCGTCCTCCGGCCTCGCGGAAACGAAATGTTGGCCGACGGTGAGATGCTGGATCAACTGAACGAGATATTTCGCCTTGTTCTCCTAGGTACGCTGGGTCTTGGATATGCTGTAGCTTCACTAAGTCCGCGGACGATCAAGGATGTCATCGATGATGCCGTACTCTTTGGCTTGCGGCGAATTCATGATGAAATCGCGCTCCACGTCACGCTCGATGCGCTCCAGCGGTTGGCCGGTATTGATGCTCATGAGTTTGTTAGTGATCTCACGGATCCGCAGAATCTCTCGCGCGTGGATGTCGATGTCGGTGGCCTGTCCGCTCAACCCACCCATGGAGGGCTGGTGGATCAGGATGCGCGAGTTGGTTAGAGCAAAGCGCTTGCCCTTCTTACCGGCCATCAGCAGAAACGCACCCATCGATGCTGCTTGCCCGATGCAGTAGGTAACCACATCGTTCTTGACGTACTGCATCGTGTCATAAATCGCCAGGCCGGCCGTAATCGATCCACCTGGTGAGTTGATATACAGCTGGATATCTTTCTCCGGGTCCTCGCCCGAGAGGAAGAGCATCTGCGCGATGATCAGATTGGCGACATTGTCGTCAATCGGCGTGCCGAGGAAGATGATGTTGTCACGCAGCAGACGGCTGTAAATGTCATAGGAGCGTTCTCCCCGGCTCGTCTGCTCGAGCACCATTGGTATAAGTCCCATAGCTCTCTTTCCTTTGCTTCTCATTCTGCGTGAGGGGTAGGCGGTGGACGTTGGCGGCGCTGGCTTGTTGCTTCTAGCCTAACTCGCAAGCCTCTCGAAAAGTACGGAGCCGGTCTTGTCTCGGCGCATCTGCTCTCGAATGCGCTCCAGCGAACCGTCCTCGGCCAGCCGCTGGCGCAGCGTGTCGAGTGGCTCCCGTGACTGGATGGAGAGCATCAGAAGCTCACGCTCCATCTCGTCGTCGCCAATCTCGATGTCTTCTCGCTCCGCAATTTTGTCCAGGATGAGCGAGGCCTTCACCTCGTTGACGGCTTGGTCGCGTTGCGCCTCGCGCAGGCGTCCGAAGTCGAGTTGGCGCATTGCATCGGCGCTCATTCCCTGCTGCGCCAGCGCACGCAGGCCCCGCTCCAGGCGGGCATCGATCTGCTGCTGCACAAATGTCTCCGGTACAGGGAAGCTGTACTTTGCAATCAACTCGTCCACCATCTTGTCGCGCGCTTGTGATTCCAGTGCGTTCTTCTTGCGATCGGTAATGCGCTCCAGCAGGTTGGACTCAAAGTCAGCCCAGTCGCTGTAGGGCCCGAGTTGCTTCGCGAACTCCTCGTCCCGCTCCGGAAAGGTCTTCTTCTTGATGGCCTTCACCGTCACGTCGTAGCTGACAGTTCTGCCCGCCAGCCGAGCGTCGCCAAACTCTACAGGATAGCTGGCCTCAAACTGTAGCTCCTGCCCCACCTTCGCGCCTCGCAGTGCCTCATTGAATGCCTGCAAGGTGTTCTTGCCGCCGATCTCAATCAGCACATCTTCACCGGTAATCTCTTTGTTCTCGTTCTTGCTCTCGAGACCCTCTTCACCGACCGTCTGGACCAGATTCTGCAGCTGACCCCTAAAGCCGATCTCTGCCCAATCACCATCAGCTATTGCGCGATCCTCATCAACCGTCTCAACGGTCGCGTGGTGATCCAGAGCATTGGCCAACTCGGCCTGAAACTCGTCGTCGCCAACCGAAGCATCGGGGCGCTCAATATGGATCGAGTCATAACCGTCGATGCTGAACTCGGGCAATGTCTCGAAGGTTGTCTTGAACTTCAGAGGCTGGCCATCGAAGAGCTGTAGTTCGCTGACCTGGGGCTGCGAGATTGGCTGCACCTTTTGCTCGCCAAGCGCCTGACGGAACTTCTCCGAGACCAGCGACTCCAGTACCTCCTGGCGCACTTCCTTGGCAAAGCGCGAGCGGATGAGCGCTTCGGGGACCTTGCCGGCACGGAAGCCGGGAATGCGTGCCAGCTTGGTATAGCGCTTGATGACCTGAGTAAAGACCTTGCTCACCTCTGCCGCTGGAGCTTCTACCACAATGGAGCGTATCAGCTCAGGGTTCAGCGGAGGTGCGTGATGATCATGAGCGTGGCCTGCATGGTCGTGATCGTCCGCGGTGCGGTTCTGGGGCGCTGCCGGCTCACGCAGCACAAGCGCTTCGTCGGCCGTTTCATCGAGCGTCTCTGGAGATGTTTCTGAAATCGTATCTGAGGGGATCAAGTATGTTGCCTTCCGAAATGCAAAAGAGCGCATGGGATGCGCTTAGTACGCGTCCTTCGTCAGACCTAAGAATACGAGTCCGGCCCTTGAGGGTCAAACAGCGGCTGAGCTATTGCGGCCCATTCGCAGTCCCCAGCCGGGAAATCTCCAGGCGCACCTTCCATTGCGTGCTCTGTCCCGGTGCCAGGGTTATCAGTCCGCTGGGTCGCTGGGTCCACTCCGGACCCAGCGGGTCATCGAGATTGGTATTCGGGCTGATCGATATCCACGACCGGCTGGATGGAGAGGCCACATGAAAATTGGTGATATTCGGAGTCAGCGCCACCAGCCGCAGCAGCAGGTCCGTTGCCGGATCCCGCAGCTCGACGCTTGGGCTTGCCTGCGCCGCCTGTAGGTCGGTGTAGGTTTCATCGATTTCGCCCGTACCCAGCTGTTTACCTCCGGGGCCGCTAAAGTCCAGAGAGGTATGCACTACGGATAAGGTTCTCCCGGTAGGCAGGGTTGTCGCATGATCGGTCTCCGTCACCGTCGAGGAGGGAATCGTAAGAAGCACAGCGTTACGGCTATCCCCAGGCAGCGTAAACATCGGCTGCCAACCTGCTCCTAACGGCATAGGTTGGGAGCCGGAATTCCTAGCCGTCATCGTTAGGTCGATCTCATGGGCTTCCAGTTCAACCTGGACGGTGACTTCCAGGCTGGAGGGCCATGCGCCGCTGAAGCTTCCCGCGTGAAAGCCCGCCTCTACCGACTGCCCGTCCGGCAGGACCTCTGTCTGTAGGGAGTCGGCTCCGCGCTTCAGCAGCAGACCTTCTACGGAGGTGCTACTGCCAGGTGCATCAGCCGGTACCCGGAACATCTGCCCCTGCCAGTCAGTTTGTATCATCGGCTGGTTATGCTCCCCTGCCAGGGGAGTTCCGGTCAGATGGCGTGCCCAAGGCAGTAGTAGCGCGCCGCCCAGCGTGGTGCTCGCTGCACCACTGACGTCTGTCCCCTGACCAGTCAGGACATTCGCAGCGTTGGCCAGCGACGGCGAAGCCAACAACGGTACCTCACCACGACCCGGAACCAGGGCCATGATCTGAAACACATTCAGACCGCGTCCCGGGAACAGCGTTACAGAGAGAAACTCGGGGTCTTCCCCAATCAAGTTGGGGGTGCGTCTCAGCCGCAACACGTCCTGGCCTCCGGGTCCACTCGGATATTGCGGCACTATAACCGGTGGGTCGATCTTAGCCGTGATCAGATGAAGGCGTCCGTGCCCGAACTCCAAAGACGCTCCCACCAGGATGAGGCATAACAGCCCAATCAGTAGGGGCGTAGATCTTCCAGACATAAGAAAGCGGTTCAGCAAAGAGCGCTTGTGCGGACCATGCAGCCGGGATGCGAGATTCATCTTGGTCGATCTCCGGTCGTCTTTCGCGGGGTGCCGACACAACTCCAACAAAGACCCATGACAGTCCCAACGCTAACCCGTGTCCTGCGGCGCTGGATAGCCGGGCTTACCGCTCACAGGGAAGACTAACAGTTCACTCAGTGTGGCACGAGGCCACCATAGAGGAAAGGGTTTATTGCAAAGATACGTGGGGCCAATCAGCCCAGGAACACAAGCGACCGGTGGCGGAACTCCCGGGCAGGTTTTCCCCTTGCACCTTCGCGATGGAGAGTGTAGCCTTCGGCCAACCACGTATCCTAGGAGGTTTCGAGTGCAGAGATTCGCAAAGTTCGCCATCATTTTGGCCGCGACCTTCCTGGTTCACGGTTCGGCGTTCGCCGACCGGCTGTATCTTTTGAACGGAACGCAAATAGTTAGCACCTACCTGGGCGGATCCGCAGGATATGTGCAATTCCGCTCTGGCAATGGCACTGTGCAGAACTACAACCTGTCTTCCGTCCAATGGATTAACATCAGCGCCAGGGCAACACCACCCGCGGGTTCATCGTCGACCTCTCCCTCCGCATCTCCCAACGCTTCTGCTCCGGCCTCAGGCAGTGTGCAGGGGCAATCAGCCACGGTGCCTTCAAATACCGGTTCGAATGTTCCACAGGCCCAGGCGCAGCTTGCACTCAATTTCCATAATGCAAAGCGGCACGACGTTGGTGCCCCTCCGTTGCAATGGTCTGCGACTCTCGCTACCGTCGCTCAAAACTGGGCCAACCATCTTGCCAGGGATAGCGGTTGTAACCTCATCCATACTGTCAACAATCAGTACGGAGAGAACCTCTTTGGTGGTTCCGGGGCTCCCTATACCGTACTGGACGCATCGCAGGACTGGTACAGCGAGATATCCAAGTACACCTACGGAGTTCTGACTCCTGCCAACTGGGCTCCAACTGGACACTACACCCAGATGGTCTGGAGCCGCACCACGCAGGTCGGCATCGGGCAGGCCACCTGTAGTGGGGGCGGCACTGTTATCGCCGCGGAGTACAGTCCGCCCGGCAATTACATGGGACAGAAGCCCTATTGAGTTTGGTACCTTGGCATAGGAACATCTCCATTGCCAACTCCCCGTAAGCCCGGCCCAGCGCTCAACGTTCTCCAATCCGTCCAGCAGGCCACTGTCACCTGTACGCGGTGTCCCCGCCTGCGCGCCTACGGAGAGAATCTCGGCGAGGTCAAGCGCAAGGCTTACCGCGACCAGGTGTACTGGGCGAAGCCTGTGCCCGGCTTCGGAGACCCAAAGGCGCGCATCCACATCCTCGGGCTTGCGCCCGGAGCCCATGGGTCCAACCGCACGGGTCGGCCTTTTACCGGAGATGCCTCGGGCGACTTCATGTATGACGTGCTGCACGAACTGGGCTTCGCCAGCAAGCCGCGAGCCGTCGGCCGTGAAGACGGTCTGAAGCTGCACAACCTCTGGATCAGTTCGGTCGTCCGCTGCGCTCCGCCCAGCGACAAGCCCACGCCCCAGGAGGTCCGCAACTGCTCCTCACACCTCACCGCCGAGATCGCCTCGCTGCCCGGCGTGCGGGTGGTGGTCTGCCTGGGCAAGATCGCCTGGGACGCGACGCTCGCACACTTCTTGCAGCAGGGCCTGATCGAGCGCCGGTCAGCCTTCGTCTTTCGCCATGGTGCGGAGTACACTCTGCCCAATGGCATTCATCTGCTGGGCAGCTACCATCCCTCGCTACGCAATACCAACACCGGTCGTCTGGACCGCACGATGTTTGCCCGCGTCTTTGTCCGTGCCAGAGAACTCGCCGGACTTGGGTAGTCTTTCGCACCATTCACTGCAACCTCGACCCATCCACACGAATCTCACCTAACCGAAGTACGGAGGCTAACCATGCGCAATAAAGATCTGTTGATCGCTCTCGGAGTCGGTGCCCTGATCGGCGGTATTGCCGCTCTGCTCTATGCGCCGCAGGCTGGAACCGCGACCCGCAAGAAGCTGAAGCGGGGTCTGGAAGACCTGGGTGAGAACCTCGAAGAGGCAGGCGACTACCTCAAGGAGCAGGCAGAGCGGCTGGGCAAAGAGGCGCAGCGCCTGATCGAGGTGAGCAAGGACCAGTTCGATGATGCGGTCGACGCCGCGACCGGCGTGGTCAAGTCGGCCAACAAGGCGGTTAAGTCGGCTTCGAAGCTGGTTTAGCTCCAGTACAGAGGCTGCGAAACTGAGACCGGTCGCGTTTTTCGGATTAAACACAAAGGGCCGCCGGGGGGTGCCAGCGGGCCCTTTGCTTTCAAATCGCGCCTCCTATCAAGGGAAACGACCGGTGGGGGGTCATCCCGACCAGAGGCGCAAACAAATTATCGCATAATCCGGCCCGGATACGTACACGCCCAGTGGAAAATTCGTGGGAAACGCTGGGCCGCCCGGGCTGTTCGATAGGGGCCGGGCCGACGAGGGCGGTAGGATAGGCCGGAGATGCGTTTCGAGCTCTTCATCGCCGCCCGCTACCTGCGCGCTCGCCGCCGCCAGGCTGGTGCACGAAGCCACGCTGTGGTGGGGCTGATTACGGCGATCTCCATCCTGGGCGTAGCCGCAGGGGTGGCGTCGCTGATCGTGGCACTGGCCATTACCAACGGCATGCGGCGCGACCTGCAGGAGCGGCTGGTCGGGGCCACTGCGCACGTGGACCTGATGCGCACCGCCGGCGACGGCATCCGCAACTGGCGGCCGCTGATGGCCCGGCTGGCGCAGCAGCCGCATGTGACTGCCGTCGCGCCGGGGCTCTACGGTCAGGTGCTGATCTCGCGAGGGGTCCGCTCCGGCGGAGCGCTGATCAAGGGCATTGTGCCCGCCGACGAGTTGAGGGTCGGCAACCTTCTGCAAGCGATAATGCCGCCTGCAAACGGACCTCCCGAGGTGTCACCCAACGGCTCATCAGCTTTAGGCGAACTCACACCCATCGACGACTGGCCTTGCGCGGGCTTGGTGTGGTCGCCGCGGCTTTGTCTCACTGGCCCAGATGGAAAGGTGCAATCAACGCCTACGAATCCCGTACCGCCCATCGTCATCGGCAACGAGCTGGCGGAGACTCTCGGAGCGGCGGTGGGCGATACGCTGCTGGTGACCTCGCCACAGGGCGAGATGACGCCGCTGGGGTTGGTGCCGCGCTACCAGCGGTTTTGCGTCGTCGGCATCTTCGCCTCCGGCTTCTATCAGTACGACTCCAGCTACGCCTTCCTGCGACTGGCCGACGCTCAGCGGCTGTTCAGCGAGCCCGACCTGATCAGCGTGCTCAGCTTCCGCATCGACGACCTGTACCGCGCGGCCGAGGTGGGCAAGGCGCTGGAGAAGGCAGCGGGCAACGGCTTTCAGGCCACCAACTGGATGGAGCAGAACCGCGAGCTGTTCCGCGCGCTCAAGCTGGAGCAGGTGGTGACGTTCATCGTGCTGGCGCTGATCGTGGTGGTCGCGGCGTTGAACATCTTGATCGCGCTGACCATGATGGTGATGGAGAAGACCCGCGACATCGCGGTGATGATGAGCTTCGGCGTGAGCGCGACCCAGGTGCGGCGAATTTTTCTGCTGCAGGGGCTGCTGATCTCCTCTCTCGGCACCGTGCTGGGGCTGGCCGCGGGCTATGCGGCCAGCCTCCTGGGCTCGCACTACAGGTTCATCCATCTGGATGCGAGTGTCTATTCCATCGACTATTTGCCTTTCGCGCCCCAACTGACGGACGCGCTGATCGTTGCGGCGGTGTCGCTGGGGATGAGCCTGCTGGCGACTCTGTACCCGTCCAGCTCTGCGGCCAGCGTGCTGCCGGCCGAGGCGCTGCGCTACGAGTAGGCACCCCCCTCCCCCCTATTTTCCGCTAAAGTTGGCAGAACATTGGACTTAGCCTTGGACCTCGGCATTTTGAGGGAGCAGGTGCCATGCGCTAACCCCTTTATTTTCAGTAGCGGTATCGATGTAGAACATATCTTAAAGAGATATTCATATCTTTAAGATATATCTGGTTCCGCGTGAGCCTTGTGAGTTGTCAAAAAGCTGCGTCCAATAACCGGCACTGGGCCGTGGAGAGAGGAGCCCGGGGGTGGCCGCGCGGTCTTCTCTTACAACTTCTATTGTAATGGGTGTGTCAAGCGAGGAAGTTCGAGAGGACACGTCTGTGG
>Ga0302319_10011944_pt1 | contig 16432 bp, 11 predicted proteins | sample Bog_T0_2_FD_203319 | JGI IMG/M metagenome (GOLD analysis project Ga0302319, IMG submission 203319) | Peat permafrost microbial communities from Stordalen Mire near Abisko, Sweden - Bog_T0_2 | ecosystem: Environmental > Terrestrial > Soil > Wetlands > Peat | place: Sweden: Abisko, Stordalen Mire...
ACATTCCTCGATCGCGTTGCCATTGCCGTCGCGGGACCCGCGATTCAGAGCGATCTGCATATCCAGCCGCAACAATGGGGATGGATCCTGAGCGCCTACGTGCTTGCCAATGGGATCTTCGAAGTGCCGTCGGGGGCCATGGGCGACCGTCGCGGGCAGCGCGGTGAGATGACGCGCATCGTTACCTGGTGGTCCTGCTTCAATGTGTTCACTGCGTGGACGCGCGGATTCTGGCAGTTGTGCGCGGCCCGATTTTTCTTCGGGCTGGGCGCGGCGGGCGCGTATCCCAATATTGCCGGAGTGATTGCGCGCTGGTTTCCGGTGCGGGAACGAGCGCGCTGCCAGGGACTGGTGTGGGCGGCGAGCCGCCTGGGCGGAGCACTGGCGCCGGTGCTGATGATTCCCATGGTGCATTTCTTTGGATGGCGCGCGGCTTTTCGTGTGCTGGCGCTGGCGGGATTCTCATGGGCGGCGGTTTGGTGGTTCCGTTTTCGAAACCTTCCGCAGGACGATCCTCGAGTGACGGCAACGGAACTGGCGGAGATTGGAGAAACGCGCGCGATGCATCACGATGCGGCGGTTCCCTGGCGGCGGCTCTTCCGCTCGCGGGCGTTGTGGATGATTGTTCTGGCCTACGGCTGCTACGGGTGTGGAAGCTGGTTCTACTTTTCGTGGTTTCCGACGTGGATGGTGCACACGGCCGGCTTCTCGCTGAATGGCGTGCTGTTTGCTTCATTGCCTTTTCTTGTCGGCCTGGTCGCGAATCTCATCGGAGGGCAATTGGGCGACCGGTTGACGGTGCGCTGGGGCGCGCGTCGCGCACTGCGGAGGATTCCCGCAGTGTGTCTGACGATGACGGCGCTGCTGCTCATTGCCATGGCGGTTTTTCACGGAAAAGTCGCAGTGGTCGTGCTCTCGAGTTGTGGTTTTGGCGCAATGGACCTGATGCTGCCATCGGCGTGGGCTTTGTGCCTGGCAATCGGCGGCCGATTGGGTGGAACCGCGGCGGGCATGATGAACACCGCGGGCCAGGCTGGTGGGTTTCTGTGCACGGTTCTGTTCGGCTACATTGTGCACGCGACCGGCAGCTACAACCTGCCCCTGTATTTCATCGCTGCCATGGTGCTTGCGAGCGCCGCAATCTTTACGCGTATCGACTGCACGCAATGCGTGGACGCGGATTGAAGCGCGCAATCGTGCGATCAGGCCCGGCGGCCATCGCGCACGTTGGCAAAGAAATCTTCGGGGCCGATCTGGCCGCCTTTGAGCGCGAGCTCGAGTCCGTCGAGTTGCGATGCGGCGCTGCTCCGGCAGAGCGGCACGCCGGCTACGAGCGGCGCGGCAAAAGTCAATGCGTCAAGTCCAAGTTGCTTCACGGAATGTGTGGCTGTGTCGCCGCCGGCGATTAGAACTCGACGCACGCCGCTGGCAAGGACAAGTTTGCGCAACAGGATGCCGAGAGCCGAGCCAAATTTCTCGCCGTGCTTTTCGTCCTGGAATTGCGGGCCGAGCGCCGTGTAGAGCACGACGCTGCGGCCGCTTCGCAACGCTTTAAGGGCCTTTGCCGCCGCAGCGCTCCATGGGCCCAAGCCTTCAACACGCAAAGCGGCAAACCCCATCTGCTTCGCGCGGCGGATTTGCCTGGCAGTGACCGGCGAGCAACTTCCGCTGAGCACGAGGAGCCGATCGACGGGCGGCGCGGGCTGGAGTGCCCGTGGTTTGTCGATCAGTCCCATCGAGCTCCAATGATGCAGAAGCCCGTGAGTGAGGCCGGAACTACCCACGGCATAGACTGATTGCTCTGCGGCGCGCTCCCAGAGAATGCGCGCGGTTTCTTCGAGCATGGCGTCAGAGAAACCGTCGAAGACGACTGCACCGGCGCCTGCGTTCACTGCTTTCTGCCAACGTTCTTGCGCAGTGTGCGACTGGAGGGCAGTCAGGTCGACGAGCTCCATTGGAAGCCTCGTCTGCCGGGCGAGGTGGAGGCGCAGGTCGGCCTCCGTCATGGGCGTTACCGGGTGATGCCGCATGGTCGGATGCCGGTCGATGCGGTACATGACGCCGTCTGCTTCGGCGAATAAATTGCCGAAAACAACGGCACGGCCAAGGTGCGGCGCTCCGACAACCACAGGAACCGCGCTGGAGTGGAACACCTGGCGGCCCAACTCCATGGCGCGGCCAACGCTGCCGAAGCGGGGAGAACTATCGAAGGTCGAGCAGACTTTGTAGTGATTGACGGGAGCCCCGAGCCGCCGCATGGCGCGAAAAACCGCGGGCAGATTACGGCTCATCCACTGCGGACTGCGGCTGCGGCTTTCGCCGGCGATTCCCACTGCGCGGCAGTCGGAGAAAGCAGCGAGGGCGCGCGCGCTGGGCGTACGCGTAAACAGGACGGCCTTGACGCCGTGAAGCGCCAGCGCCTCTAGCACGTCAGTGGAACCGGTAAAGTCGTCGCCATACCAGGCGTAGAGGAGGGTTGCTGTTTGTTGCGTGTTCACGCGGCAAATGCCTCCAGTGCGGCGCGCAACTCCGCGTGGCTCTCGGCATATTCGACCAGCGCGATGCCCGCGGCCGCCGCTTCCCATGACTGGTGAAGACTGCGCACGCCCGCAGCAGGGCCCGCGGGATGAGCGAGAATTCCTCCACCGCAGGCGTAGATGAGATCCATCGAACCGAGCGCCTTGTATGTCTCCGGCGCCTGGCGAGCCGACTGGCCCGAGGAAAAGACCGGCATAATTTCACAGCCTTTGTGCGGCGCGGGAAACATGGGCGTGAGGCACTGGCGCGCAGATGCGATGACGCTGGCATCGTCTTCGCAGAACTTGTTGCGCAGGCCGTTGACGTGGATGTGATCGATGCCGGCGAGCCGCCAGAATTTCTGGAAGGCGATGAAGCTCATTCCTGTGGCGTGCGAGCGGCTGAACATGCCCCAGCCATTGCGATGACCATGGATGGCCACCTGCGCATGGCGGCGGAGCGCGGTCATCGCGGGAAGGCCCACACTGTTGACGCTGACCATTACGCACGTTCCGCCGGATGCTGCAACCATGTCGTGACGGCGCAGCATCTGGTCGATTTCACCGGTAATGTTGGCCGCGTACATTGGCCGCTTGCCGGTTTTCTCGGCGTATTCGTTCAGGACGCGCAAGACCGCGGGAACGCGTTGATCGAAAGGGCACTGGGAGCCGTCCGATTGCAGTTCGTCGTCCTTGATGAAATCAACGCCTGCCTCGGCAAGCATCTTCACTTGTGCGGCAGTCTGCTCGGGCGTCATGCCCACGCTCGGCTTGATGATGGTGCCGATGATGGGGCGCCCGTAGACATCGGCAAGCCGGCGCGTGCCTTCTACTCCGAATTGCGGCCCCTGATACGCGGACAGAAAGGCAGGCGGCAGGGTGACGTCGAGCAGCTTGAGGCCGGAGAACGGCTTCAACTCAAAGAGATTGCCCGCAACGGTAGCGAGCAGGTTGGGAAGGGAGGGGCCCATGTTTTCGATGGGCCAGGAAAGCGTAACCTCGGCGGTGCGGCGAACGACGGGGCCGGTGTGTCTTTTCGGGAGTCCGGAACCGGCGAGCGATGGCGCATCGACCGCGCCCAATTCGACGATCTGCTCCACGCGAGCGGCGTAACGCTCGCGGAGCTCGTCGGTTTCACCGGGAACGCGGACAAAGGTTCCCGTCGACTGCTCGCCCGCCATGGTCGCGGCCGCCTCTTCGAGTGGAAACGCCGTCTCGATCCAATACCGCGCGTAAATTCGTTCTGCGCTCTCGCTTGTCATTATTTTTCTCTAGCCACGCCGTGCATACATTGTGTAGGCCAAGTAGTCGACTACGTAGAATGGCACGTAGGTTCGTGTCTGGTTGCCGGCGTGCGACGAATAAACTACGGGTGCTTCGGCCCCGGGCTCAAGAGCTTCCAGGCTCACATGCGCAGTTTCGCTCGCAGCTGGACTCTGCTCCACATAAACCAACGGCCCGCGTAAGATTGCCACTGTCTCTGGATGCAAATCGTCGATCGCTTCGGTGCGAAATTGCAGCGGCAATTCAAATGTGAGCGTGTCGCCGCTGGTCCAGCGCCGCCGCACTTGAGCAAACCCAAGCTGCAGCGACGCATTTACGGGTATGTCATTCACTCGGATCTGTGGCGTCGAATTCACCCATCCAGGAATCCGCAGTTGAAGCGCAAACTCGACTGGCGCTGCGCAAGTCACACGTAAATGGACCCTCCCGATGAGCGGGTAGCCCGTCGATTGCGTTAGTGTCACTGGCACGCCAGTCTCTACCCATTTCACGCGGGAAGGCGCGTACAAATTCACCACCACGCCGTCGTGCGCGCGGAAGTAGATGTTCTTTACGTAGTCCGCGACACCTTCGACAAGCGTTCCCGAGCAGCACGGCCATTTCTTCGGATAGAAAACCTTGTGCGCCGCTGCTCCATAGGTGGAGTAATACGGATAATCGCCGTCGAAGAAGTTGGGTTCCTTGACCGCAAGAATGCCATTGAAGACGACGCGCTCTAATCCGTCGCCGTAGCGCGCATCGCCGGTGGCACACAGCAGGTAGCGCGCCAGTTTGATGGCTGCATAACCGCCGCAGGGCGTCTCGAAGTGATCGTCCGTCGTATGCAGGCTCTCGTAGAGTTGGCCTTTGTGTGGCTCGATGAAAGTCTCGTTTGGGCCCCAGCCTCCGGTCGCGTACTGCTGCGTTGTTGCCAGCAAGCGCGAGGCGTTTTGCATGGCGCGCAGATATTTGCCGTCGCCCAGCACCAGCCGCGCTTTGCCCGCCGAACTGAGGGCAATCACGTGGCTGTACGCGTGCTTGCCGGGCAAAACATCCTGTCCTGCGGCCAGCGGATCGAAGTAATCGCGGTCCAGCAGGTAGGCCATCGCGCGGTCATACAATGCGCGATCACCGGTGAGCTCATAGGCGAGGAAAAGAGATTCGGGCAGAACGTAGGTTTCGTCGTAGGGAGGATTTTTCTTCCCGACCCGGTCACGACCGCGTTCGGGAATGTGCGGGAGAGCCCCATGAAACACGCGGGAAACAAGCTCGCGCGCCTGCGCGATGCCGCTCAACCGGTACGCATCCATCAACCCGGCCAGATGTTTGTCGAGGATGTAGCACGGCCACACATTTTCCGCGTTGGGCCCGGCGAAGCATTGATCTTTGGGGCCGAGTGTGGCGGCAAAGCCTTCGACCAGCGCCGCAACTTTTTCCTTGCAGGCGACATCGCCGTTCGTGCACCCGAACCGCGCCAGTCCGGAGATGTATTGGCCCAGTGAATGGCCGGGCACGAAGCCATCACGGCCGTACCATCCGCCCATCGGCTCTCCCGGAGAGGGCAATCCGGCACGCTCGCGATAGACCTTCAGCAGCCGGTCGTTGTCGAGGGAAGAATACGCGGCTCGGATGTGGTCGTATTGCAGCTTGAGCGGTCCCTCCGTAAGCTCAACCGCACCATAATCAAACTCGGCCAAGGTATCAGAAGCGCCAGGATGGGCAGATGCCGGCACACTGTTTGCCAGTGCGGCCGCGGCTGCGCCAGTCAGGAAATCCCGTCTCGTGATTCCGTATTCCATCCTGATGAGATTGCTCTCCCTCGCACACTATGATGCGGACCCGTATGCGCTCCAGGTCAAACTTCGGCGGCCCTTGCATTCCGCAATGCGGAATTTTCTGGACTCGTCGCGCCCCTGCGCGCGCCGCCGGCCGCAGCCTCATCGAGCGGGTAGACGAGGTCCACATTGCGCGGGGTCAGCAGCTGATGTTTGACGAAGATGGCTGCCGGCGCGGGTTTCTGCTGCAAAATATTGAGCGCCAGCGGGATCAGTTCATCGCCGTATCGCTCAGGGAAATACGCGACCGATCCGACGAGCCGCGTGCCTGGCCGGCGCAATTCCGCGCGCGCTTCGCGCAGAGCGTTCTGGCCCATCACAGCGCACTGCTGCGATGCGCCAGCCTCTTCAAAGGCGCGTAACGCCGCCAGTGCGCAGATGTCGTTCACGGTGCCTACCAGCGTGCGGCACGGTCCGCGGCGGCGCAGGTATTTGCGCAGCACGTCGAGCACTTGCTCAAAATTTCCGCGGCCGTTGAGACGGACCAGCGGAGCCTCGACAATTTTCGGCAACTCCGCGCGCAGCCCGTCGACAAGGCCGGAAAGACGCAACTCGAGGAGAGACCCGGCGATGGGCAGCTCGACGAGAACGAGCTGGTCCACCTTGCCCTCCCAGTTTTCGCGCGCCCATCGGCCCAGGGCGCGTCCTCCTATAAGTCCGGCCTTGTAGTTGTCCGCGCCGAAGTACGTTGCGCCTGGATGCGGCACTTCAATGGCGATGACGGGCACATTCGCGGCCAGGAATTTTGAAGCAATGACCGGCGCTACACGCTCGTAGGTCTGGAATTCGAGCACCAGATCGACGCGTTCGCGAATCAGCAAATCGGCGTTGCGTAACGCCTCGCGCGCACTGTAGCGATTGTTGAGAGTGATGAGCTGCACGTGTTCTCGCGCCGCGGCGGTTACCATGCTGCGCGTAACCTCGCGGGCAAATTCGGTGTCACCCTGCGTAGCAAAGCCGATGCGGAAAGGCCGCGCCGTGACGGGCCCAAAGCTGTTGCGATAGACACCAGCATTGACCCGCTCCACCAGCCCACCATGAATGAGCGTGCGCAGTAGGCGAAACGTGGTGGTTTTGGGAAGTTGAGTGCGCTCCATTACGGTGGTCAGCGGCAACTCTTCGCCGAGATGGCGAAAAGCCTTGAGCACTTCGCAGGCGCGCAGAACGGTTTGTGACTCATTGCGGTCACTGCTGCGGCCATTCGAACCGGCAGCGTCCTGCTCCAGTTCCTCCACGAACTCTTTGTCTTCGCGTCGCGCCACGGCCCACTCCCCGGATTTCGATCTTCAGGCAGCACAGTATATTCCGATCTCCGGAATTGGCAAGTCCAATTCTTGCGTCGTCCCCAGGCCGACCCCTATGCGCAGCGAATGATTGACCCAAAGTCCGAGACGCCCGGGACCGCAGGATGCGGAAAAGAAGCGGGACCTGAGGTTCGTGTGCGCGAAGCGTAAGCTAAATCGACAGCGGCACAAGGCCATTCACTGCAACGATCTCTGCACTACGAAGACGTTTGCTGTTGACCGATTCAGCCGCGGCAAATACGATTCGCTTGGAAATGACAGCAAAGCCAATTGCGATGGAAATGCCGTCGGCAGGGCCGGAGCGCGCCGCATGGCTGAAACGCAACGCCAATTGGATCCGGCTCAGCGCCATGACCATGAATCACCATGCGCAGCTGGGCCACACCGGCGGCGACTTGTCTTCGGCCGACATTCTTGCCTTGCTCTTTCTCGGCGGTATCCTGAAGGTCGATCCCACGCAGCCGCGCTGGCCGCAGCGCGACCGTTTCATTCTCTCCAAGGGGCATGGCGCCGCTGCGTATTACTCTGCACTCGCCGCGCGCGGATTTTTCGCAATCGAGCAGCTCAAGACATACATGGACCCGCTGTCGATGCTGAATGGCCATCCTGACCGCAACAAGCTGGCCGGCGTAGAAGCCAACACCGGTCCGCTGGGGCATGGATTGCCTATCGCAGTCGGCGCGGCGCTGGCTGCTCGCATGAGAAAAGAGTCCTGGCGCGTGTTTGTCCTTACCGGCGACGGCGAGTTGCAGGAAGGCTCCAACTGGGAAGCCGCGATGACCGCGCAACACTACGGCCTCGACCATCTCACGGTGATTGTGGACCGCAATCGCATCCAGCAGGGCGACTTCACGGAGAATACGATTCGCATGGAGCCATTGGCCGAGCGCTTTCGGGCCTTCGGGTTCGCGGTGGAGGAGATCGACGGCCACGCCACCGCGGCGCTCTGGGATCGCCTCTCGCATTTGCCTCTGGAAAAGGGCAAGCCGTCGTGCATTATCGCGAACACGGTGAAAGGCAAAGGCGTTTCCTTTGCGGAAAATCAACCCGCGTGGCACCATGGCGTGCCGACAAAGGAACAACTTGCTACGGCAGCGAAGGAACTCGACGTGGAGGTGGCATGGTGAGCGGTGCATCGTCCTCCACATCCGGTCAGCAGCTCTTCGACTGCCGCGATGCCTACATGAGTGCGCTCGAGGAGATGGCCGCTGCGGACCCTCGCGTGTGTGCAGTGGCTAACGACTCGGTTTCCTCGGCAAAGCTCAAGAATTTCAAGGCAAAGTTTCCCGATCGCTTCGTGAATGTCGGCATTGCCGAGCAGAATATGGTGGGCGTGGGCGCGGGGTTGGCAAATGGCGGCATGGTTCCTTACGTCTGCGGCGCGTCGTGCTTTCTGACCGCGCGCGCCATGGAGCAGATCAAGGTCGATCTTGCTTACACCAAAGCGAACGTGAAGCTTTGCGCCATGTCGCCCGGCATGGCTTACGGCCAACTGGGGCCGACGCACCACTCCATTGAGGATCTGGCCTGGATGCGCGTGCTGCCCAACCTCGCCGTGATTGTTCCGGCCGATTCCGTGGAGACCGCGGCCGTGATGCGCTACTCGCTGATTCACGCGGGGCCGATGTTCCTGCGCATCGCGCGCGTGCCAGTGCCGCGCGTGCATGGCGACGATTACGAATTCAGATTGGGTAAGGCGGTTCGGCTGCGCGAGGGTTCCGATGTGACGCTGATCGCCTGCGGCTTGATGGTGAGCCGCGCTCTCGATGCTGCCAAAGCGCTTGAGATACGCGGTATTTCTGCGCGCGTACTGAACATGAGCACCGTGAAGCCGCTGGATCGTGAGGCGATTGTTGACGCAGCCAGCACCACGCGCGGCATAGTCACTGCGGAAGAAGCGCTCGCAGCCGGCGGACTGGGCGGCGCTGTCGCAGAGGTGCTTGGGCTGGAACATCCCGCACCGATGCGCATCCTGGGCGTGCCCGACGTCTTCGCTCCCACGGGTACCGCCGAATTTCTGCTCGAACACTTTGGGTTGACCGCGGCGGGGATCGAACGCGCGGCTCTCGAACTGTTGAAGCGAGAGGCGTAGATGGCTGGCGAATGGATTCTCGCGATCGACCAGGGCACGACCAACACCAAAGCGTTGTTGGTAGATTGTGAAGGCCGCACTGGCTACCGCACTTCGGTTCCGCTCAAAATCCTGCAACCGCAGCCCGGGTTTGTGGAGCAGGATCCGCTGGCGCTTTGGCAATCGGTGGTCCAGGTCATCGCGGACTGTGTGCGCCACGCGCAGTTGGAGCGCGCCATCATCGCCGGAATCGCCATTACAAATCAGCGCGAGACCGCGGTCGCATGGCGTCGCGCTGCCGCAGGAAGCTCCGCTGCGGGCGAGCCAGTGAGCAATGCAATTACCTGGCAGTGCAGGCGTTCCGCGCCTGTCTGCGACCGGCTTCGTGCTCATGCAGCGACGATCCAATCTGTCACGGGCCTGCCGCTCGACCCGCTGTTGAGCGCCACCAAGTGGGCGTGGCTCTTCGAGCAACATCCCGAGTTACGGGCGGAGGCCGCGCGAGGTGATCTGCGTTTCGGCACAGTCGACGCGTGGCTGCTCTACAACCTGACCGGCGGGAAGGTTCACGCCACCGACCACACCAATGCCTCGCGCACTGCGCTGCTCAATCTGGCCACGCTCGATTGGGACCCGGCGTTAAGCGATCTATTCGGGATTCCGCGCGCCGCGCTGCCCACAGTGCGCGCTTCGAGCGGAGATTTTGGAGTATGCACGGCGATTTCCGATCTCGCCGGCGTTTCCATCGTTGCGATGATCGGTGACTCGCACGCCGCGCTCGTGGGCCATGGCCGCTACGAGCCGGGAACAGTGAAGGCCACCTACGGCACCGGCTCTTCTCTGATGATGCTTACGCCGAATCTCGTGACTGAAGCGAAGCATCTGGCACGCACCGTGGCGTGGTCGGCCGAAAGTGGCGCGCACTTTGCGCTCGAGGGCAACATCGCCATGAGCGGCGCTGCGGTGCAGTGGGCAGGCGAATTTCTCGGACTTGCGCATCCTGTTGACGATACCGCGGCGCTGGCCGCAACTGTCGCCGACGCGGCGGGCCTAATCCTGGTGCCTGCGATGGTTGGCCTCGGTGCGCCTTACTGGGACTCTGCTGCGCGCGGTCTGATCACCAATGTCGAGCGCTCGCACACGGCCGCGCATCTGGCTCGCGCCGCACTCGATTCCATTGCCTTCCAGGTGGCCGATGTGCTGGAAGCCATGGAAGATGCCGCACATGTACAGTTGCCGATTCTGCTCGCCGACGGAGGCGCCACGCGCAACGATGCGCTGATGCAGATGCAGGCCGACGTTCTTGGCCGGCCCGTGCATCGTTCCACACAAGAGGATCTCTCAGCGCGCGGTGCGGCGTTGCTGGGGGGGCTCGCGATCGACTGGTGGCGCTCACTCGACGAACTTGCGGCGCTGCCAATATCCGTGCGGGCCTTCGAGCCGCGCATCTCTCAGGCAGAACGCGAATGCCTGCGTGGTTCGTGGCGGCTCGCCGTTGAACGCGCGCGCCTCACCGCGGAGCGTGTTGCATGAGCCATGCGCATGAAGTGGCTGCACAGGTCATTCTTGAGGCGCGCAACATCACCAAGCGTTTTCCCGGAAACGTTGCGCTCGATTGCGTCACCTTCCGCGTGTATCGCGGGCAGGTGAATGTGCTCATCGGAGAGAACGGAGCGGGCAAGTCCACGCTAATGCGTATTCTGGCTGGCGCGGAAAGAGCGGATCAAGGCGAGCTGTTCCTTAATGGAAGGCCAATCGCGGTCGACACGCCGCGCGACGCATCGCTGCACGGAATCTCAATCGTCCATCAGGAACTGCTGACACTCACCAATCTCAAGATCAGCGAAAACATCTTTGCCGGCCGGGAGCTTTGTCGTGCGGCATTGCTGGTCGACGAAGCGACGCAAGACAGGCGCTCTTCCGCCGCGCTGCGCCAACTACGAAAGCCGATGGATGTGGCCATCGAAACAGGAAGGCTTTCGCTGGGTTGCAGGCAGGTTGTGGAGATCGCTCGCGCCCTCGATCAGGGGTCGAGGATTCTGATTCTCGATGAGCCGACCTCGGCACTTTCGGCATCGGAGGCGGAGTCACTCTTTGAAGTCATCGCGGATTTGAAGCGCTCCGGAGTGACCATTATTTATATCTCGCATCGGCTGCATGAGCTGCTCCATCTCGGCGATCGATTCACGGTGCTACGCTCAGGGCGCGTAGTGGGCGAGGCAACGCGTGCCGATGCGACGCGCGCATGGATCGTGGAGCGCATGTCGGGTCGAAAGGAAGGCGCCAACAGCGCGTGTGCTATGACCTTGCCGTCGCGACCCTCGGTGCTGAAAGTACGCGGCCTTACTTTGCGTGGCTCGGTTGGTGATGAAGCCGCACAGGCGGCGTTGCACGACGTAGCCTTTGATCTCCGCGAAGGCGAGATTCTCGGAGTCTACGGGCTGCTGGGAGCGGGACGAACTGAGTTGGTGGAAGCGCTCGCCGGGCTGCGGCCAATCGCGTCGGGAGCCGTTGCAATTCGAGGGCAAAAGGTTCGCACCGGCAGTGTGCGCGACGCGCTAAGAGCCGGGATCGTCCTGATGCCCGAAGATCGGCAACGAGACGGTCTCTTTCCCGAGCTTTCGATTCGGGAAAATGTGGTGATGGCGGCCAAGACCGGCATCATTCTTTCGCGTGACGAAGAGACGAAGCGCGTGCGCAGGCTTGCAGCTGAATTGCATATCGCCGCGAAAGACATCGAACTTCCCGTGACTACACTTTCGGGCGGAAATCAACAGAAGGTGCTGCTGGCGCGCTGCCTCATGTGCTCCCCGTCGGTTCTTTTGATGGATGAGCCGACCCGCGGTGTCGATGTGGGCGCGAAGGCCGAGATTTACGGCATCCTGCGCGAGTTGGCAGGGAAGGGACTAAGCATTTTATTCACGTCATCGGAGATTGAAGAGACGCAAGCGCTCGCGCATCGTGTGCTCGTATTTTGCCAGGGGCAGATTTCGGCGGAATTCTTGCGCGACGAGTTGAACGACGAGGCATTGTTTGCCGCTGCAAGTCCCGCAGTTACCGCTGCAGCCAGCGCATCGATAGCGGGAGGTGCCGCATGAATTCCACCACGCGCAACCAACCGCGCACCAGTCGTTTCGCTTGGGCAGCGGCCCGCGCTGTGCTGTTCTTTCTGCGGGCGCGCGCCATTCTTGTGTTGTTGTTGCTTCTGGTCCTGTTCTCTGTTCTTGCCCCAGAGTTCCTCACCGCTAACAATCTCTCCATTCTCACCAAGCATGTGGCCATCTCCGCGCTGCTCGCGGTCGGGATGACCTTTGTCGTGCTGACCGGCGGCATCGATTTGTCTGTCGGATCCATCGCGGGACTCGGCGGCATGGTGGCAGGCTATCTTCTCACGCAGGGGTTTTCTTTTGGCGGCGCAATGTATTTTCCGCCCGTCGCAGTAGTCATTCTGCTCACGATCTGCGCGTGCCTGGTGGTGGGTGCGCTCAACGGGTGGCTGGTTGCGAAAGCAGGCGTCGCACCGTTTATCGCGACACTAGGCACGCTCTACATCGCGCGCGGCGCGGCGCTGTTGATCTCGAACGGAAAGACCTTTCCCAATCTCGGCGGCGGCGCAGTGAGGGGCAACACGGGATTTCCCGCATTCGGTCAGAGTTTCATGCTGCACGTGCCCACGCCGGTCTGGATGATGGTGGCGCTCTTCGCCGTCACCTGGGTCGTGGCAACGAAGACCCCGTTCGGAAGGCACGTTTACGCAATTGGCGGCAATGAACGCGCCGCGCGGCTGGCAGGCATTCGCGTAGCGCAGGTGAAGGTGATCACGTACGTCTTCTCGGCCTTCTGCGCGGCGCTGGTCGGACTCATCATCGCGGCGCAACTTGAAGCCGCGCATCCAGCCACCGGCGAGAGCTTCGAGCTGAATGCGATCGCGGCCGTCGTCCTGGGCGGAACATCTCTCATGGGCGGTCGAGGCTCAGTGACCGGCTCGCTGATCGGCGCGTTTGTGATTGGCGTTCTTGCCGATGGGCTGGTGATGCTGGGCGTTTCCGAGTTCTGGCAGATCGTGATCAAAGGCGTTGTGATCGTGCTGGCCGTTGGACTCGACCAGTTGCAGACGCGCCTGCAAGCGAGGATCCTTCCATACCTAACTACTGCGCAAGCTGAGGAAGGGAAATCCTGATGCGTCGCTCGCTTGCCAGCTTTGGATGCGCATTGGTGCTGCTTGCGTGCGCGGGCTGCCAGCGCGACGAACACCGCAAGAAACTGATTGTGATTATTGTTCCCTCGCAGGACAATCCTTACTTCAAGGCGGAAGCAGACGCTGCGGCCGCGCGCGCACTGGCCCTTGGCTATCGCGTGCGCGTGGACGCGCATGAAGACGATGCCTTCCGCCAGGACAACCTGGTGGATGCGGCGATTGCCTCGAACGCCGCGGCCATCATATTGGATAATGCGGGCGCTGACGCTACCGTTTCCGCGGTGCGCCGCGCTACGAGAGCGGGTATCGCGGTGTTTCTGATCGATCGCGAAATCGATGCCACGGGGATTGCGAAGGCGCAGATCATCTCGGACAACGATCAAGGTGCGCGGCTGGTGGCGACGGAGTTTGCACGCGCCATGAACGGAAAGGGCGAATACGCGGAGTTGCTCGGCAGGGAATCCGACAGCAACGCGCAGATTCGGACCAGAGGTTTTCATGCCGTGCTCGATCGCTATCCGGAATTGAAGCTCGTTTCCGCGCAATCCGCGAACTGGTCGCAGTCGGAGGCGTTCCAGAAGACTGAGACCATGCTGCAGGCGCACGCGAATATCGCAGGCATTATTGCCGGCAACGATACGATGGCTCTGGGAGCAGGAGCGGCGGTGAAATCCGCTGGAGGATCGAATCTGCGGATTACGGGATTCGACGGAAGTCCCGACGCAATCGACGCCATCAAGGACGGCGAGTTGCGCGCTACCGCTCTGCAGCCTGCGGTGTTGATTTCCCGGCTCGCGGTGGATGAAGCGGATCGGCTCTTGAGGACAGGCTCGACTGGCGAACCTGAGCTGCAGATCATTCCCTGCGAGTTGGTTACCGCGAGCAACGCGGACAACTATCGCAATTTTGAAAAGGTAAGGTGAATGTCATGGCGAATTCCAGTTGTCTCGGAGTCATCGTCGGCAATCGAGATTTCTTTCCCGATGTGCTGATTTCGGAAGCGCGCAAGGATCTGACTAAGCTCTTTTCGGAGCTGAAGATCGAGCCGATTTGGCTTTCGCCGCAGGAATCGAAGCTTGGTGCGGTGGAAACGTGGGCAGACGCGCAAAGATGCGGAGAACTGCTCGGCAAGAACCGCGAGCGCATCGAAGGCATTCTGGTTTGCCTGCCGAACTTCGGCGACGAAAAGGGAGTTGCAGACTCCATTCGTCTTGCCGATATGCGCGTTCCTGTTCTGGTGCAGGCTTGTCCGGACGATCTCGATCAGTTCGGGCTCGACCGCAGGCGCGACGCATTCTGCGGCAAGATTTCGGTCTGCAACAATCTGCGCCAATATCGCATTCCGTACTCGCTTACGCGCGATCATACGGTGGCGATTCTCGATGCGCGGTTTCGCGAAGATCTCACTCAATTCGTCCAGACCTGCAAAGTTGTCCGCGGCCTGAGCCGCGTGCGATTGGGCGCGGTTGGCGCGCGGCCCAATGCCTTCAACACCACGCGCTTCAGCGAGAAGCTGCTTGAAGCCTCGGGCATTACCGTGAACACCATCGATCTCTCCGAGGTATTCGGCAATGCCGCGAAGATTTCCAGCGACGACAAGCGCGTGCGCGAGCGCGTCGAGAAGATTCGATCCTATGCAGACGCATCGAAGGTTCCGGACGAAGCGATTGTGCGCATGGCCAAGTTCGCACTCGTAGTCGACGACTGGATGCAATCGTTGTCGATCACGGCGACGGCTATCCAGTGCTGGAGCTCGCTGCAGAAAAACTTCGGGGTGAATGTTTGCACCATCATGTCGATGATGAGCGAGCAGATGCTGCCTTCGGCCTGCGAAGTTGACATTGCAGGCGTTGTCGGAATGTATGCGCTGCAGCTTGCTTCGGGCACGCCGAGCGCGCTGGTTGACTGGAACAATAATTACGGCAACGATCCGGAGAAATGCGTGTTCTTTCACTGCGGTAACTGGGCCAAGGATTTCCTTCCCGACATCCGCATTGCTACGGCGCCGATTCTCGGAACGACGCTTGGCGAAGAAAACACGTTTGGCGCTCTGGAAGGCCGCACGCTTGCGGGGCCGGTGACCTTCGGCCGGGTCAGCACTGACGATCTGACGGGGAAAATCTCCGCTTATGTGGGTGAAGGTGAATTCACCAACGATCCGCTGAAAACGTTCGGCACGCGCGCGGTGGTAAAAGTTGGCGGACTTCCGGCGCTGATGCACTTGATTTGCCAGAACGGCTTTGAGCACCACGCGGCGATGAACCGCAGTCGTACCGCGGCCGCTGTGGCCGAGGCAATGAGCCGGTATCTTGGCTGGACCACGTATCACCATAACCGGCCTGCAGAATTGCCGCCATTACCGTAGGGGCGGACAACAGCGCACCGCATGCGCGTTGGAGCAAGGGCGCAGGTTGGCGGCAACTGTGCAGGGACACAGTGGCAGCACGCGGAAATCGAGGAGCCGGGAAGGGACGTGCAAGCGTTTTGATTTGAGATAGATGGCGATTTCGTACTGGGATACTGGGGCAGTATCGCGCCGGGAATGTCTGTGTAACCGTATGAATCGGCTTGGGTTAGGTAGCCGCACAGTTTCACAGTGGGTTTTTGGGGAAGGGGCGGAAAAGCGGGTTTCAGGCGCTTGAAGACGGGGGTGAGTGTGAGTGTGAGTGTGAGTGTGGGCCGGGGGATCGCTGCGGAGCGGATTGGTTTGGATGTGCCGGCAATTTGTTTGCATCCTGGTTACTCCCTATGCCCCCCATTTTTGGGGTAAAGTCCTGATTCCAAAGGTTCGAGCCTCTTGAGGTCTCCCGTAAACGATTGATAACAAAGAGTCGACAGCCGAGGTATTCAAAAATAACGAGTTAGGAGAGTTTGGCCGCCGCCGGCTGGTTTTGCTTCTACGACAAGTGTAGCGATTTGGGGGAATTAATCTGCAAAGGGCAAATCTAGAATAAATTGTTTGGAATGAATTGTTTAGTGGAGCTTGGGGCGAGGTGAGTTCTTGACTTTTTGAGACGAAGAAGAGCAGGGATTAGGGACTAGGGAATAGAAAAGCAAAAGCAGGTCCCTCGGCTCCGCTGAAAAGCGCTTCGCTCGGGATGACACGGCTGTGGTGAGCGAGCAGAAAAGCAAAAGCAGGTCCCTCGGCTCCGCTGAAATGCGCTTCGCTCGGGATGACACGGCTGTGGTGAGCGAGCAGAAAAGCAAAAGCAGGTCCCTCGGCTCCGCTGAAATGCGCTTCGCTC
>Ga0302319_10011946_pt1 | contig 16431 bp, 13 predicted proteins | sample Bog_T0_2_FD_203319 | JGI IMG/M metagenome (GOLD analysis project Ga0302319, IMG submission 203319) | Peat permafrost microbial communities from Stordalen Mire near Abisko, Sweden - Bog_T0_2 | ecosystem: Environmental > Terrestrial > Soil > Wetlands > Peat | place: Sweden: Abisko, Stordalen Mire...
AGTTTCACCTGGGGCGGGCCCCTGACGATTGTGAATCGACCAGGTGTAGAGGATAGGATCCAACAACCCCATCTGTTCGATGATTAACCCGAGAGTTTCCGATTTAACATCGACCATTCCGAGATTATAGGCGGTGTAGTTTTGTTGGCGGGTGTCCAAGGGAAATTCTGACAATTCGCTGCTATAAGCGCTGACATTGGTCAGGCTGTTCATGATCGTAAAAGCGTCGTCGACAGCGGCAGCGCCCGCTTCTCCGAAAAAGCTATTGGCGCCCCCGGCCACTCCGGATCCACTGCTAAAAGAAGCATCGAAGCCATAGTAGATCACGGGGGTATTTATCCGGTAACCTTGTCCCCAGTTCTTGGGCGCGGCGGTCTCAAAATTATAGCCCAACGCATAACCCAGCGCAGGAATCTGCCAGGTGGCGTCCGGATCAAACGCATTCCCCTGCGGCGCGGTTGAATCCCCGGCAATCGGGCCGCCCAGGGAAAATGCCGACACAATCTGGGCGCTGCCCGCCAGTAACAAAACCCACAAAGCTTTTTTAATTATTTGCCGCATAGAAATTTTAACGCTGAAGTAGAATACGATAATAGCCAGGGTTGTTACCGACAAATACGGAGTCATTCGTACCGGTTGCAAATCGGCCATCCCCAAAATTATTCCAGGAATTAAAGTTCGTGGTGGACTCTACTTGGTAGGTTGAACCGGGTTGGGTATTCCAAGTTAAGAACAATCCCTGTTCGGTGGTCACCAGTTCTTGCCGCAACACGCTCGCTGAATTGGTGGGATTCGTGCCCGCGAGGAATTCCTGCAAATTATTGACGCCATCTCCGTCACTGTCTGCGGTTGGCAATGGCCAGCTGGAAACATTATTTCCGAAGTATTGCTGCATCCATTCAACTGGGATGCCATACCAATTCCCGCCGCTCCACGTCGTTCCGCTGGCTGCCAGTGAAATGGGCGAACGCCGTCCATCGACCGTTACGTAATCGACGGTAAATGAATGCGTACTGCTCGGCGCAGTTATCAGTTTCCACTGATTGCTGGAAAGAATCCCTGACGGAGCGGTGGAACCATCGACATAGACCTCATAATTGCTAACGGACAACCCCAAAAGTGACGGCCAAGACACCACGAGCTGTGCCTCGTACGTCCCGTTGGTTAAGTCGAATGGAGCCCTCACATAAGGCGCATCCATGGGCGACAAAATAGCTGCTGCATTGATATAGCGCTGACCGTCAAGGTCGAAACCGTATTGGGCGCCAGTAAAGGTGGTCCAAACCACCAAATATTGTGCCACCCCGTCGGATGCCACCGCCGGATGCAATTGCGGTCCAAAAGTGGTGGTATTCACGCGAAATTCTCCGCCAACGGTTGTACCAGTATTATGAATTTGCTGCCCATAAACGCCTTCACGTGATCCGTCCTGACCGTAACTGGTCCAGGTGACAAGATAGTCATTATTTAGAGCGCTTATTCGTGGAAAAACTTGGTCCCCATGTAAATAGGTGTTAACCCCCAATTGTACCCCGGGAGCTCCCGCGCTGGAAAAGGTGCGGGCGTAAATATCCCAACCGTTGGTGGGATTCACATCATTGTGAGCGGCCCATGCGACCATAAAACTACCGTCAGCGGATACCGCGACGCTGGGATTAGCCGAAACCCTATTATCATTGTTAACTATGAATTCCTGGGTAACCGGCGCCGCGTTATCAGCAAAAATTCTTGCTTCAATGTCCACGCTCGGGGTCGCAAGTCCGGAAGCGGCCATGTCCGAACTCGGATTTTGATAGATTGGCGTAACCGTGCGTTGCTGCTCAGTTACCCAGGTTACCACGAAGCCACCCGATTTCAGGCCGGCAACCGATGCCGAACGCTGGTTATAATCCGTAAACTGATTTACCAGAAACTCACTGCCAATTTTTTGTCCAAGAGGTGAAAAAAGCTGTCCATAGACATCTTGAAGGCTTTGGGGGCCAACTTGGTTAAGGCTAGAATAAATCACAACTACATTACTATTAGCCAGAACGGCAACCGCCGGCCCAATTTGATAGGAGGTCGTAGAAGCGTTGACCACAACGTCTGTGGCATTCAAAAATGTTCCAGACGGGGATTGAAACGCGGCGAAAATATGTTGAAAACTGGGTGCTCCCCCTTGCCAGACATAAACTGCTCCACCATTCTTAAGCAATGCCACCCGTGGATTCTCTTGGTTATTAGTTCCAGTTTGGTTGACCCGGAACGGGCTTAATGTGCCGGATAGAGTCGCATCCAATTGGCGGGCGCTTATCCCCCAACCACTACCATCGGTCACATTGTCCTGCCAAACCACATATCCTCCTGCTGAACTGATCGCAACATCAGGATACACCTGGTCGCCGGGCAATGCCCTGGCCACAGAATATTCAATTCCGTTCGTCACATAGTAATTGGTCTGGGCGAGTGCGGCGGGGGCGATGAGGAATATTCCGCCCAGAAAGGCGGCCAGACTGCAGAGGGTACTCCGGCAAAACATCATAATACTCGGGGATGACTGAATTCGTCCGCAACCAATGGCGCCGCCAAAGAATGCGGCTCCGCGAGCATGCGGAATTTCAGCTGGTTCCAGACAAACATTTCTTGAGCGTGGCAAATTCATTTTCTATAACAAAATCGTTTGATTCTCGCGCAAAGGCTCAGGCAGTGACGCCAGCAAACCCTTGAATCCCCATTGCTGGTATAACTCTCGCAGGCGCCGCCCATCAGGCAGCTTCACCAGGGCTTCTGATAACATAGTATTCACCGGCAAATCCGACTTCAATTGCACCATCCTGACATTCCGCCGAACGATTTCCGCCGACTGCGACAAACTTTCACGCAGTTTATCGGAGGAAACCTCCCCCAACCGTTCATACAACGCGCTGATCGTGCCAAATTCCTTCAGCAACTTGGCCGCCGTCTTGGCGCCCACTCCCGGCACACCGGCAATGTTATCGACCGCATCCCCGGTCAAAGCCAGCCAGTCCACCACCTGATGCGGTTCCACGTCCGCTTTATTCTGGACGTGCTTTGCCGTCCAAATCTCCCCCGTTTTATCCCCGGGATTAATCAATCCCACCTGTGCCGAAACCAATTGCATAAAATCTTTATCTGAACTCGCAATCAACACTCGCAGCCCGGCGGCCACGCCGCTGACTGCCAGGCTGGCGATCAGATCATCCGCTTCCACGCCATCCCGGCACTCGGAAGCCAGACCCGCGGCCTGCAAATACTTCACTATCTCATCCAATTGCAGCCGCAAATCCCCGGGCATCTCCGGCCGATGGCTCTTATACTCCGGCAACATGGCCAACCGCCCGGCATCCATGCCCCCGTCCCAGATCACTGTAACATATTCCGGCAAAATTGCCTGCCGTATCTTCTCCAACATCTTTACAAACCCGTAAATAGCGTTGGTCGGGCTGCCCTGCGGCGAACTCAGACTCCTTATTGCATGAAAGGCACGGTAAGCATACGCATGACCATCAACAATCAACAAAGTTTGCACAAACAATTGCCGATCAAAAGTGTCTACTGCACGGGCTGCACTGTTTGGACCGCGCCCGGTCTAAATTCCTGGCCCGGCACCTGCGGTTGAATCGGGATCTGAGTTTGCGCAAACGGCAAATCGTCATCAGAATGGACACGGTTTCCGGCAGGGTCGACGAGCGTGGACGTGACAAAAATCATCAAGTTCTTCTTGGTCGAAGTCTTGGTCTCGCTTTGGAACAGTTTTCCCAACACGGGAATGTCCCCCAAAAATGGAACACTATCCTTGGTGCTTCTCACGGAAGATGAGATCAAGCCGCCCAAAACCACGGTTTGATTATCCCAAACATTCACGGTCGTAACCACCTGGCGAACGGTGAAATCCGGCAACACTACCGGGAGTTGCACCACATTCAATGACCCGGTGACACTCGGAATAGTCGGGGGCGTATCGTAACCGTTGAAATCAGTCAGCGAGGGAATCAACGCCAGATTAATGGTATAGCCGTCGGATAGCACGTACGGAACCACGTCCAGCACCGGGCCGGTTTCGACCTGCTGTGTTTCGGGGGTAATCGCCGACACGCCCGGTGCGGAATTGATAGTTTGGGCCTGGACGGCGCCAGTAACGGCAACACCCGCAATAGCCAGGGCAACTTTGGAGGCAGATAGTGCAGTGGAAGTCTTCATGTTAGCTCTCTAGATGGATTATTGCGTGGCTCCGGCCCCAGTGGAAATGCCGCTGGTTCCCTGCTGGAAGTTAAACCCGGTGACAACGTTGATAATCGAGGTGGCCCGCATCTGGGTTTGGCGTCCGCTCGTGGTGGTCACTTCCGGTTCCGCCAGGGTTTCCACACCGGTCCGCTGCTGCAAGGCGCGAATCGCCACGCGGAAATTGGGGTCCGTCATGATGCCAGTTACGGTACCCAAGGTCGGAATTCCCGAATTGCGCAAACCGCTGGTTATCGATTGATCGGTCGAAGATCCGGCGATGGTACTGGCAGCCGTGTTTCCCGGGAAGGCACCCAGGGGGTTCGCGGAGGTGACCGGCGTGGACAAGGACGGGGCACTGCCGCCATTGGCAACCACCGAACCATTCACGAAATTTCCCAAATACCAGTCAAAACCCAAAGCCTTATCATCCGTTTGCTGCACTTCGATAAACCGGGCCTTGATATGAACCTGAGGTGCAACTTGATTCAAAACTTCAATGGCCCGTTCGATCGTGTCTAGGTCATCCTGCGTGGCCTTAACGAACAACAACCCCGAGCGGTCGTTGAAGAACAGGGATTTACCAGGAGGATTATCCAGATTAACACCCAATGCGGTGAAAAATTCACGTGCCGTGGCGCTCACATCCGACGCCAGGTTAGGCGTGGTAATATAACGGAGTCCGCCGCCAGAGTTCAAAGCGCTATTGGCGTTTCCCGCCAGACCACCCACCGGGCTGGCCACACCTTGCTGACCGCCACCACCACCACCACCACCGCCGCCACCACCACCGGTGCCAGTATTGCGCAGGCCGCCGGCTCCGGGAGAAGCGTTTACCACGGCGATCACGGAACCGCTGTTTTGGTTGCCGCTGTTGCCACCGCCACCGCCGCCGCCTCCACCGCCGCCACCACCACCACCGCTGCCGCTGCCGGTGTTTTGAACGGAACCGAAGCTTGACGAACTCACGCTTTCCAGTCCGGAATAGAACGTGTTCGGATCAACTTTAAATACGCGGGAAAACATCGTGGGTGCTTCCGTGCCTTTGCTTGAGAATACTATGGCATAATCCTGAATGGAATACTTGATCGGATGATCTGCCACGGTCACAATGGCTTCCAACAAATCCGCCAGCCGCACATCATTCAATGCCAGCTTGATGACCACGGTGGACGGGTCAACTTGATCGGATCCAGCCCCGGAAGCGTCTGGCAACGGCAACCCCGTAACCGGATCAACGTTCGCCGTCGGCTGGCCAAAATTGCGACCGACCGGCGCGGCAGCAATCCCAGCCCCGCCCCGAATTCCAATGGATGCGATCGGCGGGCCAGAATTATCCGGATTCGGGTTGATGATAAAATTAATACCCTTCTTCTCGGGATCGCGTAGACGGGTCTGGTCACTCAATGTGCGCAAAACTTCACCCAACGGCAGCGCATCGTAGGAAACCGACTCCAAGCTGATTCGTTCCAGTTTATTCTGAATTACCTGGCGTCCGGGACCGGTATAAATCAGGTTCGTGCTGGCGTAAGGATTGGAGTTGGCCGGAATATTGTGATTTTCCGGATGCACCCATTGCTTTTCCACATTCGCAATGCGGGTTTGGGTGTCTACCGCATGTTTGATCGATTCATTTTCATAACGCGCCTGCTTGATCAAAAGCAAATATTGCAGGGCGCCGGGATTCTGCGGGTCCATTTTTTGAGCTTCTTCCAACTTGGCTTCCGCGGCGTCCAGATTTCCCATCTCGTAGAAGACCCGGCCGTCTTGGACCAAAGTGCCCGCTTCCCGGCGTTGGACCAGGGCGGCCGGTATTTGGTCGAGCGTTTCGTTATCTGGAATTCGTCCCTTAAGCGATTCGATCAGACGGTCATTCTGGCGTTTGAATGCGAGGGCTTCGGGGTTCTTGGGATCGGCGTTCAACACCTGAAGCACATCCGTATCCGCCTCATGATAGCTCCCGCCCCGTTGCGCTTCGCGCGCGAGGGTCAACCACACATAGGACAGACCGGCCAGGGTCTGACTTCGTTCCAAATCGATACCGGAACCAATTTGGAGGACCAGTTCTTTGGCTTCCTGATAATCCTTCGCGGCTACCCGGAGGTCACCCATGTCGGTCGCCTTCTTGGCATCGATCAGCTTTTGGCGGAGATCCACAGTACGCGCCTGGCGTATAACCGCTTCATTGACAGCGACATCCGTGGGATTGGATTGAGCTGCAAGATGGGCGCCTGCGTCCAACATCAGAAGGAGTCCGAGTGAGAGGTAAACTGCTTTTATCATGGTAGGTTTGAAATTCGTCTGAAGACGGCTCAGTTCTATGGATCAGCAAGTCAGGGTGAAAAGGACTTTGTATATCGTTTTTGATTTGATTGGGCAGACAATACCACCTCATTCGCTTTGATGTCAACTATGCTGTAACTGTCGCCACCAAACGAAATAACGGAGTTCACTCGTAAACCGGGAAAATTTTTGTTCTCCGGGGGATATTTCAAATCGGCAGTGTAGCCTTCGATCTTTTGAAACGGCGCGTCTTTGGTGATCACCCCGGCCTCACTGGTGTCATTCAATTTGATATCCACTGAGGTCGGATTTTCGGGCGGCCCTTTGGCATCAACAAACGTGAGCACATCAATTTTCGGATGCGCGCTCGAAACATTATGTTTAATTTTTCCCCGCAAACTAGTTTTAATAGCCCCCTGCCGCTCAATTTGCAAGGTGTAACTTGCGCCTAATTCATTTGTCTCGCTGGAGGCCAGCGAAATGATCAGATACAAAGGATTCACCGCCGTCACTTTCAACGCCGGAACCCCGTAGTCCGTCGCCCGCAACGGGATCAAGGTGCCATCCCGGGCTTTCTGCCAGTTCATGGGATTGAACAATTTGTTGGAGGTGTCAAAATCCAGCTGATGAGGCGTCCCCACTTTCTGCAGGACATTGTTTTGGACGCTCATGTCAACCGCCGGCAGCGGCTTGGGCTGATTCTTCGTCAACGGCGCCGTCGAGCGGTCAACATCCTCATTGTCGGCTTTGATAATGAACGGCAAAACCACGAGACCGCCCACCAAGCCAAGCAAAACCAGGCCCAGCAGTAGTTTCTCGTAATGTTTCTTTAGAAATTCCATGTTTATTGTTTAAGCAACAGATTGACGATTTTAACTTCCAACGTCACTCGCAGCAGTTGTTCTTTCAAGACAATCGGCAACATCTTGGGCGCGCCAGGGATGCCCGTCTGCGGGATGAACGGGCGGCCAACCGCCTCCGCTCCCGGTCCGCTCATACCCCCCACGGCCTGCTGGACATTGACCCGGCTCACCACAAATCCGTTGGATGAATTGGCAAATCCACTGAGAACATCCGCCAGTTCCGGAGTAAAGCAGCGGAAGGTAATCACGTAGGGAGTAACCACCGCCAGATTGTTGGTGACAATGGTTTCCTCGATGTAATCGGCAGGCGGCCCGCTGGCGTCATCCTCGGTCACCCGAACCCGCTGGATGCTGTCAAAGGCGTTCACGTGCGCCGCGTAAACCACCTCAGCGATTGCCTTTATCTGCCCCAGTTGCACCGGCAGCATGGCCAGGCTCGCGGGAGCGAATTTCATGATCATCTGTTGACTGCCGGCCTCCGCTTCAAAGGAGAAATTGTACTTGGGCGGAATCATCACCGTGGCTGCTTCCGCTTCGTGCTGAAGCGCAATAACGGTATCCCGCAACGTGGCCCCCAGCCGTTCGCTATCAACGCCGGAAGCAAGGTCGGGGATGGCCGGAATCGGTTGAAAATGGGCGCCCGCCTGCTTGATCCAATCGCGCACCTGAGCCTCTTGAGTGCGGGCAAGATCGGTATTCTCCTTGCTGGCCATTACCGTGGGGCCGGACACCTGGCTCAACGAATTGTACATTTCGTGCAACTTGTCGAGCTCCTCTCCGTTATGACTCCATTCCTGGTAATCATAATAAAACGCCGCCCCCAGCAAGGCCAGGGCAATGATACCGCCGACGACAAAAAACAGATGACGCTTGATCCAGGCCATAGTTACAAATTCAGCGGTTTCAGAAGAGTGACAACCACGTTAAAAATAAAGGTTCCATTCGATTCATCCGTGGTCAGGTTGCCATTGATCTGAGTCGTCTTCGGGTCAAAAAGCGCACTTTTATCCAATTCTGTTTCAAAGGCCTTCGCAATATCCACGTTGGCCGCCTGCCCCACCGACGTCAGATCGATGGCGCGACAAACCATCCGGTATTGGCCCGGCGGCAATGCGGCTTGATCCACCGCCGTCTCGGTCGCAACGGCCGCCGGCGGCTGGTACGCATTGCGGAAGCCGTGCCCATGCCGCTCGTACGACATGGATTGGTCACTTACCGAGGTGACGGTCGAATCCAACCCAAACGATTCCACCCAAATTCCCACTTCCACCCCGGGCTTCTCCGCGGCCAGTTTTTGCTGCGCCGCCGCTTCCGCACGGATCAACGCCGCTCGTATTTCCGACAAAACATCCCCCCAGTAATAGCGCGCATCAATCAGGGCGGCCACTTGGACCGATTGCGTTTTGGCTTGCTGCAGCTTGGTGTTGGCGCTGTTGAATTCCTCGGAAACAATCGTCAGCTCTTTGAGCGTGGGTTCCAGATCCGAGATATGCTTCTCCTTGGCCGCCGCCAGCTGCTGGAACAAAAATCCCACGGCGCCGGCCACCGCCACCAGGCTCAGCAGGGTAAAAAACAAGTACGGCTTCTTCTCGTTGAAGGTCCGCCAGCGCAGCGTGCTTTCCGGCATCAAATTCATTTCCACCGGACACTGCGCCAGATTCCGCAATCCCAACCCCACCACCTCCCCCAGCGAATGCGCCACGCGGGCCAGTTCCTCGAGATTGACCGCCGGATCAATTTGAATATTCCGAAACGGATTAAAATACTCCACCGGCACGTTGAGCTTCTCGGCAAAAAATTGCGCGGTGTACGGCATGATGGATGCCCCACCCGACAAAAACAGCCTTTGCGGTGCCGCTCCCCCCTGCTGGCCGCGGTAGAACTGCATGGTCTGATTGACCTGGATGTGCAACCGGGTCATGAATTGACGGGCGATCTTGGAAATAGCGGCTTGATACTGATTCTCCGGTTCCTCGTAGGCTCCGCCTAAACTGACAAAACCTTCCGCAATCTTGATTTTTTCCGCCTGGTCAAATTTCAACTTGGCCTCATTGGCGAAGTCCTGCGTAATGGAATTGGCCCCGAGGCCGATGCTGCGGGAGAATACCTTGCCCTTTTCGAAAAACAGCAGATTGCTGGTCTTGGCCCCGATATCCAGCAACATCGCGCAATCCTGAATATCGCCGTAACTGTAGCGAAAAGCGTTGCACAGGGCGGCCGGCGAGGCGTCGCACAAGCTCAGGCGCAGCTTGGCCTGATCCGCCACCCGGAACAATCCCTCGACGATTTCCGACTTCACCGCGACCAGCAGCACTTCCAGTTCGCCGCTGGCGGCGGATCCCAAAATCTGGTAATCCCAAACCACTTCCGATAAAGGAAACGGAACATTTTGCTGGGCCTCGTACTGGATGATTTGCGTTACCTTGGCCGCGTCCACCGGCGGCAATTTGACAAACTTGGAGAAGACGTGGAAGCCCGGGGCGCAGACGTTGACGTTCCTTGATTTATAGCCGCGTTCCGAAATCGTTTCCTGAAGCGCCTTGAGAATGACCGCCTCGCGGGTCGCCTCCTGGGATCCTTCCAGCCCGAGCGGCCGGATCACAAAATCCTTTAGCGACAATCCCCCCGCTTCGTTTATCTCAAACTCCGCTAACTTGAGGCTGCCCGCCCCAAAATCAACCGCCAAAAATGATTTTGTGTTCAGCATTTACTATTTGCGTCTCGTTCTGCCCGCAAAAATCCGAAACGATTTCGTCACTTCGTGGCAGCCCGAGCTGATTACGGTAAAAATCGTTTATCGTCAAACATAATTCACCAAAAAGTTAAAAAACTTGCTCATTTGTCGAATTTGCATTGCGTCCGCCCACCGGCTCTGGCTTCATCTTGCTGTGTCGCAACCCACAAAAAACGTCCGCTCCAGCCAAGCCCGCCGAAGAATGGCAGTTCTCTATTCGGGCCGGGTCCAAGGTGTCGGGTTCCGCTATACCACCAAGACCGTAGCCGCCGGGTTCGAGTTGAGCGGGGTGGTCCGGAATTTGCCCACTGGCCAGGTGGAATTGGTGGTGGAAGGCGATCCCGTTGAGCTCGAGGCCTATCGTCAGGCCGTCCGCGATTCGGGGCTCCAGAGCTTTATTCACGACGAAAAGGTTGCCTGGATGGATGCTTTGGGTGACTTTAAGGGTTTCGAGATTGTACGGTAAAAATGAAATACGCCATCATTGCAGATATTCACGGTAACTTGGACGCTTTTGAAGTCGTTCTAAATGACATCCGCAGCCAAAACGCCAGCCATGTCGTTTGCCTGGGCGATGTGGTCGGTTATAATGCCCGCCCCAAGGAATGCCTCAAGATTGTCAGGGACATGAACATCCCCTGCGTCAAGGGAAACCACGACGAATATTGTTCCTCCGAGGATTCCCTCGACGGATTTAATCCCCATGCCGCCGATGCCGTCATGTGGACGCGCCAGCAATTGAGCACCGAAGAGCGCCAATGGCTCCGGGATTTGAAATACACCCGCATGGCCGCCAATTTCACCATGGTCCATGCCACGTTGGATGGCCCGGAACGCTGGGGCTACGTTTTTGACAAACTCGCCGCCGCTGCCAGTTTTCCCTACCAAAATACTCAGGTTTGCTTTTTCGGTCATACCCATGTGCCGCTGGCCTTCATGCGGGACACCACGGTTCGCGGCGGCACCTACTCCAAATTCAAAGTTGACCCCGCCAAGAAATATTTCATCAACGTTGGCGCGGTCGGCCAGCCCCGTGACAATAATCCCAAGGCGGCATACGTGATCTACGACGTGGATGCGGGAACCATCGAATTGCGCCGGCTGGACTATGACATCACCGCGGCCCAAAAAAAAATCCTGGAGGCCGGCCTCCCTGAGCGCCTGGCGGAACGGTTGGCCTACGGCAAATAGCCAGTCAACGGGTCGGGCGGGATCGATCGCCCGGGAAACACCGGAACGGGCGCACCGGACGTGTGACCGTTGAAAATCCTTATTCTCAAACCCAGTTCGCTCGGCGATGTCATCCAGGCATTGCCGGTCCTCCGGCTCCTCAAGCTGCATTGGCCGGATTCGGAAATCCATTGGTGGATCGACACCGCGTTTGCCCCCCTTTTGGAGCACGATCCCGATCTCGCCGGCACCGTGCATTTTGAAAGGAAGCGGTGGGGGAAGCTGATTCACTGGCCCGAAATGATTCGGAGCATCCAATGGCTGCGGGCCCGACATTTTGATCTCGTCATCGATTTGCAATGCCTCGCCCGCAGTGGCGCTTTCGCCTGGCTCACCCGGGGGGAATTCCTCATCGGCCTGGACGAGCCCCGGGAAGGCGCGCGCGGATTTTATGACATCGCCGTGCCGCGCGCCTCGTTTGGAACCCACGCGGTGGATTGGTATCTGTCCGTATTGGACTGGCTGAAGGTCCCGGTCCATTTTAATTTTCCGTGGTTGCCCGTGCAACCCGCCGTCGCCGCCGCCGTTCAACAACGTTGGAGCACGAACGGCAAGCGTTGGGTCATCCTGCAACCCGGCGCCCGCTGGGATAACAAGCGCTGGCCGGTCGAATATTTTGCCGCTTTGGTTAAAGCCATGGGCGGCGAATATGCCGATGTCCAATTTGCGATCTTGGGCGGCAAGGATGATCAACCGCTCGGCGCGGTCATTTCCCAAGCGGCCCCCGAACGCTGTTTGAATCTGTGTGGCCAGACCACCCTCCCGGAAATGGTGGAATGGGTCCGGCTCAGCCATCTGATGGTGACCAATGACACCGGACCCATGCACGTGGCCGCCGCCCTCAACAAGCCGATGGTCGGAATTTTTGGCCCCACCGAACCGCACCGTACCGGCCCCTATCGCCATCTGGAAAGCGTGATTCGTGTGGATCTCCCCTGCTCCCCGTGCCTCAAATCGCACTGCACTTTTGAAAAACCCCTGGAATGCCTCAAGGCCATTTCACCCGCCCTGGTGTTGCATCGGGTGCGCCAATACTTGCCTCGCTCCGCTTGATCGACCGGCGCCCGCCGTGAACGGTTGACAAATTCCGGCTAGTACTATCCCATAACCGCGCTTGCCAAGCTGGCGGTTTTATCGGAGTGTTTTCTCATGGAAGCCCCGATAACTGGTGCCGGTCTGAAGAGCCCCATTGAAAAAGCTAAACGCCGCATGAGGGTTCTCTTTGTCGATGACGAACCGCCCGTTTTAAATATTCTCTCCGTCGCCATGCGTCCGATGGCGAAAGAATGGGACACCCATTTCGCTGAATCCGGCGAGCTCGCACTCAAGATGATCGAAGAAAAACCGTTCGACGTCGTGGTATCGGACATGCGCATGCCGAAAATGAACGGTGCGCAACTGCTGAACCAGGTGCTGCGTCAACATCCCCAAACCGTCCGGATTGTCCTGTCCGGCTACTCCGATCTCCGGGAAGCCATGAGCTGCGTCGGCGTCGTTCACCAATTCCTGCAAAAGCCCTGCGACCTGGCGGAACTGCGCAGTTGCATTCGCCGGGTATCGGCGCTCGAAAACCAGATTCAACACGAGGGTTTGCGCGCCTTCACCGCCGGCCTGCCCAACCTGCCCAGCGCTCCCGACCTTTACATGCAGATGCTCGAGGCGTTGGAATCCCCCAATTCGTCCGCCCAGCGGATTGCCGACATTGCCAGCGAAGACCCGGCGCTCTCCGCCAAACTCCTCCAATTGTGCAACTCGGCATTCTTCGGCTTCAGCCGCGAGGTCTGTTCCGTGGAGGAAGCCGTCCAATTGCTCGGCGTCGGCATCCTGCAATCGATGGCCCTGGCCGTCCCGATGTTCTCCGATTTTGAAAAAGCCAAATGCCCCCAGTTTCCGCTTGAGCAAATCTGGAATCACTCGGCTCAAACCGGGCTGCTCGCCCGCTGGATCGCGCATCATCACCTCCCCCATGGGACTCAATTGTCTGAACCCGCCTTTGCCGCGGGTGTCTTGCATGACCTGGGCAAGCTCATCATCGCTGAGAACCTGCCGCAGGAATACGGCAAGGTTTTGCAGGAATCCCGCGAACACTCCTTGCCTCTGTTTGAAGTGGAACGAAAGACTTTTGGAGCCACGCACGCCGATGTTGGCGCCTATCTACTCACGTTGTGGGGACTGCCGCTGCCTTTGATAGAGGGCGTGGCCTACCATCACGAGCCCCAACTTTTTGGCGCCAATGAGTTCGGCCTCGTCGGCGCCGTCCATGTCGCCAATTCCTTGGAACGGGAACACTACAAGGTTCCGGGCATCGTGCCGAGCCCCATCAACCTGGCGTATGCCGAATCCGTGGGTATTGCCGGCCAGTTGGATAAATGGCGCCAGGGGTTTGTAGACGGCGAAGCCGGCTGATTCGCTCAAACTAAGAGAACTCTTCATTTTCGGAAAAATCTTATTTGTTCCCTTTTCCAATGCGGTTGAATCATTCGAATAATCCGGTTTTTTTCTCCGCGTTCTCCCCTGTCCTCCTTAGCTTTAGCGAAGCAGGAGAGTCTCCCCGTGAACTTTTTCCCGCCGGTTCCTCGAAAATTTCCCTCCTCAAGTTTCCTCCTCTCCGCGCCTCCGCGTCTCCGCGCGAACTCTTTCCCGCAGGTTCATGGAAAGCCAATCCCGGGCCTCGGCCGGCGTTTTTAATTCCTCCTGCAATTGTTTGTCACGAATAATCTGGAGCCAGTTCCCGATCTCCTTCCCCGGCTTGACTCCCAGTGCTATCAAATCGTCCCCATTTACCAAAGGCGCGATCAGGGCCGGTTTCTCCGCCAGCGCGGCCCGGGCGGATTGCAGAAATTCGTAATGCTGAAGGTTCCCGCTGGACCCCAGGCAATCCAACCGGTGCAAGTCCAGCTCCAACGGAAACGTCGGCCGCAACAAGAGCCGCCGCAACGTGGCCTGGCGCATTTGCTGAACGTCCTTGAACTGCATGTGGCACCGCACGCACATCACAATTTCCTCGATTTGTCTTCGCGGAAAACGCAGGCGCTCCAAAATGATTTCCGCCATCTCGGCGCCCTTTTTCTCGTGCCCGTAAAAATGAACGCTGCCCGTAACCGGATCCTTTTCCGCGGTCACCGGCTTGGCAATGTCATGCAGCAACACCGACCACGCGAGCGAATCCGAAGCCTCCGCCGGCAGTTTTTCCAGCATGAGCTGGATGTGGTTAAACACACTGCCCTCCGGGTGATAATCCGGTGATTGTTCGCAGGTGATCGTCGCCGCCAACTCGGGAAAAACGTGGATCAACAGCCCGCTGTCCCGCAACAAAACCAATCCCCGGGCAGCGTGCGGCGGTCGAAAGAGTTTCAACAGTTCGTCCCGGATGCGTTCGGCGCTAATGACGCTGATGCGGGAAGCGAGCTGCTGCACCGCCTGCCAGGTTTCCGGCGCGATTTGAAAATCCAGCCGCGCGGCAAAACGGATCGCCCGCAACAAGCGCAAATGATCCTCGGCAAACCGTTCCTCCGGATCGCCAATCGTGCGAATCAACCGTTGGGCCAAATCCGCCTGTCCCCCCACCCAATCATGAATCGTTTGGGTATCCGGATCGTAGAAAAGTCCGTTGATCGTAAAATCCCGGCGCTGGGCGTCCGCCTCCGCGTTGGCAAAGGTCACCACGCCCGGTCGCCGACCATCCTGGTAATCCGCTTCCGCCCGAAACGTCGCCACCTGAAATTGTTCCTCCCCTTCCATCACGATGATCACGCCGAACTTTTTGCCCACCGGAATGGTGCGCGGAAAAATCCGTTCCACGTCCTCTGGCCGGGCATCGGTGGCAATGTCATAATCCTGCGCCGGACGTCCCAACAAAAAGTCACGGACACATCCCCCCACCCAAAAGGCGGCGAAGCCGGCGGCATGCAGCCGTCGGACAATCGCTGTGGCCATTTCTGGAAGCGTAGCTTTCACTTGACGATTTTCGGCGAAAGCACAACCATGCGACAGGACAAAACCTTGGTAATTTACGTTTTACCGAGAAGTATTTCCGTTAAAAAATAAGAACGGGGCGCGACGGTGCCAGGATTTGAGAAACTGAAAGGTTTCCCGGAGACTTAATTCGGACGCACCGCGGTTTTCCCATTCTTGGCTGACCGCCGCGTGAGTTCCCGGGTTAATGCCTCGCTGCGCGCTGCCTCGTTGATAGAGTCCGTCATGGATCTGGGTGACAGATGCCCAATTCCAGTTTTGGAGAAAGTTGGCTCGGCTTTGTAACGGTGCTGGCTCGCCGCGGCTTCGCGGAGAATGTCCGCCGCCGTCACTTGTTCCAGCAGATCCAGTCGCAGCTTCATCACTCATTGATTACCAGTACTTTGCTTCGCGCGCAACTGCGCTGCCACGGGTTTTGCCGATCAACGGGCTTCCAAATTGCCGTGGCGATTTCGGGAACCGCACCCATTGCCTCGTTCATTTTCGGCGAAAGACTGAAAACCCGCCATGAAAATCCGGTTCAACCCGGGCGCCGCCAATGCGACGAGAGTCTGCGAAAAGTAATTTGGCCGGCCGCCCCTGAATCGCCCGGGTGGATTAGGCGGGTGGCTCGGGCGACCCGCCCGATTTGGTGGGCAACCTGCCCAACAACTCTTAGCCAACCGTTCCTCACCGGATAATGACACACACCTCACCCGCCAACTATCCGGTCAGTCTGTATAATCCTGTCAAAATCCCCTGCTTTCCCGTCCGTGTTCAATCCGTGTTTAATCCGTGGCGAATGTTAGGTTGTTCCTTTGGATACTGAGTTCTTTGGGCTCTCCGGCGTTAAATCCTCTTCTTCCCCTCCGCGCTGCCGCGTGAGTCTCTCTGATGTCCTTTGCCTTGATTCCAAATGCGGAGGCGGCAAACCATATTGTCGTAAGTAACTTATTTTTAGGATTTTGAAAAGCAACCAGAGGTGGATCTATTCAGATATTTCCTCTGCCTCCGTTCCGGAAGCGGGGGAGCCCTGAATGACATACGAGCGTTCCCACTGCGCCCGACTGATCATTCGGAGAATCGGCCTAAGCCTGACCCACAAACGCCGAACAAAGCCGAATCGGCGGTCAATAATCACCGTTG
>Ga0302319_10011948_pt1 | contig 16428 bp, 9 predicted proteins | sample Bog_T0_2_FD_203319 | JGI IMG/M metagenome (GOLD analysis project Ga0302319, IMG submission 203319) | Peat permafrost microbial communities from Stordalen Mire near Abisko, Sweden - Bog_T0_2 | ecosystem: Environmental > Terrestrial > Soil > Wetlands > Peat | place: Sweden: Abisko, Stordalen Mire...
CGGGCAAGAAGTTTGCGGCGGTGTTTGTCAGTCCGCGGCAGCGCGCGCTGGAGACCTGCCGGCTCGCCGGGTACGGGGACGTGGCGGTCATTGACGACGGGTTGCAGGAGTGGAACTACGGCGATGCTGAGGGCAAGACCACCGCACAGATGCGCGAGGAGCGGCCGGGGTGGAGCGTTTGGACGTCGCCGATTGTCGGCGGCGAGAGCATCGAGCAGGTAGGCGAGCGAGCTGATGGGGTGATTGCGCGCGCGGAGGCGGCGGCAGAAAAGGCAAAAGCAGATCCTTCGCCTGCGGCTCAGGATGACAAGCGAAGTGGCGCCGTGGCGTTGTTTGCGCATGCGCATATCCTGCGGATTTTGGCGGCACGGTGGGTGGGGCTGCCCGCCCTGGAGGGCCACCGACTGGCGCTGAGTACCGGCAGCCTGAGCGTACTCGGTCATGAGCGCGAGACAAGAGTGATTGAGCGGTGGAATAGGAGCTTTGAGGAAGACAGGGGTTAGGGATTAGGGATTAGGAAAAGCAAAGGCAAAAGCAAAGGCAAAAGCTTTAACGCGGAGGACGCGGAGGAAAGACGCAAAGGGCGCAAAGGAAGACAAAAGAGAAGGGCGGCCTGCATCAGGCCGCCCTTTGTGTTTCAGGTGTGTGTGGTTTACTGCTGGCCGGAGATTCCCGGGGTCGTGACGGTGAAGTCGACCAGAGTGGTCTGACTGACTCCGCTGCTGCCCTTGACGGTGATGGTGATGGGGTAGGTGCCGGCGGGGGTGAAGTTGGGGGTGTAGGCTCCCGGACCACCGCAGCCGCTCAGCGTGAGGGAGGCGCCGGCCATGACCATCAGGATGGCGGCGAGTGTCAGGGAGTGCAGGCGCAGGCGGAAGCGCAGCAAGCCGAGGAAGCCGATCAAGGTGAGCGGCCAGCCGATCATCTCCGCCAGTGCGAGGTGACTTCCGCCGTGGCCGAGTGTGGGTGTGTGCAGCGAGGAGGTGACGGCACCGGGTTGCAGGTCGGTCCAGAGGGTGACGTCGGTGTAGACCGGGAGAGCGTAGCTGGTGCCGGCCGTGAGCGGGATGCTGGTGGGCGAAAAGGTGCAGATGGAGTTTGTCGGCAGACCGCTGCAGGAGAAGGTGAGGGTACCGCTGACGGTATTGGTGGGGGTGATGAAGAGGGTGACGTCGGTGGTGGAGCCTTGGGCCACCGCCACGTCCACCACGCCGTTGATGAACTGGGCGTAGGGGCAGCTTGCGGCCAGGATGGCGGTCGTCGTGCCGGGTGAGTAGATGGAGCTGGGAACGCAGCCGCGCGGCGTCAGCACCAGGGCCTGGGGTTGCGGAGCCACGGTGAAGCTGACGCCGGCGCAGTTGGAGGTCGCGTAGTTGGAGGCCCCGGTGTAGGTGCAGGTCAGGGTGTACGTACCGGGGAGCAGGGTGTTGTTGAAGGTGGGGTTGCCGTTGGCGTCGTTGGTCTCAAAGAGCTGGAGCGTGGCCACGCCGCTGGAGTTGAGGTTGGCCGAACCGATGGGCGCGGTGATGCCGCTGGCGTAGAAGTTGACGCTGCCGGTGGGAATGCCGACCGTGTTCGACGTGACCTGCACAGTGAGAGTCACAGGGGTGAACTGCGGCTGGTTGTTGTTGGTGGCCGAAAGCACGGAGGTGGTGCTGGCCTGCGAGACGGTGATGGTCTTGTTGGTGGGCTGGCAGACGCTGCCCGCGTAGTAGAAGTCGCCGCTGTACTGGCAGGAGATGGTATGCGTGCCGACCGAGAGGCCGCTGACCTGCTGCGAGGCGGTCGCCGAGGTGCTGGTGGAAGCGACGGTGCCTTGAGCGTCGGTCACGCCGGCGCCGGCGGTGCCATCGACGATAAAGATGATCTTGCCGGTGGGATAGGCCACGGGGTCGGCGGTGTTGGGCGTGGCCGATACCGTGGCGGTGAGGGTGAGCGAGGCGCCGAACTGGGCGTTCCCGGTGGCTGGATTAGACTGCACCACGGTGCTGGTGGTGGTGGTGAGCACAGCTCCCTGGCCTTGCAGGGTGATGGAGGGCGTGGCGGCTGAACTGCTGAGGCCCTTGATGCCGGTCTGGTTGAAGGTGGAGGTGTGGGAGTTGGTGTCCGTGGGGTTGAACTGGCCCTGCAGGTTGCAGATGGCGCCGGAGGCGAAGGTGGAGCCTGCGGCGCAGGCTGCGACGCTGTTGTTGCTGTTAGCGGCGGCGACGAGCGTGAGCTGCGGATCGCTGGGCGCGGGAGTAAACAGAGCCGCAGGCAGCGTGGCCGAGGATCCGGACGGCCCGATGTTGATCTCCGTGAAGTTTTGCACCGGGCTGGGGAAGCCGTCGTTGGTGCGGCCGAAGTTGTAAGTAATCTGCGAGCGGGTGTCGCTGAGCAGACGGTTGTTGCCGGAGTCCGCGATGTACAGTGTGCCGCTGGGCAGCACAGCGACCGCACCGGGGGAGGTGAACTGGGTGATGATGGCCGATGCGGGAACCGTGCCGGTACCGGCGCCGCTCGGGCCGTTGATGCCGGCGATGGTGGTGATGACGCCGGAGGCGGTGACCATGCGAATGGAGTTGTTGCCGGTGTCGGCGATGTAGACGGTGCCCGACGGGCTGATAGCGACGCCGGTGGGAACGTTGAGCTGGGAGTTGGTAGCGACGTTGTTGGCATCCACCGAAGAACCGGCTTGGCCGTTGCCGGCAATGAGGCTGACAGGATTGGCCATGATGTTACTGGCCACTCCCGCGGTGTTGGTGAAGGTGGTGCTGAGGTAGATCTTGCGCACGATGCTGTTGCCGGCGTCGGCGACGAGGATGTTCTGTCCGGTTGGGTCGTAGACCAGGCCCGTGGGCGCTTTAAAGATGGTCTGGGTGGCGGGGCAGCCGTCGCCGTTGGAGTCGATGGCCGAGGCGCAGACAGTACCGCCGCCGGCCAGCACGGTCACGAAGCCCGTGTTGCCGATCTGGCGGATAAGGTTATTGCCGGTGTCTGCGACGTAGATGGAGCCGAAGGCATCGGCGGCGAGGCCGGAGGGTGAGCTGAGGGTGGCCTGGGTGGCGAGGCAGCCGTCCCCGATGGTGTCCGTGGCGCCGGGGGTGTACTGCGTGACCGAGGCGCAGACCGTGCCGCCGCCGGCGAAGAGCGTGATGATGCCGTTGGAGACCTTGCGGATGACGTTGTTGCCGGTGTCGGCGATGTAGACGCTGCCGTCCGTGCCGATGGCGACGGCGCGGGGAGCTTTCAGTGTAGCGGCTATGGCGAGGCCGCCGTTGCCGGTGTTTCCAGCGACACCGGAGCCGGCAAAGACGGTGGTGGTTCCGGTCTTGGCGGTGTAGAGCAGGACACGGTTGCTGCCGGTGTCGGCGATGTAGGCATTGCCCGCGCCGTCGAGCGCGATGCCCTGCGCGTTGTTGATCGTAGCGATGTTGGCGGTATTGCCGGGGTCAAAGGCGATCGCCGCCGCGGTGCCGGTGCCGGTCAGGACGAAGCTGGCTGTGGCGCCTGCGGTGGAGGTGACATTGAGCGTGGCGTTGTCCGGTCCGGCGACGGTGGGCGTGAAGGTAATGGGCAGCACACAGTCGTCGGTGTTGTCGGCGTTGACCGTGCAGGAGGCCGTACCGTAGGCGTAGTCCGTGGCGTTGGTGGTGAGCGTGTAAGCCGCGGGTGTGTCGCCGGGAGCGAAGTGGATGTCAATGGACTGCGTGACGCTGGCGCCGGTCGCTGTGGCAGGGAAGTTCAGGCCGGAGAGGACCTTGCGGATGCGCGCGCCGGCGGCGTTCGCGGAGCCTTCGGGATCGGTGACGTAGAGATTGCCCTGGTTGTCGGGTGAGGTGCCGACGCCGGAGTTCGATGAGGTGAAGTTGAAGCCGGCCAGCGGGCCGGGGCAGCCGTCACCCACGGCGTTACCGGCGGGGTTGAGCGTGGCACAGCCGCGGAAGGTCACGGAGTTGGTGGCATTGGTGGCACCGTAGTCACCGGCCAGCAGGCGGATGTAGCCGGTGGCATGGTCGACGAACCAGATGACGTTGTTGCCCTGGTCGGCGATGTAAAGGTCGCCATGGATATCGACGGCGATCTTGCGATCGGTGATGGTAACGGTGGTGGCGGGGATGGTGGGGGTAGTGCCGTCCTTGGGATAGGCCGTGGCAGTGGCCGGGGCGCCGGGGCCAATGGCGTTGTAGCCGGCGATCCAGTAGATGTTGCCCTTGGTCAGCGACGCAACCGGGATGCCGAAGTACGAGGTGCAGGAGCCGGTGCAGCCGCCGTTGTAGATCATGCGCACGTCGTTGTTGCCATCGTCCGCGATGAAGACGTTTCCGAAGATGTCGGCCTGCGCATCTTCCGGCGCGGCGATCTGCGCGGAGGAAGCGGGGACGTTGTTCTGAATGACCAGGGTCTTTCCGGCGTTGAGCGCCGTGACGGTGGAGACGGTGCCGGCGCTCTCTTCGCGCAGGACGTTATTGCCGGTGTCGGCGACGAAGACGTTGCCGAAGATATCGGCACCGATGCCGCGGGAGGCGTTGACGCTGCTGGTGGCGACGGGGACCGTGGCGCTCTGGGTGCTGGGCGGTGTACCGGCGGTGCCGACGGTGCCGGTGGGGCTGCCCATCACCAGCATCATGTAGTCATATTGAATCGCATTATTGATCAACGTGGAGACGGCGATGCGGTGGTCGTAGTCGTCGTTGTAGCCGGCGATGTAGACGTCGCCATTGAAGCCCACGCCGAGGCCGCGGTTGGTCTTGAAGGCGGCGGTGTAGCCGGTGGCGCCGGTGGAGACAACGTTGGTGTTGCCCGCGCCGTCGGTGGAGGGGCAGCCATCGCCGTAGGTGGTGACCTTCGCGGTGCAGGCCTTAAGGCTGGCCCAGTTGCCGGCGTAGATGGTGACCTGCTGGTTGAAGGGGCTGATCTTGTGGATGACACCAGCGCTGGAGCTGTTGTCGATGAAGAAGAGGTTGCCCTTGTTGTCGATACGGACGTCGTGGGGGTCAACGCCGACGGATATCTGGGAGGCGAGGCAACCGTCGCCGGTGGGGGTGTCGAGCGCAAAGAACGAGCCGCATGGGGCGCCCACCGCGGTATAGGCGGCGTGGGGTCCTGCATAGGTGCTGACGGTGTAGGGCAGCAGATAAGGCGCGGTCTGGCCGAGCGCGGGCGAGAGCAAGCCTGCCAGGCCCAGAGTCGTGGCCAGAGCGGGGAGCAGGAGTCCCGGTTGCGAGATGGAGCGGAAGATTTTATGGCCGAAGAAACGCATACATACCCCATGAACATCCGGACGGCTGACTTGTACCGCCTCGCAGAATCTTAATGCCACCCAGCGTTCTCCGGCAGCGTTTTGCGACGTGTTGCCCGGGCAGAAGAGAGCGAGAAAAACCCACGTCTGAGCCCGGTGCCCGTCTGTCGGACGCAGGAGCAGAAAACTACAGGTGACCGCCCGAACAATATCTGTCCGACCGAGCGGCTGTCAAACAGGTGAGATGGCGACGTGGCTGCAACACCAGAGGCCGATACAGCGGGTCTCCGCACAGCGCAGGGCGATCGGACCGTCCTGCTGCGGTTGAGATGACACGTCTGTTGTAATGCAGGTTGACAACAGGGGCCAAGGCTTAGGATACTGTGCCGCAACCCGAAATCTATCTCCGGTGCATTGTTAGTCATCCAGTTTACCTAGAAGTGGGGTCGTAATGGGGTCGTTTTCGATGCTGGCGTCATGTCTTACAGGCGCAACTCCGTGTCAAACCGTAAATGGCCGGCGGGCCGTCGCCGCGGTGCGGCGCGTCGCTGGAGCGATGTTGCTGGTCGCGGTGGCGTTGCTCGGGACGGGCCGCGCGCTGGGCCAGGCGCAGAACACCGGAAGCATCCTGGGATCGGTGACGGACCCTTCCGGCGCGGTGATCGCCAATGCCTCGGTGGTGGCGGCGGAGCCGGACAAAGGCATCAACCGGACAGTGACGACCTCGAAGACCGGCGAGTACCTGCTGCCCAGCCTGCCGGTCGGAACGTACATCCTGACCGTAACCGCGGAGGGCTTTGAGACCTTCGTGGCCAGCGATATCACCGTGGACGCGGACAAGAGCCAGAAGATCGTCATCAAGATGACGCTGGGCAACGCCAAAGAGACGGTGACGGTTAACGGCGAGGGCACGGCGCTGGACACCAACTCGGCGACGCTGGGCACGCTGATTGACAACAAGCTGGTAGAAGACCTGCCCATCGACGGGCGCAACGTGGTGGCGCTGGCCGGGCTGCTGCCGGGCGTTACCGATCTGAACGCGCCGGCGACCAATACCAGCGACCGCGGCGGCCCGACCTTCTCGGTCTCGGGTTCGCGCAACACGCAGAACCTGATGCTGTTCGACGGCCTGATGTGGAACAACCTGTTCTACAACACGGGCATTAATTACCCGCCGCCCAACGCGCTGCAGGAGATCAGCGTGCAGTTGCTGGACTTCAAGGCGCAGTATGGGCGCAACGCTGGCGCGGTTTTCAATGTGGTGACCAAGAGCGGCACCAACGGGATCCACGGCGCGGCGTGGGACTACATCCAGAACCAGTACTTCAACGCCAGCGACTACATCACGCAGCGCAACCCTGAGGACAACAGCAACCAGTTCGGCTTTAGCGTGGAAGGCCCGATCAAGCGGGACAAGCTGTTTTTCGCCGTGACGTTCCAGGACCTGATCCAGCACCTGCAGGCCATCGGCATTACGACGACACAGTTGGCGGCCTCGCGCGGATTTCAGCCGGACGGAGTGACGCCGCGGCCCTGCATCACGCCGGTGTATGGCGCCAGCGATTCGTGCGCCAGCTTTGTTTCGGATGTGTTCACGACGCCGAATGGTGTTCCCACCTACGGCAAGTTCTACAATCCGATCATCAACTCCAGCAGCAGCGGCTTGCAGGCGCAGCCTTCGGACGCCATCGCCATGTTCACTTCAGCGGCGGGGCAGGCGGGGCTTTCGACCACCAACCCGCCTTGCCTGAACCAGCTGCAGAACGCGGCCAACTATGCGGCGACGCATGCTTACTTTGGCACTACTATCCAGTCTGCTTACCTGCCCAACGCCGAGGTTCCGATGGAGTGCCTGAATCCGGTGGTGGCGAACTTCCTGGCGAAGTACGTGCCGCTGCCGACGGTAACCTCAGCTAACGGGCAGTTGAACAACGTCTCGGTGGCGCCGCAGCCGCGTAACGACCAGAACGCGACGATCCGCATTGACTGGGTGGCGAGCGCGCGGCACAAGATTGATGCACGCTACAACCTGATCAACTCCAACGATGCCACGGCCTCGGGTGTGAGTTCGGCCAGTGTGGGTATCGCGACCTTCGCGGAGTCCAGCAACAAGTCAATCAGCAACTTCGGCAACATCGGCGATGCGTGGGTGATCAGCCCTAACCTGCTGAACGTGTTCCGTGCAGGCTACAAACGCTACACACTGGTAACGCCGCCGGTTGACAGCGAGACCTGGAACACCTTCGGGGGGAACTTCGTGGAGCCCGGCGTACCCACGCTGCCGGTGCTGAACCTATCGAACGACTACAAGCTGGGTTCCACATCCCAGGCTTACTCCTCCGTGGTGAATGAGAATATCGAGCTGCTGGAGCAGTTGAGCTGGACACGCGGCGCGCATAGCTTTCAGTTCGGCGCGAACTTCCTCCGCCTGCAGTACCTGAACTTCACCGACTATCCGGGAACGTTTTCCTTCAGCAGCACCTTCTCGGGCTACTCGGATGCAGACGCCGCGATGGGACTGTTGACGTCGGTGCAGGCGAACAGTCCGCTGGTGCAGGGCGGCATCAACCACTCGATCTTCGGCTACGCTCAGGATGACTGGCGCGCAACCCCCAAGCTTACCTTCAACCTGGGCGTGCGTTACGAACTGCCGTTCCAGTGGTACCAGCCCAACGGCTACTCTTCCACGTTCATCCCCGGCCATCAGTCGACGGTGTTTCCGGGCGCGGTGGGCGGCCTGGCGTATCCCGGCGACCCAGGCGTGCTGAAGTCGCTGGTGCCCACGGACTTCAACGGCGTGGTGCCTCGCATCGGGCTGGCCTATGACGTCTTTGGGACGGGCAAGCTGGCCATCCGCGCGGGCTTCGGCATGTTCTTTGACGCGATCAATGCCAACGTCATTGGCGTGGGCGAGCCGTTCTACTTCCAGTTCTACAAGACGCTGCCTTCAGGCGGAGCGTCGGTGCCGCTGGCGCAGTTCGGCACTAACTTCGCCGACACCCGGCCCAACGGCAACGTGCTGAATGTCCCGGCGGGATACAACAAGGCCAATCCGCAGTTCGTGGCTCCGTACACGCTGTTCTACCCGGACCGCAACTTCCGCACTCCGTATTACGAGGAGATGAACGTCGGCTTCGAGCTGCGGGTGACGCGCGGCGGTGTGCTGGACGTGAACTATGTGGGCAAGATGGGGCGCAAGCTGACCGTGCCGTTCGACCAGAACCCTGCGATTGTGGACTGCTCGGGCGGCTACTACAAGGCGAACCCCCAGTTGTACGCATCGCCCTACTGCTCCTACCTGGTGCCGGGAGCGACGAACGGCACCGCGTCGTCAACGACGCAGTCTACCCAAGCGCGGCTGCGCTACACCCCGTTCAACTCCGCCGGCGAGGGACTGGTGGACTTTGCCAGCATCGGCACCTCCAACTACAACGGCATTCAGGCGCAGTACACCCAGCGCGGCGGACGCTTTTTGACGTTGCTGATGTCCTACTCCTACGCCAAGTCACTGGACATCCAGACCCAGTCGGAGACCACGACGAACTCGATTCCCGACGTCTTCAACATCAACAGCGACCACGGCCCGGCAGACCAGGACGTGCGGCACGTGCTGAACATGGGATGGCTGCTGACGCTGCCGCGGACGACTGCGGAGTCTGCCATAGCGCGGACGATCCTCAACGATTGGAGCTTCGGGGGCATCTTCCAGGCACACACCGGCCGGCCCTATGATGTGACCCTCAACAACGACAGCGCTCTGGACGGCGAGCCCAACCAGCGCGCGGCGCTGCTGCCCGGCGTCAGCCCCTATCTGCCCAGCAACCGCCACCGCACCGCCAAGCTCGCCGAGTACTTCAACGTGAACGCGTTTACCTACCCCACCGTAGGAACGTTCAGCAACCAGAGCCGCAACTCGTTCTACGGCCCGGGCTACCTGCTGACGGACTTCACCCTGCAACGCTACTTCCCGTTGACGCGCATTCACGAGGGGATGCGGATGCTGTTCCGTGCGGATGCCTTTAACGTCTGGAACACGCCAAACCTGGCCAACCCCAAGGCGCAGTTCTCCTGCACATCGACCTCGATTCAGCAGCCGGGCAATGCAAACTACGGGCTTGGATGCACGACTCAACTGACGCCGACGACGACGATCGGGTCGCTCAACACCACCTTTGGTGTCATCCAGTCCACCTATGGCAACAATGCCAACACCTCCACCAACGGACGCAAGATGCAGTTCGCGATGACGGTGTACTTCTAAGGTCAGAGAGTAGAGCGTAGAGAAAGGCGAGGGGTGGGCAGCGATGCGCGCCCTTTTGCTGCGTGTGGAGCATTTGCTGCCACTGCATCTACACTGGATAGCGTGTATCCCATACTGCAACCAAGTGAGACGAGCGCGGACCGAGCGGGACTGTGCGCGCTGACGGTGATGGCCAAGGCCCCGCGCGCGGGTAAGGTGAAGACCCGTCTGGCGCCGGCGCTGGGCATGGACGGCAGCGCGGCGATCAACATCTGCTTTCTACGGGATACGACGAGGAATATTGCGGAGGTGGTGGAACAACTGCGGGTCTCTCCACTCCGCGCTGCTCCACCCCAGCGAGCAAGTGCGCTCGCCGGGGACCCCGGTGCGCGCTCCGGTCGAGATGACAGTTCTGTGGGGGGTGAGGGAAACGCGAACGCGGCGGGGTTGGTCTGCTATACGCCGGTAGGCGACGAAGCCGCGTTCGACGGGCTGCTGCCGGAGGGCTTTGCGCTGATCGCACAGCGAGGGGACGCGTTCGGCGAACGGCTGCTGGCAGCGGCGGACGACATTTTGAGTTGCGGGTTCGGCGCGGTGTGCCTGATTGACTCCGACTCGCCGACGCTTCCGACGGTGGCCCTGCAGCGTGCCGTTGCGGAGCTGGCGAGGCCCGGCGACCGCGTGGTGCTGGGCGGCTCCGACGACGGCGGTTACTACCTCATCGGCTTGAAGCAGGCGCACGCCGCGCCATTCGAGCGCATTACGTGGAGTACCGGCAGCGTCTACGCCGAGACGGTGGAGCGGGTGCGCGCGGCGGGTATCGAACTGGTGGAGCTGCCCATTTGGTACGACGTGGATGACGCGGCGACGCTCGCGGTGCTGGAGGCGGAGCTGCTGGAAGGAAAGCGGCCGGCGTTCGCGAACGTCGATGGATATGAAGCGGCGGCGACGCGCGAGTATCTTGCGGCGCGGGCGAAGGTGGCACTGTGAGGCAGAGCTTTCACGCAAAGGTAGCAGACTTGCGCGAAGGGCGCGCGTGGATGACGAACGTGACGCTGTGTATGCTGGGCGTGGGGTTGCTGCTGCTGACGCGGCAGTTCGTCGCAGAGAACACCCATTTCACCATTGGATTTTCGGGTTGCTCGGGCTGGTCGGTGTGGCTGTACATCGCTGCGCTGATAGTGGTGCTGACGCAGCCGGTGAATCGCGCGACCTTCGGCATTGTGATTGGTTTCGCGGTGGCGTTCCGCGCGATCACGGTCTTTGCTGATCCGTTCCAGTCGTCGGACATCTATCGCTATGTGTGGGACGGCGTGGTGCAGCGCGCGCACATCAACCCGTACCTCTATGTTCCCGGCGATCCGGCGCTGGCCTTCCTGCGTCCGCCGGACAGCGCGATGCAGAACGACATCTTCCAAAACATCAACCGCAAAGAGTATGCGCACACCATCTATCCGCCTGTGGCGCAGATGATCTACTGGCTGGTGACGTTCTTCTCGCCTACAGTGACGGCGATGAAGGCGGCGATGGTGGGCTTTGAGTGCGTAACCGTTGGAGCGCTGCTGGCGTTGCTGCGCGACATGGGGCGGCCGCGCGAGCAGGTGCTGCTGTATGCGTGGTGTCCGCTGCTGGTGTGGGAGATCGCAGGGTCGGGGCACATCGATGCGGCGGTGTATGCGTTTGTCACGCTGGCGCTGCTGTTCCGGTATCGCGAGCAGGCGGTGCTGACGGGCCTGTTTTTGGGACTGGCGGTGATGACGAAGTTCTATCCGCTGGTGCTGTTGCCGGCGCTTTGGACGCGTGACGGCTCCGCCGCCGGGCTGCGCCGCTTGGGCGACTGGAAGATGCCCGCGACGGTGGTAGCGGTTTGTGTGTTGGCGTATGCGCCATATCTGTCTGCGGGAAGGCTGGTGCTTGGATTTCTCTCCGGCTATACGAAGGAGGAGGGCATCGACACCGGGGCGCGGTTCTTTCTGTACGACTGGGCGAGGACGCTGCCCGGGATGAAGGCGCTGCCGGTGGCGGCGTACATGGTGTTTTGCGCTGTAGTGCTGGGCGGGATTGCGCTGTGGGCGTGGAAGGAAGCGGCGGTCGAGACGTTTGATGAGCCACACCTCTCCGTAAGTGGGCCTCCAAAATTCCTACGCGCGGCGATGCTGCTGGGGTTTGTGATGATGCTGCTGTTTTCTCCCCATTACCCGTGGTATATCGTTTGGCTGGTTCCGTTCCTCGCGCTGCTGCCGAACCTGCCGCTGCTGACCTATCTGATGATGTTCTTCTACATGTTCACCACGGCGCTGGCGGACGGGACCGCGCCGAAGATGTTTGTGCTGAATGAGATTCTGTATGGCGCGGTGGCGGTGGCTGTTGGGGTGCATCTGCTGCTGCGCCGGTGGCCGCTGCGGAAGGTGTTGCGGGTTTGAAAGAAGGAGCGGCAAACGCGGAGGACGCAGACGCAAAGGTGCGCGGAGGGATGAGCAGCGTGCAGGTGAGTGTAATTGTGGCGGCGCTGAATGAGGCGGAGTCGATTGGACAGGTGGTGTCGGAGATGCCGTGGAACGGCAATGATCTCTTCACGCTGACCGAGTGCATCGTTGTGGACAACGGCAGCACCGACGCCACCGCGGAGATCGCCACGGCGGTCGGAGCGCACGTAGTGCGCTCGCAGCGCGGCTATGGCAACGCCATGTGGGCCGGAATGCAGGCTGCCGCGGGCGAGCTGCTGGTCTTTGCCGATGGCGACGGCGCCGATGACGTGGCGCGCCTGGCCGAGCTGGTGGGGCCGATCGCGCGGGGAGACGCAGATTTTGTGCTGGCCTCGCGGACTATGGGGACGCGCGAGCAGGGGTCGATGCTGCCGAGCCAGGTGCTGGCGGGCTTTGTGGTGGGCTGGCTCACACGCTTGTTCTATGGCCACAGGTACAGCGACATGTGCGCCTTCCGCGCGATACGAAAAGACGTGTTGGGACGGATGCAGATGAAGGAGCGGACCTACGGCTGGAACCTGGAGATGCAGCTGAAGGCGGTAACGATGGGGCTGCGCATCCTCGAGGTGCCGGTACACTACCGCTGCCGCATTGGCGGCGTGAGCAAGGTGTCCGGCAACCTGCGTGCCAGCTGGCAGACGGTGCTGAAGATCATTGAGGTGTTCCACCGCGTGCGGCGCGAGATGCGAGGAGCGCGGTGAGCGCTATCGTCGAACTGGAACACGTTCATGTTGCGCGCGGCAACAGCGTGGTGCTGCACGATGTGAGCCTGCGGATCGAAGCAGGTGAGTCGCTGGCGATCCTGGGGCCGAACGGCTGCGGGAAGTCCACGCTGCTGAAGACGATGACCTGCGAGCTATATCCGCTGGTGAGACCAGACATGCGTGTGCGAATTATGGAGCGCGAGCGATGGGACCTGACCGAGCTGAAGCGGCGGATGGGCGTGGTCTCGCCCGAGCTGCCGGGACGGGAGACGCGCAAGACGAGCGGCTTCGACGCGATTCTTACGGGGTTCTTTTCGAGCTCGACGCTATGGCCGAACCTGACCGTTACGCCCGCCATGCGGGTGCACGCGGAGGAGGTGCTGGAGCTGGTGGGCGCGGAGCCGCTGCGCAACAAGCCGGTCGGACAGATGTCCGCAGGCGAACAGCGCCGCGTGATGATCGGACGCGCGCTCGCGGCAAGCAGCGAGATGCTGCTGCTGGACGAGCCGAGCAACGCGCTCGACCTGGGCGCGCAGCACGACCTGCGGGAGATGCTGCGCGGGTTGGCCGCGCGCGGGACGGCGATTGTGATGATCACGCACCATATCGCGGATATTCTGCCGGAGATGCAGCGGATTGTGATGATGCGCGAGGGCAGGATCGTTGCCGATGGCGCGAAGAGCGATCTGCTGACCGAGGCGCGGCTGAGTGAGTTGTTCGGGCGGGAGATTGTGCTAACCGAGCGCGGTGGGTATTGGAATGCGTGGTGAGTCCGAAAGGCAAACGCGGAGGACGCTGAGGACGCAAAGGTGCGCGGAGGAAAACCGCTAGCGACCTGTGCCGGTGGGGGCGAGTTGCAGCTGCACCAGCTCCGGGCGTTGCAGGTTGCTGGGGCCGAGGACGGCGACCTTGGGCAGCGGGCCGCGCACCATCGCGACTTCGTCGCAGGCGTAGAGGCGGGGGCAGGTCTGGCAGTCCTTGTAGATCTTGTCGGGCATGGCGTTGCGCTCGGCGACGCGGAATCCGAGGTGTTCAAAGTAGTCGGGGATGCGCGTGAAGAGGCAGACGGAGAGGATGCGGTGCTCTTCGGCCTCGGCGATGAGGGCCTCAATGAGTTCGTCGCCGGCACCGATGCCGCGGTACTCGGGCTTGACGACGATGGAGCGGATTTCGGCGAGGTGCGGGCCGTAGAGATGCAGCGCGCCGCAGCCGAGGAACTCGGTGTCGCCCTCGGGCGTGGCGCGGGAGACGACGGTGAAGTCGCGGATGTTCTCGCAGATTTCGGCGTAGGAGCGGCGCAGCAGGGTGCCGTCGCCGGAGAGCGAGTTGACGAGGTCGAAGATGTCGCGCGCGTCCTGGATGCGGGCCTTGAGGACGCGGATGTTGGGGTCAGTCGCCATGGGCCGCCTCCTTCACGCGCTGGGCGAGGCGGTCTTTCGCGAAAGTGAGTGCAACGTCCACGGAATCGACTGCTGTGCCGCCGGGAACGTCATGACAATTTACCGTGTTCGCTAGCGATATCCTGTCGAAGAAGTCTTCAGAGAAGTAATTCGACAGCTTTTGGAGTTCTTCGAGCGGAATATTGTTTAACTCGATGCCGCTATCGAGGCCGAGTCTCACAGCGTTGCCGATGACTTCATGTGCCTTTCTGAAAGGAAGACCCTTGTTCGAAAGATAGGTGGCAGCGGCCATCGCGTTCAAATATCCAGTCTCAGATGCTGTCTGCATCGTTTCGAGGCGGAACTTGAGGGAGCGAGTGAAGTTGGGCAGAACGCTCAGCAAACCAGCAAGCGTATCCGTAATGTCGAAGACCTGCTCCTGGCCCTCTTGTAGGTCCTTGTTATAGGCAAGAGGCAGGCCTTTGATCAAGGTGGAAAGCGCTGTCGAAGCTCCCAGTAGACGAGCAGATTTTCCTCTGGCTAACTCCGTGAGATCGGGGTTCTTCTTTTGGGGCATCGCTGACGAGCCGGTGGAAAATGCTTCGGGAAGATCGACAAATCCGAACTCTGCCGTCGCATACAAAGTTAGCTCTTCAGCAAAACGTGAGATGTGCAGGCCAAGAGTGCTGGCAGCCTGTGCAAAGTCGAGCATGAAGTCGCGGTCTGAAGTCGCGTCCATTGAGTTTTCCGTCGAATTTGTGAAGCCCAGCTCCTTGGATGCAATTCTGCGGTCTAAGCCAAGTGTTGCACCAGCGATAGCGCCGCTGCCCAGCGGGCAAAAGTTCATGCGTCTGCGCGCATCGGTGAAGCGAGAGTAGTCGCGCTCGATCATGCTGACGTACGCAAGCAGCCAATGCGCGATAAGCACCGGTTCTGCACGTTGCAAATGCGTGTAACCGGGCATCACTGATTCGCCCGCGGATTCCGCGAGTGATAGGAGGGCATCGAGCCACGCACGAAGGCCGCTAAGCGTATTGTCGATGGCGTCGCGGACGAAGAGGCGCATGTCGGTGGCGATCTGTTCGTTGCGGCTGCGGCCGGTGTGGAGCTTGAGGGCGAGTGCGCCGATCTCGCGGGTGAGTTCGAGCTCGACGTAGTGGTGGATGTCTTCGGCCTGCGGAGCGGACGCGACGATAGCTGAGCCGATCTGCTGAGTGGAGACTTCGTATTCGACTTCACCGCTTGTGGCGGAGATGCGGTGGGCCCAGTTGTCCGTGCGCATGCCGACGGCTTCGAGACCCTTAAGGGTTTTGGCGAGTTCTTCGGGTGTGAGGATGCCGGCGGCGGCGATGGTCTGCGCATGCGCTTTGCTGGCCGCGACCTCTTGCGGCAGCAGACGCCAGTCGAAGGGGAAGCTGCGCTGCCACTGCTCGAAGGTGCGGTCGAGGGGCTCGCGGAAGCGGCCGGACCACATTTTGGTGGGTTGGTTAGACATTGTCTTAGTCGTGACCTTGTTCCAAAGTTGAAGCGGTTGACGAGGTGATTTCGCGATTAATGCGCCACGCATTAAACAGGGAAGCCAAGATGCCTTTTCGAGGTGTGATGGGTGGCATCTCTCCCTCGTTTCGTGTCCATTTTTTCAGTTGATCGACGAAGTCTTGATCCACCTCCGATATCGGTCTTGCATTGATCCCGACTGCGAAATCGTCGGGTCTATTCCATGCATAAAGCAACCCAGAATAGGAATAAGACCAGAGTCGAACGTCGGCCTCTTCTCGCTCATTGTCGATCACATCTAAGAGATAGCCTGTGAGCGAGCGATCCTTCTTGTGTCTCAGGATTGTTCCTAAAGATCTCGTGGCGAATGCTCGATTGTCAGGGTCCAGATCGCCATCTGCGGCCGCAAGAAGCTGCGGTACATACTCCGGAAGATGACCCCAAGAACCGAGATACCAAATTGCTTCGTGGCGTACTAGACAATCGGGGTGGTTTAGGTAAGTGGCGACGAGAGAAGCGTGCTCCGCGATGATCTTTGAATCATATGGTTTGCCAATCTCAACAATTGCGTGACAAATTTTATTGGACTCAGTAGTCCCAGATTCGAGAAGATGACGAGCGGCTTTGATAGTGTTGTTTCTTTCTCTCGTCATTGTTCTAGTCTCCGAAACTATATCTCGGGCTTACAGCCCTTAGAACTCATTCTGTCTGCTACCTAGGGCTTCGCCCTAGGCTGGTATATGTCGCGCCGTTGGCGCTTTTGAAGCGAATGCTAGTCCTTATCGGTGGTGGTGGTGAGTTTGGGCATGTCGCTGCCTTTGCTCAGGGTGAGGAGGCCGGTTTGGGCGTAGGTTAGGAGCTTGGCGCGGGTGTCGGTGATGTCTAGGTTGCGCATGGTGAG
>Ga0302319_10011949_pt1 | contig 16428 bp, 16 predicted proteins | sample Bog_T0_2_FD_203319 | JGI IMG/M metagenome (GOLD analysis project Ga0302319, IMG submission 203319) | Peat permafrost microbial communities from Stordalen Mire near Abisko, Sweden - Bog_T0_2 | ecosystem: Environmental > Terrestrial > Soil > Wetlands > Peat | place: Sweden: Abisko, Stordalen Mire...
TGCGCCTCCTGACACTCGTTCTCCAGCAGGAATGCCAGCTGCGGGAAGCTCTCGACACCCTCCGCGGTGACATTGATGTGCAGCGAGCGCGACATCGAGATGATCGCGGAGGCGATCGCGCGATCGTCGTCGCATTCGATCAGGCTGGTGACGAAGGAGCGGTCGATTTTCAGCCGGTCGACCGCGAAGTTGCGCAGCCGGCCGAGGCTCGAATAGCCCGTGCCGAAGTCGTCGATCGCCAGCGAAACGCCGAGCTTCTTGAGCTCCAGCAATGCCTTCTCCGCCCATTCCTCGTCCTTCATGACCACCGATTCGGTGATCTCCAGTTCCAGCATGGCAGGCTCGATGCCCGTCTCTTGGAGGATCGATGCGACCAGCTGCGGGAACTCCCGCATCCCGAACTGGTGGCCCGACACGTTGACCGCCATGCGCACGGCAGGCAGGCCCTCGTCCCGCCATACTTTGGCCTGCGCGCAGGCATTGCGCAATACCCACTCGCCGATCTCGATGATCATCCCGGTCTCTTCGGCGACGGGAATGAATTCGTCGGGTGAGACGGTGCCCAGCTCGGGGTTGTTCCAGCGCAGCAGCGCCTCCATGCCGGAAACCATGCTGGTGCGCACGTCGAACTGCGGCTGGAAAAATATCGAGAACTCGCCGCGCTGGAGCGCGCCGCGCATCTTGCCCTCGATCGCAAAGCGGTGCAGCGCGTCGGTCGTCATCGCCTCCTCGAAGTAAGCGAAGTTGCCGGCGCCGCGGCGCTTCGCAAAGTACATCGCGAGGTCGGCATTGCGCATCAGCGTGTGTCCGTCGGTGCCGTCGGCCGGATAGGTCGCGATGCCGACGCTCGGGGTGATCACCAGCGAGTAGTCGTCGAGCTGGATCGGCAGCTGCATCTGCTCGATCACGCGCGCAGCGACCAGCCCCGCATCGTCCGGCATGTGCAGGTTCGGCAGGATCGCGACGAACTCGTCGCCGCCCATGCGGGCGATGTGACCCGACAGCGGTCCCGGGCCGCTCAGCGGCGCCACCGTATCGCCATGGCGCAGCACCCGCCGCAGCCGGTCCGCAACCGCGCACAGCAGCTGGTCGCCGACGCCATGTCCCAGCGTGTCGTTGACGCGCTTGAAGTTGTCGAGGTCCATGTAGAGCACGGCCATGCTGCGCTCCTGCGTACGTGCCGCCTCGATCGCGCTGTCCAGGCACTCGAGCGCCTGCTGGCGGTTGGCGAGGCCGGTAAGCGGGTCGAAGTAGGCGAGCCGTACGATGCGGTGCTCGGCGCGCCACTTGCTGCCGAGGGAGATCGTCATCTGCCGGATCTCGTGCGGGTGAAACGGCTTCTGCAGGTACGATAGCTTGTCCTCCGGCGGGACCAGGCCGCCTATCGTGCCGGGATCGGTGTCCGAGTACGCGGTGCAGATCACAATCTCGACCGCCGGATCGAGGTCGCGGATGCACTTCGCCGCCCACACGCCATCCTTGCCCGGGGGCATGCGCATATCGAGGAACACGACGGCGAACGGCCTGCCTGCCGCCATCGCGGCGCGCACTGCCTCGACCGCCGATTCGGCATCCACGCAGAACTCCGGATCGAAGGCCGGCAGCATGTCCGGCGCAGGCGCAGCAGCGTCCGGCTCGTCGCCGTCGGTCTTGCTGAACAGGCGTGCGCGCAGCTTGCGGAACGCCGCAAGGTCCTTGCTTACGTCCGATTCCAGCAGAACCTGCCGATAGGCGTCGCGGACGTCGGATTCGTCATCGGCGACGAGTACCCTGATGGGCGATCGCTTGGTGTCTGTCACAGGTCTACCTCAGTTGCTGCTCATGCCATCGCCACGCCGTCACGCTTGCCCAGCGGCAGGACCAGGTGCATCGCGGCACCGTGCCCGGGACCGTCGCTGGATGCCCAGATGCGGCCTCCCAGCGACAGAATTGCGTTCGCGCACCAGTGCAGGCCGATGCCCTGATTGGTGTCGCGTGATTTGGTCGAGAATCCCTTCTCGAATACCCGCTCCAGGTGGTCGCGGGAAATGCCGACGCCGTCATCCTCGCAGCGCAGGTGCAGCGCATCGCTGCCATCGTCGCGGACGATCTCGGCGGCTACGCGGAACACGCCCCGGTCCTTGCCGGCGTCGCGGACAGCGTCGGCTGCGTTGATGATCAGGTTCTGCAGCACCATGCGCAGCACGGTACGCGCGACGCGCACGGCGCCGACCTTCTGCAGCGACTCGTCGGTCTCGATCGCGAGGCGCCTGCGGCTCGCGTCCGGCACGATCTCGAGCGACTGTTCGACGAGCTCGGGAAGGCGCACCGTCTCGAGCACGGCGCCATTCGAGCGCGAGACGCGCACCTGTTCGCTGAGCGAGGCGCGCATCAGCGATGCCTGGCGCTGCAGCGTCTCAACGTCGGCGCTCGCCTCGGCGACCATCGTCGACATCTCGGCGGCGCCGAGTTCGATGAACTCGACCAGTGCCGCACGCCGCTCGGGCGCGGCACCGGCTCCCGCCAGCTCCGCTGCCGCGAGCCGCATGTCCGCAGCCGGCGACTCGCGCAGCCGTCGCGCCAGCGCCTCGAGGCGTACGCCGAGCGGGGTGAGTGCATTGCCGAGGTTGTGCAGGACGCCCTTGGAGAGCTCGGCAAAGCCGGCCTGGAAGGACTGGTCGACGAGTTCGCTGCGCGTCTCGGCAAAGCGCTCGACCATGCGGTCGAACTCCGCTGCCAGCTGACCGAACTCGTCGCGGGACTTGAAATCCAGGCGATCGGGCAGGTCGGGGTTCTTGCCTATCGCCACCGCATGGCGGGTGACGCGGTCAAGCGGCGCGAGTACAAGCCGGTTCAGCAGCACCAGCATCAGGATCAGCACGACGATTGCGACGCCGACGATCGACAGCGATGCCACGCGCAGGGCGCTGCGGCCGTAGGCGGTCACCTCGCGCGGCACGTCGACGCGCAGCGTCAGCGCCGGCTGGTTGTAGATGTCGCGGAACGAGCCGAATACCTGGGTCACGCCGTCGGTCTCGACGAGACGGTCCTGCGTCCCGGCCTCCGGCTCATGCTGCGGCAGGATGCTGGTCTCGGTTTCGCGCTCCATGCGGCGGATCTTCGCCGGCGTCAGCAATCGCCCCATGATCGCCATACCCTGCGGTTCGCCCGCGCCCGAGCCGTCGAGGATCGGGCCGCTGACGAGCAGCATGATGCCGAGATTCGTGCGCACCAGCCCATGTGAGGTCTGCATCGAGCCCAGCGTCGCGCGCCAGGGCAGGTCCTCGCGCAGGGCGCCGTTGCGGCTGATGATCCCCTCCGGATCGAGCCCGGTATGCACGAGGTTCCCGGAGAACAGCAGCACGCGACCGTCGCGCCCGATGATCCAGATCGCATTGGCCTGGATTTCGTGCATCGCGGCCGGCGTGACATTGTGCGCCGGGAAGTCCGGCGCGTTGCCGCGGGCAAACTCGTACAGTTCGGACCAGTTGCCCCAGTCCATGACCTGGACTTCGAGCGTGCCGAGGTCGTGCTCGACGGCGTTGCGCACGCGGCTCATCGCGATCCTTGCGTTGCGCAGCTCGAGCTGCGTGAAACGCGGCATCACGACGGATTCCTCGATGAAAACCGTCACCGCGCCCATTACGAGCAGCAGCAGCGTCAGCAGGATGGTCACCTTCGGGCGCATTTTCATAGGCCCGCAGATTTAACAAAAACGCCGCTCTAATGTACGACGGGTTCGCAGTTTTCCGCACGGGAAGCGTGACCGGAAGCGCAGGCAGTGACCGCGGTCACAGTTATCGGACGGTGTTGCGCCCTGCTTCCTTGGCGGACTGCAGGCGCTCGCCGGCCTGCCCGACCAGCGCATCCCAGGCCTGCGACTGCGCCGGCACTGCGCTTGCGACCCCGACGCTGACGCTGATATAGCGCAGCACGGCGCAACGCGGATGGTGGATGTGCAGCTCGCGGACACGTTCGGCGACGGTACGCCCGAGCTGCAGCGCCTGGTCCTCGCTGAGACCGCTGGCAAACGCGAGGAAGCGGCCGCCTTCGAGGCGGGCGGCGGCGTCGCTCGCGCGACGCAGGCATCCCATGATGCAGTGCCCGACGCGACGGATCACCGAATCGCCGGCGCCGCGTCCGAACGTGGCGTTGTACAGCTCGAGGGCGTCGATGTCGATCGCGAAGACCGTCACGCTGTGCCGTTCCCGCTGTGCGATCGCCCAGTCGCGCTTCAGCAGCTCCTCGATGTATTGCCGCGTCAGCAGCCCGCTCAGCCGGTCCTCGCGCAGCAGGGCGATTCCCGGCACCGTCACCGGGGGCGCCGGAGGCGTGTCACGCTGCAGCCTGGGTTGGCGATAGTACGCGGCGAAATGACTGACGGCACCGTCGGCATCGCGCAGCGGCACGACGCTGAATTCATTCCGGAATTCGACCCCGTCACGGCGCAGGTTGCGCACCGTCGCCTCGCAGGCCTCGCCCCGCGCGAGCGCTTCGCGCAGCCGCTGCAGGGCCTCCTGGTCGCGGTGCTCGCCCTGCAGCAGCCGCAGGTTTCGGCCGACGAGGTCAGCCGCCGCGTACCCCGTCAGCGCCTCAAAGCCCGGATTGACGTAGACGACCGGCTGTCCGGCGTCGCGCGCATCGACCAGCGCAACCGGGACCGGTGAAGCATCGACGAGCCTGCGCAGCAGTTGCAGTTCGAGATCCACGTTCAGTCGTCCTCGGTGAGCACCAGCGGCGGCGGCACATTGAGCTCGGCGAGCCGCGCGATGGCGGCCGCCTGGCGCACGTCATCATCGGGCTGCGCCGGCCAGCTGCCGCGTCCGCGCAGGTGTACGAGCCGCGCCTGCGACGCGGGGTTGATCGCGTCCGGATCCAGCCGCTCGAGCAGCGAGAGGACCGCCGCCCGGTCATTGCACACCGGCAGCACATCGCAGCCTGCGAGGCCGGCGAGCCGCGCCCGTTCGGTCAGGTCGCCAAACGCCGCGGCGCCGGCCATCGTCAGGTCATCGGCAAAGACGCAGCCGTGAAAGCCGAGCTCACCGCGCAGTACACCCTTGAGCCAGCGCTGCGACAGGCTCGCCGGCAGCGCATCGACCTGGGGAAACACGACGTGCGCCGCCATGACGGCCGGCAGCAGGTTCGCGATCAGCACGCGATACGGGCGCAGGTCCGGTTCGAGGTCCGCGAGGCTGCGCCGGTCCACGGGCAGCGCCACGTGCGAATCGGCGGTAACCGCACCGTGACCGGGGAAATGCTTCGCGGTCGCAGCCATGCCCGCCTCGCGCATCCCCGCCATATAGGCCACCGCCAGCGCGCCGACCGCATCGGCATCGCGGTGCCAGGCGCGGTCGCCGATGATCTCGCTGACCCCGAAATCCAGGTCGACGCACGGCGCGAAGCTGAAGTCGACGCCGACGCTGCGCAGCTCCGCAGCCATCAGCCAGCCTGCCGTCTGCGCGAGTCCCAGCGCGCCGCGCGGATCGGCATCGTAGCGCCGGCCGATCGTGCGCACCGCGGGAAGCCGGGTGAAACCCTCGCGGAAGCGCTGCACCCGGCCACCCTCGTGATCGACCGCCACCAGCAGTGCCGGACTGCGCAGGCCGCGGATCGAGGCGGTCAGCGCGGCGAGCTGCGCGCGGTCCCGGTAATTGCGGCTGAACAGGATCACGCTGCCAACCAGCGGATGGCGCAGCACCGTGCGGTCCTCGGCCGACAGCTCGGTGCCCGCGATGTCGACCATGAGCGGCCCCAGGCTCATCGTCAGCAGCGCTCGAAGACTGCAATGGATTCGACGTGCGTCGTCTGCGGAAACATGTCCATGACCCCTGCGGCGAGCAGCCGGTAGCCCTGGGTCTCGACCAGGATTCCCGCATCTCGCGCCAAACTGCCCGGATGACAGGAAATATACACGATGCGCTGCGGGCTCCACGCGGCCATGCGCTGTACCGCCGCCAGCGCCCCCGCCCGGGGCGGGTCGAGGAGCACCCGCGCATAACGCTGCGCGGCCCACGCGCCCCAGGCCGCCGGTTCAAACAGGTTCTCGGTCGCGAAGCGGGCGTTGACGATGCCATTGGCCCCCGCGTTGGCTCGCGCCCCGTCGATCAGCGCCTTATCGCCCTCCACCCCCGTGACCTCGAGGACCCGGCGCGCCAGCGGCAGCGTGAAGTTTCCGAGTCCGCAGAACAGGTCGAGCACGGTATCGGCGGAACCCGCCTGCAGGTTATCGATCGCCGCAGCCACCATTGCCTCGTTGATGTCGCGATTGACCTGGACGAAGTCCAGCGGCCGGAAGCCGATCGAGACGGCCTCGCCATCGACCCTGTAGGACAGCCCCGCCGGCGCGGGATGCAGTGGGCGCACCGTATCCGGGCCGCCGTCCTGCAGAAAGATCTGCACGCCAAGGCGCTCCCCGAAGGCAGCAAGCAGCACGTCGTCCGCCTCGCTCGGCCGCTGCATGACACGGAACACGAGCGCGACCTGGGCGTCGCCGACCGATACCTCGACCTGCGGCAGCGTGTCGCGGATAGACAGCGTCCCCACCAGCGCCGCGAGCTCCGCCGGCAGCGTGCGCAGCGCCGGCACCAGCACCTCGCAGGCCCGCAGATCGGCGAGATAGGGCTTGTCGCGCTCGCGAAATCCCGCCAGCACCCGCCCCTTCTTGTGTACGTAGCGTACGCCGAGGCGCGCACGCCGCCGGTAGCCCCACTGCGGGCCCTGCAGTGGATCGAGAATGTGCAGGGGGCGCACCTTGCCGATGCGCGCGAGGTCCTCGAGGAGCTGGTGCTGTTTGGCGGCGAGCTGCGCCGGTCCCGACAGGTGTTGCAGCGAACAGCCGCCGCAGACGCCGAAATGGGCGCAGCGAGGTTCGACGCGGTCCGGCGACGCGGACAGGATCCCGACGAGCTGCGCCTCATCGAGCTGACGGCGGCGGCGCAGTATCCGCAGCCGTACCCGCTCGCCGGGCAGCGCACCGGCGACGAAGACGACCTTGCCGTCGATGCGGGCGATGCCGCGGCCGTCGTGCGCGAGCGCGACGACGTCCGCGTCGAGCTCGGGCAGCGCCGCTACGGGGCTGGCCATGCGGCGGATGCTGGGCGTTTCATCTTGCGGCCAGCATCAGGTCCTTCATGTCACGCACCGCCCGGGCGAGCCCATCGAACACCGCCCGCGCGATGATCGCGTGCCCGATGTTCAGCTCGACGATCTCGGGGATGGCCGCGATGGGCCCGACGTTGTGATAGTGCAGGCCGTGCCCGGCATTGACGGTCAGGCCAAGCGAGGCGGCAAGCCTCGCGCCATTGACGAGACGATCGAACTCGCGGGCACGCGCGGCGCCGCTGGCCTCCGCGTAGGCGCCCGTGTGCAGCTCGATCACGGGCGCACCGACGCGCCGCGAGGCCTCGATCTGCGCCGGATCCGGGTCGATGAACAGCGAGACGCGGATACCTGCCTGCCCAAGCTCGCGGCAGGCGGCGGCGATGCGTGCAGACTGGCCGTCGACGTCCAGTCCGCCCTCGGTCGTCACCTCCTCGCGCTTCTCGGGCACGAGGCACACGTCCTGCGGCGCCACGCGTCGCGCGATGCCGATCATCTCGTCGGTGACGGCCATCTCGAGATTCATCCGCGTCTGCAGCGCCTGGCGCATGATCCCGACGTCACGGTCCTGGATATGACGCCGGTCCTCGCGCAGGTGCAGTGTGATGCTGTCGGCGCCGGACTGCTCGGCAAGCAGCGCCGCGTGCAGCGGATCCGGGTAGCTCGCGCGGCGCGCCTGGCGCAGCGTGGCGACATGGTCGATGTTGACGCCCAGGGCGATGCCGCGGTGGTTCAGGCTGTCCATGACTGTTCCCGGCGGCGCATCTCGACCAGCACCTCGCGCGACTTGAGCCGACGTCCCTCGAGACAGGAATCGATTGCGGCGCGCAACAGGCGTTTGGCGTCACGCAGGCTCCGGCCGTCGGCAAAGACCCCGGCCTCCAGGTCCGCCAGCGACTGGCCATGGACGGCGCCCGGCGCCTCCGCGACGCAGGGCTGCGGGCCGCTCTCGATCGTGAAGCGATAGAAGGACTGTGGTTCGATCGGCTTGCCCTCGTAGGTCTGCGACAGTTCCAGGCCGTAACCCAGCTCCTGCAGGAGTCGTTTCTCGAAACGGCGCAGATGATATTCCTCGCTGTCGCCTGAGCCCAGCGCCTGCACCGCGGTTGCATAGGCGTCGAACAGGCCGCGGTGCGCATCGCAGCGCACGGTCAGCTTCAGCAGCAGCTCGTTGAGGTAGAAGCCGCTCATCAGCCTCTCAGGCGGCAGGTAGGTGGCCATCCCGTCGATCTCGGCGGTGACCAGCTGGCAGGCCTCTGACCTGCCGGACCAGGACAGCAGCAGGCGCTGGAAAGGCCGCAGCACACCGCGCAGACCCGATTTCGGTCCCGCAGCGCCCCGCGCAAACAGCGTCAGACGCCCGTGATCCGCGGTGAATACCTCGACGATGCGGCTGGTGTCGCGGTACGCATACTGGTGCAGCACGTATGCGCTCGCCAGCAGTACCTGACGCGACCCCCTCACAGCCGGTCGTACCCGAATTGACGTAGCGCCATCTCGCTGTCCGCCCAGTTTTCCTTCACTTTAACCCATAATTCGAGGTGCACGGAACGCTGCCATAGGTCGTTGAGTTCGATGCGCGCCAGGCGTCCGATTTCCTTCAGTCGCTCGCCGCGCTGGCCGATCACGATGGCCTTCTGGCCCGTACGCTCCACCCAGATCACGGCATGGATCATGATGCGCCCGCCCTCGTCGGCAAAACGCTCGATCTGCACGTTGATTCCATAGGGCAGTTCGTCGCGCAGCCTGACGGTGAGCTTCTCGCGCACGACTTCAGCGGCATGGAACGGCTCGTCGCGGTCCGTGACCACGTCCGGGGCGAACAGCGGCGGTGCGACCGGCAGCCGTTCCGCGACCGCATCGACGAGCCGCTCGAGGTTGTCGGCGCGCAGCGCCGAGATCGGAACGATGCCGGAGGCAGGAATGCGCTCGGTGATGTCAGCGAGGAACGGCAGCAGATTTTCCTTCGGGTATACCTGGTCGACCTTGTTGATGACCAGGAACAGCGGCTGTTTCAGGCCGCGCACGCGCTCCCAGACCCACTGGTCCTCCTCGGTGAAGCGCATCGCCTCGATGACGAACAGCAGCACGTCCGCGTCCTGGGACGAGGAAATCGCGACGCGGTTCATATACTGGTTCATGACGCGCTTCGCACTCTCATGCAGGCCCGGCGTATCGATCAGCACCAGCTGCGCGCCGGGCCGGTTGACGACGCCGAGCACGCGGTGGCGGGTGGTCTGCGGCTTCGGGGCGACGATCGTGATCTTGCGCCCGACGAGCGCATTGACCAGAGTCGACTTGCCGACGTTCGGCCGGCCGACGATTGCGACGTGTCCTGCCCTGAAGGGCGTGGTCGTGGTGCTCACGGTGTGTCCGCGAGGCCGGCAGGCAGCTGCCCGAGCAGGCGCTCTGCGGCCAGCTGTTCGGCGCGGCGCCGGCTGGCGCCCTCACCGTGGGTCACGAGGCCGAAAGCCGCGCATTCGCAGCTGACGGTGAACGTCTGGTCATGAGCCTCACCGGTGACGCCCGTGAGGCTGTACACCGGCAGCGCCAGACCGCGGCCCTGCAGGGCCTCCTGCAGGCGCGTCTTCGGATCCTTCAGCGCGCTGACCGGCGCGAGCCCTGCCACGCGGGTGCGCAGCAGACGCTCGACGACCGCGAACGCGGCCTCGAAGCCGGCATCGAGGAATACGGCGCCGATCAGCGCCTCCAGCGCGTCGGCAAGGATGGAGGCGCGGCGGAAGCCGCCGCTCTTCAGTTCACCGCTGCCAAGCCGCAGGTAATCCCCCAGGCCGAGCTCTGCAGCGATTTCCGCAAGCGTATCGCCGCTGACCAGCGTGGCGCGGCGGCGCGACAGGGTACCCTCGTCGGCGCCACGATCGGCCTCGTACAGCAGTCGCGCGGCAGCGCAGTTCAGCACCGAATCGCCGAGGAACTCGAGGCGTTCGTTATGCGCCCCCGCTGCACTGCGATGCGTCAGGGCAGCGCCGCACAGGGCGGGATCGGCGAACAAATGTCCAAGTGTCCGCTGCGTCCAGCCCGACAGGTCCTCCGATGAGCGCAGCGGTATCACTCGACCCTGACGGTCTTGTCGAAGCTGACCAGCAGCGACACGTTGGCGATGTAGGGCACCTTGTCGTCATACGCGGCATGCACCACGGTTGCACTGCCGTCCCGCGTGAGCTCGATATCCTTGACGTTGATCCCCGTGATGTCGTCGATCTGCCAGTGCTTCTCGAGCGAGCGGCGCATGCCACCCGGGTCGGGCGTTCCCTTGAACTCGGTTCGCAGCGACTCGAGCGAGCGCGATACGCTCATGTAGTTGAGGTACACGGGCGTGAGCCGGATGACCGCGTAGACCGGAATGGCGAAGAGAACAATAATGAACAGCAGCCCTATGAATGTGATGCCGCGCTGACGTTGCCGCATTGGAACCTCCCTTGAACCTTTCCTGACCTATTGGATCGACTTTCCGATCCGCCCCCAGAGCGGACCATCCCGGGTATCAAGATTAAGCCAAATCCGCACCGCCTTCCCAACCAAGTTCTCAGCCGGGACGAATCCCGGCGCATCCGGCTCGTTCTGGAAGCGGCTGTCCTTGCTGTTGTTGCGGTTGTCGCCCATGAAGAAATAGGTCCCGTCGGGCACGACCCACTCGCCGGCGCGCGCGCCGCCCGCCGAGAACATCAGCGCATGCATGCGCTCGCCGAGCTTCTCGGTGGCCGTCGCGGCACCGATGTAGTTCGACTGGTTCTGCTTCGGGCCGCGGTAGGCGGGACCCGGAATCTGCGGCTGCGCTACATCGTTGACGTAGAGCTGGTTGTTCTCGTCGACCCGGATCCGGTCGCCCGGCAGGCCCACCAGGCGCTTGATGTAGTTGATCCGCGGATTGGGCGGGAGGCGGAAGACAATGACGTCGCCGCGCTGCGGGCTCCCTGTCGGCACCAGCAGCGTATTGACCACGGGCAGGCGCAGGCCGTAGGAGAACTTGCTGACGAAGATGAAGTCGCCGTCGAACAGCGTCGGCATCATCGAGTCGGAGGGAATCCGGAACGGTTCGAAGATGAACGAGCGGATCACCAGCACCAGCAGGATCACCGGAAAGAAGGAGCGTGCATATTCGACCGCGAGCGGTTCGCGGACCTGCTCCGGGGCGGTGCCGGCCGCCGCCGCCGCCGCGAGCCGCGCCTTGCCGAAGACCCAGCGGTCCAGCCCCCAGACGATGCCGGCAATGACGCCGACGATGACCAGCATCAGGCTGAAGTCGACCGCCTCATGGCGGAACAGACGCCACAGGATGAACAGCGACAGCCCGGCGAGCCCGTAGGACGCGTACTGCGCCAGCCGCGGGCCGGTCACGCTGGTCGAGGCCGGATCGCGCCTCGGCCGCCAGGCCCAGGCATCGACGAGCAGCACCCCTAGGCAGGCCGCATCCGCGACCAGCAGGAAGATCATCAGACTGTCGCCATCGTTCACACCGGACTCCTGGGTTTAAGTGGACTTCTTGCCGACGCGAAGTACGGCCAGGAATGCTTCCTGGGGTATCTCGACGCTGCCGACCTGCTTCATGCGCTTCTTGCCGGCCTTCTGTTTCTCGAGCAGCTTGCGCTTGCGCGAGATGTCGCCGCCGTAGCACTTCGCGAGCACGTTCTTGCGCATCGCCTTGACGCTCGCGCGGGCGATGATGTGCGCACCGATCGCGGCCTGCACCGCGACGTCGAACATCTGGCGCGGGATCAGCTCCTGCATCTTGTCGACCAGTTCGCGGCCGCGGACATAGGAGTTCTCGCGGTGCACGATCAGCGACAGCGCATCGACCGGGTCGCCGTTGATCAGCACGTCGAGCTTGACGAGTGGCGCAGCCTGGAAATGGCTGAACTCGTAGTCGAACGACGCGTAACCGCGCGTCGCGGACTTCAGCCGGTCGAAGAAGTCGAGCACTACTTCGGCGAGCGGCAGTTCGTACTGCAGCGACACCTGGCTGCCGAGGAACAGCATCTTCTTCTGCACGCCGCGCTTCTCGCTGCACAGCGTCAGGACCGCACCGACATGATCCGGCGGGACGAGGATGTTGGCAATGATGATCGGCTCGCGCAGTTCCTCGATGCGATCCTGCGGCGGCAGCTTCGACGGGTTGTCGACGTTGATGACCGACTGATCGGTCAGCAAGACCTCATAGATCACGGTCGGCGCGCTGGTGATCAGGTCCAGGTCGTATTCGCGCTCGAGACGCTCCTGCACGATGTCCATATGGAGCAGCCCGAGGAAGCCGCAGCGGAAGCCGAAACCCAGCGCCGTGGAAACCTCGGGCTCGAAGTGCAGCGCCGAGTCATTGAGCTTGAGCTTCTTCAGCGCATCGCGGAACTGTTCGTAATCGTCCGAACTGACCGGGAAGACGCCGGCAAACACGCGCGGCTGGACCTGCTTGAAGCCGGCGAGCGGTGCGGCGGCCGGGTTGGCTTCCAGCGTGATCGTGTCCCCGACCGGTGCGCCGTCGATTTCCTTGATGCCGGCGATCACGAAGCCGACCTCACCCGTGCCGAGCGTCTCGCGAGTCACCGGCTTCGGCGAGAAGCGGCCGAGCTTGTCCACCGTATGGCTGCGCCCGGTCGACATCACGCGGATCTTCGCACCCGTGTGCAGCGCGCCGTTCATGACACGAACCAGCGAGACGACACCGACGTAGTTGTCGAACCACGAGTCGATGATCAGAGCCTGCAGCGGTCCGTCCGGGTCGCCGGACGGAGCCGGAATGCGCTTGACCAGCTGTTCGAGCAGCTCCTGAACCCCTAAGCCGGTCTTGGCGCTGACCAGCGCCGCATCCTCGGCCGGAATGCCGATGATCTCCTCGATCTCATGGATCACCTTTGCGGGGTCGGCGGACGGCAGGTCGATCTTGTTGATGACCGGCAGGACCTCGAGCCCCTGTTCGAGCGCCGTGTAGCAGTTCGCGACGCTCTGCGCCTCGACGCCCTGCGCCGCATCGACAACCAGCAGCGCGCCCTCGCAGGCCGCCAGCGAGCGCGACACTTCGTAGGAAAAGTCCACGTGGCCGGGGGTATCGATGAAGTTGAGCTGGTAGACCTCGCCGCTCACGGACTTGAATCCGAGCGTGACGCTCTGCGCCTTGATCGTGATGCCGCGTTCGCGTTCCAGGTCCATCGAATCGAGTACCTGCGCCTGCATCTCGCGCGCATCCAGCCCGCCGCACTCCTGGATGAAGCGGTCCGCAAGCGTGGACTTGCCATGATCGACATGGGCAATGATCGAGAAATTGCGGATATTCTTCATCTGAAGCCAGGTTTGGGCAAACCTTGGATTATACCGGTCGGCCGGGCAGCGCGAGCGCCTTATGCACCTCGGAAGGGTCGAGACGGCCGTGGCAGACCAGTTCGTCGTCGAGCAGCAGAACGGGAATCTTCAGGCCCCAGCGCCTGCGCGACTGCGGATCCGCATCGACGTCGACGACATCCAGCGCGTAGGAGCCTGCCGGCAGCAGCGCGGCGAGTTCGCCGATGAGCTGCTCGCACAGATGGCAGTCCGGCCGGGAATACACGAGGAAACGCGGCGTCACTGACAAGGGGTGGCGCCAGGCGGTTCGCGGTCAGTGCGCGTTCGCGGCAGCCGTCGCGTTCAGGCGTACCGAATTGGCAATGTACTCTACGGTCTGCGCCGGCACCTCGCCGATGGCCGTCACCTCATGCCCGTCGACGAGCGTCGAGAAGGCATACCCGGACCCGACCCGCGACAGGGATTCATGCGTCACCTCGACCTGCGCGGGGGCCCGGGGGGCCGGCGCGGCGACGCTGGTCACGGCCGCCGGCAGGGCCGGCCGGTCGTCGGGACCCGGCTCGACGAACACGGATACCGTCGCCAGGCCGTCGGAATAGACCAGATGCATGACCGGATCGCCGTTGCCGCCCAGCACGCGCGCACCGGCCATGGTCAGCTGGAACCCGGGGGGCAGATTGATCGTGCGGAAGGCCGCCGCCTTCGCCTGCGACTCCTCGTGGGCATCGTGGCGGATCACGCGCATCCCGCTCATCGGCAGCGCCGGGCTGAGTTGGCTGTCAGGGATCATCTCTGGCATCTCGAGATGCGCGAACTGGATCTGCTCGATGACGTGCCCGACCGAGTCGCAGAGCTGCGTCTTCAACGGCATGGCGCTCTCTTCGTCGAGCCACAGCCTGTAGCCGAACCGGTACTGGTCCTTCGGCGTGACGGCGATGCCGTGTGCGGCGCGACCCAGCACCCGCGTGCCGGGCAGGGACCCGATGCGGTAATACTGGTCCAGACCGCTGCCGAACTGCGGCAGCGTCCCGAGGAACGCACCGCCGGACTGGCGCGGCTCGACGAGGATCGTGTTCTTGTCGGGCAGGTAACAGGTCAGCACGTCGTTGTTGCGGACGAACTCGCGCCCGGAACCGTCGAGCGACATCAGCCGCTCGGTGACGCGCGAGCCGCGGACCCGGTGCAGGATGCGCATGGTCTCGACGCGGCCGTCGCTCATGTGCAGGAAGGTGCCGTCATAGTTGCGGTGCGCGAGCGTCGCGTTCATCTTCGCAAGCCATGCGCGCGCATCGTCCGCGCCGGGCTGGGTCTCTGCCGCCGCCGCTGCGCTGAGGCACAGCAGTGCACAGGAGGCGATCAGGTTCGCGGGCCTGGCGTTCGGCAGGAAGATCATCGGGGGCTGCTGGTGGCCTGCGGGGCGGCGACCGGGTCAGCGGCGCCGCGGTCGACGTCGACGATCACATCGGTCATCAGATCGCGCTGGCTCAGGACGGAGGAATACTGGCTGTGCGCAATGACATAGTTCGCCAGGCGTGCGCCGGCGATCGCGTTCTGCGGTCCCCCGTTCGACTGCGGCGTCACATACACGCGCTCCTCGCCGCTCTTCGCGACGACCGGCGCTGCGCCCTGCGCAGGCCTCAGGGCATGCGGCGTTGCGACCGCAGCCGGCGCAGCGTGAGTTGCGGCAACGCTGGGCGCGGCGCCCGGGAGGGCGCGATACTGCAGGGCAACGACCGCGACGACCGCGACGCTCGCGGCAACGACGGCACCCGCGAGCGGCCGGAACCAGTGGCGCGAGCGCTCAGCGACCAACCGCGCAGCCGCAGGGCGATCCCCGGAATCGATTGCGCTGTTGACCGCAGCCCCGAAATCGCGCCGCACCGAAATGTGCCGCGAGCCGCGCACCGCCTCGCCGATCAACGCGTAGCGCCCGAAACTGTCGCGCAGTTCCGCATCGCGCAACAGCCGCTTCATCAGCAGCTCGGATTCCGCCCCGGGCAGTTCGCCATCGAGGAATGCTGAAATCTGTTCTCGGATTTGATCGCTCATGTGTCCTCTGGACGCCCCAGGCCGCCGTCGAAAATTGGTCGCAACTTCTTGTCAATCGCCTCGCGCGCACGAAAGATGCGCGAGCGCACGGTACCGACCGGGCAGTCCATGGTCTGCGCGATCTCCTCGTAGCTCAGGCCCTCGAGTTCACGCAGCACGATGGCCGTGCGCAGGTCTTCGGGAAGATTCTCGATGGCCCGGTTGACCGTATCCCGGATCTCGTCGGTGAGCAGCAGCGCCTCGGGCGTCTCGCCCTCCGACATCCGTGCCTGCATCTCGTACTGCTCGGGATCCTGCAGGTCGAGGTCATATTCCATCGGGCGGCGCTTGTTGGCGACCAGCGCATTTTTCGCGGTGTTGATCGCGATCCGGTAAAGCCAGGTGTAGAAGGCGCTGTCGCCGCGGAACGAAGGCAGTGCGCGAAATGCCTTGACGAACGACTCCTGCGCAATATCCTCCGCCTCGCTGGCATCGTGAACATAACGCATGATGAGCTTCAGGACCTTATGCTGATACCGCAGGACCAATAAATCAAAAGCCGCACGCTCGCCACGCTGGACCCGCTCCACCAGCTTGAGGTCGCTTTCCTCGACAGTCATAAGGCCCAGCCTGTCGCAATAGACCGGGACCCGGGCAAAAAGTTCGCATAACCTGACACTGGATACATCCGGCCAGTCTAGCAGTCGCCGGCCCCTGTCATCAGGCTCCCGTACCGGCCAGGGCGGTGATCCGCTCGAGCAAAGCGCCGAGTGCAGGGTCCGGCGGCACGCGCCGGCCGAGGCACCAGTCGCTGATATCCGCGTCCTGCGCGTCGAGCAGGCGGCGAAAGGCCGCCTGTTCGTCCGGCTGGGCGCCCGGATAGGCGCGGGCGAGGTAGGCGCTCAGCAGCTCGTCGAGCTCGCGCGTACCGCGCCGGCAGCGCCAGCGCAGCTGGCCGATTGACGCTGCGACATCCGGGTCCACCGGCTCAGTGTTCCCGGTGGGCAATCAGCTGCTTGATCTCGGCGATCG
>Ga0302319_10011950_pt1 | contig 16426 bp, 13 predicted proteins | sample Bog_T0_2_FD_203319 | JGI IMG/M metagenome (GOLD analysis project Ga0302319, IMG submission 203319) | Peat permafrost microbial communities from Stordalen Mire near Abisko, Sweden - Bog_T0_2 | ecosystem: Environmental > Terrestrial > Soil > Wetlands > Peat | place: Sweden: Abisko, Stordalen Mire...
GCGGGCAGCTCTTGCAGGGCCGGCTCTTCGCAACCCATTCTTCCGGCAATGTCCTGCTTTCCGGCGGGACAGCCGGCCCCGAAGGCAGTCTCCTGCTCTATCCGGTGATAGCGTTAGCCATCCTGGTTTTGATTCACACCCACCCATCGCCGCAACCGCCGCTGGAAACCGGACGCTGACCCCATCCCTTCGCTCCATCGCCTAGAATCTTCCCTAGCGCATGAGCACTCCAACGCCCTCTGAATCCAAACCGAACGCCGCGTCCGAGCCCACGCGCGGCGCTCTGCCTTACGCGCGCCTCTACTCCGCCATCGCCCGCCTGCGCAGGTCGCAGACTCATCGGCCGCGCCTCCGCATCCTCTCGCGCCTGCTGCTGGCCGTTGCCGTCCTCGCGCTGATCGCTCTGCTCGTCGTGACCATTTCGCTGCGTTACGCCATGCACGCAGATCTACCGCAGATCGACGGCGAACTCCATCTCGACGGCCTGTCCTCCGCGGTCACCATCACGCGCGATGGCCACGGTGTGCCCTCGTTCTACGCTGCCAACCTCGACGATCTGCTCTTCGCGCAGGGCTTCGTGACGGCGCAAGACCGCCTCTTCCAGATGGACACACTCCGCCGCCACGCCGCCGGTGAGCTTGCCGAGATCCTCGGTCCGTCGCTCGTCGAACATGACCGCCTGCAGCGCTACCTGCAACTGCGCGCCGCCGCAGACCGAGCCCTTGCGGTCTTGCCCGACGACCAACGCCATCAGCTCGACGCCTACGCCCGCGGCGTGAATGCCTTCATCGCCACTCACCGCGACACGCTGCCGGTCGAGTTCCATCTGCTGCACTACACTCCCGCGCCCTGGTCGCCGCGTGATTCGCTGCTGGTCGCGCTCGTCATGTCGCAGGACCTCTCCACCAGCTTTCCCACCAAGATGCACCGCGAAGTTCTCACCGCCCACCTTCCTCCAGAGCTGATCGCCGATCTCTACCCCGTCGGCTCGTGGCGCGACCGGCCGCCGACGCAGTCGGAACTCGACCTCACCGCTCCGACGCCGAAGATGAAAGAGGCCCCGCTCGACCGCTCGCAGTCCCGCAACCATGCGCCGCAACTGCCCTTCGCGTCGCCACAGACGATGCTCGCCGTCTTCAATGCACTCCAGCCGTCGGGCTGCGACTCGTGCCGCGCCGGCTCCAACAACTGGGTCGTCGCCGGTTCGCGATCGGCCTCCGGCGCACCGCTGCTCTCAAACGACATGCACCTCGGCCTCCTCGTCCCCGACATCTGGTACGAGGCCGCACTGCATCTCAACGATCACAGCCTCGACGTAACCGGCTTTACGCTGCCCGGCGTTCCGTTCATTATTAGCGGCCGCAACGCGCATGTCTCCTGGGGGTTCACCAATACGGGCTCCGATGTGCAGGATGTACTCATCGAGCACCTGCGCGGCAGCGGAGCCAACACAGAGTTCGAACGCCCTGACGGCACATGGGCGCCCGTTGTCCATCACACTGAACTCATCCGTGTGCGCGGTGGTCACGACCGCTGGCTCGACATACTCACCACCACGCACTCCATCGGCGCCACGGAGATCTCCACGCCGATCATCTCCCCGCTTTACCTCGGCGAGCAGCGCGCGCTCGCGCTCGAGTGGAACGTCTACGATCCCTCGACCGTCACCGCGCCCTTCCTCGCCATCAACTCCGCAACGAACGCCGCAGCGCTCGTATCAGCCTTCGCGAGCTTCGGTGGCCCCTCGGAGAATCTCGTCTATGCCGACGCACAGCACATCGGCTTCCACACGCTCGGGCGAATTCCCATTCGCGGCCCCGCCATCCACTATCCTCGCGCCGTGCAGCAGGTCATCCTACCCAGCTCAGAGCCGGACACTGAACAAGAAGAAGATTCCGGAGAGGACTCCACCGCCGACATCCCGCAACAACCGGTAGCCCCTGTCATCGACTACACCATCGGCTCGCCCCTCTCTCCGGTCCCCATCGACGCGCTCGATCCGCAACAAGTCTGGTCCGGATACATTCCCTACAACGAGCTGCCCGCAGTGCTGGACCCCACCTCCGGCGTCATCGCCACGGCGAACGCGCGCATCACGCCGGACGACTATCCCTACTCCATCACCGACAACTGGACGGATGCCTATCGCGTGGAGCGCATTCATCATCTCCTCGATGGCCGTAGCAGCCTCACCCCGGCAGACATGCTGCACATTCAGACCGACGTCTACTCTGACTTCGATCTCTTCGTCGCGCAACGCCTCGCCTACGCACTCGACCACGCCTCGCCCGCGGCGCTGCACGACGACACCCGCCGCCTGCACCAGGCCGCCGATCTGCTGCGCGACTGGAACGGCCAGGTCGCGCCGGACTCCGCCGCAGCGGCGATCACCGTCGCCACGCGCGCCGAGCTGTGGCCCCTGCTGCTGACCGCGCAGATCCGAGCGCACGACGGAGCCAACGCCAAACCTTCAGCGGAAGATCTCGCCGCGCTCTACACCTGGGGGGAGAGCAACACCTCGCTGGAGCTACTCCTGCAGCACACGCCCGCGCGCTGGCTTCCGGCGCGCTTCGGTAGTTGGAATGACCTGCTCGCCACGGCGGTGGAGCAGGCCCTGCGCCGCTCCGGCGCGCCCGGCGATCTCAGCCGCTGGCACTACGGCAGCTACCAACCGGTGGAGATCGCACACCCGGTCTTCGGCAGCCACTCGTTTCTTAGCCGCCTTCTCGGAGCGCCTACCGGATCAGGATGGCAACCGAGCGGTGGTGACGGCAACACCGTCAAGCAGGTGCGGGCGCACTTCGGCCCCAGCGAGCGCTTCACCGCCGACCTCGCCGACCCCGACGCCACCCGCGCCAACATCACCACGGGCGAGTCCGGCAATCCGGCCAGCCCCTGGTATCTCGACCAGTTCTCCGCGTGGTTGCACGGCAACACCTTCGATCTGCCGCTGAATCATCCCGCAATCGCCCATACACTTCGACTGCTCCCCCAGTAACATCAGTCCGGGCGCTCCTCGCAGTGTCACAATGAATCGTGCCTCCAGCCACCAAACCCTCTGCCGCCACTCCCGCCCTTTTGCTGCCGCTGGCCGCGCTGCTCGCCATTCATCCGCTCCTCGCGCACGGCAACGCCTGCGGCCAGGACTTCAGCTTCCACCTGCGGAGCTGGCTGGACGCCGCGCAGCAGCTTCGCCACGGCACACTCTATCCGCACTGGGCCTACTCTCCGGCATGGAATGCCGGCGAGCCCCGCTTCCTCTTCTATCCGCCGCTCTCGTGGATGCTGGGCGCGCTGCTCACCCTGTTACTTCCCGTGGCTGCCGCGCCCGTCGTCTACATCTTCCTCGCGCTCACCGCGTCGGGGCTGACGATGTTTCGCCTCGCCCGGCACTTCGTCGCGCCACCTGCCGCACTGCTTGCGTCCGCCTTCTACCTCGCCAATCCCTACATGCTCTTCAACGCCTTCGAGCGCTCCGCCTTCGCTGAGCTCCTGGCCGCGGCGTGGATTCCGCTCCTGCTGCTCGCTGTCCTGCGCGAGCGCCCTACCCTTCGCGAAGTCGCCATTCCCATCGCTCTGCTCTGGCTCACGAACGCGCCCGCTGCTGTTATAGGCTGCTATCTCCTTGCGCTCATCGCAATCGTAAGAGTCATCGCTGCGATGAGAAGCGCGTCCTCTCCAAAAGCCGAAGCATCAGCTTCTTCCGGAACGAGCAAACGCGAAGGCCTGCTTCGTCTCGCCTCCACCTATCTTGCAGGCACGCTGCTCGGCCTCGCGTTGAGCGCGATCTATCTCGTCCCTGCGGCCTTTGAGCGTCGCTACATTCAGGTCGACATGGCGATCATCCCCAACCTCCGCTTTCAGGACAACTTTCTCTTTGACCGCACCGCCGACGCACCGCACAACATCGTCAACACCACCGTCAGCCTGCTCGCGCTCTCAATGCTCGCCCTGACCGTCTCCACACTCAGCGCGCTATTGCTCTCTCGGTCCAGGCCGGAAGCGCCCGCTGTGCGCGCTCTGCCATCGCTGCTCGCGCTGACGACGCTCGTCATCGTCCTCCTGCTCGTACCGCTCTCCACACCGCTGTGGCAGCATCTGCCGGAGCTCGCCTACCTGCAGTTTCCATGGCGACTACTCACCGTCCTCGCTGTAGTGCTGGCTCTTGCTCTGGCACTGTTTTTCAATCGCCTTACGCGCGCTATCCCGTCATGGACAGCACTGGTCTTTACGCTTGCGCTGACTGTGTTGGGATATCGGCTGTATGCGCATCCGTGCGACCCTTCCGGCGGACCGGCAGCGATTGCCGCGCTCTTCCGCACTCACCACGGCGTCCTTCCGACAGATGAGTACACCCCCACCGACGCCGACAACGATGTCCTTCGCACCAACCTGCCCGGCTACTGGCTCGCCGCCGATCCCAACGCATCCGCGCCCAACACAACACCCACCGCCGCCGAACTCAACCCCTCGCTCCAGACCGACGACACGCCCGTACCGAACGCGCAAACCCTCTCCACGCCCGCGCCACACCACCTCTCGCTCAATCTAACACTGCCCGCAACGCTTATCCTTCACCTCCGCGACTACCCCAACTGGCACATCACGCGCAACGGCAACCCTGTACTTCCGCGCTTGCAACGCGACGACGGCCTCCTCGCCATCCAACTCCCCGCCGGGCCTTCTATCATCGACATCACCTGGCACCGCACCTGGGACCAGAACCTCGGCCTCGCGCTTAGCCTCTGCGGTCTGCTGGCTCTCGGCCTCACCTTCCGCTCGCGCCGTCACGTAGAATCAAGCTGACTCATGAAAGCTGCCTTGCAAACTCCTCCCACGACAGACGTCGCCACCCTGCTCAAATCCGGCGCGGCGCTGGCCGACTCCGCGCTGGAGCGCCTGCTGCCCTCCGCTACCACCGAGCCGCACTCCATCCACCGCGCCATGCGCCACTCCACCTTCGCCGGCGGCAAGCGCCTTCGCCCGATCCTCTGCATGGAGGCCGCGCGCATGGTCGCCGGAACTTTGCCTCCCGGCGCCGCTGAACTCGGCGCGGCCATCGAGATGGTCCACACCTACTCACTCATCCACGACGACTTGCCCGCGCTGGACAACGACGACCTGCGCCGCGGCCAGCCCACCTGCCACGTCGTCTTCGGCGAAGCCATCGCCATCCTCGCCGGCGACGCCCTACAGACCCTCGCCTTCCAAACCATCGCGCAGCTTCCCGCGCGCGCCGAAACCATCGTCGAGATCCTCCGCGAGTTCTCCCTCGACATCGGCACCGGCGTCGGCGCGCTGAGCGAAGCGCAGGGCACCGCGCTGCCCCCAGGCATGATCGGCGGCCAGGTTGTCGACATCGAATCCGAAGGCCAGCCACCAACTCCAGAACTGGTCGAAAGCATCCACCGCGCCAAGACCGGCGCGCTCATCACGTCTTCGATTGTCTGCGGCGGCCTCGTCGGTCTGGGTCACGTCCTCGCCCAACCTCGCAACGCGGGTGCCCCACATCTCGCTTCTGAGATGGGGGTGGAACGCCTCCGCACCTTCGGCGAAAAAGCCGGCCTCGCCTTCCAGATCGTCGATGACATCCTCGACGTCACCCAGTCCTCCGAACAGCTCGGCAAGACCGCCGGAAAAGACACCGCTGCCATCAAGGCCACCTGGCCCGCCGTCTTCGGCATCGAGCAATCCCGCCACGACGCCGCCGAACTCATCGCCGACGCCTTCGCGGCGCTCGCTCCGTTTGGCGATGCCGCTGCTCCGCTCAAATCGCTCGCACAATATCTAGTCGACCGGACTCACTAGCCATGCAACTCCGCCCCCGCCACTTCGTCCTGCTCGCCATCGTCATCGGCCTCTTCGTCTTCAACATCATCCAGTACCGCCGCCGCCACAACGCTGAGCTGCGTTCTGAACAGCCCAACGCCGTAACCGTCGCTGCCTGGTCGGCCTTCGACCACGCCGCCGCGCTGCGCGACGCACCCGATGGCCAGTTCCTCCCGGCCTTCAACGCCCTCCGCTCTGCCACCGAAGGCGATGCCACCACGCCGTACGGCGACGCCTTCGCGCAGGTCCGCGCCTGCAAGACCTGGCTGCTCTTCTACCGGCAGCCGCAGTGGCAGGCCAACGCCCGCAGCCACGTCGACGACTGCGCCGCCAATCACCGCGACCTCGCAGAATGACCGGCGCCCCTTTCACCGAAGCCAATCTGCTGCTCGCTCTGCGCGATTGCTATCTTCCGCTCGACCGCCGCAACATCGTCGCCGCAAACCTCGTCCGCTCCGCCACGCTCACCCCGGACCCCGATGCCCCCGGCGCCATTCCCCGCCTCCATGCGCACATCACACTGCACGCTCCCGGTAACGACGAAGCTGCCAACTCCCAACTCTGCGCGCAGATTGAGAATCGCCTCCTCGGCCTCGAAGCCATCTCACGCGTCAGCGTTACGCTGCTCCCCGTGCTCTTCCCCATCCTCTAAAGCCTCCGCGAAAACTTTGCTGTCTTGGCGAACTTTGCGTCAAGACACTTTGCAGCGCCCCACCGCTATCATCCAATCAGATGCCTCGTGCCAAACGCCAGCCCGCCATCCACCCCTTCGACCAGATCCACGGCACCGACACCTCCGGCCTGCTCTCCGGCAAGGTCATCGCGAAGGAGACAACAGCCAAAGTCGAAGACCTCACGGCCTACTACGGCGTCGCTCCTAGCATCCTGCGAGGCCTGCTCGATCTCTGGATCGATCGGACTGCGCCTCAACCTGTCGAACAGACCGTCTTTCTCGACGTCGGTGCCGGCAAAGGACGCGCCATGCTGCTCGCCTCGCAGTTTCCTTTCCTGCGCGTCGAAGGAGTCGAGCTCAACCCCGCGCTCTTCGCCATCGCGCAGGCCAACCTCAAACTCTGGCGGCACGATGCCCAGGCCAACGCTCTCGCTCCGCTCTCCCTGCACCTCGCCGACGCCACGCAGCACCCCCTGCCCAACGCTCCCACCGTCGCCTTCCTCTTCCATCCCTTTGAGCGGCCCATCCTGCGCCGCTTCCTGCAGCACGTCGAGCGCAGCCTCACCGCGCGGCCTCATCCCTTCGACCTGCTCTACGCCAACGCCGAGCACGGCTCCCTGCTCGACCGCCACCCCGCCTTCACTCGCCTCTGGATGGGGCCCGTCGCCATGACCCCCGCCGACCACGTCGCCGACCTCGCCGCCATCGCCCAGCAGAAGGAGTACGGCTCCACCGGCGACGAACTCTGCGCGATCTACAGATTCGTCGGCCGCAGCGCCAGATCGGTCGACCGCGGCACTCGCAACTGAGGTCCACAACTTACCTCCCCAACTGGGTTAAGCATCCTTTCTGTGCACGCCTGAAAATATTTGAAAATACTCTGGAACGAATTCCCCCTCCCCCGCGTATCCCTACCAGACGCTATTTTGACCCGGCTTTTTCCCAACAAATGGAGGGGCTGGTCCGAATAACGAACAAGATAGCCGATAAAAGCTGCATCCCCGGGAACCTATCGGCCATCTTATACGTAGGAACTGATGTGAGTAGCAGAGAGCGCAAACGAGCGCCTCGCACCACGGGCCGGGCAATCCGGCCGGAAATTTATCCCAGTGATCGTGACGGCTGAGTCAAGACCTCACCACCGCCTGCACTGAAGACACACCACCGACAACCCCATCTTTGGGTTCAGCGCCGCACTGTCGCGCGCTATAGGAGATTCACGTATGTACCTCGCACTGATCGTTACCACCTTCGCTCTGTCCGTCTTCACTCCCAGCTTCATCGGGATCCGCGCCCGCACCAACAGCAACTGGCGCTCGCGCTAAGTTCAACCCAACCGCAAAGGCCGCGACCTCCCCGTCGCGGCCTTCGCTCTTTAAGCTGTCATCTCCACCGCACATGCAGCAGCCGCTCGTTCTCCACCTCGCCCTGCGTCATGGAAATCTCCGCATCGGCGCGCTCCATCACGCTCGCGAAACGGTCGCCCCACTCCACCACTACCAGCGCGTCGGGCCTATCGGCAAGCTCCCACAACCCGATGCCCTCCAGCTCGCGCTCGCTCTCCAGCCGGTACAGATCGAGATGCACCAGCCGCGTCTTTCTCCCCGCGTACTCATGCACCAGCGTGAAGGTCGGGCTGGTCACCTCGTCGGCACTCGCGCCCAGCGCCGCGGCCATCCCCTTCACCAGCGTCGTCTTGCCCATGCCGAGCTCGCCACGCAGCACCACCAGCTTCGGTGCCGACAGCAGTTCTGTCATCAACTCGCCCAGCGCGAGCGTCCCGGCTTCGCTGCGCGTGCGCAAGCGCTTCTCGCGCGTCCACTCTCTCATTGCGCCGCCGTCCCCGCAATCCACGTGAGCCCATCCGCATCTGCCACGCGCGCGCGAAACGCCTGCCACAGATGATTCACCGTGTCCGTCGCGAGCACCGTGTGTTCGTCCTGTGCGAGCGTCGCATAGTCTCCCGCGAGCCCATGCAGGAACACCGCCGCCTCCACCGCGCGCGCCACGTCGCCGCTCTTTGACTCGTCGCCATACTGCGCCAGCATCGCGGCCACGATACCGGTCAGAATATCGCCGCTGCCTCCCTTGGCCATGCCGGGATTCCCCGTCGTGTTCACGGCGATGCTTCCGTCCGGATGCGCGATCAGCGTGCGCCAGCCCTTCAGCACCAGCGTCACACCGTGTTCGGTCGCAAACTTCCGCGCCAGCCCGACGCGGTCCGCCTCCACCTGCTTCACGGTCATGCCCACCAGCCGCGCCATCTCGCCGGGATGTGGCGTGAGCACCATCGTTCGCTTGCCGCTCTTCGTCGCGGCCTTCAACAACGATGTCTTCCCCGCCAGCGCATTCAGCGCGTCCGCGTCAATCACCATCGGCAGCGTCACATGCTCCACAAACGCCCGCACCCACTCCGGCGTCGAGCCCTCCTGGCCCAGCCCTGGCCCAATCGCCACCACCGAGATTCCCTTCAGCAGCGTCGCGAGCGTGTGCTCGTCCAACACATCCAGCGACAGACCACCCGAGCCCTCGGTCGCAAGTGGGGTCAGCATGAGTTCTGGAGCCACCGCCGCCACAATCGGCAGAATCTCGCGCGGCACCGCCGCCGTCACCAGCCCCGCGCCCGCGCGCATCGCTGCCAGGCTCGACATAGACGGCGCTCCCGCCTTGCCGAACGCACCGCCCACCAGCAGCACATGCCCGAACTTGCCTTTGTTGCCGTTGATGTCGCGCGGCGCCTCCGCCATCGCCTTCGCTGCACCCGCCCAGTGCAGTCCGCTCTGCGATTGAATCGCAGCCGCCGGCGTTCCAATCGGCGCCACCACCACCGGCCCAAACGTCCCCGTCGTCAGATGCCCAAACACATGCGCCAGCTTAGGCGCGACGAACGTCACGACGGCATCGGCGCGAAATGCTCCCTCCGCGCTCAGCAGCATCGAGTCCGCATCCCATCCGCTCGGCAGATCCACCGCCACCACCGGCGCGTTCATCTTCGCCAACAAGTCTCGCGCCACCACCGCCAGCCCACGCAGCGGAGGCTTGAACCCCGTCCCCACCACCGCATCCAGCACCAGCTCCGCGCCCGCCAATGCAGCGCGCAACGCCGACTCATTCCCCGTCTCGCGCACTTCAACGCCAGACTGTTTCTTCATCGTCGCAAACGCATCCGCGGCGTCGCCCTTCAATTCACTCGCCGTCCCCAGTAGCGCCACGCGCACCCTGCGTCCCGCCTCAGCCATGTGCCGCGCTGCAACAAACCCGTCGCCGCCGTTGTTGCCCTTGCCGCAGATCGCGACGACCAGCCCGTCGCCGGGAAACCGTCGCAGGCAGAACCGCGCCACCGCCGCACCGGCATTCTCCATCAGCACAGCGACAGGTACACCCTGCTCCACGGACCGCTGGTCCGCGGCGGCCATCTCTGCTGCTGTCAGAATCTTCATGAAAATAGTTCTCAGTTGTTAGTTGTTAGTTCTTGGTAGTTTAGTTGCACGCTCGGCAGAATCGCCCACATTGACTAACAACTAAGAACCAACAACTAACAACCTACTACCGTCCGCCGCCGCTGCTCTGCCCGCCCGCCGCCGTGCTCTTCGGCTGGAACGACACCGGCGTCTCCGTCCGCGGCCCGAAGTAGTTCCGCTCATACATCGCGCGGTAGAACTCTCCGGTCAGTTCGGCCGCCTTGGGCCCGTAGACCTCGCGGTTGCCGTTCAGAAAGATCACCGTCACAATCCGCCCGGTCGGCGCGTCGCCATAGCTCACGAACCAGCCATAGCGCGTGCCGTTGTTGGAGCACGTACCGGTCTTGCCGAAGATCGGAAACTGCGTGAAGTTCATCCGCAGCGACCGCGCGGTGCCGTTGGAAAAATCCACCGCGCCCTCCATGCCGGGAAGAATCTGCGGAATCACATCCTGGATATTCAGCAGCCGCTTCACCTTCGGCACAAAGGCCGCCACATCTTCCGGCGTCGTCGGATGCTGCAGGTAGTACAGCGTTCCGCCGTTGGCGATCGCGCTCACCAGCGCGCCCAGTTGCAGCGGCGTCATGCTGATGCTCTCGCCAAACGAGCACATACGGCCCACGCCGCCATCCGCTGCCGGCAGTTCCGTATCCGGATACACGCCCAGTTGCTCGCCGGGGATGTTGTATCCCGCCAGCTCGCCCAGCCCAAACTCGTTCGCATAGTGCTTCACGCGCTCAAAGCCCATCGCGCGACCCAGCACCTCAAAGTACGCATTCACGCTCTTCGCCAGCGCATGCGTCAGGTCCACCGAGTAGTGCCCGCCCAAATTCACCGGCGTGTCCGACTTCACCAGCCCTTCCTTCAGCGCCGCCAGCGCCACCGCCACCTTGATCGTCGAGCACGGCTCCGCGCCCGCGCTCAGCGCCAGATGCTGATTCACCATCGCCAGGATGCGTCCGCTCGAAGGATCAATCGCCAGTGCAGTTCCATTCATGTTGCCCAGCGCCTCAATAGCCGCCGCGCGTACGACCGGATCTTCGCCTGTAGTAACATCTCCGGCGCCGACGTTGTCCACAAAGCTGCTCGCCGTGAACTGCTCCACATAGCGATGCACCTTGCGCCCGCGCACTCTGCTCAGGCCGGCGCGTCCGCGAACTCCGCGCACTCCACGGCCCCGCGCCGTCGCACGATGCACGCCATGCGAAGCCGCAGCGTGTCCGGTCGTCTTGCGCTTCGCTGCATGGCGCGTCGTCGCGCCGGCCACGCCCACGCACAACAGCAGCACTGCCGCGAGTTGTCTGAATCCTCTTGCCATCGTCCCGTCCATCATTGCGGATGCATCACCTGCGCGCGAGCGCTGCCGCGCAACTGGAGACATCCGCAGATTTTCCTGTTTCTTTCATTCTAGTGCCTGCGCCGCAGAAACGCCGGAATATCCAGCTCGTCCGTCGGATCGTTGCTCTCTCCCGCATAGCCTGCAAAGGAGGGGACCCTGGCCTCCGACCACGGCGTACGCAGGCGGTCCTCTTCACCGCCTTCGGCCGGAACCTTCTCCGTACGACTCTCGCGGAAGAACTCATCGTCAAAGACCGACGCCGGAACCGGCACCAGCTCGGCCGCCGTCTCAGCCACCGCATGCGGCTCCGGCTCAGGAGCGATTGGCGCGTAGGCCGCGGGGCCGTCCACCTGCACCGCCTGAGCGGGCTCGGGCTCGGCGTCTTCAAATAGATCATGTTCGCGACGCGCCTGCTGCCGCGCCGCCTCGTAGTAGCTGGAGGTTGGATAACTCGGCTCCGAACCGTGATCTTCCTCGGCCGTATCCACCGTCGCATCCGGCAGGGGAGTGCTCACCACCTCGGCTGTCCTGGCCTCCGACGCGAACAGCGGAGTCGGCGGCGCCGCAGCCTGCGCCTCGCTGGCAAACGCCGCCGGCCGCGCCGCAATCTTCGGCTGGGGCGGCTGTTGCAGGGTCGGCAGCGTCGCGCCGGAGAGCATCCGCTCGCGCCGCGCCGGCGTCTCCGCGCGGAAGCCCGTCGCGATCACGGTAATCTTCACGTCGTCGCCCATCTTCTCGTCCTGCACCGCGCCGAAGATGATATTCGCGTCCTCGTGCGCCGCATTCTGAATAATCGTCGAGGCCTCATTCACCTCGCTCAGCTTCAGCTTGCTCGAACCCGTAATGTTAATCAGGATGCCGCGCGCTCCATCGATCGCTCCCGCCTCCAGCAGCGGACTCGCCATCGCGGCCATCGCCGCCTCCTTCGCTCGGTCAGGGCCGCTGCGCACCGCCGTGCCCATCACCGCATAGCCCATGCCCGCCATCGTCACCTTCACGTCGGCAAAGTCGCGGTTGATCACGCCGGGAATCGTAATGATGTCGGAGATTCCCTGCACGCCCTGGCGCAGCACGTCGTCGGCGATGCGGAAGCTCTCAAAGAAGCCCGCATCCTTCGCGACCGCCAGCAGCTTCTCATTCGGAATCACAATCAGCGTATCGACGGACTCCAGCAGCTCCTGCATACCGCGCTCGGCCTGCAGCGTGCGCCGCTTGCCCTCAAACGCGAACGGCCGCGTCACCACCGCGACCGTCAGCGCGCCCATCTCGCTCGCCAGCGACGCAATCACCGGCGCCGCGCCAGTGCCGGTGCCGCCGCCCAGCCCCGCGGTGACAAACACCATGTCCGCGCCTTCGAGCGCCTCAATAATCTTGTCCGAGTCCTCCAGCGCCGCGCTGCGCCCGATGTCCGGGTTCGCGCCCGCGCCCAGCCCGCTGGTCAGCTTCACGCCGAGTTGCAACTTCACCGGCGCCTGCGACTGCTCCAGAGCCTGCGCGTCGGTGTTGGCCGCGATGAACTCCACGCCCTCCACACCCGCCGCGATCATGCGGTTCACCGCGTTGCCGCCGCCGCCGCCTACTCCGATCACCTTGATGCGCGCGCTGCGCTGCGTCTCGTCGTGATAGTGGATGCGCAGAGCATCATCCGGCGGGTTCGACATGAACAGGTCTCCTCAGGGCGTTCACAATGGAAGCGCCTCTCTTCATTCTGCTACGGCGCAACCACAAAATGCGGCCCTAAAACCAGCCTCGCATCTAGCTCGATGCCCCATGCGGAACGCCGGGCAACCTACTTGCTCGGCATGTGCAGCACCACGCCGATACCGATCGACTTGATGCCCGCCGAACTCGATCCCGAGCCCGTTCCGAATCGGTTCATATTGCCGATGCCCAACTCGATCGCGCGCAAGTCCAGCATCGGCAGCACGTTGATGTCAGCGCCCACAAAGCCCTCGTACGCCACAAAGTTGTCAAAGAGCCTGGGGCCTCCGACCACGCCGGTGGTGGTGGTCCCAAACGGCTCCGTCGCATCGCTGTGCACCCAGCCGGCGGAGACCTGCGCATACGGCCGCAGCCACGAGATCGGCGTGCGGATCGACCCCCTCACGCCCGCCAGAAAATCCTGTTGCCCGGTCGCGCCGTTGCCGCCCGCCGAGCTCGTCGCCGACTTGTTCGAGTGCCCCGCGCCGCCGCGGAAGTCCACGCCCAGCCGCACCGGCCCAATGTTCTTGAAGTCGTAGTAGAGTCCGCCTGACAGACCCGTCAGGTTCACCTTGCCGCCGCTGCTCGAGCACTTGCCCTGCGCGTCATAACACTGAATGCCGCTCAAACCCGTCGCCGAAAATAGTCCATACGCGCCCAACTGCGCCTGCGCGGCCAGACCGCACCCCAGCCACAGAAGAACCACTGCCCAAACCTTGCTGAATCTCATATCCATCAGTCTACCGTCTCATCCCCATTCCAGTTCGATTGCCATGCTTTCCTCTGCGAAACTCCGCCCCCTCTGCGCACTCTGCGTCAGGGCCTTTGCTGTTGCCTGTCTCTAGCCGTCATCCTTATCCCTATTCCCTTATCCCTACTCCCTGCCTTCAAAAACTCCCTGCAAAGATCGACCTTAGCTTCTGCTTCAAACCCTGCTCTTCACTGGCCTTCCTTGCCTGGGTGCGATGCGTATACAGCAGCAGCCCAATCGCCGCGGCGAACTCCGGCCGAGCCAATTCCACCGGCATCCGGCTCAAAGGCACCGGATAGCCGATCCGCGCGGGCACCCGCAGCAGGCTCTCGGCGTTGTCCAGCATCCCGGCCAGCAGAGCTCCACCGCCGGTAAACACGCAGCCTGCGCCCATGGCCTCCAGCACGCCGCCCTCGCGCAGGTTGTCGCGCAGCATGGTCAGCAGCTCGCGGGCGCGCGGCTCCAGGATCTCCGCCAGGAAGCGCTGCCGCACCATCCGCGCCGACTGCCCGCCGGTAGCCAGGTCGCCGCCAATTTCGATCTCCGCCATCTGCGGCACCGACGTCACCACGCAGTTGCCGTGCATCCGCTTCAGTTGTTCGGCCTCCTCCACGCTCACATGCAGGCCCACGGCAAGATCGTTGGTAAAGTGGTCGCCGCCGACCGGCAGCACCGAAGTATGCGCCACCGACCCCTCAAAGTACACCACCAGCTCCGTTGAGCTCGATCCGATATCTACCAGGCACACGCCCAGCTCGCGCTCGTCGGCCGAGAGCACCGCCTCCGCCGCGGCCAGCCCTTCATAGACCAGATCCACCACCTCGAGCCCGGCCTTGTTCGCGCACGTCACCACGCTCTGCGACGCGCTGCCCGAGCACGTGGACAGGTGCAGGTTCACCTCCAGCCGGTTGCCCACCATCCCCACCGGATCGTGGATGCCCGCCTGCTCGTCCAGGATGAACTGCTGCGGTAGTAGATGCAGCACCTCGCGATCGGCAGGCAGCCCAATCGACCGCGCCCGGTCGATCGCAGCCCGCACGTCCTCCTTGGTAATCTCCTTCATCCGGCTGCCCATGCTGATGCCGCCATGGGAGTTCAGCCCGCGCACATGCGGCCCGCCAATGCCCACCACCGCCGTCTCAATCGGTGCCTTCGCGGACTTCTCCGCCGCCAGCGCTGCCGCGTTGATCGCGTCCGTCGCCGGCCGCAGATCCGCGATGACGCCCCGACGCATCCCGCGCGAGGTCTCTACGCCATGCCCGCGATAGCGCAGCACGCCGTCCGTCAACTCGGCCACCAGCACGCAGATCTTCGCGCTGCCGGCGTCCAGCACCGTAATCAGGTTGTCCGTGCGGACGTTCACGGCTTCACCCCGCTCTGCAACTTCGCCAGGCTCGCCTTGTGCTCCGCCGCCAGCGCTGCAAACATCTTCGCATTGGCATCAGACTGCTTCGCCGTCGCAGCAACCGGTTTTGCCACAGGCTTCACAACCGGCTTCACGGCGGCCATCGCGACAGGCTTGGTCGCTGGCTCGGAGACCGTCTTCGCCACCGGCTGGCTCGCTGCCTTCTTCACCACCGGAGCCGCCTCAGCCTTCTTCGCAGGCGCTGGTGCAGGAGTAGGTGCGAGTGTCGTCTTGGCGGCCGCCGGAGCCGCCGCACTCCCGCTGTCTGCCGTGGAGGCCGCGGTCGCACCAGGCTTCATCTCCAGCACAATCTGGCCCACATACCGCATGTCCGCCGACGCCAGTTGCGGATACTGCTGCTTCCACCCGGCGAGATGGTCCTCAAACAGGTTGTACCGCGTCAGAAAATCTTCCTCGCCAAAGTGCACCAGCACGTCCGACCCGCCCGTCGTCACCAGCGCCTGCACATCCTCCGGGTTGGACACGTCCACCTCGCTGATGGAGTTCGTCAGCTTCTTGCCGCCGCCATCCAGAGCCTTCATGAACTCGAGGTAGATCGCCATCCGCGCCGCGCGCGTCGACATCGGATCCCCTGTCTCAATCCCCGTCAGCACCGGAAACGAGTAGCGCGGGTCTCCGGCGTCCTCCTGCGGCATATCCAGCAGCACGCCGCTCGCGTCCACCAGCCCGATCTGCGTCCCCTGCCGCACGAACGCCACCGGCGTGCGCTCTGTAACCAGCACCCGCACGTGGTCGGGCAGCAGCCGCATCACCGTCGCGTGCTCCACCCAGGGCAGCCGTTCCAGGTCCGCGCGGCGCTCCGCCAGCGGCATCCGGAAGATGTTCCGCTCCAGGTCCGCCGCAAAGACGCCCAGCACCTGCGCCCGCGTCAGGTGCGCATTGCCCTCCACCTGGATGTCATCCGAGGTGCTCAGCACGAAACGTGCATCATGCAGCACCGAGTACCGCACCCACGCCGCGGCCACCGCCGCCGTACACAGGATCGCCAGCAGAGTCACCGCCAGCACAATCCGTCCTGCCAGGCTCCGGCGCAGCGTGCCAAACCGTCCCCGCAGCGACCCCCGCCGCGGCACATACGCCGGCTCCTGCCCCGTCGCCGTGTCCAGATCGTCCGGATACACCCCCGAGTACGCCCGATGCAGCGCCCCCGCCGGCGCCGGCCCCCGTCCCCACCACGCCGTCTCCGGGCCAAAGCTCTCCCGCGGCGCATCCAGCACCTCAGCGGAAGTCCCGCGCTTCGCACCCA
>Ga0302319_10011951_pt1 | contig 16426 bp, 17 predicted proteins | sample Bog_T0_2_FD_203319 | JGI IMG/M metagenome (GOLD analysis project Ga0302319, IMG submission 203319) | Peat permafrost microbial communities from Stordalen Mire near Abisko, Sweden - Bog_T0_2 | ecosystem: Environmental > Terrestrial > Soil > Wetlands > Peat | place: Sweden: Abisko, Stordalen Mire...
CGCCCTTATCAAGGTCGCCAACCCCTCCCTCGCCTTCGCCCTCGCGCTCGAAAAATTCGCGCCCGCTCCCGTCACCTACGCGCCCGGCATTCATCCCACAGCCGTCATCGCCCCCGATGTCACCATTAGCGAAGGCGTCTCCATCCAGCCCTACGCCGTCATTGAGCGCGGCGCCGCCATTGGCGCCGGCTCCGTCATCGGCGCCCACGTCTTCATCGGCCAGGAATCCACCCTCGGCCCGCAATGCCACATCCACCCGCACGTCACCATCCGCGAACGCGCCCTCATCGGCTCCCGCGTCGTAATCCACTCCGGCACCGTCGTCGGCAGCGACGGCTTCGGCTACGAATTCGCTGCCGGACGGCACGTCAAGATTCCCCAGACCGGCTGCGTCCAGATTGATGATGACGTGGAAATCGGTGCAAATGTGACCATCGACCGCGCCCGCTTCGGCCGCACGTGGATCCAGGAGGGCACCAAGATCGACAACCTCGTCCAGATCGCCCACAACGTTGTCATCGGCCGCCATTCGATCATCATCTCCCAGACCGGCATCTCCGGAAGTTCGAAGCTGGGACAATATGTCACACTCGCCGGTCAGGTCGGCGTCGTCGGCCATATCGAGATCGGCGATCGTGCCATCGTCGGCGCCCAGTCTGGCATCAGCAAAAACATCCCAGCCGGCGAGACTTGGTTCGGTTATCCCGCCACCCCCATGCGCGAAGCCAAAGAGCGCCTTGCCTACGTCGCCCGCTTGGAAAAACTATACGCGCGTGTACGCAAAATAGAGCAATTTTTGGGCGACAACGGCTTTTCTTCCTCCGGCCAAACTTAAAGTTTGCCCCCCGGCTCTGCTCCCCTAGTTTGGACGCACTTCCATGCCCCGGAACCGCAAAACCAGCGTTCGCCCGACCCGGCCAACCCGTCCGGCCCCCCTAAGGCGTGCCAAAAAGGAACCGAAGCGGAAAGTCTCCTCTCCGGCCCTCCCGATGCAGCGCCAATTCTGCTTCCCGGGCGAAGGCCGACACCACGATCTGCGCGCCATTTTTGACAAGCTGAACGCCCGCTATTTCCGCAAGGCCCTGCGCGGCTACACGATCACCTGGGGCCGCAAACGCCGCCTCCGGCCCAAGGCCTACTTCATCTTCGGCACCATCCAGGAAGAGGATCGCATGATCCGCATCCACCCCCTTCTGGATGCCAACTGGGTCCCCCGCTGGTTCCTGGAGTTCGTCATCTACCACGAGATGCTTCACTCCGTGGTCCCCGACATCTACGACCCGAAACGTCGCCGCCGCATCGTGCATACCGAGGAATTCACCAAGCGCGAACACCGCTTCCCCTACTACAACCGCGCCCAGCGGTGGGAAGCCGAGAACCTCGCCCGCTTCCTGCGATAGTCGCCCGGCTTTAGCCGGAGCCCCATGCGAAACGTCGCCCGCCTCATCATCCTGCTGGGAGCCCTCCTCCTGGCATTGGCCGCCTACGACGCGTGGCGCGGAACCGCCTCCGCGATGGCCCCCGGCGCCACCGCTCCCATTACCGCCACCAAGGCCGGCCATCCTCAAGACTTCGAGCGCATCATGGCCTACCAATGGATCCGCGGCTCCATGGTCCTCTACGCCGGCTTCTTCGTCCTCCGCAGGTGCCGCCGCTCCGATGCGACCGATCCCTTCTCCCCAGCATTCGGACGCAACATCGAGGCGGACGAATTGAGGCGCAGCTCGAGGAAGATCGATTGAAACCCGGTACCCGCCAAATATAGCCCGGCGGGAGCTGATTACGACGGATATCACGGATGGGATGCCATCGATTCCGTCATCCGTGGTTCAATTTCCGTCTCCACCCAATAACTCCCCCAGGCCATCGAGGCAGATCTGCGACCAGCTCTCCAGCAGCTCCCGCCGCTCCTGCAATTCCTCCACCGATAGAAACGCCAGGTTCGTAATCATCGCCTCATTCTTCTCCACCTTCGGCTCATCCAGCTCAAACACATGGACCACGCCCATGTGGACTTTCCCCACCTCATTCGAGTCATCATTCAGCAGCGCCACCACCCGGTTCCTGTACGTCGTCTCAATCTTCAACTCTTCCGCAATCTCCCGCCGCACCCCTTCCATGTACGCATCCTCATCGAGCGCGAAAAATCCTTCGTCCTGCTCGTTCATGTGGCCGCCGATCCCAATCGACCCCTTGCTCACCAGCCGCTGTTCCCCGCTCTTCTTCCCGCGCACATAGTGCAACACCTTCCCTCCGTGCACCAGCAGCACATAGGGGATGATCTGCTTGAAGGCCGGGTCCGTCTCCGCCGCCGAGCGCGCCATGAAAAAATTGTTCTGCCGCGCCAGCAGCACCGGCAAATAACGCTCCACTTCAAAATTCAGCCCGTGCCACATGCCGAGCTTCTCAAGCGTCTCACGCCGCACGACCAGGATCATTTCTTCTTTCATCGCGCAAAGTCTCCCGCGCAGCGGAAGCCGTGTCGAGATGGAAGAGCTCCCGCTACGCCGGTGCATTTCTTCATCCTGTAAATCCTGTTCATCGCGTCAAAAAATTCCTCCTCCCCTTCCCCTCTATTTGCCTACAGCCCCAGCTTCCTTACCCGCTCCCGCTCCTGCTTCAGCGTCCCAAGCCCCGCCTGCGCGAACGCCTTGATCTCCCCGTCCGACGACGAGGCCCCGGACTCAAGGCTCGCCTCCAGTTGATCCTGCGCATCCCCTTGCGCGTCCAGGAACAGCTTGTCGAACTTCATCCCCTTCGCCTTCCCCAGCGCATCCAGCACCTGTTTTCCCGCGTCATCCGGTTCGGCGGCCACCGGCACATGGACCCGCCCGGCCAGCGCCTTCAGCCGCGCCGCGGCATCGGTCTGCTCCCGCCAAGTCGTGGCCGCTTCCGACTGCACCTCCGGCGTCACCGCATTCTTCTTCGCAAGGTCCGATAACTCCGCCAGCAGCGCCATTTGCGGCGCCGCGTCCGTTAAAAACATCAGGTCGCTGCCGCTGATCTCCGTGCTCAGCAGCGGCGCGGGCGTGGGAGCAGCCTCCTCCGGACCGCCTGCCCCCGCGGACACCGCCGCCCCGGTTAACATGGCTGCGCAAAAGACGCCCGTGGTTTGATGGATCAATCGGTTCATTCAGATAATTTTCGCGCGAGCACCTCGCCCACGACATTCGGGTTCGCCTTGCCTTGTGACAGCTTCATCACCTGGCCCTTCAGGAAATTGATCGACGCCGTCTTCCCCCCCTTGTACTCCGCGATCGCCTTCGGATTCGCCGCCAGCACCTGGTCACACAGCGCCTCGATCGCCCCCGTGTCGCTCTCCTGTTTGAGGCCCTTCTCCTCCGCGATCTGCGCCGCGGATTTCCCCGGCGCCGCGAACATCCCCGCAAACACTTCCTTCCCCTGCGTGCTGCTGATCTTCCCCCCCTCGATCAGCGCCACCAGCCCGTTCAGCTCTTCCGGAGCAATCGGGCATTCCGCAATCCCCAGGCCCGTATTCTTCAGCGCGCTCTGCAAATCATTCAGGACCCAGTTCGCCACCTGCTTGGGCCGTGCCGATCCCTGCGCCGATTCCTTCACCGCAGCCTCATAATAATGCGATAGCGCCATGTCGCTCGCCAGCACACCCGCATCGTACGGGCTCACCCCATAATCCCGCACAAACCGCTCCCGCTTTTGCCCCGGCAGCTCCGGCACCCGGCTTCGCACCTCCGGCATAAAATCCGCCGTCCGTACGGGCATCAGGTCCGGGTCCGGAAAGTAGCGGTAATCGTGCGCCTCTTCCTTGATCCGCATCAGGAACGTCTGCCCGGCCGCCTCGTCCCAGCGCCGTGTCTCCTGCCGCAGCGTGCCGCCGCTCGACAGGACATTGATCTGCCTCTCGATCTCATACGCCAGCGCCCGCCGGACCCCGGAGATCGTGTTCATATTCTTGATCTCGATTTTCGTCCCCAACTCCGTCTGCCCCTCCAGCCGCACCGACACATTGCAATCGCAGCGCAACTGCCCCTTCTCCATGTCCGCCTGGCTCACATCGCCATACTCCAGGATCTGCTTGAGCGACGACAGGTACGCGAACGCCTCCTCCGGCGAATCGATTTCCGGTTCAGAAACGATCTCCATCAGCGGCGTCCCCGCCCGGTTGAAATCGATGCCCGTGCTGGTCTCGAAATGGAACGACTTCGCCACATCCTCCTCGAGGTGGATCCGCACCAGCGGCACGACCTTGTCCGGGTTCGCGATACTCTTCTGCGCATCCTTCGGGTACGCCATCTCCGGCAGCGGAACCCCCCCGCCCAGGCAGATCGGAAGATCGTATTGGGAGATCTGATAATTCTTCGGCATGTCCGGGTAGAAATAATTCTTCCGGTCGAACTTGCAGACATCCGCGATCTGGCACCCGAGCATCAGCCCGGTCAGCGCCGTCATCCTCAGCGCCTCCCCATTCATCACCGGCAGCGATCCCGGCAGCCCAAGGCAAACCGGGCAGGTATGCGCATTTGCTTCCGACCCATACTCCACCGGGCACCCGCAAAACATCTTGCTCCGAGTCCGCAACTGAACATGAACCTCAAGGCCTATGGTGGGGATGTACGACACGGCAGAATTTTAGATTTTTGATTTCAGATTGCAGATTTTGAAATTTGGCGCCGGAAGGCGCCCATTCAGATTTGAATCAACGATCCCCCATCATCAACTATCAATTCGCCCCGATTCAACAATCCCCCTTCCGCCGCGCCGTCTTCATTGAGGTCGTGAAGATGGCTGTAAGTTCATTGGCTTCCGGAAGTGAAGCCTGAACACGCCGGGCGGGCATCAATCCGGCGTCCCTAAAGGTTTATGGTTTCGCCGATTTTGATGGCGCGGCCTTTGATGTTTTTTTCAGCCAGGGCTGAGACGAAGGCGTCGGGATCCTGATGGATGGGCGGGAATGTGTTGTAATGCATGGGGAGGACGAGGCCGGCCTTGAGGAATTCGGCGGCGGTGACGGCGTCCGCGGGGCCCATGGTGAAATTGTCGCCGATGGGGAGCATGGCGACGTCGATTTTGTTGCGCTGGCCGAGCAGTTGCATCTCGAGAGTGAGGGCGGTGTCGCCGGCATGGTGGATGGTTTTGCCCTCGAACTGGATGAGGAGGCCGGCGGCTACGCCGAGATAGACAAATCCGCCGGTGTCGCCCTCGGCGGGAGGGTAGCCGGCGGAGTGGAAGGCGATGGTGAGCTTGACGCGACCGAAGGGGAAATCGAATCCGCCGCCAAGGCCCATGGGATGGGCTTTTTTGACGCCCTGGCGCGAGAGCCAATCCGCGACCTCATAGGAGCTGATCACGGTAGCGTTGTTCTTTTCGGCGATGGCGATGGTGTCGCCGACGTGGTCGAAATGGCCATGGGTGACGAGGATGAAATCGCACCGGATGTCATCGGGTTTTACCTGGGCGAGTGGGTTGTGAGTGAGGAAGGGGTCGATGAGGAGGGTGTGGGAGGAGCCCTCGAGGAGGAAGCAGGAGTGGCTGAGGTAGGTAATTTTCATATCGCTTAGATTTGATTAGCCTTGATTGGGCTTGATGGATCGGCTGGCGGCGGGTGGGCGGGGCTCATTTTTAACCACAGATTTCCGCAGATGAGCGCAGATTAAAGACGGGGGAAGATTTTTTTTGGCTTAATCGACCTTAATTCGGCTTAATTTTTTGGATTCGTTGGGAAGCGGGGCGTCAGAAAAGGACCAAAGGGACGTAAACGATAAAAAGGGGTTGCGCGGCTTTTGGGAATGTGCGGGCATAAAGGTATGGGAGGACAATTGACTAATATAGTGCAATACGCAAGGAAAATCTAGGATTTGGACAAATATTTAGCATTGACCGGAGTTCCTGCGGCGAAGCCTGACGGGAAATACTTGGAGAAACTGTTTTCGAAAGATCGAAATTTTCCGTTTCATTGCGCTTATGTCCAGCCAGCTAGGCCAACTCTTTCGGATTGCAACCTGGGGGGAATCGCATGGGCCGGGAGTGGGGGTGGTGATCGATGGATGCCCGGCACTGATCCCGCTGGCGGAGGAGGACATCCAGAAGGACCTGGACCGGCGCCGGCCGGGGCAAAGTGAGATTGTGACGCCGCGCAAGGAGGCGGACGTTTGCCAGATTTTATCCGGGGTGTTCGAGGGGAAGACGACGGGTACGCCGATCTCGATCATGGTGTGGAACAAGGATGCCCGGCCGGAGGCTTACACGGAGATGGTGAAGGCTTACCGCCCCTCGCACGCGGATTACACGTACGACGCAAAATTCGGCATCCGGGATCACCGCGGAGGGGGCCGGGCGTCGGCGCGGGAGACGATTGGACGGGTGGCGGCGGCTTCGGTCGCGAAAAAGGTCCTGGAGTGCATTGCGCCAGGGCTGGAGATTGTCGCGTATGTGAAGAGTATCCGTGACTTGTGGGCGGAGATTGATCCGGCGACGGTGCGGCTGGAGGATGTGGAGGCGAATATCGTGCGCTGCCCGGATGCGGCGATGGCCGAACGAATGATTGCGCTGATCAAAGAGGTGCGGAGCCAGGGGGACTCGGTGGGAGGGACGATTGAGTGCGTGGCACGCAATGTACCGGCGGGACTGGGAGAGCCGGTGTTCGACCGTCTGGAGGCGGATCTTGCGAAAGGGATGTTGAGCCTGCCGGCGACGAAGGGGTTTGAGATCGGAAGCGGGTTTGCGGGGACACTGCTGCTGGGGTCGCAGCATAATGACGCCTTCGAGATGCGGGAGGGAGAGGTGCATACTCGGACGAACCGGTCCGGCGGGGTGCAGGGAGGGATAACGAACGGGGAGCCAGTGGTTTTCCGCGTGGCGTTCAAGCCGACGGCGACGATTGCGAAGGTGCAGCAGACGGTGACGCGCGAGCATGAGGAGACGGAGCTGGCGGCGCGGGGACGGCACGACCCTTGTGTGTTGCCACGTGCGGTGCCGATGGTGGAGGCAATGGCGGCGCTGGTGCTGTGTGATCATGCGCTGCGGCAGGAGGCCATGCGGCTTTCGGCCGGGAGGATCGAGCGGGAATTTTAGATTGGTTTGGATTTTAGCTTTTGAGGTTTGGCGCGGGAAGGCGCCCGATCGGAGATGAGCCTCCGTGCCGGTAAACTGCCCATACTACTCTGCGCCTTGGTGTTATAAGCGGACGGTTCCTGATTACTGCGGTGGCGAACCTGGGTGGCCATTTTTCAAAATGGGCGATCATCAGCTTCTTCCATCCGTCGCGGATTGCGCTTGGGGGAGTTTTGTGGGAAGATGGACGCTCAGGAGATATGGACTGTTTTCAACTCCTGTTCCTGGCAGGGTCTGGGCTGCTGGTGCTCGTACAGAGCATCCGGGGCTGGCGGCTCGGCGTCGTTCGGCAGTTGGTGAATCTGCTGGCGCTGATCCTTGCATATGGGGCTGCGATGGCGTCCGGGAGGATGGCGGTGCCGGTTTTCCATAGAGCCGGGTATCCGGACCTGTTGGTGTCGGTGCTGGCGGGGGCGGTGGTGGGCGGGGTTGTTTATGTGGCGATTGCCTTGTTGGGTGCGGTCCTTTTTAAGCGGACCAAGGAGCAGAGTCTTGGACTTTTGAGGCTCGGGTATGGGGCTGGGGGGTCGATGCTCGGTATTGCCGGGGCGCTGGTGACGGTGTGGATGTCAGTTTTGGCGATTCGGTTCCTGGGGACTGTCGCGCAGGCGGAGGTGAATGTGGCGAAGACGCCCGCGGCGCGACGGGATGGGATAAAGGCGAGCCCGATGGCGGTGGAGCTGGCGCAGTTCAAGCGGTCGATGGATTCGGGGCCGGCAGGCGGGCTGATCAACGGGACGGATCCGGTGCCGGAACGGATTTATACGATCCTAGAGAAGATGACGCAGGTGATCGCGAGCGCGGACTCGATGCGGCGGTTCGTGACGTACCCGGGGACGAGGGTGCTGAGTGAGAATCCGCGGATTGTGGCGCTGCAAAAGGACCCGGAAATTGCGCGCCAGGTGGTACACGGGAATTTTATGGGGCTACTGGGAAATCCCAAGATCGTAGCGGCGGTGAATGACCCGGGAGTGGAGGCGCTGGTGAGGCAGTTTGAGCTGGAGAAGGCGCTGGATTATGCGCTGGAGGGGCGGGAGAGGCAGAATTGACGATTTTCATGATCGACCTTTTGTTCTTCGTTGTTTAGCGGATTTTTCCCGCGGAGATGCGGAGGAGGGAAAAACCTATGGCGCAGAACCTTTCGAGGTTGGCGTTGCGGAGGTTTCCCCTTCCATTCAGGGATCCTCCGCGTCCCTGCGCCTCGGGATAATCTCCTCCTCCGGTACATTCACGCAGCGAGTGATACCGCTCACGGATTCACGCGGATCCGTGCCCAGTTCCAGCTACCGCCGCCGCCGCTTCGCGCCCGAGCGCCGGATCGGCGTCCGCGGCGTAGTGTCATGCATCGCCGTGTAGAGGTAATCGAACTCCTCCACCTTCTGCCGGTCGATCTTCTGCCCGATGAAGTACTCGATCTTTTTCACCTCCTCGACATCCTCCCCTGTCATGATCGTGAACGCGTCGCCCTCATTCTGCGCCCGTCCCGTCCGCCCGATCCGGTGCACATAATCCTCCGGATGTTGCGGCACGTCGTAATTGATCACATGGCTGACCCCGGCAATATCGATCCCCCGCGATGCAATATCCGTCGCCACCATGATCTCGTATTTCCCCGACTTGAATCCCGCCAGCGCATCCTCCCGCTCCTTCTGCGTCCGGTTCGAGTGCAGTACCGCCACCGAGTGCTTCGCCTCCTTGAGTTGATGCGCGATCCGGTCCGCTCCATCCTTGGTGCGGCAAAAAATCAGCACGCTGAAGAAATCGGTCTTGTCGAGCAGCGCCAGCAGGATCGCAAACTTCTGCTCCCGCGCCACGGGGTACAGCGCGTGGGTCACCGTCTCCGCCGGCGAACGCCGGATCCCAATCTCGATCAACTCCGGGTTGTTGAGCACCCAGCTCGTAAGGTTCTCGATCTCAGGTGGCATCGTGGCGGAGAAAAGCATCGTCTGCCGCCCCTTGGGACAATGCTCAACGATCTTCCGCACCTGCGGCATGAACCCCATGTCCAGCATCCGGTCCATCTCGTCCAGGATGAGGTGTTTCAGTCCCGAGAGGTCGATCTCCCGGTTCGAGAGAAAATCAATCAACCGCCCCGGCGTGGCTACCAGCACATCCGCCCCCTTCTTGATCATCTCGCGTTGCGCCCCGAAACCGACGCCACCATAGACCACGCCGATATTCAGATCCGTGAATCGCGCATAATCGCGAAACGCCGTCTCCACCTGCGCCGCCAGCTCGCGCGTCGGCTCCAGCACCAGCGTGCGGATGCCCGGTTGATGCTTCCCCAGCAGGCTCAGCAGAGGCAGCGCAAAGGCCGCCGTCTTGCCAGTGCCGGTCTGCGCGGAGGCGATGAGATCGCGCCCGGAAAGGACAACAGGAAATGAACGAAGTTGGATGGGGGTGGGGTCCACATACCCCATGGATTGCACACCTTGTAGAACCCCATCGGAGAGACCGAGATCGCGAAATGACATTAGATCAGAAAGGTCGTATCTGGTTCCGAGCCGATGCGCAAGTCATTGGGAGCCGCCGGGATTTCGCGCAATAGGTGCGCCTGGAGATGCCGGAAGCATGCCTCCTCCATCTGGTACCCAAAGTGCCCCTGCTCGACGGTGAGAATCGTCGAGCCCGACCACCGTCGATGCAACGTCGCAATGTCTTCCGCGCGCGATACCTCGTCCCACACTCCCGCCGCCAGGATCACCCGCTCCGCCCCGCAGGCTGGCTGGACATTCATCGGAAAGGCAAGGTGCTCCATTCGCTCAACCAGGGCCCTGGTAATGTCACGACTCGTGAGCTCCGCACGCAAGTGGCGCGAAGCCGGGCTCTCCCATATGACCTGGGAAATATCGACGATGGGCGCCTGGAGCACCGCAAAGCGGAAATCTGATTCCACCCCCAGCAGCAGCGCCCCGATCCAGCCCCCGTAGCTCGTAGCCCAGAGACCAAACTCATCCACGCCCTGCCCGCGTAGCCACATCATCAATTGCCGCAACTCATTCACTCCCTGCCGCAGGCCTTCCGCTGTGCGGACAAGATCCGGCGTGATCGCCAGTTCGCCATTCCGGCAGCCGGGCGGTACCCGCGAGTAATGGTACGGGAGATGAACAAAACAGGCATTCCATCCAGCCGCATTGAAACGGCGTCCCAGCGCCCGGTAACCCCGGTCCGCGAGCGAGGCTAGCGCGTGAAGCATCAATACCGTCGGGGCCCCGCGATTGGCCATGAAAAGCAGCGCATGCGCCCGGTCGTTCGCCGGGTAGCCGCTTGGCCGCGGTGTGTCCCATCGCAGGATCGGCAGCCCGCTGCCTCGCTCTGTTTCCTCCCCGGGTTCCACCGGGGCCACCGCAAAGTACTGGGCCGGCGTCAGCCCCTCGCATTCGTCCATGTAGGCCTCGAGCGCCGACCGGCTGCCCGTATCCAGCCGGTGCCGGCGCTGCATCCCGTTCATCAACGCGCACATCGCGAAGTCGAGCGTCCGGGCGTAATGGCGGCGAAGCGGCTTCATCAATTCGCTCCTTGCGACGGCACTGTTGGAACGGTGGGAAACTCCGCTCCGCGCCGCCGGTTCGCAGTCTGCGGGAGATCATCCTCGGTCAGTCGAAAATGACGCCGCATATCAAGCGAAAGCTGCCGCATCGCCTCCGCGATATTTGTCTCCAGTGCCGCCCGCGCCGCCGCGCGATCCATTTCCGCCGGTGAATGCAGCGGCTCGCCAAAACCAATCCAGATGGGAATCCGCCGGCCAGGCCGCCACAGCCGCCGCGCGTCATAGCACCGGTCGCTACCCAGGATCACGCATGGGATGACTGCTGCGCCGGTCATCTGGGAAAGCCCGGCAACCCCGGGACGCAAAGGCGCCCCCTCCAGAACCGAGCGCGCTCCGCTTCGGATTCCTCCTTCCGGGAAAAGCCCGATCGCGTGCCCAGCCTTCAATCGCGTCAGCGCCACCCGCACGGATCGCCGGTCCAGCCGCGCCCGGTCCACGGGGATGGCGTCGATGCCGTGAAACCAGGCCGCCACGAGCGGCTCCTGGAACAGCTCGATCATCGAGAGCCAGTCTATTTTCCGCCTGACGGCCACCGCGAGGATGGGCGGATCGAAATGGCTGATGTGGTTGGACGCCAGGATCCAGACTCCCTTCCGCGGCTCCGCCTCCGGCCGCCACACGTGCACTTTGATGAAGGGCGCGAAAAGCGCCTTCGCAAGCAGTCGCGAGACATGGTAAATCAGGACTCGCACGCCCGGGAAAGTACTGGGACGGACCGGTATCGGAAAGACGAAAAATCCAGCTGGCCCCTCTCATCGGAGAGGCCGTTCCCAAGAGCGGTATTACGCGCTGCGTGAATGGAGCAGGGGGAGAGTATCCCGCAGAGGCGCAGGGACGCGGAGGATTCTATTGGAAGCAATAACCTCCGCGGCTCCGCACAGCAAACCTCGCGGTTTCCTCAGATGTAATATTGGCTTCTGAGCCGCCGGATATCATTGAGCGAGGTCAATGCCCAGATGGCCGCGGCGTAGATCGCCAGAACGCCGATCAGGATGCCCAGCACCGCGTAATCCAGCGGCGGTTGCAGCACTCCGCGGGTGACATAAGTGAAGGACCCCGCGCTGCAAATCAGCAGGATGGTGAGCGCTGTGCGGCACCAGGTTTTCCGGTTCCAGATCCCGGCCATGGCGGAGGTAGTCCATAGAGAACAAATGACAATAGCTGCGAGCAGCTGCGATTTGCCGCCAGCCGGCATCCCGAAATAAAGGAGAGCATCCGCGCCGCGCAGCCCGCAAAAGATCAACACCAGCCACCACCGGCCGCGACGGAAACTGCCACGCGACGCATGTCTGCGCCCATACCCACTATGCTGTCTGGAAATAGACAAACCCGCCCCTCCGTCGCGCGAAAGAGTGTCAAATTGCTCAGGCAGCGTGGCGTGTTTGCTTGCTGGCATGACAGGAAAGGGATGAGCAGAAATCGTTCTGACGAACGGATTTGTTTCACATTGGAATCCGTTCTGGGTCCTCCCTTGCGTGTATCCACTTGCCCCCGGCCCGTTTTGAGGCAACCGTTCGGCACCTGAATCATGAATTCGCCGCTCATGCAGTTTTTCAAGAAGGCCCTCGGCCGCGAACCCGCTTTGCATCCCGTCGACCAGGCGCTTGCGAAGCAGTGGGTCAAGAAACGGCTGTTGCGGATTTATCCTGAATTGAAGAACGATCCGAAGGGGCTCGAGGCCGCCTACCAGACTCTTTCGCTGGAGCCGCGGCTCGGCACCGACGAAGGCGATCAAGCGGCGTACTTCGAGATGACGCTGCCCGACTAGACGTGATGGCGACCCTTCGTCCCGGGACGTAACAGGTTCGTCCCGATCCCGATTCGTTTCGTCCCAATGCAGTGGCGCGGAGGGGGTTGCGGGGGAAGAATGCGATCAACGGCACACAAAAGGCCCGCAACGGCCGGAGCCGGATTCCCATTCAAAACCCATGAAAACTCAAAGTCTCGGATTGCTGGCGACCTTCCTCTGCGCCGCCGGCATTTCATTATCCCAAACGGGTTACGCCCAAGGGCGCGGCCCGAATTCCCATCAACCGCCCCCACCGCCACCGCCCCCGCAATTCAGCGGCTCCGGCGGACCCATTATGACTGGAACGAACACTCCTCCCCCCCGGCTCAGCGGCTCCGGTGAACCGATCCTCACAGGCTCCGACGGCCGGTCCCCGCGGCTCAGCGGTTCCGGCGAGCCGATCCTTACGGGCCCCGACGGGCCTCCCCCCCGGCTCAGCGGCTCCGGAGAGCCAATCCTCACCGGCTCCGATGGCCGGCCCCCGCGTCTCAGCGGTTCCGGCGGGCCGATCCTCACAGGCTCCGGCGGACCACCTCCGCCGCCCCCGTGCCCGCCCGGCAGCGGACTGCCAGCAAGCACCTTTGAAGCGTTGACAATCCGGGTTGCATTCACCGCGACCTCCGGCACCACCACCAGCGCCAACGGAGTGCTTCAGGCCGTCAGCCTCAGCGGGACCGATCACGGCTCGCTCGGCTTGCGTACCACGGGTCTCCCTGACGGCACCTACACCGTATCTGCTGTAGCGGATGCCGGGAACACGCCCATAACCGTTGGAACATTCGACATACCGATTCCCACCATATCCGGCTCGACCACGGCGGAGCACAAGGCGAAAGCGGACCCGCGCAAACCGGGCCCAATCCCGATCCCCTCCAGTCTGGACCCGTTCGAAATCGCCTCCCTTGCGATCTCCGATTCGAACGCGAATGTCCTGTTTACCGCAACCCTGGAACCCCTCTCCGACGGGGCATTCTACGCCCGGACGCCGCTGGTGAGCGGGACGAGCGTGCCTGAGGCGAAAGGCGTGGCTCAAATCCAGGCATTCGCCAAGGCCGGAGTCGTCCAGGGCACGCTGACGCTGCATGCATCGGGCCTCCCGGCGACCACCACCTACACGTATGCCGTGAATGGCACGGACATCGCCACCGTCACCACGGGCAGCGCGGGTTCCCTCAAGCTCGTGGCGACCGAGCAAACCACCGGCGGAACCCTCCCGGATACCGTGGACCTCTTCACCGTCACGACCGTGACGGTCCACGACGGCTCCGGAAACGTGATCCTGAGCGCAAGCTTCTAGCTGCATCGTCCGGATGAGTGAACGCGGGCGTAGCGCAATAAACGCGCTGCGCCCGCTACTTTCCCCCCCATCCCCACTTGCCCACCCGTTCATCAACCCAAACACCCCCTTCGTCCCAAACCAATGGCAAGCCCCTGCGCCGGGAGTAAATTGAAGTCACAACCGAATCTCGCCATGAGACACACCAAAACCCGGAAAGTGCACGCGAGCGCAAAGCGCACGCATTATCGCATTTCCAACCACCTGGAAGCGGGCCTTTTCGACTCGATGACAGGAGCGACCATCTGGGCGCTCAAGAACCTCAACAACTGGGATTGGCAGATCGAGCCCGTAGCCGGCCCGGGCTTGCGATGAAACCAGCCAACTTTTCCACCCCCGAATGCGGCCGAAAACCCCGGGCTTGGATGAACAGCGCCTGCAAGTTACACTGTCAGCATGCTGACAGCGCGCCCATATGCATCGAGTGACCATACGCCTCACCCGGACTTCGCCTCCCGGCGCACCTCGCGATGAGACTGCGACCCTCAGGGTGGAAGCTCCGCTGGTCCCGCCTGCCCCCCCTCTCGCGGGCATGGGTGCTCAGCTTCCTGTGCTGGGGCATCGTGGCGTGCTCGGTGGGGATCGAGGCGGCCTCGAGAACCCGGAGCCTCTGGCTGAGCGCGATCCGGCCCGGGATCGTCAACTGGCTTCCCTGGGCGATCGTGACGCCGCTCATCTTCCTCGCGGTACAGCGGCTGCCGATCGACCGCCAGCGCTGGAAGCTGGCCCTGCCCGTACACCTGCTCTACGCGGTCTTCACGCTGATGCTCTGCCAGTGGTGGAAGATCGAAGTGGACAAGCTGCTCGACGGAAACCGCCCGGCGCTCCTGCACCCGACCTTCACAGGGGCGCCTGGTGGGCCGGGGCCGGAGCAGGGATATTTGGGTGTGCCGGGGGCCTTTGACATGCTGCGCCTGGCAACATTCGAACTGCCAATTTACCTCATGCTGGTCAGCGGAGCCCACACCCTCACCTATTACCGCAGAACCCAGGACCGCGAATCCAGCCTCGCCATCGCCCGGGCGGAGGCGCAGAAGATGCAACTCCAGCCCCATTTTCTCTTCAATACCCTCAATATGATCGCGGAACTGGTTCACGAGGAGCCGGACAAGGCGGATGCGATGCTCATCGCCCTCAGCGGTCTCCTGCGCCTCACCATGGAGACCGCCGGGGAGCAAGAGCTGCCGCTGCGGCGCGAGCTCGAGTTCATCGAACGCTACCTCACCATCATGCACGCCCGCTTTGACGACCGGCTCAAGTTCCAGTTGGGCATCGATCCCGCCACCCACGCCGCCCTGGTGCCCACCTTCCTCCTCCAGCCGCTGGTCGAGAACGCCGTCGAGCACGGTCTCGGGCCGCGCTCGGCTGGCGGTATTATCTCAATCCGCTCGCGCAAAGTGGGCGATCTGCTGCATCTTTGCGTCTCCGACAATGGTGTGGGGTTGAATGGGAAAAAGCTCGGCCCCGAAGGCCTTGGGCTTGGCAATACCCGCAATCGCCTCCGCGAATTGTACGGCGAGGCCGGCCGGCTGGAGCTGCAGGACACCGGGGGCCTGATCGTCGAAATTTCACTGCCATATCACCAGGAATGAAACTACGCACAATCATAGTTGACGATGAACGCATGGCGCGGAGCCGGTTGCGCCGGTTGCTGGAACAGGATCCCGATGTCGAGATCGCCGCGGAATGCGAGGATGGCCTCACCGCCGTCGAGGCCATTCGAACCGAAGCACCGGACCTGATTCTGCTGGATATCCAGATGCCCGGGATGGACGGGTTCGAGGTGCTCGAGGCGCTCGGGCCGGACCGCACGCCCGAAGTGGTATTTGTGACCGCATACGACGAGCATGCGATCCGCGCATTCGAGGAGCATGCAATCGATTACCTCATGAAACCGGTTGCGCCGGAGCGCTTCGCAAAAATGCTGGCCCGGGTCCGGGAACGCCGCATCCACGCGAAGGGAAGCCAGGAATCGCTCCTGGAGATGCTGGCCCAGCGGAAGGCGGATTCACGCGGCACACGGATCATCGTCCGCAGCGGCGAGCGCACCACTTTCGTCGCGCCGGAGGAAATCGACTGGGTTGAAGCGGCCGGCAACTACGCCATTTTGCACTTGGGCAAGCGCACCCACATCCTGCGCGAGACCATGAGCGCCCTGGAATCCCGGTTGCCCGGCGAAACCTTCTGCCGCGTGAGCCGGTCCGCCATCCTGAATCTGCGCCGGGTAAAGGAGTTGCAATCGCTCTCGCCCGGCGATCACGTCGCCATCCTCGCCGAGGGCCAGAAGGTCGGGATCAGCCGTAGCTTGCGGGAAGTCGAAGAAAAGCTGAAACATGTTTAGCCGCCTTGGAACCTTTTTCACCCTCTGCGCAGTCATCGCCTTGGGAGCCGCGCCAATGGCCAAGGCAGCGTCCGACGCCGACGCGTCCAGTGCCACTGGGTCCGAGGAAGTCGCGCCGAATACCGCTGCGCCCAGCAACGCCGCGCTACTGAGTCAGATAAAGGAAATCGCCTCCCAAGGTCAGGACGCTGAAACGAAAAAGCAGGTGAGCCAATACGTGGACCAGAACCAGGGCCCAATCACCGCGCTTTTGAATTCGTACGCCAATTACTTTAAGCACGTCCAGACCGCCAATGATGACGACGGCACCGCCGCCCCGGC
>Ga0302319_10011954_pt1 | contig 16422 bp, 8 predicted proteins | sample Bog_T0_2_FD_203319 | JGI IMG/M metagenome (GOLD analysis project Ga0302319, IMG submission 203319) | Peat permafrost microbial communities from Stordalen Mire near Abisko, Sweden - Bog_T0_2 | ecosystem: Environmental > Terrestrial > Soil > Wetlands > Peat | place: Sweden: Abisko, Stordalen Mire...
TCCGGGGGAGTTTTGCAGAGCGCTGGCGTCGGGAACACGGCTAAACTCTTCCTGGATGAATGCAAGATCCCCTTTGAACGCCGCATCCAACAGCTTCGCCCAGTCAGCCTCTGGATGCGCGAACTCCGTCCGACAGGCTGGAAGGAACAAAACGGCTCCGCCAAAAATCGCGCGGTATTTCTTCGCCAGACCGATGCTCTTTCGCTTGGCGGACCGATCAGACAGTCCAGACAGTTTATCGTCGGAGACTTTACGAGCCCGCAACGTTCGCTCGCTTGCTCCCGCTTCGAAGACAGATCTGCACGAGCATTCCAGCACATTCGGATCATCATCGACAAATAGTACGTGCCCTGAGCCACTCCCACGATACTTCACAGCCAAAGGACCCTCCACGAAGTTGCTCCGCCTCGAACAAATGGCATATCACCGCGCGGCTAGCGCCAAGCCATCCATAGATGCCGCGAAGCGTTCCGTGCTAACCCGGTTCCGGCGGAGGAGCCATCACCGTCTCGGAAGCCGCCACACCGGCTTCGTCTTCGGCCACGGCCTCGCTCTCCGCTGTGTGGCATTCGCACATTGGGGCGGTTTTCGAGTCCTCCGGAGACACTTATTCCGGATGGCAAGCTGCACGCGCCGGCGGCCAATCTCGGATCTCGGTTTAGTATCCATCGCCGGGCCGAAACCCACCGCCTTTAGGCGGTCAGCTTTAAGCAGGCCTCACCTTTGCACCCAAGTGGCGATAAGAACACGGGGCGAACAGGCAGGACAGGCGGAGCCGCCTGGCGATCCGCTGGTGCCACCGTATTGAACCGGTGCCCTGGCCGCCGCTGCACTCCGGGCTTCAGGCGACTTTCAGTCGCATCGGATTCTACGACTTTTCAGCCGGTAATCGTTAATATTCAATGGTCCGCGACCGCAGGCTGCATTCGGGAAATAGTTCGGCACCCAGGAAGTTTCCGTGTTACGCCCAGATCGGCGACCGTCAGGTTGCAGATTCAAAAGGAGTGCACTCACATGCAGGAAGAAATCAAAACCCAGGAAGCGGTGGCGTCGGAAGCGGTTCAACCCGAAGCAGGAGAGTTATCCGCGGAGGCTCTCGGCGAAGTGACCGGCGGATATATACAGGGTAATTCGCGGAACAACTTCGAAGCGGACCCCCCAAACATCACGTCCCAACCTGACAGTGTTCTTATCGATCCGACGGCGATGATCGGGTACAATTCGATATCGCAGTAGGTCGCGCGGTCATTGGCAGGGTTAGCCCAGCGTTCGCCGGCCACCTTGATATCCTCTGCTGCCGCTTCTTCGTTCCACCACCGACCAGAATCACGATACTCTCGCCATCCTTGCCGAAATAGATCCTCAACCCCGGGCCGAAGTCGATCCGGTATTTGAGGACGCCCGAACCAACACCTTTGACGTTCGAGAAATTTCCCTTCAAGGTCGGCAAACCATTCGTCGAACGGTTTGTTGCCGACTTCATATAAGCGCGGAGTTTCGGCCAAACGTCATTGTGGTAACGAATATGTTACCACTTGTCACTCCTCGCCCCGCTCTTCATCAGCTAGTTCAAATCCCGCTGCGTGCGCGCCCGAACCACCTGTCTTCTGTGATCGCCGCAAGCGTTTGGCAGTCATGCAGCATCCGGCTTCCGCCGCAACTCATCCCGAACAGCCCGCCGAACCAAATCCTCCAAAGAAGGAGCATCAATAGACCGTCGCAACGCCTCATTGATCAATGTTTGATACCCAACCGCTCCCCCGGACTCATCAGCCTGAGCCAGAAAGTGATCCACCACATCCTGATCCAGCCGAATCGTGATTTTCACCTTTCCCGCGGGCTCAGGCGTCGGCGCGGCAATTCGACCTCGCTTTCCTTTGGTGAAATCATAAGACTCTTTCATCGTTAATCCTCCCGACCGCGATACGTGTAAACCACGACGAGCACGCGGCCGAACTCCCCCATACCAATACTCACAAAACGCTGCTCCGCTGGATCGACTCCTCATCCATGATCGTCAGCGCAATTTCAGTGTACGTACATCGGTATGGCAACCGCAACCGGCTTCCGCTCACTCGGGGCGCCAGCGCCCGGCGCATCCGAGCTCTCCTTAACCCCACCGCGATAAACTAAAAAATTCCCATGCAATTAGAAAAAGTCTACGAGCCCGGGCGCTTCGAGCCCCGCTGGGCTCAGTGGTGGGTCGAGAGCGGCATCTACCGCGCCCAATACCAGGCCGGCAAACCCGTATTCTCCCTCGTCATCCCGCCCCCCAACGTCACCGGCGTTCTCCACATGGGCCACATGCTCGAGCACAGCGAAATCGACGTCACCATCCGCTGGCACCGCATGCTCGGCGACACCACCCTCTGGCTCCCGGGCACCGACCACGCCGGCATCGCCACCGAGCTCGTCGTCTCGCGCCAGCTCCAGGCTCAGGGCATCCAGTACCGCCGCGACCTCACCCGCGAAGCCTTCGAGAAAAAGGTCTGGGAATGGAAAGCCGAATCCGGCGGCACGATCAAACGCCAGATGATTCAGATCGGCGCCTCCTGCGACTGGTCCCGCGAACGCTTCACCTACGATCCTGGCCTTTCGCGCGCCGTCCGCGAAACCTTCGTCAGCCTCCACGAGCGCGGCCTCATCTATCGCGGCGAATATATGGTCAACTGGTGCCCCGGCTGCAACACCGCCATCAGCGACCTTGAAACTGTCCACGAAGAAACCGCCGGCCACATGTGGCACATTCGTTATGGTCCCCTGGTCGTCGCAACCACGCGCCCCGAAACCATGATGGGCGATACCGCTGTCGCCATCAATGCGCTCGACGAACGCTATACCGCGCTCCACGGCACCACCGTTACGCTGCCGCTGATGAATCGCGAGATCCCCATCATTCTCGACGACATCGCCAACCCCGAATTCGGCAGCGGCGCCGTGAAGATCACGCCCGCGCACGACCCCAACGATTTCGAAGCCGGCCGCCGCCACAGCCTTCCCGTGCTTCCCGTCGTCGGGCAGGACGCGAAGATGCTCCCCTCGGCCGGCCCTTATGCGGGGCTTGATCGCTACGAAGCCCGGCGGCGAATCGTCGAAGATCTCGAAAAGCTCGGCCTTCTCGAAAAGGTCGAAGACCACGTCCTCTCTCTCGGCAAATGCCAGCGCTGCCGCAGCGTCGTCGAACCTCTTGTCTCCAAACAATGGTTCGTCCGCACTAAACAAATGGCCGCCAAAGCCATTGCCGCCGTCGACGAAAAACGCATCGAAATCATCCCCGAAAACTGGGTCAAAACCTGGAACGAATGGATGCACAATATTCGCGACTGGTGCATCTCCCGCCAGCTTTGGTGGGGCCATCGCATTCCCGTCTGGTACTGCGACAACTGTCCCGAACCCATCATTTCCCGCACCGACGTCACCGAATGCCCGAAGTGCAAAGGCCCGGTTCATCAGGACCCGGACGTGCTCGACACCTGGTTCAGCTCCGGCCTTTGGCCCTTTTCAACCCTCGGCTGGCCCGATCACACCGACGACCTGAAGCACTTCTACCCCACGTCGCTGCTCATCACCGGATTCGACATCCTCTTCTTCTGGGTGGCCCGCATGGCCATGCTCGGCATCGAATTCATGGGCGACGTGCCTTTCCGCAAGGTCTACATCCACGGTCTCGTCCGCGATGCCGATAAGCAGAAAATGTCCAAGACCAAAGGCAACGTGGTCGACCCGCTCGTCGTCACCGAAGAATACGGAACCGATGCCGTCCGCATGGCCCTGCTAACAGGCGCCGCGCCCGGCACCGACATCGTCTTCTCACCCGACCGCCTCAAAAGCTCCCAGGCATTCGCTAACAAAATCTGGAACGCCGCGCGTTTCCTGCTGATGAATGTGGCTCAGGCGAACCAGGGGGGCGCCCCGCCCGCGGGCATACCTACGGTTGAAGACCGCTGGATCAAAAGCCGCCTCAACACCTGCGCCAGAGAAATGAACCAGGCGATCGACACCTATCGCTACCACGAAGCCGCCCAAACCATCTGGCACTTCATCTACGACGATTTCTGCGACTGGTACATAGAACTCACCAAAATCACCGGCAACTGGGGAACGATTCTGGAAGTCTTCGACGCTACCCTGCGCCTGCTGCATCCCATCATGCCGTTCCTGACCGAAGAACTCTGGCACACCATAGGAGACCGCGAAGGCCAGTCCATCTCACTCGAGCCCTACCCTCAATACGACCCAACAAGAGAAGACCCCGCAGCCGAAGCCGAAATCGGCCTTCTCCAGGACATTGTTAGAGCTGCCAGAAACCTGAGGGCCGACTTAGGTCTGGATCCCAAAGCTCCTATAACAGGAAAAATCTCGATAGAAGTCGACCCCGAACTCATTAAGCGACTGTCGGGAGTCACTTTCACCACAGCCGAAGTTCCCAAAACCGGCGCCGTCCGCTCGACGCCCGACTTCGATCTTTCGATCGACGTCCCCACAGGCCAAATCGAGGCACAACGCAAACGCATCGAGAAGGAAAAGGAGCAGCTGGAAAAGAATATAGCCAACGCCAGGCGTCAGCTTAGCGACGAGGTTTTCCTGAGCAAGGCCCCCGATAAGATCAAAGACTCAATCAAAGCTAAGCTGGCCGAATACGAAACCCAGTTGAGGAAACTCAACGAAATGTGAATAGAAGACGACAGGCGGAACCGCCTGTCCTACCTTAATTGTGGGCCATGGTAGCCCTGGTTAGAAGACGAGCCGGAGCTGCCTCCGCCACCGGGAACGTCAGCGTATAAGCCGTGCCCTTCGCCATTCCGCTCTCGACCTCAATCGTCCCCCCGCTCAAAGTCACAAAATGGTAAACCAAAGCCAGCGAAAAACCTGGATTCCGATTCCCCGCCCGCGACTGGTAATAAGGATCGAACACCCGCTCTTCCGCGCCCGGCCGAATTCCCTTGCCGCTATCCCGAACCGTCAACTGAACGCCCGCCTCGGCAGCGCAGGTGGAGATCTCGAGGCTGCCCCCATCGGGCATAGCCTCGCGGGCATCCGCCACCAGGCGCAGCAGACTCCGCCGCAACTCCGGTAAATCGGCTCGAATCGCCGGAAGATCCGGCTCGAGCTTCATCGTCAAAACGTCCCGAAACCCAAGCGTCTTTTTAAAACTGCCCTCCATCCGCGCAAGCACATCGTTTAAATCCACCACCTCCGGCTCACCTCTGTTCGACGTGCCCAGACTCACCAGCTGCTGCACAACCGATTGCTGGTACGCCGCCCGCTCATAAATATCCGCCAGTAAACTCACCGCATGCCCCCGCGAGACCGCCATCAGCTCATTCACCGACCGGTCCATCCCGCGTTGCGACTCCGCCAGTTCCCGCCCCAATCCAACCGCCATCAGAGCGACCGCGTTCATCTTCTGCAATTGCCGATTCTGGCTCTCGGCCCTGCGCCGCTCCGTAATATCGCGGAACACGACAATAATCCCCATGAGCGATCCTTCATCCCAATTCGACGAAAGTTCCGCCTCCACCATCACCTCTTCGGAACCGCCCTTTTTCAGGAGTTTGTAGCTGCGCGCGCCACTGCTCAGCTCCCGGCCGTCATAGAGCGTCTCCAGTGGATGCACCACCGGAACCCCGGTAATTTCGTCGAAAACCTGAAACACTTCAAGCAGCTGTCGGCCCTGAACCGCCGCCAGGCTGAAACCCGTCAGCGCCTCCGCCTGCGCGTTCATCAGCACAACCTCGCCGTCATGATTCGTCGCAATCAAAGCGTCCGCCACATTCCGCACCACCGTCGAAAGCCAGGCCTCGCTCGCGCGAAGCTTCTCCTCCATCTTGTGCTTCCAGATCGCCATCTCAATTTGCGGCGCCAGGTTCAACCCGTGGAAAGGCTTCACGATAAACCCAAACGGTTCCGTGATTCGAGCGCGTTCCAAAGTATCCCGATCCGAATGCGAAGTCACAAACATCACCGGCAAATGAAACCACCGCCGGATCTCCTCTGCCACTTCAATCCCGTCCCGGTCCCCACGAATACTGATGTCCATCAACACCAGCGCCGGCCGTAAATGCTCCGCGCAATGAAGCGCATCCGCGGCATTATCGGCAATCGCCGCCACCGAGTAGCCCAGGCTCTCCAGCTTTTTCTTCAGGTCGAGGGCGATAATGCCCTCATCTTCGACAATCAGGATCGAGGTCTTCATTAAGGATGTTCCTGTGCATGAAGTGCCGCGCGAGCCCCGATTTCTCAAAAATGTGCCCTAAGATCTTTACCCAGGCTTACTACCTACGCCAACCACCTACCCTAACTACCTGCGTCAATTCACCTGAATGGGGCATAGGAAGCGCGGCAACCGGTTCTGGGAACGGCAGGCGCCGGACTGAGCGTATCTCTCGAACGAGTTTTGGTCAGATCCGGAAACAATTCTTTGATGCGAAGCGCAAAATCGTAGGGCTTGAAGGGTTTGCAAAGATAGGCGTTGGCGCCGCGATCGAGGCCCAGCGTCATGTCCTCCGGGCGATCCGCACCGGTGAGCATCAGGATCTTCATTGAGGATGTGCTGGGATCGTCCCGCAACGCCGAGAGAACCTGGAATCCATTCACGTATGGCATGTTGACATCCAGAACGAGCAGGTCTGGCAGCGAGGATCGGGTCAGTTCGAGGGCTTTCCAGCCATTTTCCGCATAGATGCATTCGAAACCGCGGCTCACCAGTATCCCTCCGACCAATGCCGACATGGACGCATCGTCATCAGCCACTACAACCCGAGGAAGCCGGCGCGCCGAGGGCTTCGCGGCAACCGCCGATATCCGGGCAATACAACGCCGGAGGCGAATTGCAAGCTCCATTTTGGTGAAGGGCCGCATCAGCACCTCACACGCGTTGAGTTCGACTACCGGAAAAGCATTCACATCGTCGCAACTGCCGATCACGAGCAGCGGCGCCGGAAGGGCCAGCATGCGGGGATCGGCGATCCAGGATTCGCCGGCCGCCGATGTCAGATTAACGATTATGGCGGAATAAGAGTCTGTCTTGCCTGTAAACAGGTCGGAATCGGGGGAAACAGGGTGCGACAGGCTTCCCCGCTCAGCCAGTGCCGCCATCATCCATCGCGCTTCGTCCGGCGCGAACCCCGCCAGGGCGAATCGCGCCTGGGCGAGGGACGTAAAGTCAGATCCGGCCCGGGGCGGGACCGCAGAAGAAACCATGCGGATTCATCGGCAGAATCCAAATAACTCTTTAGCGACGCTTAAAATTCGACATCTACAAACTCCTGCTCATGCTGTCCGCGTCGATACCCCGCAGACAGCCGCCCAACTGCTCCAGCAAATCGCGCGCGCCATCGGTATTGGCGTCCGTTGCGAACTGCTCCAGTTCTCTGCCGATCCGCGTCAGATCCGGAAAGCCATAAGACAGCCCGCTGCCCTTGAGGTTGTGCGCCAGAACGCCAATGCGCCCGAAATCGGAAGCCCTCAACAGCCCGGTCATCTCCACCACCTCCGAGCGCCGGGCGGCAAGGTAATCGGGAACCAGGTAATCGAAATCTTCAACTTCTTCGATATCCTCAACCCCCGGCAAGTCTGGCGCATTCGTTGCCGCCGCGGGAAACTTATCTTCGGGCCAGTATTTCGCAATCGCCGCGACCAGCTTCGCCTTCGAGATCGGTTTGGAGAGATGGGAATCGCAGCCGGCTTCTTTGCTCATCTCGATATCTGCCTGCCGGGCATAGGCGGTCAGGGCGACAATGGGCGTGGGCGGGCCTCCGCGTTTCCGCTCCAGTTCCCGGATCTTACGCGTAGCGGTCAGGCCGTCCATGATCGGCATTTGCATATCCATCAGGATCAGGTCGAAGCTTCGCGCGGAAAACTGCTCGACAGCGCTCTGGCCGTCCTCAACGATGGTGAGATCGTAGAGTGCGCTTTTGAGGTAAGCCTGGACCAGGACTCGATTATCCGGCGCATCCTCGGCAACCAGAATGGCAATGGGAGGACCATCGTCGAGTTTCCGCAACAGCGCGGTCACCGGCTGAGTGGGCGCAGCGGTTATCCAAAGGCTGCCAACGGCATCGCAGACCAGCCGAAGCAAGTCGGCGCGGTTCACTGGTTTCACCGCGTGGCCCACGCCCCCCTGGGTCAGCCAGACGGTCTCGGCGGAGATCGCTTCCGAACTCAACATAATGAGGGGCAGATCGGGCTCGATCCTCCTGATTGCCGAGGCGGTTTCAAGTCCGCTGGTCCCCGGCATCCTGTCGTCCAGGATCGCAAGCGCGTAGGGGCGCCGGCGGTTTGTTGCCATGGCAAGGTCCTTCAGCGCTTCCACCGCGGTCCCCCAGGTGGTACTCTCCATACCCCATGAGGCCAGGCACTCCTGGAGGACCAGGCGATTGGTCGAGTTGTCGTCGACTACCAGAACGGAGAGGCCCTGAAGGTCGTCCATCTCCCTTCCCACTCGCCGCTCCTCCGCCTGGGGAAACGTCACCGTGAACGTGAATGTGCTCCCGTGGTGCGGTTTGCTGGCGACCGTCAGGCTTCCGCCCATCTGCTCCACGATGCGCCGGCTGATTCCGAGACCCAGGCCGGTTCCCCCGTACCGGCGCGTCATCGAAGAGTCGGCCTGCGCAAAGTCGTCGAAGATCGCAGGCAATTTCTCGGGAGCGATGCCGATCCCCGTGTCCGACACCGAAAACCTGAACGCGCCAGGCTCCCCGCCTTCGTGCGCCTGAACTGTCACCACGATTTCGCCCACATCGGTGAACTTGATGGCATTCCCCACCAGGTTGAGCAGCACCTGGCGCAATCTGCCAGGGTCTCCCACCAGATCGGAACCGATTCCAGGGGCGATACAAACACGCAGGTCGAGGCCCTTCTTGCGGGCGCTCCCACCCACCAGATCGACCGTTTGCTCCAGCACTTCCCCGAGACTGAACGCGCGCTGCTCCAACTCGAAATGGCCGGCGTCGATCTTCGACAAATCCAGAATATTATCGATCAGGACCAGAAGATTGGCCCCTGCCCGGCGGAAGATCTCTACAAATTGCCTCTGTTCCGAATTAAGATCCGATTCCCAGAGCAAATCCGACATTCCCAGGATGGCGTTCATCGGGGTGCGAATCTCGTGGCTCATCGCCGCGAGGAAGGCGCTCTTGCTTCGATTGGCCTCCTCCGCCGTTTTTCTTTCGGAGACCAGTTGCTCCATTGCCCGGCGCTCCGTCACGTCGCGAATCGACGCCGCGATCCAGGCTTTATTGTGAGTTTCCCCGGAATTGTGAGTTTCCATGGGCCCCAGGCTGATCTCCATGGTGAACTCCCCGCCATCTCTGCGGAGCCCATTAATTTCAAGCCTGCTGCCCGCCCGCCGGGAACCGGACGCATCGTCGTTCTCCGACCGGCCGCGCGCATAGATCGCCCGCGAATTATCGGCGATCAGAGTCTCTACGGGCAGGCCGATAATATCTTCGCGCGGGTAGCCGAACAGCCGCTCCGTCTCGGCATTGACCAGCACGATTTTGCCTTTTTCGTCGAAGATCACCATCGCATCGGGCGCCGATTCGATTACTGCCCGAAACCGAAGCGCACTCTCGCGGAGTTCCTCCTCCGCCCTCCTGCGCTCGGTGATGTCGCGGGTCATCTTTGAAAACCCGCGCAGAAGTCCACTGTCGTCGCGCTGCGCCGTTATCGTTACGATCGCCCAAAACCGGGTTCCGTCCTTGCGCACACGCCAGCCCTCTTCTTCATAATGGCCGTCTTCACGTGCCCTTTGCAGAACCTGTTGGGGATGCCCGCGCTCAACGTCTTCGGGCGGATAGAAACACGAGAAATTCCTGCCGAGGATTTCCTCCGCGGCGTAACCTTTGACGCGTTTCGCGCCTTCGGACCAGTTCAGCACCCTTCCCTCCGGATCGAGCATGAGGATCGCATGGTCCCGGATTCCGTCGATCATCGCTCTGAGCTGCCGTTGGCTTTCCCTGAGCTTGTCTTCGCCGATTTTGCGATGCGTGATGTCGTGCGTCACCGAGGAAAACCCGCGCAGGGACCCGCCTTCATCGCGCATCGCCGTGATCGTCACGTTTGCCCAAAACTGCGATCCGTCCCTGCGCATCCGCCAGCCGTCTTCTTCGAATTGGCCTTCCCGGGTCGCAATGCGGAGAACTTCGTCAAGGTGCCCCCGCTCAATGTCGTCAACAGTATAAAATCGCTGCGCAGATGACTGCCCTGTGACTTCATCGGCGCTGCAAAAGCTCATGCGCTCAGCGGACGGGTTCCTGCTCATCACCCGGCCCGCCGGGTCCAGTATCAGAATGGCGTAGTCCCTGATTCCATCGTTCAGGGTGCGAACGAACTGCTCGTTGATCGTTTCCGGCATAGTCTTACCTGTGCATGAAGTGCCGATCGAGCCCGGAATTCTCAGGAATTTGGCCTGGGATCTCTACCCAGGATAATCACCGGCAATATATTTTTGAGAATTCTTTAACGCAATCCCTACTAATGACTGTGACGGCGATGGGGCAGTATTCCGATCAAAGTCAATCACGCCTCTCCAGTACCTCATGATCAGCCTTAAACGATACCTGGGTACTAACACCGCCGAAGAGACGCTGCGGCAGTTGGTGGCCTTATTCGTAAAGAAGATCGGCGAGTCGGCCGTCGCGGTCGACCCCCATGAACTGGCGAGTTTCAGAAATGAAATAAAAGGGCTCCACGAGGCCCTCACTCCGCAGTTGCCGATAGAAAACATGCTGATCGTGACCGGATCCGCAACCCAGGCCCTCGAGACCTACAACAAAAGGGTCATGAGAATAATCGGCAGCCAGGGTGACAACCTTCAGGCGATCCTGAAGTTGCTGCAGGATCACCTCGGAACAATGACGAGCGCCAGTAGCAACTCCATTGAAAACCTCGGCAAAGTCGCCCGGGAACTGGAGGGCTTTCAGGGATTTCAGGATCTGCAGCCGCTCAAGCTTCACCTGACTCAGTGTTTGGCAGGCCTTCGAGAGGAAATCGAGCGCGAGAAATCCGCTTCGAAAGAACTGATCGAAAGACTTCAGGTCGACATCGAAGGCTTTCGCGATTCCGACCGGGCGCGCCTTCAGGGAAACCAGGCAGGGCTTCAGTCCGGTCCATTTCGGCCCGATACCGATCCGGCGCGGGCTTTGTCCGATCGTGGGCCGGAGCGTCAGGAAGAGTGTCTGGCGGCGATTCAGGCGGCAATCGATAAGGGGACGCGTCACTACGCCGCAGTGATGGTGGTAAACCGCGTTCAGCCAATAAACGCGCGCTTCGGCAAGGCCGCGGGCGATCTGATGCTGTCGCGATTCAGGGAAATGATGGAGATCAGGATCGTCGCGCCCGACCAGTTGTTCCGTTGGACCGGCGCCGCGATGGTGGCCCTTCTGGAGAGGCCCCAGCCGCTTCCGGTGATTCGTCTGCTGGTAAAACGGCTGGTCGACATACGGACCGACGAGACGTTTCAGTTTGGTGAGCGATCGGTAATGGTTCCGATATCCGCCGCGTGGTCTGTCTTCCCGCTTGAAGCCACGCCGCCCGCAAATCAAAAGCATATCCACGCTTTCATAGCCAGCCAGGGCACTCAATGATTTTTTCCTCAAAAACGCAAGGGCGCAACGCCGACAAGAGAGGAACACGCGGGTGCTCGCCTCATGCATACTGTGCCTCGATTTACGAACCAGCGATGGAAAAGGACGGGAGTGAAAGATGAATGACGCGATGCCCCGGTCAGGCACGACCGTAAAGAGCGGCGAAGACTTAGTCGACCCGCTGGCGACTCTCAGCGGCGATCTGTTCAGGCTTTACGAGAACATGCTGCAACCGGACACGCATTCCGGTGAGTCGGGCGAGCATATCGCCGGCGAGGATATTGGCGAGCGTACGCGGGCCGAGGCGGAGTCGCGTAATCTCGCCGCCCGACTGACAACCACGCTCGACAGCATAACGGACGCGTTTTTCACACTTGACCCCGAGTGGCGGTTCACCTTCATCAACGCCCAGGCCGAGAGACTGCTGCAGCGTCCGCGCGCCGAATTGATCGGCCAGGATTTCAGGACTGCGGAATCTTCCGGCGCCGTCTGGGCCACCTTCGAGAGCGAATGCCGGCGGGCGGCTGCCAACAAAGAATCGGTCAGGTTCGAGGAGTATTACAGACCCGGCAAAGCCTGGTTTGCCGTCCGCGTATATCCGTCAGGCGATGGCGTCGCGGTTTACTTTCTCGACATCACCGAGCGCAAGCGGGAGTCGCGAAGGCTCAGGGAAAGCCGTCAGCGCCTCGCGCTCGCCACGGAATCCGCGAAAATCGGTGTCTGGGATTGGGATGTAGTGGCGAACAAGCTGGTATGGGACGCGCAAATGTATGCGCTCTATGGTGTCCCCAGGGCGGAGTTCAGCGGCGCTTACGAGGCGTGGCAAAACGGCCTGCACCCGGATGATCGCGAGCGCGCGGAAGCCGAAATGGCCGCCGCGATTAATGGCACTAATGAATTCCACACAGAATTTCGCGTGGTCTGGCGCAACGGAGACGTGCATCACCTTGAAGCTCACGCCATGGTGCAGCGCGCGGCCAACGGCTCGCCCGAACGCGCGATTGGCGTGAACTGGGATATTACCGCCCGCAAGCAGTCGGAGAAGCTGGCCGAGCAGGCGTGGCAGCGCCTCAACGAAGCCCAGCGCATCGGGCAAATCGGGGATTGGGAGTGGGATTTTGCCACCCAGGCGATCACGTGGTCGCCGCAGTTGTTCGAGATCATGGGACGCGACGCGGGCCTGGGCCAGCCGCGGGATTTCGAAGTTGTCGGCGGAATGTTCGACAGCGCAAGCCGGGCGCTCATGGAGGAAAAGGTCGCCCAGGTGATCCAGTCGGGCGAGACGCAGGAGTACGATCTGCTGGCCCGCCGGCCGGACGGCGTGACGATAGAAGTTCACGCGAGGGCGGCGCCCGTCAAAGATTCGCGCGGAGAGGTTATGAGTCTGCGCGGAACGCTGCAGGACGTCTCGGCGCGCAAGCGTGGCGAGCAGGCCATTCAGGACCGAGTCCGTCAGCAGGAACTCATCGCAACCCTGGGACGGCGGGCGCTGGGAGACACGGAACTGGACCTCATGTTCGCCGAGGCGGCATCGGCGGTCGCAAAAGGCCTCTCCACGGGCTATAGCAGCGTGCTGCAGTTCATGGACCTCGATCGGTGTTTTACCCGGAAGGCCGGCGTGGGCTGGGAGCCCGGATGGCCGGAACAACCTATCTGCCTGGTGGAAGTTGACAATCCGCGGGTGCGGAATCCTGCGCCGGGGAGGGTCGCGATCGTCGCCGACTTCATGACTGAGCCGAACCATGCGAACTCCGAATTCCTCGGCAGAAATGGAATCGCAAGCGGGATCGAACTGTCAATCGAATGCGAACATGGCGAATGGGGCGTGCTCGGCGCGTATTCGTGCGAGCCGGACAGGTTCAGCGCGGAAAACCTGGATTTCCTAAAAAGCATCGTTAATATTCTCGCCGCCGCGATAGACCGGAAGGGCAGAGAATTGGTGCTCGTGCGCCTCGCTCAGTACGATCCATTGACCGGTTTGCCCAACAGATCGCTCGTGAACGACCGGCTGAGAGTCGCTCTGGCGCAAGCGCGCGAATCGGGCACGCGCCTCGCAGTGCTGTACCTTGACCTGGACCAGTTCAAGAAAGTCAACGATGCGTTCGGGCACAGTATGGGGGACCGGCTGCTCCAGGAGGTCTCAAGCCGGCTATCCGGTTCAGTACGGGCGGGCGACACCGTCAGCCGGCAGGGCGGCGACGAGTTTCTGATTTTACTTCGTGAGATAGCGAGCGAAGAAGAGGCGGCCCGGATAGCCGAGAGGCTCATCCAGTCCATGGACGAGCCCATAAGCATAGACGGCGTTGAACTCCGGATCAGAGGCAGCATCGGCATTACCTGCTTTCCCGACAATGGCCCCGACGCGGAAACCCTGATCCGCAATGCCGACGCCGCCATGTATGCGGCCAAAGGAATGGTTCTCAGCTCTTACCGTTTCTATTCGGAGGATATGAACGCCCGCGCGCATAGCAGGCTTGTGCTGGAAGCCGATCTGAGCCAGGCAATCGCGCGCGATGAACTCTTTCTGGAATTCCAGTGCCAGGTGGCTATGGCCTCCGGAGCCGTCACCGGTGTGGAAGCGCTGGTGCGCTGGCGCCATGCCACCCTCGGCGTCATTGCGCCCGGCGGTTTCATTCCCGTGGCCGAAGAAGACGGACTCATTGTTTCCATCGGGGCCTGGGTCCTGGAGGCCGCCTGCCGCCAGCAGGCGCAGTGGGTGCGCGCCGGCATCGCACGCGGCCGGATGGCCGTCAACATTTCGGCGGTTGAGCTTCGCCGGCCGGACTTCTTCGATACCGTCGTTCAGACGCTGGAGCGCACCGGGCTCGACCCCGGCCAACTGGAGATGGAACTCACTGAAAGCGTGGTCATGCAGGGAGTCGACGGCATACTCGAAAAGTTGATCGCTCTCGATAAGCTGGGCGTAAGTCTGGCGATTGACGACTTCGGCACAGGTCAATCGAATCTCGGCAATCTCAAGCAGTTTCCGATCCGTCGTCTGAAGATCGACAGATCGTTCATCGGAGGTCTGCCCAATGACGCGAAGAGTGGAGCTCTCGCGCAGGCGATCATCGGTATGGGTCACGCCCTGGGCATGAAGGTTATCGCCGAAGGCATAGAGACTCGCGAGCAAGCGGAGTATTTACAGTCGATGTGGTGCGACCACGCGCAGGGGTTCTTCTACTCCCTGCCCGTTGTGCCAGCCGATTGCGAGGATTTACTGCGGACGGGTCTTTGTGGGGCAGATTGCTAGTCTGCGGCCGTTTGGCAATCGAAGATGAGGCGGATTACCAATCCGCTAAAGGCTACCGGCCCAATGCCGCATACATTTCCAGGGCGGCGCCGTGGGGCAGGGCTTCCGCCCTGCGAGCCGAGCTTCCGCTCGGCGCTGCTGAAGTACAACCTGCTGCTGAATCGCCGGATACGAGAGTGTTCTTCGATTCAAAACGCCGAGCGGAAGCTCGGCGGCGGGGCGGAAGCCCCGACCCCACAAGGCATTCAGAAAAATGTGTGCGGCATTAGGCTACCAGCCTGCCCCACATCCGGAAACGAACAGGGACTGAGGAAGAATGACGATGGTTTCCAAACGTACAGTAGCTAAACCGATGGCGAAGGCACTCACAGGCATTGTTGGGTTCGATGAAATCACCGGCGGCGGGGCACCCCGCGGCAAGGTAACCGTTATCATCGGCGATGCGGGCAGCGGCAAGACGGTATTTGCCCTCCAGACTCTGGCAAATGCCGCCCGTGGTCGAGCGGAACCGGGCATATTTGTGGCCTTTGAAGAGAGCGCCGGGCAGATTGCGGCTAACGCCGAGTCGTTCGGCTGGAATCTTCACCGCCTCATCCCTGGCAAGCTCTTCTTTATCGATGCGCGGCTCCCGGTGGATGCCGTGCAGTCCGGCAGCTTCGAACTCACCGGAATGCTTGCGGCGATCAAAGCGAGCGCGGTCTCGATGCAGGCTCAATGGATCGTTTTCGACGCCATGGATGTGCTGCTGGATCTGCTTCCGAACGACCAAACGCGCAGGCGTGAAATCGCCCGCCTGCAGGAATGGATCGAAACGCTGGGCCTGACCTGCCTCTTGACCGTAAAGGCCGATCCTGCCATAACGCCCGGACAGGACTTTATGACCTACATGACGGATTGCGCCGTCCATCTCCAGCGCCGGGACGTTGACGGAATAATCACGCGATCCCTCACAATCCGGAAGTACCGCGGCTCTCAATACGCGCAGAACAGCGTTCCCTACCTGATCGGCGCGCGCGGCATCGCGGTCTATCCCATGCCCCGGCTCACCACCGGCTACAAGGCGCTCACGGACCGCGTCTCAACGGGAGTGGAGCGTCTCGATACCCTGCTGGGGATTGGCCTCACCAGGGGTAGCGCGACACTTCTCACCGGGGCGCCCGGCACCGCGAAGACCACCCTGTCGTGCCGTTTCGCGGAGGCGGCCTGCCAGCGCGGAGAACGCGTCCTTTACGTTTGTTTCGATGAATCCGGAGCGGAGATGGTTCGCAACCTGCACTCAGTGGGTGTCGATCTGGGCCGCCATGAGCGGAGCGGATTGCTGCGTATCGACGGCATGGTTTCGCAGGCGCAGAGCTCCGACGCGGTGTTTGCCGATATCGTTAGCGCGATCGACGAGCATCGACCCCGCGTGATGGTGCTCGACCCGCTCTCCGCGCTGCTGAAACAAGACGGAGGGAAAGGGCGCGGGAGAGGGGGAAAGAACTCGGCGGACATCGCGTTCCGCATCGTGCAGCAATGCAAGCTGCGCGGAATTACACTCTGTCTCACCAGCCTTGTGGATCAAACCGATCCGACGGCGGA
>Ga0302319_10011960_pt1 | contig 16418 bp, 15 predicted proteins | sample Bog_T0_2_FD_203319 | JGI IMG/M metagenome (GOLD analysis project Ga0302319, IMG submission 203319) | Peat permafrost microbial communities from Stordalen Mire near Abisko, Sweden - Bog_T0_2 | ecosystem: Environmental > Terrestrial > Soil > Wetlands > Peat | place: Sweden: Abisko, Stordalen Mire...
CCGTGTCGGCGTAGCGCCCGTTCAGCATCAGCCACCGGGGCGACTCTGGCATCCGGGCCCGCAGCGCGACGGCTACCAGCGCGGGAATCGCCCCGATGCCGAGAATGAGCCGCCAGTCCAGGCCGCCCGCCGAACCCGGCGCGACTTTGAGGATGAGCAGGGCGACCAGGTAGGAGACGAGGATGCCCACGGTGATCATCCACTGCTGGATGATGCTGAGCTGGCCGCGCCGGCTGCGGGGCGCGAACTCGGCGATATAGGAGGTGGCGATCGCCGAGTCCGCTCCGATCGCCAGCCCGATGAGTGTCCGGGACGCGACCAGCATGAGGGCATTGATGGTGACCGCTGACAGGATCGCGCCGATCGCATAGATCGCAGCGTCACCGACGAGCAGTGACTTACGTCCGAACCGGTCTGTCAGAGGACCGGCTATCAGGGCGCCCGCTGCGGCGCCAAGCGATGCCCCGGCTACCAGGTAACCGGTTGCGAAGCTGGACAAATGGTAGGGAATAAAGCCCAGGGCCGAGCCGATGTTGGAGGTGTCGTACCCGAACAGGAATCCGCCGATGCAGGCCAGCACCGCCAGGTAATAGTAGAAGCCCGTCGGGATACGCGAGTCGAGCTCCTCGAGGACGCTCCGCCCGGATGGCTGCGCATCTCTTGTTTCCGATACCACCGGGCGCCTCCTCGCGGCCGTGTCTACGCCACTGCGGGTGAGCCGGGGACGAGCGCCGCCAGCAAAGTGACGGGAGAATTCTGGCGCGTGGCCCTTCTCGTCTGTGCCGGCACAGGCTGAAGCTCCGCCCGATATACCCCAAGATGCCCGGGGCCAAACAGGGAACCGGCGTCCCGCCCCCGGTAGCCCGTCACGGAAGGTGATGGCGATGTCGGGCCGCGTCCCGGGCAGTCGGCCCGTGCCGAGCGCCTGCCGAATCTGAGCGGAGTGGCGCCCCGAGAAAGGATTCGAACCTTCGACCTACCGCTTAGGAGGTCGTTTTGTGGACAGCGGGCAACTGTTGCTTTCCTGGTGAGAGCTGGTTTATTCATCGTCTCGCCACAGCTCAATGTCTCCGGTTTCCGCTCCGTTCTGGCACGCGGCTGGCACGGGGACGCTTTCGATGCGAACCGTCGGCAGACCCCTGCTCGCGGACCGGAACTGCAGAGGAGCGCGGGCGGGTTCGTCTCTGATGCCTCTAGCTATCTACGCTCCGATCCTGCATTGTCCGTGCTGTAGGCAGGTCCTTTCGGAAGGCGTACGCTGAGCACACCTCTGGAAGGAGATCGTAATGCCCGTATTACTGGCCATGGTTGCCATAGTGGTGGTTTTGCTAGCCGGTGCCGCCGTGTATGACTGGAGGCGGCGCCGTCAGCATGCTCCCATTCATGACGTCGACGCCGCAGCGCGGAGCACCCGGGTGCACGCGGAAGGCAAGGGCGAACCTCACTACTAGGTCTGTCCTGCTCTTCCCCCGTCCTCCCGATAGGTGCCGGGTCTTGCACCCCGGCCGCTTCTCTCCCCTCGGTGATGCGCGCTCGCGCTCGAAGCCACCGCCAGGCCGTCAGGCCCGGCGCGCCGAAGGCGCGCGCTTGAAGCTGCAGAGAAAGTTGTAACAGGTCCCTAAGGCACCAGAGGGCCAAAAGGGCTACTCGTGGCCGAGCAACTTGCGCAGTGTCTTCGCGTCGGCCCATAGCTGTGCTTCTGGGACTTTCGCATCCGGCTGTTGCGCGGACAACGGGAACGGCTGCCCTGGCCGGGGATCGTCGGTGAATCGCGAAACCAAATGCGTGTGCAGATGCGGGAGCGAATTCCCCAATGTCTCATAGTTCATCTTGAGTGGCTTGTACACGCTGATCAGCGCTCGCGCGACAGTCAGGACCTCAGCCCAGTAACCCGACGCCTCCGCTTCGTCTAGTTCAGTTGGCTCATTAACGTGATGCCCCCGCCAGATGACCAATGTGTATCCGCGCTGTACATCGGCGCGCTGAAGGTAGGCATCTGTATAACGGCCCGCATGGATTCGCACCCCGTAGGAGTTGGCATCGGGCCGCCCGTTTTCGCACATCTCGCAGCCGATGCCGCGAATCAGGTCGGCCCAATTGCGCGGCCATTCACTCATGCGGCCTCGCCCGGCTCTGACCACTCGAATGCGAATTCGTGGCGGTCAGCGGCATATAGATCGTCTGCGACCTGCAACGTTCTGCCGTCTGGGTCGTAGTCGATATGCAGCACCTGAACGACCGGCACGCCAGGGTTCAACTCCAGCATTCGCAGTTCATCCGGGGTTGGCATCCGTGCCCGCAGTAGGAGGTCATCCCTGTCTGAACCTCCCTGACCGTCAAGACTACACTGCCGATCTGACCGTGCGACTTGACAGTTTAAATCCGGCTAACCCAGATTGCCGGTATGGGCGGGAGCCCCCATTTGCGATGACACGGTGACGTAGGGTGACTTCCGGGCCTGGGAACGTCAGCTCGCCACCACCGGCACCTGCTCCCACCCCATCCGGTTCACCACGGCTGCCGGCCCATGGCTTCCTCGACCCAGAGCGCCAAGCAACGCGGAGCACGTCACGCCAATCGCCAGCTCATCCTTCTCCTTTACGCAGCCGCGCCAACAGCAGCCGCGCCAACATATGTACACTCCTCCTCGCCTAGCTTCCCGGTCCCGTCCCGGTGACCTATTCATCGGCCTCCGCTCGTGGCGTCTTCTGTGGTGAGATGGGCCGTTGGGTGCGCCAAACTGAGAATGGTTCTGTCGGTAAGCCGATCCGTGCGTAATGACCAGTTGGCCGGGCGGGTGGAGGGAGCGGGTCGTTGTGCATGGGTCATGCCATCGGCCCGCGTGGGCGGGGACCGCCGTGACCGGGCCGGTGCCCCGGTCCTGGTACCCCCGCCAGCGCCTTACAAGGGCAGGCCGATGACGATGGAGATGACCCGCGAGCAGGCCGCCGCCGCGGTGGTGGCCGCGACGGCCGAGCGCGACAGCATCCAGGCAAACCTGCTCGACCTGGATGGCAGTTTCGGCAAGCGGGTGCTCGCCGGGGCAGCCCTGGCCGGCGAGTCGAAACGGCGGTGGGAAGCGGCCGCCGCCGACCTGGCCACCTTGTGGGAGATCTTCACTGCATATGCGGCGGTCTTGGACAAAGCCGGCGAGCTGCTGGCCGGAGCGCGCCGGCCATCCGGCCGGGAACTGGCACAGATAACCACCATCCTGAACGGGGCGTCGGTGGAGCTCATGCGCACAGTGCCGCTCGCGCGGCGGGAAGCCACCGAAACCGGCCGCTCTGATCTGACCCTGGCCGCGGCGGTGCGGGAGATGAAGCGCCTTTTCGCCAGCGTGGCCGACGTTGTGGCTGCGGCCGAGAGTGTATGGAACGAGACAGCGGACGGGCTCAGCGAGATCGGCGACAAGCTGGCCAGCGCGCAGGAGCAGCTGGGGGACCTCGGCGACAATGAGCTGACCGGCGCGCTCGCGGCGACCGGGGGGGAACTGGGCAGCCTGCGTGACGTGCTGAACTCGGACCCGCTGGCGCTCTGGCACGGGGGCGGCGTCGACACCACCCGGCTGGACCGGCTGCGCCAGCAGGCCGAAGCGGTGGTGGCGCGGGTCGGTGACATCGCCCGGCTGAGGGAGGACGCACAGCGGCGGATCGGCGCGGCGGCCGCGGCCGTCACGGCGGCGACAGCCGCTTTCGAGGACGCAACTGCCGCCCGGGCCCGGGCCGCCGCGAAGATCGCTGCCGCTGACCTGCCGCCGCCAGCCGATGCCGCGGGCCTGGAGGCGCGGCTGGCCGCGCTGGGCAAACTGAGGGCCGCGGGGCGGTGGGCCCGGCTGGCGGCGGAGCTGGATATCGTCCAGGCGGAGGCGGCAGCTGCCACGCAGCGGTACCGGGACGCGCAGCGAGCGGCGGCGGCACTCATGGGCAGGCGTGATGAGCTGCGCGGCCTGCTGGACGCCTACCAGGCCAGGGCGGCGCGGCTGGGAGCCGCCGAGGACACCGAACTCACCAAGCTCTATGAGCAGGCCCATGACCCGCTGTGGACGGCGCCGTGCGACCTTGCGGTCGCGGCGGCTGCGGTGACGCGCTACCAGCGGGCGATCCTGGGGCTGGGCGGGCGCGGGGAGCCGTAATGACCGTGGCAGCGACCCAGTGCACGCAGCCGGGCTGCGGCGGCACCGTCGACGGCGGGTACTGCACCGTCTGCGGGATGGCCGCCGCACCAGCCTCGGCGCCGGCTTCCGCGATCCCGGCGGCACCAGCCAGCTGTACGCAGCCGGGCTGCGGCGGCACCGTCGACGGCGGGTACTGCACCGTCTGCGGGATGGCCGCCGCATCCGCGCCGGTACCAGTCACCACGGCCGACCGGGATCGGGGCTCGTTCCCGGTCTCGGCGGGGACGGGCGGCAGCGCGGGCACCCGTGGCACGCACGGGAGCACCGGCCGGTCGTCCCGGGGGAACCTGGGGGCGGGCCTGGTGGAGATCCCGCCGGTCCCCGCCCATGACCCCGCCAGCGCGATACTCGCGGACCCGCAAGTGCCTGAGAGCAGGCGATTCTGCCCGAGCTGCGAGCGTCCCGTCGGCCGCTCCGGGGACGGGCGGCCCGGGCTGGCCGACGGTTTCTGCCGCAACTGCGGCACCCCGTTCTCGTTCAGCCCGAAGCTGCAGGCGGGGGATCTCCTCGGCGGCCAGTACGAGGTGCTCGGGTGCCTGGCACACGGCGGGCTCGGCTGGATCTACCTGGCCAGGGACCGTAACGTGAGCGACAGCTGGCGGGTGCTCAAGGGCCTGGTCAACACGGGGGACGCCGACGCCATGGCCGCCGCGGTCGCGGAGCGACAGTTCCTGGCGGCCGTGGATCACCCCAACATCGTGCGGATCTACAACTTCGTCCAGCACACCGATCCGCGCAGCGGCGAGACGGCCGGATACATCGTGATGGAGTACGTCGGCGGCCGCTCGCTCCGGCAGATCCTGCTCGACGAGCGGAAAGCCGGCCGTTCGGTGCCGGTCGAGCATGCGCTCGCCTACGCGATCGAGGTGCTGCGCGCGTTCGGCTACCTGCACAGCCGCGGGCTGGTCTATTGCGACTTCAAGCCGGATAACGTGATCCAGGCAGAAGAAATGCTCAAGCTCATCGACATGGGCGGCGTGCGGCGGATCGACGACGAGGACAGCCCCATCTACGGAACGGTCGGCTACCAGGCACCAGAGATCGCGGCCGACGGGCCCTCCCCGTCCTCCGACCTGTACACGGTCGGGCGCGCGCTGGCGGTGCTCACCTTCGAGTTCACCGGGTACACCAGCACCTACCGGCACACGCTTCCCGACCCGGCCACCGTGGCGCTGCTCGCCCGGCAGGAGTCGTTCTACCGGCTGCTGCGCCGGGCTACCAACCCTGACCCCGGCCGCCGCTTTGCGTCAGCGGGCGACATGGCCGAACAGCTGACCGGCGTCTTGCGCGAGGTCCTCGCAGCCGGTGACGGCAATCCCCGGCCGGCCTTCTCCTCGCTGTTCAGCCCCGAGTTGCAGGCGGTCGGCACCGAGGCCGGGGAGATGGATGGCAGCGACTGGGCGACGGCCTCTGGCGCGCTGCCACAGCCTGCGCAGATCGCGGCGGGGCTGCCGGTGCCGCAGGTGGACGTCACCGATCCTGCCGCTGGCTACCTGACCACGCTGAGCACGCTGGACCCGGCGCAGATGACGGCTGCCCTGTCCGCTGCTGTCCGCGGCGAAGCCGGGACGCCGGCGGCGGTGGCCGAGTCGGCCGAGACCCGGCTGGCTCTTGCCCGTGCCCTCGTCGTCACCGGGTCGCTGGACCGCGCCGCCACTACCCTGGCTGAGCTGGCCGCCGGTGACCATGCAGACTGGCGGACCACCTGGTACCAGGGGCTTCGTGAGCTGGCCGCTGGCCGGCCGGAGGCCGCGCAGGCCGCGTTCGACGCGGTCTACGACGCGCTCCCCGGGGAGCTGGCGCCCCAGCTGGCGCTCGGGTTCGCGGCCGAGGCCGCGGGAGACCAGGCGAGCGCCGCCCGCTACTTCGAGCGCGTATGGACGCTCGACCGGTCCCACGTCAGCGCCGCGTTCGGCCTGGCCAGGGCCAGGCTGGCGGCGGATGACCGGCCCGGGGCGATTGTCGCGCTGGCCGCGGTGCCGCAGACCTCCAGTCATCACGTGGTGGCGCAGATCGCGGCGGTGCGGATTCACCTCACCCGCACCGGCCAAGCCGGGGCCGGTTTAGGTGATCTGCGGGAAGCGGCCGGCCGGCTGGACCGCCTGATGCTGGACGCCGCCCGGCGGCAGCACCTCACGGCCGAGATTCTGGCGGCCGCGCTCGATGCCGTGACAGCGGGGCAGGCAGTGGGCGACGGCCGCCTGCTTGGCCATGAGCCGACCGAGGAAGCGCTGCGCTCCGGGCTGGAGCAGTGCTACCGGGCGCTGGCCAGGCTGGCGCCCGACCAGGCGCGGCGGGTCGATCTGGTGGACAGGGCGAACGAGGTCCGCCCGAGGACCTGGCTGTGATGGCGGGAACTGCCGCGGCGGCCTCTGGGGTGTGCCACGGCTGCGGCGAGCCGGTCGAGGCCACCGACAGCTTCTGCGAGTCCTGCGGAGCGGAACTGGCCCCGGCCTGGGTCAGCGATGGTGCGGGCGGCGGGCCCCGGGTATGTGAGTCCTGCTCCTCGTCACGCATCAGCGCGGACGGCTTCTGCGAGTCCTGCGGCCGCAGGGCGCGGTCGGGCCGTGATCACCAGGAGGTCGACCACGGGATGGTGGCCGGCGTGACCGATCGCGGCCTGCGGCATCATCGCAATGAGGACGCCATGGCGCTCGCCACCGCTGACACCGCGACCGGCCCGGCCGTGATGGCGGTGGTCTGCGACGGGGTTTCCACCTCCGCCCGTCCCGACGAGGCCTCCCTGGCGGCCGTGCGGGCGGCGGCACGCGTTCTGCTCACCGCGGTGCGGACGGGCGCGGATCCGCTCGCGGCTTCGACCGCGGCGGTCCGCGCCGCTACGGAAGCGGTCGCAGGGCTGGCCGGGCCGCCGGGAGACCCGCCATCGGCCACCTTCGTCTCCGCTGTGCTGACCGGCGAGGCCGCTATCGTGTGCTGGCTGGGGGACAGCCGTGCCTACTGGCTGGCCGCCGGGCATGATTCCGCCGCCGCCCAGCAGCTCACCAGGGACGACTCCGTCGTCGAGGAGATGGTCGCCGCGGGGCTGCTCTCGGAGACCGGCGCTCTCACCTCAGCTCAGGCACATGCGGTGACCCGCTGGATTGGCGCGGACCTCAGCGATCCGGTGCCCCACGTGATGCGGTTCGAGCCGTCCGGGCCCGGTGCCCTGCTGCTCTGCTCGGACGGGCTGTGGAACTACCAGCCCGAGGCGGCCAAGCTGGCTGAGCTGGCCCTGCCTGGCGCGCTCACCGACCCGCTCGGCGCGGCTCGCAGATTGGTCAGCTTCGCGCTCGACGCCGGCGGAATGGACAATGTGACCGTCGTCCTGGCCTCGTTCCCCCCGCTCCCCCCGGACCGCCGCCAGTGCCCGCCGGTCTCACCTGATCCGATGCCGAGGAGAACTCATCGATGAGCCAGCCCGACTTCACGGTCGACATCTACCAGAATGAATACCTGCCCGAAGGGACCCGGGACGTCAACGCTATCGTCACGGTGACGACGGCGGGCACGGCGGCCGCGGCACCGGCCGTGGTAACGGACAGGGCGGAGATCATCATCATCGACTGCTCCGGGTCGATGAGCGTCCCCCGGAGCAAGATCGCCGAAGCCCGCGCGGCCACCGCCGCGGCAGTGGACGTGATACGCGACGGCGTGGCCTTCGCCGTGATCGCGGGCACGGAGCACGCCGCGCCGGTCTTCCCGTCCGATGGCAGCCTGGCCGTCGCCGACCCGCAGGCCCGGGAGTCGGCGAAGCGGGCCGTTTCGGCCCTGCGGCCGCGGGGCGGGACCGCGATCGGGCAGTGGCTGCGCCTCGCATACCAGGTGTTCGCCTCCCACCCGGCCCAGTTGCGGCATGCCATCCTGCTGACCGACGGCAAGGATGAGCACGAGAGCTCCGATGACCTGGGCTCTGCGATAAGGCTCTGCGAAGGTGCTTTCAGCTGCGACTGCCGCGGTGTTGGCACCGACTGGGAGGTGGCCGAACTCCGCCGGATCGCCACCAGCCTGCTCGGCACCGTCGACATCGTGCCCGACCCGGCCGGGCTCGCCACCGATTTCTCGGCCATGATGGCCGCGGCGATGGGCAAGCAGGTCGCCGATGTGTCGTTGCGCATCTGGACGCCGCAGCATGCGTCCATCCAGTTCGTCAAGCAGGTGGCGCCGGCCGTGGAGGACCTGACGGGCCGCCGCACCGATTCGGGCCCGCAAGCGGGCGTTTACCCGACCGGCGCCTGGGGTGCTGGAGAGAGCCGTGATTACCATCTCTGCGTGCAAGTCACCCCGGGCGCCGTCGGCCAGGAGATGCTGGCTGGCCGGGTGAGCCTGGTCGCCGACTCATCCTCCGGGCCGGAGGTGCTGGGCCAGGGGCTGGTGCGGGCGATCTGGACCGATGATGAGGCGCTGTCGACCCGCATCAACAAGCATGTTGCGCACTACACCGGCCAGGCCGAACTTGCCCAGGTCATTCAGGAGGGGCTGGAGGCCCGCAAGCAGGGTGACGAGGACACCGCGACGGCCAAGCTGGGCCGGGCAGTGGCGCTTGCCCAGCAATCCGGCAACAAGGACACGGCCAGGTTGCTGGCCGAGGTGGTCGAGGTGGTGGACGCGGCGACCGGGACCGTGCGGCTGAAGAAGAGGGTCGAGGACGCCGATGAGATGGCGCTCGACACCAGATCGACCAAGACGGTCAGGACCAGGAAGTAGCTGGCAGGGAACTGCGGGCACCGGAAATTGCGGGCATAGAGGAGCTGGAGAAGAGAGGAGCTGGAGAAGAGATGCCAACCTGCCCGGCCGGCCATCCGTCGGCGAGCAGCGACTTCTGCGACGTCTGCGGAATCAGGATCGGCGTTTCTGCCAGCCTCCTGGCTAGGCCTCCGGCCGTCCCGCCGCGGGAGCCGCAGCCACAGGTGCCCGCCGCGCCCTGCCCGCGATGCGGGACGGCCAGGTCAGGCCGGTTCTGCGAGTCCTGCGGGTTCGACTTCGATGCTGGCGAGGCCCCGGCGGCCGCCCCGGCAGCGAGGGCTGCGCCCGGCGGGGATGGGGGTGGCTCGGTTGAAGGTGTCGCCGCCGCGCGGCCAGGGACCGGTCCGGCAGCCTCCCGTGAGCCGGCACCAGCGCCCGGCAGGCCCGCCCCAGAGGCCACCGATCTCGCGCCAGCGGCGGGCGGTCCGGTGGCCTGGACGGCGGCGGTGGCCAGCGATTACGCGTATTTCGAGTACGTGGTGGCGGCCAGCGGCCCGGATGCGGCGACGCTGAAGTTTCCGGGATATTGCCCGGAGCGCCGGTTCCCGCTGGCCGGGCCGGAGATGCGCATCGGGCGGCGCAGCGCATCGCAGGGCCTGGAGCCCGAGATCGACCTGACGGGCCCGCCCACTGACCCGGGCATCTCGCGGCTGCACGCAGTGCTAATCGCTGAACTGGACGGCAGCTGGGTGGTCCTTGATCCAGGGTCAGAGAACGGCACCGTTGTCAACGGTAGCGAAATAGCCGCGGGGGTGCGGGTGCCCCTGCGCGACGGTGATCGCATCCACCTCGGGGCTTGGACAGTGATCACTATCCGCGCCATCTGACAGCCCGCCATCGGCGCATCCCTGATCACGGTCGCCGCTGTCGGCCTCTCCGCGGTGGCATCTGTCCCGTGCGACAGGCCTCACTTATACCGCCCCGCGGACCCTCCTCGGACCGCCCCACCAACCTCTGCGCGGGCCCCGCCTCGAAGCGGTACTGTCGGGTGAACGAGACGCGAAGGGACGGGTCTGGCGTGTCCGCACCGAGCTTAGCGATGCCAGCAGCGCCCGCCCCATCGGGCCGTCCGCGGCGAAGCACGCCGACCCGGCTCAGGCAGCTGCTCATCACGCTGTTCGCCGCGGCTGTCGTGTTCTGGCTCACGGCGACGATCTTGCAGCGGGGCCTGCAGGCCGTTACTCAGTCGACCCGTGACACCGCGTCCCCGGCGTACCTTGACGCGGTTCAGGCACGTGCGGAACTATCCGATGCGGATCGTGCGGCGTGGCAGAGCTTCCGGTCGGGCGCGGCACAGCTCACCGGCCCCGGGCAGCAGTACCAGAACGACATCACCACCGCGGGGGAAGCGCTCGAACGGCTCGCGGCACTCCAATCGCCTGGCAGTTCGGACAGCGCAGTGCTGCAGACGATCAGCGGACAGCTGGTGACCTATCAGGGCCTGGTCGAGCAGGCGGACGCCGCGTACCGCAGAGACATAGCTCTGGGGTCGGCCAGCAAGGACGACCTTGGATTCGCCTACCTTACGTACGCCGGGAACGCAATGCGCGATCCGCAGGGCGGCCTGCTCGCCAGCATCGACAAGCTTGCGGGGCCCAGTCAGCAAGCGCTGCACGGCCGGCTCGCATCGCCGTGGGCCGACCCCGCGCTGATGCTCGCGTTCGCTGTGCCTGCTCTGGGTACGATCATCGGCATCGCAGCCGGGCAAGCGTTCCTGCAGCGCAGATTCAAGCGGGTGATCAGTCTCCCCATGTTGCTGGCCGCCGTGGCCGCGTGCGGATTGTCCGCCTGGCTGATCATCGCCACTCTGCATGCCGACGCAGCCTTCGCCGCCGCCAGGAGCACCGCGCTCCCGAGGCTCACCGAGGTGTGGGCGGTTCAGATAAGGGCAGTGGACGCCGAGGCCTCGACATTGCGGGCGAACACGACTCCAGCCGTCTCCGCAACGTCATCAGGTGGCCTGAACGTGGTAGCGACGCAGCGAGCGAGCAGCGCGCTCGACGCCGACCTGGCATCCGCCGCAAACACCGATGGCCTGGCCATCGGAATCCCGGCGCTCGCCGCCGCGATTGCGGTTCTCGCCTATGTCGGATTCAGGCCCCGCCTGAATGAATACCGGGGGTGACAGTGACCCGTATGTCTGTCCTGTTCACGCTCATGCTCGTCGCAGCGTCCGCCCTGTGCGGCTGTACTAGCCAGCCGACCGGCGAAACGGTCACCGTGCTCGGCTCGTGGACGGGGAACGAGCAGGGCGGCTTCCTGGCCATGGTCCGCGGCTTCGAGCAGAAGTACGGCATCCGGGTTGACTACACAGGGACGCGCGACGCAAGCGCCGTTCTCGCCAGCGATCTGAAAGACGGCAATCCCCCGGACCTGGCGGTCCTGGCCACGCCGGGCGAGCTGCGCCAAGACGCGGCGGCCGGGATGCTGGCTCCCATCGACCCTGCATTGAACCCGGCGAGGCTGACCAGCGAGTACGGGCCTGGCTGGCTGAGGCTGATGCAGGCGGCGGGGCCGTCCGGTGCCACGCACTACTATGCGATCATCGTCAAGGCGGCGCTGAAGAGCGTCATCTGGTATGACCCGCGGAATCTACCGGCCGGGGACCTCGCCCGCCTCACGTCACCGAACCTGACCTGGAGACAGCTCACGACGCTGGCCGCTAGCCTGGCGGCGGGCGGCACCGCCCCATGGTGCATGGGATTCGAGGACAGCTCCAGCTCCGGATGGCCGGGGACGGACTGGATCGAGGACATCCTGCTGCACCAGTCCGGCCCGCAGGCCTATGACCGCTGGGTGGCAGGCACACTGCCATGGACTTCGGCGCCGGTCGCCCGGGCATGGCAGGCGTTCGGCCAGATCGCGAATACCGCGGGAGAGGTACGCGGCAGCACCGAGGCCGAATTGCTGACCAACTACGGGCAGGCCGGACAGCCGATGTTCGGCAGCCCGCCGGGATGCTACCTGGATCACGAGGGCTCGTTCATCACCGGCTTCTACACTCAGGACAGGCTCGGCCCTCCTGGTTCCGGCGCGCATCCCCGGCCGGGAACCGACTTCCGCTTCGTGCCCTTCCCCGCGGTCACAGCCGCGGGCCGGGGCACCGAGGAGGTCGCCGGCGACCTGCTCGGGATGTTCCACGACACCCCGGGCGCCCGCGAGCTGATCGCCTACCTGACGACACCGCAGGCGCAGGAGGCCTGGATCAGCCAGCCGGACAGCGGGGCGATCTCCGTGAACCGGCTGGTACCGCTCACCGATTATCCAGATTCTGTCTCACGGGACCTCGCGGAGAACCTTACCCGGGCAGCCGACGTACGCTTCGACGCGTCTGATTCCATGCCGCAGGCGATGGAGAACGCCTTCTACAGCGCAGTGCTCGAATACCTGGACAGCCCGGGCCAGCTGAACGTCATTCTGCGCGGCCTTGATCAGGTACGCAAGGCCGCGTATTAGGGGTAGCAGGAAAGGCGAGCGCCTGTGCGGTCGTGGTGGCCTGGTGAAGGCTCCCGCGGAACACTTGCGCCGCCGTGGCTGCCTGCTCAGTCAGGCCGGTGATCTCCGCGTTGGCGCGCTCGTCGACGGCGGTGCGGGCAACCAGATCGAGGTACCTGTCATTGAGGCCGGACAGCCTCAGGGCGCTGAGCCAGTCCTGCTGTGCGGCATCTGCCGTCTCGACCTGCGCAGCGTAGCGTTCCAGCGCGCTGACCCGTGCCGCGATGGCATCCCGCGCCAGCGCGAGAGCGTGCTGCTGCGAGTCCAGCACGGCGGCCGCCATCGGGCCAGCCGCGTCAGCCGCGGCGGCGGACGCAAGCTCGGCGCGCAACCTGGTGATCTCGCGCAAAGCCGCGGCAATATCCCACTCGTGCCGCCTGAGCACCGTCTCCCCCGCGGCATGGTCCAGGAAGTCGCTGGCATACACCCCGCAGCCGAGGACGGCGCCGATGGCCCGCTGGGCCCGGCGCAAGAGCTCACGGCAAGAATCGTCCAGGTCAGACGGTTCAACGAACCGGTCACGGTCACGGTCACGGTCACGGTCACGAGGATCCAGCGTGCCCGAAGACACTTCAATGACAGGGGTTGCCACCGCTGCGGCGATGAAGATGGCTGCCGCCGCAACGGCACTGCCGCCGACCCACCACCAGCTAAGCCCAGTCACGAAATGGATCACAACCGAGGTGATCAGCCCAGCGGTGCTCACCACCATGGCACCACACCCGGCTGCCGCGGCTGCCTCGTCCGCGGGACTGCGGACCGCGCGTTCCAGGTGGCGCTGTGTCTGGGCCGCAAGACCCGGGTCGGCCACAAGGCTGACCGGCCCGGAATCCTCGCCATCCATCAGCTTGCGCCATCCCGGTCCTGCGGGCAGCACGGCACCGGGAAACAGGAGCCGCTCCCCGCCACTGACCCTCCAGAACACGTTGCCTTCGCGCCAGTCTCGCACGTTCACCCCGTCCGCCCAATGGCCTTGCGGCGGCCGGGGCCCGAACCGCAAGCCGCCGCGTCGCGCAGGCCTGGGCCGGGTTTCCTGGCGATGACCATACGGGCCGGTTTGGCGCATCGATCAGGCAAGGTGCGTAGATCACCCGTATCTCGACACCGCGGCCAGTTTCCCGCACCACGAAATCCCTTTCTCTTCCCGCGTCTATGCAGGTGAAAGGGGCTGCGGCTGCTCCGGAAATCGGCGCCCCGAGAAGGATTCGAACCTTCGACCTACCGCTTAGGAGGAGGTCTGTCGCGCCCTGGGATGATCTGGCCCGGTAGATGCCGCAAGCCCGCTTTACCTGCAAAGAGGCTTTTCACGGTCAGGCACATGACCCGGGTGTGCTCCCCTTCCTTGGTCTACGGGTCGTCTCGTTGCATGTCGTCGTGCCGGGCGTCGCGCCGTCGTGCCGCGCATCCTTGTGTTACGGGTCGCCGCCACGCCACCAGCCCGGCTATCGGGCCGGTAGCGGCGCGCTCAGCTCTGGTTCAAGCAACCGTAGAGCTTGGACACATCGAGATCAGTGTCGCCGATGATCGGGTAGCCGGGCGGGGTGCCCTGGGTCTCCTCGATGTCATCAGCCCACGCCTGGCGGCGCTCGGTGGCGTCCACCGACAGGCCGATGACTTTCACGCCGCGGCGCTCGAACTCGGGCGCCAGCTTGGCCATCTGCCCGAGCTCGGTGGTGCACACCGGGGTGAAGTCCTTGGGGTGGGAGAACAGCACCGCCCAGGAATCTCCGATCCATTCGTAGAAGCTGATCCGGCCCTGGGTGGTGCCGGCCTCGAAATCCGGCGCGGTGTCAGTGATGGACAGTCCCATGTGCCGTACTCCTCCTTCGTTTGTGATGGTTGCGTGCTTTACCGCTTGCTGCTCAGCAAGGTCACGGCGGCGCCTCCAGCCGCGGCTTCGCCGGCCGGTGGTAGTCCGCATGCGAACCCTGCGCGGTGAGCGGCGGGAAGGCGCAGCGGACCTCCCCCACGCTCATCAGGAGCGGGATCTCGTAGACGGCGGCCATGTCCTTCAGGAGCTTGAGGTCGATCGGGAACATGGGCGACAGGGCCAGCGGGCGCATGCAGAGGGCGCGGAAGCCCTTCTCGTGCTCGAGGACGCGGCCCCAGCCCGCTACGACTCCCCAGCACTGGATGCGCTTGCTCACCAGTGCGGACGGGCGCTCGACGAGTTCGGGGGCATTCCAGGCGTACAGGCCGCAGCCCTCGCCCGCGAAGTGGCCGTGCCTGGTCCCAGACGGAATGGGCAGGCCCGCGCGGGAGCAGTGCGTGCAGGCAGCCTGGGCCGGGGCGCGAAGCGGCCAGGCCTGGTTGTAGTGGCTCACCAGGCGTCCGTCGCGGACGTGCCACTTGCGGTAGCCGCGCAGGGGCGTAATACCGAACTCGGCCCTAGACACGTTCGGGGACCTTGACGGGCTCGGGCACCTTGACCGGCTCGGCGGCTGGTTCCTCGATTGGCTCGATCTCGATGATGCGCTTGGGTGCTCCGATCTTACTCATAGGTCCACTCCTTGTCGGGTCGTCAGCGGGCTTGCTGACGGCAGGCGACTCGTCCTCGGCAGCCGGGTCGTCCTCGGCAGCCGGGGCGCGGGCTCATGTGACCGATAGCCATTGCCGTTCAGACGCGTCCTTCTCTTGTGCGCGCGGCTCATGCATATTCGGAGGCCTGCCCAGGCGACCTGATACATGGAGCGGGACAAAAAGTGGGGGAGGCTACGCGGCTAGCGGTATGGGGGTCCGGTGTCCGGGGTCGCCATAGTTTCCAACTCCGGGGTCTCCATCTAAGCGGACCTACGCGTGGGAGGTAGCCCACATTATTGCTGGCCACGGATCCAGAGCGCCCGTGCATCCGGTTGCTCCCGGCGCGGCGCTGACCTGCGCGACTCCGGCTAAATGGAGACCCCCAATCCGGAATATGCGCGGAACGATCTCAGTGCTGATCTCTCTCACCGGATTAGCGGACTTTCCGCCGGTCTAGGTCAATCGTGCCGGGTGCCTTCTCCGCGTGCTGCCGGGCGTCTAGATAGGCGTCCAGTTCTTGGCGCAACTCATCGGTTGAGAGCCGCACAGAGTAGGTGTGCTTCATCAGAATCAGCCTCCGTTGGCAAGTGCTTGACTTAACTATGGGTTATTAGCGCGAACCCTGGGCCAACGTCACCGCGCACAGGACGTTAGCCTTTGGTGACACTCGTCAGCCCGAGGCTCCCCGAGACGGGAGAGACGGGCGTCGTAGTGCTCATAACCCAGAGGTCGCAGGTTCAAATCCTGCCCCCGCTACCAATTTCGCAGGTCAGAGGCCTCTTCCGATGTTGGAAGGGGCCTTCTTGCTGTGGCTTGTGCACGGGAGATCGCGCACAAGCCCTTCCGGCATTCGCCGGGAATGGTTTGTCACCGGACATCCCGCCATGATCTGAGACTGTGCGAGACTCGTGGGACGATTCTGCCTGGCGTTTCTGGGTGCCTGGCCCAGAGGCCGCAAGCGGGTTAGGACACCACCAGCGGGGGCCTGGCGAGTGCCGCACGTCAGCTGCTGGCTCATGCACGAGGCATGCTGAGTTTGGCGCAGCCATCCCCAGGTCGCGGGTTCCGCGAGCCTGAGCTTGACCTAGCAAGACGACAGAGAAGTGTTCAATTCCCGAAGTGCCGGCGCCGTAAGGATCCTGCCGATCGCCCGGCTTAAGCCGGGGTCACGAACCCGGACTCGTAGGCGATGACGATGAGCTGCGCGCGGTCCCGTGCGGCCAGCTTGGTCAGCAGCCGGCTCACGTGGGTCTTGACCGTGGCCAGCGTTATGAACAGCTCGGTCGCGATCTCGGCGTTGGACGACCCTCTCGCCACCAGGGCCAGCACGTCCTGCTCCCGGTCGGTGAGCACGTCGAGGGCCGGCCGGGGAGACGCGGGTGCCTGGCGGGCGAACTCACGGATCAGCTTGCGGGTGACGCTGGGGGCCAGCAGGGCGTCGCCTGCCGCGAGGATCCGGATGGCGGCGAGCAGTTCGGCGGGTGGC
>Ga0302319_10011964_pt1 | contig 16415 bp, 14 predicted proteins | sample Bog_T0_2_FD_203319 | JGI IMG/M metagenome (GOLD analysis project Ga0302319, IMG submission 203319) | Peat permafrost microbial communities from Stordalen Mire near Abisko, Sweden - Bog_T0_2 | ecosystem: Environmental > Terrestrial > Soil > Wetlands > Peat | place: Sweden: Abisko, Stordalen Mire...
TTTGGACAGGCGGGACCGAATTTGGCGGCGAAGGCGTGGCAATCAATGACAGCGGCCATATCGTGGTGAACTACAACCTCGATGCGCAGGGAGACACAGAGTCGTATATCGACCTTGGCGCAGTGTAGGCGGACCTCGGAATCGGTGGCGCAACAGGCATGAATGCAAATGACACGATTGTGGGAAACAGTCCGAAAGGCTACTGGGTTTTTGCCAATGGTTATCTAAACGCCGCTCCCGGTTATTCGATCCCCGGCGGGGGTAAAGCTCTTGCTTATTCCATCAACAACACGGGATCGATCGCCGGCGAGTGCCCGCACGCGGATCCGTACTATGGGGGCCAAAATGGGTGCGTTTTCGGAGCCGGTGCTCCGACGGTTCTTCAGTACGCGAATCTGGGACAAGCCGCGCCATTTCCACCCTATGCGATCGCATCCACTGGAGCCACCTGTGGTTCGAACGGTGTGTCGCAGTTCGCTACCTGGTCGAACAACGGGACGCAGACCTATGCGGTTAGCCTTGATGGCTATGCAGCTTGCGCGGGGTTGGACGACTATGGGACGGCGGTCGGTTGGGGGGAGCCGTCGAATTGGGTCAACCCGCTGGAAGGCTACATTTACGATCCGGTCAATCAATTGCGCGATCTCAACTCCCTCGTTTCGCATATCTTCCGCAAAGGACATGTTCGCACCATTCACGATGCGCAAGCCGTCTCCGACACCGGTTACATTGCTGCCAACTGCGCCTATAACGAAAGTGAGGCCGGTGCGATCTACCATGCGTGCCTTCTCACGCCGAACTGGGCGGCAATCCTGCGGGATAGCATTGTGGCCCTGGCGAAGGGCGACCCCGGGTGCGTTCAATGCAAGGCCGAGCTTGAACCCGAAGCAGAGTCCCTGCCTTCGAACTTCACAAATCTCTCGAAAGCGGAGTGGAGAAAAGCGGAGGTTGCCGTCGAAAAGATCGAGTCTCAGCTATCCGCAATCGAGGATGGGGGCCGGATCACCGAACAGCAATACGTGTTTCTAATGCACGGTGCGGAGATGGCGTTCCAGGCCCTGGGGCGTCCTCAAAGATGAAATGATTCTCTCCTGGCAGGCGCCTGACCGATCAGTGGAAGGGCGCCTATTCCCAATTGGGGATTCGGTGTAAATTCTCAACCGTGCGGACAAAATGCCTGGAAATGTGTGGCATAATGCCCTCATGAGCCAAGCTGCCTTGACCGCACTGGAACCCTCGCCAGCTTTTGTATTGAGCTGGAGAGACGTTGAGCGCGGCGTGCCCATTGCTTTGCTGGAGGATTTTTCCGCCTATTCCGATATCGTGCTCAAAGATTTGCTCGAAGTTGTGATTCCCGTGCGCACTTTGAAGCATCGGCGCCAGCGGAAGCAGCCGCTGAGCCTAGAAGAATCGGATCGGTTCTTCCGGGTTGTTCGGATGTATGAACTGGCGGTGAAAGTTCACGGGGACCGGGAGGACGGGCGGAAGTGGCTCCTGGGCGCCAAGCTAAGATTCGATGAGCGTACGGCCCTTTCGATGCTGCGGACTGAGGCCGGCGAACTCGCTGTAGAAGAGTTCCTCTACCAGATCGACGAAGGGGTATTTGCTTGATTGCCGCACGGCAAGTCCCTTCGGCCTCTCGATGACAATGCTTTGGCGCATCAGCAACCATCTTGATCTGGGCGGCTGGGGCGGAAGGAAGTTTTCCTCCCGCTGGACGAGCCTGGGCAGGCGGGTTGTGTACCTTGCGGAGTCGCCAGCCGGAGCGATGCTTGAAGTTCTGGTTCACCTGAAACAAGACAACGAAGCGCTGCCGCGCACATACACATTGCTCGCAATCGCGGCTCCGCCCCCGCTGGCGGTGCGCGATCTCGACCCGCCCAGTCGCTTCGAATGGAGGACGAACCTCGCCTCCACGCAACAGATGGGGGACGGATGGCTGGATTCGGCCGAAACGCCTTTTGCCCGAGTGCCCTCGGCAATCGTTCCCCGGACGTGGAACTATCTGCTCAATCCGGTTCATCCCGAGGCGCAACACGTGGAAATTGTTGAGGTCGTCAAGGAGCGGTTCGACAACCGGCTTTTCCGGTTTGGCGAAGGCTGAACGGGACGGGTTTGCTTCCTGGTGCGGAAAGGGCGGGGAATAGCGCCAGGGGTTGCATTCATGGTAATCTCACACCAGACACTTAAGAGTGGATCTGAGCAAACAAGAGGAGTACCACACGCCGTGCTGGCGACTGCAAAGAAAACAACCCTGATTGAACGTTTCCGGACTCATGAATCGGACACCGGCTCGCCGGAAGTCCAGATTGCGATTCTGAGTGAGCGGATTGGCGAACTGACCGAGCACTTCAAGACCCACAAGAAGGACCATGCTTCACGGCGCGGTCTTCTGCAGCTGGTCAGCAAACGCCGCCGTCTACTGGATTACCTGAAGGCGCACGACTCCGACCGCTACCGCGACGTGATCGGCAAACTCGGTATCCGTAAGTAGCCGGACAGATTAGCCCAGAAAGTCAACATTGACCCGGAAGCGCCCAGACCGACGATTGGTCACGGCCCCCCTTGTATTCCAGACCTGGGGCCATGGTGTACCTGGCGACCTTGAATCGCTGCCAGGGACGAGGCACAGCCATCGGCTGAGCCTCGTCCTTGCGTGGATTCCTACGGCAATGCCCACGCACAGACCGGGAGAATTGGCTCCCCCGCGCAGCCCCCACTCTTTTGCGCGCAGTCTGTCTGCTCTCCCCTCCAGTGGCCTGCCGATCGTTCCCAGTTCCTCCTGCTCTTTCTTCCTGGCCGCATCCCCCCTACAAGTTTCCCAAGCGAAAAAAACGAAACGAGGACACTATGTCTAAGCAAGAAGTATCTGTCGAGCTAGCCGGCGGCAAGCGCCTGGTCTTTGAGACCGGCCGCATGGCCAAGCAAGCCTCTGGCGCGGCCCTGGTCACAACGGGCGAAACCGTTGTGCTGTCAACCGCCGTGGCCTCTCCCGACCCCAGGGAAGGAATCGACTTTTTCCCCCTTACCGTGGATTACCGTGAATACACCTATGCCGGTGGACGCATTCCCGGCGGCTTCATCAAGCGCGAAGGCCGGCCCAGCGAAAAGGAAGTTCTCACCTGCCGCCAGATCGATCGCCCCATCCGCCCCTTGTTCCCCGAGGGCTTCCGCAACGAAACCCAGATCATCGCGCTGGTGCTCTCCGCCGACAAGGAAAACGATCCGGACGTGGTGGGCATCAACGCCGCCGCTGCCGCTCTGGCACTTTCCGATATTCCCTTTAACGCCATCGTGGGTGCAGTCCGCGTAGGCCGTGTGGACGGGGCTTTTGTCATTAACCCCACCTATTCGGAACGCGCCGCCACCACGTTGAACATCATGGTAGTCGGCCACAAAGACGGCATCGTGATGATCGAGTCGGGCGCCAAGGAAGAGACCGAAGAGGTCATCCTCGAGGCCATCGAGTTCGCGCACACCGAGATCAAGAAGATTGTTGCCGCCATTGCCGAACTGGTCAGCAAGGCCGGTAAGACCAAGCGTGCCTTTGTCACGCCGGAGTTCGACGAAGCCTACTACGCGGAGCTCAAGGCCAAGATTGGCGACCGCGTAAAGGACGCCCTGGACACCAAGGCGCACGACAAGATCGAAAGCTACAGCCTGATCAAGAAGATCAAGGACGAGCTGGCCGCCGATCTCCCTGCGGACGATCCAAGCGCCAAGAAGAAGCTTTCGCACTACTACGAAGCGCTACGCGAGCGTCTGTTCCGTGAGCAAGTGACCAAGGAACGCATTCGCCCCGATCGCCGCGCCTTCGACGAGATTCGCGAGATCACTATCGAAACCAGCGTTCTGCCCCGTGTGCACGGCTCCGCCTTGTTCACCCGCGGTGAGACACAGGCTCTGGTTACTGCAACCCTCGGTACGCAAGACGACGGCCAGCGGTTGGAGAGCTACGAGGGCGAGAAGAAGAAGCCCTTCATGCTGCACTACAACTTCCCGCCCTTCTCCGTGGGCGAAACGGGCCGAATGACGGGCACCGGCCGCCGCGAGATCGGTCACGGCGCACTGGCCGAGCGGGCGATTACCGCGGTCCTGCCCAGCGCGGAAGACTCGCCCTACACCATCCGCATCGTCTCCGACATTCTGGAGTCGAACGGCTCTTCGTCGATGGCTTCGGTCTGCGGCGCCAGCCTGGCGCTGTTTGACTCCGGCATCGCCCTCAAGGGTTCGGTGGCCGGTGTGGCCATGGGCCTGGTAAAGGAAGGCGACGATTACGCCATCCTGACCGACATCGCCGGCGCGGAAGACCACTACGGCGACATGGACTTCAAGGTGGCCGGTACCCGCAAGGGCATTACCGCTCTGCAGATGGACATCAAGATCGGCGGATTGACCCGCGAGATCCTGCAACAGGCCATGGAGCAGGCGAAGCGTGGGCGCATCTTCCTTCTCGACAAGATGGATGCGGTGCTTGACGGACCGCGCACCGAGCGCTCCGCCTACGCGCCGCGCATCGAGACCATCATGATTCCCACCGACAAGATCCGCGACCTGATCGGCAAGGGTGGCGCCACCATTCGTGGCATCATCGAGCAGACCGGCGCCAAGATCGATGTCGACGACACCGGCCGCGTCAGCGTGGCTTCGTCCGATGCCGAGGGCCTGAAGAAGGCGCTCGAAATCATCGGCAACATCGCCGCCGTGCCGGAGATCGGCAAGGTGTATCTCGGCAAGGTGGTTCGCCTCGCCGAGTTCGGCGCGTTCGTCGAACTGTTCCCAGGCACCGACGGCTTGTTGCACATCTCCGAAATCGCCGAGCATCGCGTCAAGGAAGTCAAAGACGAGCTGCGCGAGGGCGATCAGGTGATGGTGAAGGTGTTGGCCATCGAAGGCAATCGCATCAAGCTCAGCCGCAAGGCGCTCATCAAGGAGCAGAAGGCCAAGCTGGCGCAGTCGTCGCCTGCCGAAGCCGAGGCCGGCGATGTTGAGGCTACCGAAGCACCGGCAGCCCCCAAGCCGCGCCACGAGTTCGATGACAAGCAGCCGAAGTCGAACCAGAGCACCATCCTGATCGAAGGCGGAGACGACTTCGACGAGGACGGTGGCGAGGAATTCGACGAAGAGAGCGAGCCGAACTTCAACCGCGTGGAAGGTGCGCCGGTTGCGGTGGGTACACCGGCAGCGGGTGGCGGTGGACGTCCTCCGGCGGGCAATAACAACAATCGCCGCAGGCGTCGTCGTCGTCCGGGCGGTCCCGGTGGCGGTCGTGGACCTGGTGGCGGCGGCGGACAGGCATAAATCACGCTGCGTACAGCACTGAAGGGCGGGCCCGGAGACGATCTCCGGGCCCGCTTTGCATTGCACTTTGCGCGACTTGTTTGAGCATTGTTGGAACGGGTGTAGACCTGAGTCTCATGGGCTTCCCACCCTTTCCGCAGAAAAGACCGGAAAGATTGTGCACGGAGGCCTACCGCAAAAGGGAAAAATGTCTTAGTCTGCGACCTGAAGTTCAGGTGGGCTGTCCTTACCGAGGTTCGTAAGCGCATCGACCGGAAGGGAAGGACTGTTTCGGGTGGAGCATTTGGAACGATACATGCGCAGATCGGCGGCAATACAGAGGGACTCCAACTCCTTGGCGTCCTCCGGAAAGATGGCGATGCCCACGCTCGCGCCAATCTGAACAACGGATTCCCCAATCTCAAATGGCTCTCGAAACATTTCAATCAGCGATTTGCCGACGTGAATGGCCTCTTGGCGGCTGGTGGGAACTTCAAGGATGACAGAGAATTCGTCCCCTCCGGTACGAGCCACCGTATCGGACCGGCGGATGCGGGAAGAAAACAGCTCGCTCACCTTCTTCAAAACGAGGTCGCCCACATGGTGCCCTAGCGTGTCATTGACTTCCTTGAAGCTGTCGAGATCGATGACCAGAAGAGCGGCCTGGGATCCGGTCCGGCGGGCGCGTTCGAGGGTTCGGGCCAGGCGATCCTGATACAGACGCCGGTTGGGCAGGCCAGTGAGATGGTCGTGCAATGCCAGGTGCTGGTTGTGCTCAATCTGGTCTTCGAGAAGCAGGAGGATCATGCCGACAGCCACGACAAACTTGGGCAGGTTCCAGACCTCCGACTGCACCGCCAGGTGGGGCGCATATGCGTCCAGGAGCGGCGCAACGAGAAAGACAGAAGCCCAGGCAGTAAACGCGGCAATGGTGATGAACGCGCCGGCCGTGGGACGCCGGTACTCAAACCAGAAATGAACGCAGCAACCGGCATAGACGGTGAAGAGAGGCGCATTCAGGGAGAGATAGGCCCCGTTTCCGGGATGGAACTGAAAGGCAAGCAGAAAGGCCGACAAGGCGCAGTAGATGGCAACGAAGGACCAGCGGAGGGGGCTATTGACCTGCTTGCGCGCGAAAAGGGTGACGAAGAGTGGAATGCCACCCAAAAGAAATGCGCCCAGGTTGCGACTCCAACGGACTTCGGGAGCGGCAATGAGGACTGCGAAGAAGAAGGTGTTCGCGGCCAGCATCAGGAGCAGAAGGAGCCGGCTCGAATCTTCTTCGCGGTGGGGAACTGAGGCCCACATGAACAGCAACCCGGCCCAGGCGAGGGCGGAAACTGCGAGAATGTAGGCGACAACGCTCACGACTCCCGGCGCACTGGTGAAGAGGAGAGCTCCAAAGTGAAGCAGGATCGTCATCCAGCCAATCAGCCAGATTCTGGAGTGGTGGGATTGGTTGCGCCGAGCCACCGAAACGAAGGCCGCCGTCAATAGGCCGACAGCGACAAGATCCGGCGCAAAAGTCCAATTCAACACGAGGGAACCTCAGGGAGAATGACCATCTATCTATAAATTCTCTTCATGGTATTGCACAGGTACCGATCCTGAGTAGTACTAAATTGGGTTTGACGTGCACGGGAGTAACAAATCCGTCGGCACAGCTCGTAATTGATTGGATAACCAATCCCGAAGTTTCCCGCACTTTGATCCCCAACTCCACTAGACTCATAGCGATGGCAGCCAGCTTATATATCGTCGTCGAAGGCGACGACCCGGGCTTTGATATTTTTGTGAATGGGCAGGCGCTGGCCCGCAATGAAGATGCCCTGGAGCGGCTTGCGGATCGGCTGCACGTGACGCCGCTGCTTGAGTTTTTTTCAGCGGACGAGAACTCGATGGCTCTTCTGCTGGAGCAGGGCGTAGCCAATCCCGACTGGGCGGTTCATTTGCCTCAGCCCCAATGGTACGAAGCTCCGGACGGCTTGCTGACAGTTTGCACGTTGATCGAGTTCCTCAGCGGAAATCCGGCGGCCCTGGGATCGGAGACGCAGCCGGTTTTGGCCGAACTGCGCGAATATGAGCGCGTGTTGCGTAAGACCGCTCAGCACGGGCTGCACTGGCATGTCGCTGTCAGCTGGCGCTAGGGAATCAGCCGGGCTCCTCGATCAGCGGGCGATCAGCTCTTCATCGCGGGGCGCAAAGATGTTTCCCAGCCGCCGGATCTGCGCACCCACTCCCCGCAGCTTTTCTTCAATCCGCTCGTAGCCTCGGTCCATGTGATACACGCGGTCGAGAATTGACTCGCCGTCCGCGACTAAAGCGGCGAGGACCAGCGATGCCGAGGCGCGCAGGTCGGAGCACATGACCGCTGCCGAAGAGAGCTTGGTGGCGCCGCGTACCGTGGCCGTGCTTCCATCCACCTTGATATTGGCGCCCATCCGCACCAGCTCCTGCACATGCATGAAGCGGTTCTCGAAGATGTTTTCCTTCACCTGGCTGACACCCTCGGCCTGCGTGGCGAGGGCCATGTACTGGGCCTGCATGTCGGTAGGGAAGCCGGGGTACTCTTCGGTGGAGATATCGGCGGCGCGCAAGGGGCCCTGGGAGCGAACGCGCACAGAGTCGGATCCGAGCTGATCGACGCGGACGCCAGCCTCCTCCAGCTTGGAGATGACGGCTCGCAGGTGGTGAGGATTGCAGTTGGCGACGATCAAGTCGCCGCCGGTGATTGCCCCGGCAATCAGGAAGGTTCCGGCCTCGATGCGGTCGGGGTTGATGCGATAGCGGGCTCCATGCAGGCTGGTCACTCCGTGAACACGAATGGTCGAGGTACCCGCGCCTTCGATTTTTGCGCCCATGAGGTTGAGCAGGGCCGCGAGGTCGACGACTTCCGGTTCGCGGGCGCAGTTTTCCATGAGGGTTTCGCCTTCAGCGAGGACGGCGGCCATGAGCAGATCTTCGGTTCCCGTGACGGTGATTTTGTCGAAGACCAGATGCGCGCCACGGAGACGGTCGGCCCGCGCTTCCAGGTAACCGTGCTCCTGGGTGATGACCGCGCCCATTTTCTCCAGACCCTTGATATGCAAGTCGATAGGCCTGCCGCCGATGGCGCATCCGCCGGGCATGGCGACGCGGGCCATCCCGACACGGGCCACCAATGGGCCCAGAACCAGGGAACTGGCACGCATGGTCTTCACAATCTCGTACTTGGCTTCAGGATCGGAAAGGGTTCGGCAACTGATCTTGGTGCGGTGCTGTGCGCGGCCATAGCCGAGCTCGACTTCGGCTCCCATGGAGACCAGCAGGCGGCGCTCGGTTTCAATGTCGCGGACCTGGGGAATGTTCTCCAGCGTGACTTCGTCCTGGGTGAGAATGGCCGCGGCCATACAGGGAAGGGCGGAGTTTTTGGCCCCGGAGACACGGATAGTGCCGAGCAGGGGATTGCCGCCGCGGATGACAAATTTATCCATGAAAGTTAAGCGACCTCAGACCCTTCACTATAAATCCAGCTCCTGCTCCGGGGCAGTGTCCGAGGATATTCATGGACGGGCAGAAGACATTTTGCAGTGTTGCACGACGGGGAGGAGAAAGAACTGCGGTCCCGCATTCACAGTGCAAAGCGGAATGCGGGTCACCCTGCCAAGTTTCAGCCGTTCACAGCTCCAGCACGTTGTCTTCGATGGCCAGACGGACATTGCCGTCGGATTTGGCCAGGCGGCGAACGGCTTCCGGCTTGTCGACCTTGGCTTTCAGCATGACCAGGGCAACGGGAACGCTGCGGCCCGCGCTCTTGATGGTCTGCACGGCAGTTTCCCGGTCGATCTTGCAGGCACTCATGAGGATGCGGATGCCGCGCTCCACGAGCTTGGAGTTCTGCATGTGCACGTTGACCATCAGGTTCTCGTACACATAGCCCAAGCGTGTCATCGCCCCCGTGGTGATCATGTTGAGGATCATTTTTTGCGCGCTGGAGGCCTTCATGCGGGTAGAACCGGAAACGACCTCGGCGCCAACTTCGGCCACGATGGTGATGTCGGCGGCGCCAGCGAGCGGGGTTTCGTGGTTGCAGGTGACAGCGGCGGTGTGGGCTCCGCGGGCCCGGGCATAGGCCACGGCGGCGACAACATAGGGAGTGCGACCGGAAGCGGAGATGCCCACCACGACATCTTTCCGCGTGGGGCGCCTACGCGCAATGTCGCGTTGGCCGAGTTCTTCCGAGTCCTCGTTGACCTCGACGGCCGAAGCTAGTGCCTTGGGTCCGCCGGCCATGATGTATTGGACCTGTCCTGGTGCGGTGGAATAGGTGGGCGGACACTCCGAAGCGTCGAGGGCCGCAATGCGTCCGCTCGATCCTGCTCCGACGTAGATCAGCCGGCCGCCATCGCGGAGGCTGCGGGCAACCTGGTCGATGACGATGGCGATTTCGGGAATCGCTTTTTTGACGGCGGCCGCAACCTTTGCATCCTCATGGTTGATGATGCGTGCGATCTCGAGCGCCGATTTGGTGTCAAATCCTTGAGAAGCCTCGTTCTGGCTCTCGGTAGTCAGTTGCTGAAGCAGGGAGGCCTGGTCTTTTTTTTTGTCGTTTGCTGGGCTGCCGGCCGTCTCCTGGAGCGTCGAGCTGGTAAGCATGCGTGTGTCCCCAATTGCTGATTGTATCCCGCTATCGTTTCAAATGCTAAGACTATTCTTGACGTGCACTCTCGCTCCCAAGTGCCAAACCGATACCACCTTAGATGCAGAATTGTTAAAGAACAGCGCGAATGGCGTCGTGGAATGCCGGGCGAACCGAGCGGATGAGCTGGGACGTCCGGTCCGGCCAGGTCCGGTTTGTGAGCAGAACGATGGCCAGGCAGGCGTCGGGATCGATCCAGAGGGAACAGCCACTATAGCCCAGATGACCGATCGACCGGGGGGAAAACAGGGTTCCGGAAGACGATGGGGTAGACGGCGTATCCCATCCCAAGGCGCGCGAACCGCCCTCCGGGGCCTGCCGCTCGGCAAAGGCGCGGACCGTTGCTGGCGCGAACACGGTCGGGTTGCCTCCCGCGGCGAAGGCAGCCAAAACTTCAGCGGCAAAGCGGAGTAGGTCTGGGACATTGGAGAACAGCCCGGCATGGCCGGCAGCTCCTTTGAGCAGCCACGCATTCTCGTCCTGGACCTCGCCCTGGATGCGGCGATGACGCAAGGTCGAGTCCTCTTCCGTGGGGGGAATGAGAGGTCGAGAAGCAGGGCCTGGGCAAAAGCCTGTGGCACCCAGCCCGAGGGGCTGAAAGACCTCTCGCCGAACCCAGGTGGATAGATACTCCCGCGTGAGGACTTCCAGAGCCTTGCCCAGGAGGATGAAGCCGGGATCGGAATACGCGGCACGCTGTCCGGGTTTGGCTTCGAGGGGCAGGCTGAGACAGGAGCGGTAGAGCGCGGCCGGGGTCGCGCAGGTGCGAAAGAACTCCACATAGGCAGGGAGGCCGGAGTTATGGGCGAGCAGGTTGCGCAAGGCGACAGCGCGCGCCTGTTCCTGCGGTGCGCGGCCCACCACGAAACCCGGAAGCAACTCGCCCACTGGCATATCCAGGTCTAGCAAACCGCGCTGGTGAAGAAGCATGGCCGCGGAAGTGGTGGAGACGACCTTGGTCAGGCTGGCTATGTCGTAGACGGTTTCTCGGTTAACGCGGGGAGCCCCCTGGTCGTAGGTGAAGTGCCCCAGCGCATCCTGCAGCACCACGTTGCCTTCGCGCAGAACCCCGAACGCGCATCCCGGAAATGCCCGGTCGGCAATCGCCTGGTCCAAAACCGTGTAGGCAGCGGCAAAGGGGCCCTCACGGCCAGGCTGGGGTGCGGAAGGCGAGCTGGGGGTGGACATCATGTCTTTTCTGCATCGTACCGCGAATCGTTCCGGGCACGCGGACCAAAGCTCGCTATGTCTGAAGACTTGCCTTGCCAACCGTCTCACCAAATCGCAGCAGCGAAAAAGAAACCTGCGGGACGAATCCGCAGGCGCTATCCTTGAACGCGACCCGTTCGTCTATAACGGCAACAGATCCATTTCACAAGCTGGAGCAGGCGCTGGAATCGTTGGGGAGGATTGCATGCCGCTTTTGCATCGAATTTTGACCGTCGCAATGGCCGGGATGCTTGCGGCCTGCGCACCGAATTCGTTCTGCGCGCAGGCTGGAACCGCGCAAACGCCGGCCGCGGCGAGCACGGTACAGACGCAAACCCCCACAGGGACGCCGGCAGCGTCTGAAACATCGGCGCCGGCCGAAGCTTCTCCCGCATCCGCTCCGGTTGCGGCCGCGCCTTCGGGCAAGAAAACGTACGTTGTCCCGGAAGGGACCCGCGTGTTGCTGCAACTGCGCAGCGCGATCAATACCAAGAGCGCCAAGCAGGGCGACGGCGTCTACCTGGCCTCAACTTTCCCAGTCGTGGTTGGTAACCGGGTGATGATTCCTGCCGGGGTTTACGTGCAGGGAACCATCGATCGCGTTGTGCGTGCCGGACGCGTGAAAGGGAAAGCGCAGCTGGATATGCACTTCACGTCGATCATCTTCCCTAACGGGACGGTGGTGGAGATTCCGGGGATCGTGAACAGCCTTCCCGGTGCGCGCAAGCAGACTGTCAAAGACGACGGAGAAGGCACCGTCGAGCAGAACGGCGACAAGGGGCGCAACGCCGGCGAGGTGGCCAAGATCGCCATCCCCACCGGGGGAACGGTTGGTTCCATTGGTGGACTTGCCAGCGGCCATCCTCTGGCCGGCGGCCTTGCGGGCATCGGCGCGGGATTGGCGGCGGCGGGCCTGGTTTCTCTCTTTACCCGCGGCGCAGACGTGAATATTGAAACCGGGGCGCAGGTGGAGATGGTGTTGCAACGCCCGCTGGTGTTGGAGGAAGCCAACCTGAGCGGCACGCCAGCGGAGCTGACGCCCTCCGTGAGCCAGCCCAAACCCCTGGACAAGCCGGCTCCACTGCACCTGCTTTGTCCTCCGGGCGGACTGGGCTGCTCCTAGTGGTGGGAGGACTTCAGCACGCACACGCCGGAGAGGGGAAGATGGCGCGGACCAGTCGTGGTTTCCTCCGCGCGATTGAATTGCAGGGAATTCGAGAGATAAATCGCGGCAAAGTGAATCATGAAAATCGAAGATATTCTCCGAGTGATAAAACCATAGGAACAGGCTGCTGCACATGAGTAACAGTTACTTCGTAAGAGTTAGATTTTTCAAGACTTTTCTCAAATATTCACTTCCAATTTTCTTTTAGCCGGAGCTATGATGAGGTCGGTCAGCAAGCCGGTAAGTATCGTCGATCGCTCCGAGTCGAGCCGTTCGACATGCGGCACTCAAGCCCGCCGGCTCAGCTTCCCAAGGCGAGGAGAAATTATGCGTAGAGAAATTGTTTATTCGCTCACTCTGCTGGGCGCATTGGCGGCAGGCGGCGTGGCCGTGAATGCTCAGGAATTTGACTCCAACATCAAAGTGCCTGGGATCACGGCTTTGACGGCGCATACCGGTGTGCCGCAAGGATTCGATCCGGTGAGCGCTTCCGATTCGCAACTGGAAGTCTACGGCTTTCCCAGGCGTCCGGACATGAACGACACGAAGGCCTACACGCGCTGGGTGCAGGCTGTTTCCGGCACCCGCATTGTTCCGCAATTTACCAACTCCGGCCGTCGCCACCTGCCCAATCAACGCATCGGCAAGTCGGAGACCGTCGCCAACACCACCAATAGCAGCTCCGGTAATTGGAGCGGGTACTCTGTACAGAAATCAAGCAACCCTCCCTTTGTGCAGGTGGACGGTCTTTGGATCGTGCCCAGTGTGAACAACCAATCGCAGTCGGTCAACGGTTACATGTCGGAGTGGGTAGGCATTGACGGAAACTGCACGTGCAACGACCTGATCCAGGACGGGACTGAACAGCAGTTTACAAACGGCCAGGCGACTTATTATGCCTGGATCGAATTCATTCCCGAAAACGAAGTTGTCGTAAATAACTTCCCGGTAGCTCCCGGCGACGTGATTACTGCTTACTCGTGGGTAACAAGTTCTGGCGGTGTGGTGAAGGGGAATTACTACCTCTACAATGCCAACACCAAGTTGTCAGTATCGACTTCTTTGACCATTCCGCCGAACACGAGCTTCTCCGGCAAGAGCGTGGAGTGGATCGTGGAACGCACCGAAGTGGGCGGCTCGTTCACGAACCCGCTTCCTTACTACGCGTTTTCCTACATGGACAACGCATTTGCTTTCCTGAATGGGTCAACCCACGCGTATACCTATACAAATTTTGCAAACGAGAACATCACCATGGTCCAGGGCAGCACCAAGCTCTCCAAGGCATACGAACAGGATTCCGATTCGATGTGGTTCCAGTGGGAAAACTACTGATTTGGCTCAAGGGAAGACCTACTTCTTAGACATAAATTAAATGCATTCCTACCCGGCCTGGAGACGTTACCTTCCAGGCCGGTTCTTTTTTTGAGGGCAAACCGCCGGAGTGGATACTTCCTTCCGGCTGGGGGAGGGAATCAAGCCCGGCCACGATCGAACTCGCCTCTGGCTGCAGTTGGGCGCATCTTCGCGAGCGAAACCGATTTATACTGCCAACAGGGCTTGCTTGCCGGCGCGTTCACCTTCTCCGCTCTCAAAAAAGTGAAGATCGCTGCTTTTGTTCTTGCCCGCAGCACCATTTTTTCGTCTTATTGAATTGAGCACCAGGTGGAAATGGAAACAGGCCGCAACGAAGTCTCGCCCCAACCCGACGATGCCCCGGTCCCTCTTGCCGCCGATGAAGGCCACGCGGCACTCGTGCCGGGGGGGCTTCCCACGCCGAGAGGGAGCAGCCTGGGCTTGTGGCTGCGCGATTTGCTGGTTTCCGCCGTTGCGTCGATCCTGATCATCACCTTCCTCTATCAGCCCGTGCGCGTGGAAGGCACTAGCATGCTGCCGCGACTGGAAGACCGTGATCGCTTATTCATTAACAAGTTCGTCTATCGTCTGGCGGCGATCGAACGCGGGGATGTGGTGGTCTTCCACTATCCCCGTGACCCGGAAAAGAGCTACATCAAGCGGGTGATCGCGCTGCCGGGCGACCATCTGCGTATCGACCATGGCGTGGTGTATTTGAATGGCAAGCGGCAGGATGAGACGTATGTCCCCGACGAGTACCGGGATAGCCGGTCGATGGCCGAGATGGTCGTTCCGGCGGGAAATTACTTCATGATGGGCGATCATCGGTCGATCTCCTCCGACAGCCGGGAGTTCGGCCCAGTGGAGCGCTCGCTGATCTACGGCAAGGCTGCTTTTGTATACTGGCCCACCCGGGATGCCGGTGTGGTGCGGTAGCACCGGTCACCGCTACGCTTCTCAAACTTAGACCGTGCATCCTCAGCCTCTTCCCAACAAGTCGCTTCTTTCCGAGCATGCTTGGGGAGCCAATTCTCTGGCCGGGCCATGGATCTTTGGGGCTATCGGAACAGGGACAAAATCGATTTCTCGCACCAGCCAGATCCACCGGCAAGCCATCCTGCATCGAAGCCGTTCATTGTGATGACCAGCACACATGTTCGGAATATGTGGATCCTGAGCACGTAATTGTCATAATAGTGTTTGCTTTCATACTCTTGCGGTGCGGAGTCGGTTTGCCCTGATCTTCAACGCGAAGCCGCCCAATTTAGAACTGCGGCGTGACAAATGCCCAACTCGGGAAGCTCCGTTGCAAGTGATTGAAAAACCTACTCTTATTTTGGCGCAGTTTTATGCCGAAGCAATCGCTCGCTTGCCCAGTGCTCGACTTCCCATGACGGCTGCCTGGAATTCTCCGCGTGGGCGCTTGCAGATCTGGGAGCATTGGCTTACAGTGGATTCCAGCAAAACAACGAACAGTAACAAGTAAATGCATACCACGTAAGTCGCTCCCTATAAGTGGTTGCGATGAAATGCTGTTGCTCACCCTCGCGAGAGTCTTACTCGCGATCGATAGACGACAAGGTGGAAGCTAGATTTGGAAGCTGGTTTGCTAAGTCAGCATGGCGAAGCCATGTGTTCCTCATCCTCTGTTTTTCCTTTCCAGCCCTACTGCGCACATGCAGGAGCGTCGCGTGAGTGACGCCCCAGTTGAACGTGAGGCTCTGCGTGGAGTTCCATGCAATCGCTCGGCAATCGCAGAAACAGGTTGCGTTGCCTCCCTCGATGCTATCTGCTGAATACGATCGCAAATGGTACGCGGTCTTCACGTATCCACAGCATGAAAAGTCGGTTGCGAAGCAGTTAGATTTGCGAGAGATCGAGTCATTTCTCCCGACTTATGAGACCATTCGCGTCTGGAAGAACAGGCAACGAATAAAGATTACTTTACCGCTATTTCCGACTTACCTGTTTGTCCACATTCATCCCACTCAACGGTCAAAAGTCGTCCAAGCTCCCGGTGTGCTTCAGATTGTCGGAAGCGCCAGGGAATCGATCGCCCTTCCTGAGTCCGAGATCGAATTCCTTCGCACGGGTACTCTCGGGAAGTGGATCGAGCCTTTCTGTGACCTTGTTATCGGAACAAAGGTTCGGATCAAGAGCGGCGTAATGCAAGGCGTTGAGGGGACGCTGGTGAGAAAGGGCGAGAACATGCGATTTGTACTTACCCTCGAGCTGCTCAACTCCTATGAGCGCAATGCCGAAAGTGCAGCGCGTTGCGGCTTGCGGCTGACGCCCAGCGGCTTTTTGCGTGCGCACTACAACCAGGAAAGTAATAGAAAGTTGGCGATGAACCTTCTGACGCGTTTCGTCCGTCATCTTCGGTTCCCGGCATGCGGCCCGCAACCACTGCAGTTCCCTGCAAACCGGCCGCTTTAAGTGAGCCGAGAAGTGATTTGTTTCCTTGAAGCTGGGCGCAAGGACAGGTAGCGGTTGCAAGCACTGAAAGGTTCGGCATCGCGGACACACAATCGAGGCAAGGTCTTTTCGGGCACCGAAATCGGAGCGGAATCCCGGGCGGGGTGGCCACCGTTTAGCCAGGATCCATCCCGTCCCCATCACGGCCCGGGCCGCCACACGGTCCTGGATGCCTGCTGAATGCACGATCACCGCCAGCAGGTTGCCTTGCGTATCTACTGCGATGTGCCGCTTGCGCCCCTTGATTTTCTT
>Ga0302319_10011966_pt1 | contig 16413 bp, 16 predicted proteins | sample Bog_T0_2_FD_203319 | JGI IMG/M metagenome (GOLD analysis project Ga0302319, IMG submission 203319) | Peat permafrost microbial communities from Stordalen Mire near Abisko, Sweden - Bog_T0_2 | ecosystem: Environmental > Terrestrial > Soil > Wetlands > Peat | place: Sweden: Abisko, Stordalen Mire...
ATCCCGATACCGAGCCACCACCGGCTCAAGCAACTGCCCCCAATCCTTGGCGCTGTGGACGTTGCCTTCCCGCAAGAGCGCTCCTTCCACGTCCCCGAACTGGTTGAAGCAGAAGAGCGGGTGGTAGCAGGTGCAAGCGAAATGCCCGTTGTAAGCGCTGCCCTCCTGCTGGCCATGCGTCTCGCTCACGGAGCTGTCCATATCAAGCACCAGTTCCTTCATCGCCCTGTGTGGCCGCAGGCGGTCAATCCACATTCCCGGCAGCATTGCCAGCTTCGATAGGTTGTGGCCCTGCGTCAGCACCTCGGTTTCGAACCGGCCCATCTGGCTGGTGGACGCCGCGCTGTGTTCGCTGGCTCTGCCGCCCACCACATGGCGCATTGCCGGGTCCACCGAGAGTCGGTCGGCATCGTTGGTATCCTCATAACCCGCTAGGCGGCTGTACACCGACTGCCGTATGAGCCCTTCCAGCGTATGCCGCGTATTGGTTCCCGTGCGCCAATCCGTGAGCAGGTCATCAGCCATCACAGTCAACCCGAGGGCTTCGTCCAGTTCCCGGTAAGCCAGCAGACCCGCATCCGAGGTAATCTTCGAACCGTGAAACTCCAGCCGCAGGCTGCCATCAAAACTTAGTCCCAAAGACCGTTTTCGACTTTCACCCGCAGGATTCCGCGTGCTTTTCGTCATCAACATTGATTATCCCCTGTGTTCATGCGGGTTCCATTATATCCGGCCAATGCTAACTTGGAAGTTCATTTGGGAAATCCGGGTTCAGAGGAAGGGAAGCCCGTGCTGGCTTCAATCGCTTCTGTTTTCGCGACATTTCCATAATGCCGCTTCTATCTATCCTGGTTCATTTGTACAAACCAAAAGATGCGCCGTTCCTTTATCGCAGGTGGGCGCGTGATGTCGGGTTACCGCCCTATGGACGCCGTCCATCGGTACCGTGCTGATTCCACGCGTTTGGGCAGAAGGGAAGCTTGCGTTCTGTGGTGTTCATCGGGACGTTTAGGATTCAGCTTAACCCGACCCCAACCCTGGACCAGCCAAACATGATCGCATCGTTTCGTTCACTTGGGGATCGCGGACGAGGTGCTGGGGGGCCTGTTCAATCGGGGGAAGTACCTGACGTTATCCTCTCGATGTGTGTCCTGCGCCACCTTGATGCAGTGCTGGATGCGAAGGGGATGCTGGACGGGTGCCTCACGGATGCGGGAGCGCCCCCGGATGTCCACGCCTAGGGATTTCCAGGAGAAGGGCTGCTGGAAGATGCGATGGCCCGGGTCCCCCGCGAAGAAGAGGACGTTGGGGCGATCCCCACCTAGGGCGGCGAAGAACCGCAGTTGCGGGATACTGACCCCAAGGGCCTCAGCCAGGTTCCGCGCGTTCTTCAAAATTCCTTCACGACTCATGATGTATTCCGACTCCGATTGTCCCGGAATCTCGGATATACACCACAGTCTGTAGAGTATTAGTTTTTCCGCTTCCGCTTGGGATTGTGCACCGGTCCCGCAAAGCCGCTCTGCTTCAACTGCGCCTTGTCCGATTTCGCCGCCGCCTTGAGCCCAACAACCATCGTTTCCAGGATGCCCCGCCGAGGCCGACCGGCCTTGATGTCCGCCTCCCGGCGCTCATAGACTTCCGCATAGGAAAGGTACGTCCGGCCCGTGAATTCGTACCGAGTGAGCTTGCCCAGTTCCATCAGCTCGTAAACCCGCTCCCGGCTCACATCCAGCAAGATTGCGGTTTGTGGCACGTTCAGCAGCCCCTTTTCCCTCACCATGACCTCGCTCATTGCCGCGATCTCCCGCCGTTGCTCGGCCTTTGACGGCTTTTTGTCCGTGATACGTGCCGCAATCGCGGCGGTGATTGGAGTGGCGACCATTGGACCCCTTTACAGCCCGGGAAGTATTCTGTCAATGCAGGTCCGCAATCGAGAATGAGTTTTTTTTCTATTCGCGGAATTCGCCTTCGGCGACCGCTCATTGCCGCGGGGCTAGGGGGGAACAGCCTTGCTTACTCCATTTGGCAATCTAATGGCCTGAATCAACTCCAAGAAATGCCTTGATGAATTGAGAATCCGTTTCTCCCTTATGATTGTAGTCTTCGCGCCGGAGAGGAATCCAGGATCCGTTTACCAACTCCTTCAAAGAAAATTCATTCCATCCGGTTGTAGAAGTAAGCATGTTGCTGGAAACGCCGTTTGCTCTACAGGCTTGAAGAAAATCTTCCAAAAGCTTGAGGTCCGAAACTGAGACGGGTTTTTCAACCCGTTCGTCCACTCGGTGCCCCCATGCTCTTTCTGCCGCTTCGGAATTCATTGCGGAGTTATCCTGGAGAGTAACGACCGCCCGAGGTTTGGGGTATGCAAAGAAGCGAATGTTAAAAATCATTGCTCCGCTAGCGGCATCGAAATCAAGACGTTGGTTCTCCTTGATTTGGTGGAATGACAAGGGGGCTTCCGACTGTTCACCTATTACGGTGCGGACTAATAAAAGGCACACCGTTAGCGCGACTAAAGCACCCATGCTACGCCCACGCTGCTTCATTTTTCGCCCCTCGCAGCAGTAGCCGCCAACTGATACGACTGAATCCATGGAATACACAGGTTGGACTCTACGCCGCTGAGACCGATTTGCCAAGGGCCGCACTGCTGCGACTGTTCAAGATTTCAAAGGCGGCCAAACTCCAAATACGAGTCTACTACCGCCTCCATTCTGGGCCGTAATGCAACCGCTTCGTCCAGATTCGCTCCGGATGCGATCAAGTTAGACAGCCACCGCGCATGCTTCCAGTACCCGTCGCGAAGGAGACATGCAGTCACCCAAACAACATCTCGGGCGTCATTCCAGTCCTCGCGGTCGAGCAGGGGAAACAGGTAGTAAGCCCAGCGCGGCCCCAGGTTCTCCTTGAAATCGTCGTACCACTGGAAGCCTAGGACCCTTGCCATCCAGCCGATTTTGTGGCGGGAATGGCTTCCGATGAAGGCGAAGCTACATTTTGCCCGCCGGGCGTCGCCCCAGGCGAACCAACGGCGGGTTCCGAGGTCCTTCGGGTCCCGGGATGCGAAGGCCTTTGTCACATACTTGGCGAAGTAACGGGCGGCGGCCTTTCCGCTCGACCAGATTGGCACCAGCCGGAAGCGACCGAATCCGTACTGCTTCATTGCGCGGCGGAGGTATCGCCAGAGCACCAGCAATTGACGGTCAACGTGCTTGTAGCAGCCATTCCGAACCTCGTTCCACGGGAAGGACGTGACCTCGAAAGGCATCACGACGACGCAATGGACATGCCATGCCCCACGCTCCTGGCGCTCGCGGGTTCCTCACCCGCCAGTGAACAAACGCCGTACAACGTTCGTGTAGAGCGAATGCCAGCGCCTCTGAAACTCTTTCACGTCCTTGCAATTGTCCGGGGTGGTCACTGTGAATTCAAAGCACCGACCGAGGCCCCACTTGTTCACGAGCTGGCAGACGTTGAACTCAAAAGCGAAGGCAGAGCGGCGCTGAGAGCCGGTTATGCAGTTATGACTCTTTTGATGAAGAAGGGGCGGGGTACCCCCTGACGGGGGTGCGACCGCCCCTCCCTCCCCAGAGCTGGTCCCGCTGGAAAACCACAGGTCAGCGGCGCCCTGTGCTACATTATTTGCTACACCGGCTGCGTTGCCGTGTGTAAGTGGCTCATAATAAGCCGATTGGGAATGGTGGCTGGGCCCGGAATCGAACCGGGGACACGAGGATTTTCAGTCCTTCGTTGCGTGGTCTCGAATAATTCCGTTCTGGTTTCAAATGTCACGATAAAACGCCTGCGGACTCGCTTGAATACAGGCTTCCCAGCAGATATGGTTTGCTCATGACGCCGAAGAACGGGACGAGACAGGACCCCTCCTATTGCAAGAACATTGCAAGAACGCCTGATCTTGCAATCTTGGCCCAATCCGAGAGTGGAGCCACACAAACATTGAGGAAGGCTCGACCTCAAGGTGCCCCACGCTCCCACGTCGCATATTGGAAAAGCGCACTCAACACCTGCCCGCGAACCGGAAACTACTTCGTGCAGATCTTCTTTGGTGGCCGGCGTGGGCGATTTACCTTCGGGCGCAATGCCGAGGCGGCGGCCGAACAAGCACGCCGGATCTACAAGTCCCTCGACGCTGTCGGCTGGCGTCAAACGCTCGAAGACTTCTCGGTCCGTGGCTCGGCTCGTGAACATCGGAAGGAAACCGTAGCTGCGAAAGAGGCTCACGTGAAAGCTGTTGGCGGCCGCATTGAGCATCCCACGGTGGGTGACTTGATCCGCGTTGCCGGTGAACTCTCGACAGTTCGCCCTGGCACCCTCCACGGCTACTCGAAGGCACTTCGCTTCATTGTTGCAGAAATGTTCGGGATCACCCACACCGAGGAGGTGCCGGAGAAGAAATCCAAACGCGGACGTATTATAGCCGCACGCTCGAAGGATTTGCGGCACGACTACCGGGGTGGGGGACTCAAAAAATGGCGGGCCGAAGTCGATTCCGTTCAACTCGAAAGGATCACTCCCGCAGACCTCCAACGCTGGCGCAAGGACTATCTTTCTCGGTCCGGGGCCGATCCGGGCGCCGTCGATCACGCACGTGTGTCCTTCAATAAAAGCCTTCGGAACGCCAAGGCTCTCTGTTCCCGCAAGATCCGTCCTTTTATCGAGGCCCGGATGATTCTTCCCAGTCCGCTGTTTTTTGAGGGAGCGCGATTCGAGAGCGAGCCACCGATGCGCTATCAGTCCAAGATAGATCCAGCCGCCATCCTCAAGGACGCCACGGAAAACCTCTCCGTGAAGGAACCCGAAAACTTCAAGGCTCTGTTTCTTTGTCTCGTGTTGGGGCTTCGCCGGAATGAAGCGGATACGCTCCTCTGGTCGCAAATCGATTTCAGCCGGGCGGAAGTGAGGATTGAGCCCACAGAATACATCCTCCTTAAGAGCCGGGACAGTGGTCGTGTGCTATCACTGGATGACGCCACGTCGACTATCCTCCGAGGCTGGCACGACAAGGCCCGTGGTCTATTCGTCTTGGAATCCCGGTTCCAAGCGCGGCCGATGGCGCGAACGCCAGTCTATCGGTGTAGAGAGACCTGGGCGGAACTTGCGAAATGGCTTCGTGGCAAGGGCATTACAGCACGCAAACCAATCCATGAATTGCGCAAGGAGTGCGGGACACTACTCTTGAAACAGGGCCAGCCCATCGAAAGTGTCTCTCGCTACCTCGGGCATGGCACGCTGCAAATCACGATGAAGCATTACGCAGACATCACAAAACAACGGGCCGCCGTGGACCTAGGTGCCCTCATGTCCTAAGATTTACTGCCACAGCCAGCCCGACATCGGGTGCACCTGCGCTAGAAGTGGTGAAAACCGCGAAGTGGCCGTCCAACGATCCCCGGACGGGGGGAGGGGACGTCTATGACGGCCTGATGACATGGCTCAGGGAGAAGGGGGTCACTGCGTTGAAGCCCCTACACGAACTGAGGAAAGAGTTTGGCTCGACCATCGCCAACGAGCACGGAATATTCGCGGCTTCTCGTGCCCTCCGCCATGCCGACATCGCGATCACCTCACAGCACTACGCCGACAAAACCCGCCGGGTCACCACGGGGTTCGGGAAGATGCTCGGCGGAGTCGAAGCGGCAGCGACCTGATCCCAGATCGCCAGCCGGCGCCGTAGGAATCCAAACCGGTACCGGAGTGACGGTGTTTCGAGCTATTTGAGTATGGCCAGACCTCCAGCAAATCCAAATTGCACCGAAATCTGGTATCCATGGTTTTGGGATATCTTGAACGAGTTCACAGAAACGCATCCAATACCCAAGAGTTGGGGGGGCGACACTTACCACGGATACGAAACAGCGGGATGGCTTATGAAGCTTGCGGTCGACCTAAAAGCGGGATGCGACTCTCACGGTCACGATGCTGATCTATTTGAGGAATTCTCTTACCCGCTTTCGGGAACACTTTCTGAGGGGAGCATTTTAGGTTCGTGGACAGCGTTGCTAATTCATCTCTTCTTCCGGGAGCCCGATTACTTTCTCGCACTTTTGGCATTCACGAGGTTCAAATTCTCCTCCCTATTCACCGTTAAAACTGTGACAACGAGAGTCACGGTCTCCACTCGCCCCAGGGCGTTTGATACGACAAAGGAGAATGTTACGTCTCTTAATAAAACGGAACTAATAGCTGCGCTATTGGACAAAGAAGAATATGAATTAACCCAAGCCGACGATGGCCGAGTTTTGGGAATCAAGGAGACCCTAGCTCTCCTCGAAAAGCGGGGAATCAGTGCGGACTTCTCTACCGTCGGCAAAGCCCGGAATCATCTGGCTCGCGTCGGGAAGTTGACCGAATGGCTGCTGGACAAGGGGCATCCACAACCGCTTTCCAGTAACGGCGAACCTTTGACCGACGAGGAAATGGTCGAGTATTTCGACGACAAGCCAACGTTTGAATTGACTAAGTTGACAACAAGTGAAGTGCGCAAAGCCCGGCGGCGTTTGGAAAGAGGGGAGATATTTGCTGATTACAAGGTGAAGAACGAGAGAGTCGGCGAAGCTGCAAATCGAAAGGCACTGGATGCGTATGAGGTCTACAAAAAGACCGCAGAGTGCAGGAGTTGGTATGAGCAAAGGCGGCAGGAAGAGTACAGATGGACACGCCTAGATAAACGCGAACTGATGGAGATCGACAAACGGTACCGAGAGGAGATGGTGAGGGAGTTTTCTGGTAGTAGGATGGTTGATCCTCTCTTCTATGAGGAGTCGTCACCCCCGCGTAACGTTTATCCCGGGTCGTTCGATGGACCACTTGAAGGGAACGAAGAACTGAAACGTTGGTTCCTTAAGCAATATATAAGGTACGGTACCACGCCGCGGCCGCATGAGGCTCCACCTTTGGAGGACAAATCTGAAACAGAAAGAAACGAAAAGCTGGCAAGGGCTAATCTTCGGGTGCTGATTCGGAGAGGTGCTGCGACTTTGCTGAAACGACGGGATGAGCTAGCTCCAAACGATGGACGGTTGTGGGACGAGGAAATCGCAAGCTATCTCGCAAAGCACTTGGCTTTCAAAGTGGAGGCGAATCCCGATATGATCACCGAGGCTAAGAGGCTTTTGTATGAGCACAAAGGAGCTTGCAGATGGGAGGCTCTGGGCCGAGAGGCATTTGAGAAGTATAAGTCATTGGTGAAGACGCAGGCATTTAAGAAATGGTATGGAAAGATCCGAACAATGGAACGGGAAACAGTCGCCGGCGGTGGTGAGCTTTTTCGCTTTGGTCCGTTCACGGTGCCACCATTGCTAAACGCAGCTCTCATCGAGAACCATCGGTTCCATTATGTGAACCGTGGTGAAATTGAATTCCGCCCACACGAGGCGTACGCAAACGGTAAGGGACTGATCAATCGCTCCAGGAAACCTCCCGGCGCAAACGTGGAATAGGGAAGCGGTACTCGTTGTTTCACGGGGTTTTGCGAGCTTGGTGAGACGGCTCAAGAATCTGGTGTGCCGGCTTCCTGGAAAAGGTGGTTTGGTGGAGTCGATCGGCAACGTGCGGGCCGCGGTGAAGCTGGGTATTGCGTGAGGCGAGGCCTTCCACCCCTGCTTTCTGTTGGTTCAACAGCATTGGATCCGTGGGATGAAGCTGCGCTCCCTTTGGTGAAGATCGGAAAGTGTTCTGGAAGCGGATCAACCGTCACAGGTAAATCGGCAGAGGGGATTCGTCTAATTCCGCATTTAGAATGGACGGTAGGCAGTGATTCCAATCAGCGGGTTCGCGTCTTTTGAATGGTGGGTCTTGAATTCTCACATGCCCATAAAACAGCCCCAATCACCAGAGCCCGACGATATCCTCCTGTCACGCAAGGATATTAGTAAACTAGCCCACGTTCATCCGAAAACTGTTGCGCGGGCCGAGGCCAGAGGTGAGTTGACGCCAATCCGCTTCAATAGTCGCCTCGTTCGTTACAGGAAAAGCAATGTGATTCGCTGGATCGCCAATGCGCAGGCCTAAGCCAACCGGGGTCATGCTTGATAATATGAGCCAGCCTCGGTCACATTCTATCCGGCGAATGGACTTCACGACTGGTGGCAGCAGAGGCCGGCATAACGGTGGTCGTGCTCTGTATGTACAAAATCCAGCGGGCAAAGGCGCGTGTCCCTTGATGTGCGGCATGAAGTTACGCCGCGTGCGCACTGAAAATATCCTGGTCCTTCTGCTGCATCACAATGTCGTGCGGCGCACACCACGGTCGACGTGGAAGCCTGCAAGCGGGAGCCTGTTCCTAACCTGTCAAACGGAAATGTTCTGGAAATTCTCGGGGACACAAATGGACAGCTTAGAACAGGACGGGACTTCGATTGCGGCTAAGTCCGGGGCGGCGAAAACCATGTGCTACATACTTCCGGAAATACAACCGTCAACTCGATGAGCATCTTTCAAATCACTTTAGACAAAGACACTTTTTCAGCCCCGTGTGTGCGGTGCGTTGAAAATAGCCGCCGGCGCGCCCGCCCTCTGGGCGAGAGCGAGAACGCCGGCGGTATCGAAACCAGAACCCCGGGCTTTGCGCCTCACTAGCTACTGGCCCGGCGTTCGCAGTCAGTACAAACAGAATATGGCTAAAACCATCCAAAAACCATCCGAATTCAATACGATATTCGGATCCGTAGTGAAATCCCAGGCTGCGCTCTCCGAGCACACCTGGGAAAAGGGTAACGGCACAGCCGTTACCCTGAAACTGTTCGGTCAGATGACCGATGAACACGACAAGCCTCTCAAGCTCAGTGGTGAGCACGAGCAGCGGATCGCCTTGGCGATGGACGCAAAAGGCGTGCAAATGGCGACATTGGAAGAAGTCGCTCGGGAGTGCGGCGCTGAGATCCCCGATGAGGTCCGGGCTCTGCTGGAGCGCATCCTCAACCCCGCGGAGTTCCAGCAGGAGCTCATCCACGCCGGCCTCAAAAAGCCCTCGCGGAAGGTGAAGACCAAACTCAAGGAGCTGGTCGGCTAACGGCAACGGGCGCCCTGGTCAATGCCGGGGCGCCCAAGCCCTACAAAATGAAGAACATGAAATCCAACACCATGACACTGACACCTGTGTCAGCAAAGACACCTCTTGCCGTGGTATCGCGAGCAAGAGTCCCGCAGCCCATCCAGTTACTCGTCCCAATGTCCCGGCAGCCACGCCTACCTCACGAGGTAAATGTCGAAGTGACGGAGAACCAAGTGACTGGCACCGACCTCGGGACCTTTCCCGAGGGGGTTCGCTTGATCCTGCGGTTGCGAAATGCCACGGCATATATCCAGCGCACTCCTGAACTGACGGTGAAGGTGATCATGAGTTCCCGGGACTTATGTCCAAAGAACGTCAGCGACACGCTCGATGCCGTCGCTTGCTGCGTGTTTATCGCAGCGATCCGAACCGCGATTGAGATGTGCTTCCAAGAGAGCCCGACTAACTTCAAAGTTCATCGGAAGAATGACAGCGAAAGCGTGATGAGCTTCACGTTGTCGTTTCCGAGTAACACATCAGGGGCGCACATTGTCGCCGCGATTGAAATGGCGGTGAAAGGAATGTACCAGCTCGCTCATCGAGTCCTCAATAACGCTGCCGATCTTGCCGAGAAGGGAATGAAACCCAAGGTCTGATTGAGGAAATCCCAATCGGGGGCCGCGCTGTCCGATCCGGCGCGGCCTTTACATTCATAGGATATATATATGCCAAACGCAAAATTGATTAAAGAGCAGTTGCTCCATAACGTCCATGCAGTCTGTAAGGAACTGCTTCCACGCGGTTACTTCGACGGAACCAACTGGAGAGTTGGCTCGGTGCACGGAGAATCGGGGGACAGCCTTTCCGTGTGCTGCACTGGCCCACAGGCGGGGCTATGGATCGACCACGCCGGGACGGATGAAGACCGCGGTGACATCTTCGACCTCTGGATGAAGGTCCGGAGGCTGCAATTTCCGGACGTCTTAGAGGAAGCGGAGATTTGGATTGAGAATCACGCGCCTTCCATGCCGGTACCGCTCGCGGTGGAACAATCATGGGAGGAAGAGAGACGCCTTTACATGCCAGCCCGGATGCCGATGGAGGTCGCACGCATTTGGGAGCAAGGGGTCCGGTTTCTCGCCGGCAACAGCGCAATCCAGTATGGGCTCGATCAATTACGCCATTGGCCCAGGGGCACCACGGCTGCCCTTTCTGCCGATTTCCAGATCGCATGCATCGATTATAACGACCGGCCACATTGGGCATTCCGCGTCGAGTACCCGCACGCAATGGGTACGATTACAGTCGGGTTCCATGCTCGCGCCGTAGAACAGCTTCCCGGCGAGAGGGCACCGTGGTTCTTCCGCCCTAATCAAAGGCAGGATGGCGACGGCATTCCCGGCGTCCCCTTTGTACTGGAGCCCGGAAGGATCGAGGGTGCCAAACTGATCGTGATTACGGAGGGGCAGTGGGATGCCGTTACTTGGGCGTCCGTTGCGGGATGGCTGAATCAGTGGCCGGGTATGACCACGGTCTTCGGTCTTCGTGGTGCCAAATCCTGGAAGACGTTTCTTAGCCATTGGGGACGGTTTCTACCGATGGCGGACTTCCTCTTGATCCCGGATCACGACGAAGCCGGGCTGCAATGGCGGGATGAATTCGCCGCAGCTCTAAAGCCACGCGCTCGCAGCATGCACTTCCTGATCCCGCCCCCGGGCTTGGATTTCAGTGAATGGCACGCCCAAGAGCACTTAACCGCATCCTTCATCAAGGATTACCTCCGGAGCCTCAATATCGCACCCACCGTATGATACCACCCAGTGATCAACAGCCATCAGAGGCCCCGGGCACCCACCGACCTCCGCCGCCGCCCATGCCCCCTGCTGCACCTCCACCCTTACCCCCGCCGATGCCGCCGGCGCCCCCATCGCCATTACCCCCACCATTACCGCCGCCACCTCCTGATGCCTCTTATTCTGGTCTCCAGGTCAGTTCGACAAATTTCCAAGGTACTATCACCGTCCCTGGCCGGGAAACTTCGGTATCTTCGACAAATTCCCTGGGTGCGCACATCGACAGGGCGATCTTCCCTGAGGGCACCATCCTTACCGATTACCTCGAATATGCCCGGCGACTCGAGGAAAGCGCGGACTGCTACCTCCTCGGTTCGATCCTGCCTGTCGTCGCCGCCACGCTGGCCCGCAAGGTGTGGTTTCCTCTTGGCACGAAGAAGATCTATCCGAACCTCTTCGCGATGCTGGTAGGTAAGCCCGGCGACCGCAAATCCAGTGCGATCAATCTCGCCCATCAAATCGCCCGGTCATTGCTCCCGCCAAACAGGTTTTTGTCCCCCACCGGGAGTGCCGAGGCATACTTCGATGAATACGATCCCGGCGCGGGCGGTTGCCCGGATAAACTGATGGTGTGCGAGGATGCGAACCCGTTGCTGAGCACCTGGAAGAAGACCAGCTACGGAGAGAACGTCTCTTCGCGCTTCTTGAATCTCTACGACTGCACCGAGCTATCCGAAACATTCAAACGAAATCTCAAGTTGAAGCCGCAAGAGGCCGAGGGTGAGCCTACAACACGGCGCCTTATCCCTGAGACCTCCACCAGCGTTCTGCTCGGATCCACTTTCGTCAACGCGAGATTTCCAGGACATCAAGTCCGCGCTGGGTTGGAACGCAGATTTCTGCACTACGTCGCTGAGAAGCCCGCCCGCATTCTCGTGCTGCCTCCTCCTCCTCCCCGGGAGGAAAGTCTCAGAATCGACGGCCTCTTTAAGAACCTCATCAACCAACCTTCCGTAATGTGCCAATTAACCCCAGGCGCGATGAAGCAATGGGAGTTGCTCCAGTACGAGGTCCGTGCTCAAGCCGAGGGTATCGGGGGTTTTTCACCCGAAGACGAACCAGCGCTCTCCCGGCTTAATTCACGACCGACGCAGATCCTGAAGGTGGCGATGTGTTTCCAAGTTTGCCGGGCTGCCAAAATCGGCTCTCACTGGAATGGGCACATCGAAAAAGACGTGATCCTGGCTGCCAGGCAGCACGTTGAACTTTGTCATCAGAGCGCCGGCTATATCGATGCCATCGGCGGCAGGGCAGAGACGTGCGAGCAGGCCGCAGTGATCATTGGACGGATTCAGCACGACTATCGGAGGAATGCAGAGAATGGTTGGATTACTCTCACCCGTTCACACCTGACGGCGAAGTTCTGCCATCACCAAGGGAAGGGTGCATTCCGACCTCATGACATGTACCATCGGATCATTCCCGAATTGATCAGGCAGGGTCTCGCCGTCGAGGAACCCAAACAAGGCAAGCTTCAACAATACCGTTTCCTTGTCGGAGAGTTGTGAGTGGTCCCGTCGAAAATGTCGAATTTATCGAATTTGCTCGGAAGCTGTTAATGCCACAGGCGTCTCGGACCGTCCATTCCCACACCGAGGCCCACTTCTCGACGGCATCTGACTCGAACACCATAGCGTTTCGCAATGCGAAGTTACGAAGTTTCACACCTATTTCATGACTCCGTCCCCGGGGAAACGACAATCGGGGCAAAAGCCCTCCGGACCCGATGAGCGTAAGTCGTTGGAAAATATATAAGTTACAAATGGTCGATAACCGACACATCCGCCTTGGTTGGCTAAACCCACAAAATGTCTTGCGAGATGATCGTCGGAGGGCGATCTCGGGTGGCGGAGACCTCCGCTGGCATCCTCGGGATCGAGTCGAGGTGACGAGGTCACCGAGGAACCGGCATATAAACGCCGGCTTCGGTTTTGATCTCGCGGCCAACTCAAGGCCGGTCTTAGTCAGAGCCCGTCCGTGGACTACTGGTACAGCGGCAGCTTGTAGGCCGTAGTCCCGGTCTTCACCATCCCCCAGGCCGCAGGCGTTCCAGTGTTCACAGGAGCCGCCACTGTCCCGCTCAGGTAGAGGTCCTGCGAGACCATGCCATTTCCCAGTCCTTCGTTCCAGAGAGTGTTCACCGCGCTAGCGCTCAGTGCCACTCCGGGAAACAGTCGAACGTCCGCGATGCTTCCGTTGAAGAAGTAGGTGTTCGAGCTATTATTCAGGGTGTAGCCGTAATAAAATGCCCCTATTGCGAAAGGGGTCGAGGGCGCGGACCACGCACTTCCACTCAACGTCGTCGTCGCCGATGACCCATTGATGTATGCCGTTATCACGCCCGTCGTGGAATTGTAGGTCCCGGCGGCGAAGTTCCAGGCGTTCGCACTCGTCGCAATCCCCGCCGTGCTGACACTGCCCGATCCATTCCCGATGCCGAAAGAGATCGCTCCACCGGTATTGCTGGACAGGTACCAAAGCCCGTTCTGTCCAACATTATAGTCCGAGAGGATCGCAGGCCCGTTCGAGTAGGATGTCGCCTTGAACCAGCACGAGAATGAGAAACTCGTGCCACTCGCGAAAATCGAACTCGTTGCGACCAGGGCGTTGCTGCCCGTGAACACCGCGGCGGCTCCACCGATCCCCGTCCCGCTCGTCACCGCCTGATAATTACTCAGATTCTGCCCCCCAAGGACATCCGTCGTCAGAGATGTCGTGAACGGATACCAGTCCTTCATCGTCGTACCGATCTCGTTCGACACGATCAGGCCGCTCAGCGTGGTATTGCCGCGCACGGTAAATGCCCCGCTCCCGTCATTTGCCAGCGTCACGTTGCCCCCGGGTGTTACTGGCTGGTAGCTTGCGTTACTCCCAATTGAGGTGTTACTCATCACGATTTGTCCCGGTGCATTCGACACCTGCACCCCCGGTGGCGTGGAGATCATCCCATTGATCACAGACGCCTCCGCTTGGGCAATTAAGGTCGCCCCGTGAGCCGTGGGATGGATCAAATCAGTATTATAGTTCATCGATCCCGTGGCCGTGAGAGTATTGGGACTGCCAGCGTTAAAATTTGCCGACCAGGCATCCATGGATGGGGCGAGGTCCTTGAAGTCAATTATCGCATCCGCAAACTGTCGCCAATTCGTCCTGATAAGGCTATTGTAAGATTGTCGTTGCGCCTCGTAACTAAACGCCGAGGATGCCCGTGGCAGCATTGTCACCACGGCAACCCGATTGCCTGCGGCCCGCCGCACCTGACACCGCGCAGCAAGCAGGGCGTAGGCCGTGGCGCCGCTATCCTGTGGGCTGGAGTAAATGCTGTTGGTACCGAGGTACTCCATCACTACCGGGCCAGGGTGCCGAATATCCTGCATTACCGCAAAAGCGTCATCGTCCGAAGCGTCATTTTCCAGCGTCTTGCCACCCCACGCGCAGGATCGTATATCCCAAACCCCGGTCAAGTAGTACGCAAGTCCTGTTTTTAACAAGGCATTGTCTGCCACCTCTGAGGAAATCGAATCCCCGTCCACGATCAGTTCCGGTGACGCCACGCTCTTGTACTTTTGTGCGTCACTCTGCCAAATAGCGGCGTACTGCGCCGCTGAAAGAACGGAGTTATAGACTCGCACACGGCGGATCCATCCCACGAAGTTGTAACCGCCAGTTCCTGGACCCTCTTCCCCAAGATAGATTGCGGTCCCCGAAAGACTGACGTTGGCAGCCCCGCTGGATGGATAAAAGATGTTCGGAAAACCGTCCTGATAGACGAGTCCGGTCCCATCCAGTGAGGTCAGGATCGTATTGCCCTCTCCGGTGTTCCCCTCTTTGAAGGCGGCGATACCGCTCCATTGCCAAACGACTCCGTTCTGTTGCAGATTTATTCCGGCGTTAATGTTGTATGTGGAACTGAGAACAACCTGCCCATATTTCCAATTACCCGTGGACTGCAACGGAGAATTGCTGGCCAACCCCGGTGTGAAGTCAACAATCACTGTCCAATTCGTCCCCGTGATTGACAGCGGGATTGTGAACGCAGTCGAGCCATTAAAATACATCCCAAGCCCCGGCTGGAAGATCGCCGCGCCCGCAGAGGCAGTCGCGTTATTCCCGGCCAGCGCGGCCCACGTGGTCACCGTGGAATTAGGGGTCACCGAATTGGTACCTGTTCCCGCCGGTTGATCGCCATCAAGCCCGGATTTCCCAAATGAACTTCCAAGTTAGCGCTGGCCAGATATAATGAAACCCGCATGAACACAGGGGATAATCAATGCTGATGAAGAAAAATACGCGGAATCCAGCGGGTGAAAGTCAAAAACGGCTTTTGGGACTAAGTTTTGATGGCAGCCTGAGGCTGGAGTTTCACGGTTCGAAGATTACCTCGGACGCGGGTCTGCTGGCATACCGGGAACTGGACGAAGCCCTCGGGTTGACTGTGATGGCTGATGACCTGCTCACGGACTGGCGCACGGGAACCAATACGCGGCATACGCTGGAAGGGCTCATGCGGCAATCGGTGTACAGCCGCCTGGCAGGCTACGAGGATACCAACGATGCCGACCGACTCTCGGTGGACCCGGCAATGCGCCATGTGGTGGGCGGCAGAGCCAGCGAACATAGCGCGGCTTCCACCAGCCAGATGGGCCGGTTCGAAACCGAGGTGCTGACGCAGGGCCACAACCTATCGAAGCTGGCAATGCTGCCGGGGATGTGGATTGACCGGCTGAGGAAACACAGGGCGATGAGGGAACTGGTGCTTGATATGGACAGTTCCGTGAGCGAGACGCACGGACGGCAGGAGGGCAGCGCCTACAACGGGCATTTCGATTGCACCTGCTACCATCCGCTCTTCTGCTTCAATCAATTCGGGGACGTGGAAGGAGCCTTGTTGCGGGAAGGCAACGCCCACAGCGCCAAGGATTGGCGGCAGTTGCTTGAGCCGGTGGTGGCCCGCTATCGGGATATGGATGTTCCATTCTACTTCCGTGCGGACGCGGCTTTCGCCAACCCGGAGATTTATGAGTACCTGGAAGAGGAAACATACGGGTATGCCATCCGACTGCCGGCCAACGACATTCTGATGCGCGAGATCGCGCCGCTGCTGGTGCGGCCCGTGGGACGCCCCACCAACGCGCCTTATGTCCGCTACGCGGATTTTGAATATCAGGCGAAAAGTTGGAATCGCGCCCGGCGAGTGGTTGCCAAAGTGGAGTGGCACCGGGGAGAGCTGTTTCCCCGCGTCGGGTTCATCGTCACCAATCTGGAGCGACCCGCGAAGAAGGTGGTCCGGTTCTACAACCAGCGCGGGACGGCTGAACAATGGATCAAGGAAGGGAAGAACGCGGTGAGATGGACCCGGCTTTCATGCCACGATTTCGTGGACAACGAGGTGCGGTTGCACCTGTTCGTGCTGGCGTACAATCTGGGGAATTTTCTGCGGCAAGCGGTGCTGCCGCCTGCGGTGCGGCACTGGACGATGACCACGCTACGCGAAAAGCTGATCAAGATCGGGGCGAAGGTGGTGCGCCACGCCCGGAAGGTGGT
>Ga0302319_10011968_pt1 | contig 16412 bp, 16 predicted proteins | sample Bog_T0_2_FD_203319 | JGI IMG/M metagenome (GOLD analysis project Ga0302319, IMG submission 203319) | Peat permafrost microbial communities from Stordalen Mire near Abisko, Sweden - Bog_T0_2 | ecosystem: Environmental > Terrestrial > Soil > Wetlands > Peat | place: Sweden: Abisko, Stordalen Mire...
TCATCGAAGCTGCCCCTAATGCGGGCAGGCGGTATATTCAAATGAATGGGAAGCTGGTCAAGGTGCCCATGGGGCCTCTTGATTTTTTTTCGACACCTATTCTGTCTTCTAATGATAAATTCGCTTTAATCAAAGGTTTATTTAAAAAGAATATTTCCACAGAATGCAGCATCTACGATTATGTTAGCCAGCGATTTTCAACTAATATTGCCCAATCTGTTGTTGACCCTTTTATTAGTGGCATTTATGCAGGGGATATCAAACGACTTCATATGGCAGCTGCGTTTCCTAAGTTTAAGCGAAGCGGTTCTAAAAAGGCGCGTATGCGTTCCTTTAAAGGGGGGATGGGTCAAATCGTAGAAAATCTTTATCTGCGTTATAAAAACCATATTCAGTTAAATTCAAAAGTAATGTTAGATGGCCTCAAGGCCACTGTAACAATTGTATCAACTCCCGCCCACGCGGCTTCAAAGATTGTAGAAAACCATAATCCAGCTTTAGCCCAGAATTTAGATCAAATGCCTTATGCCCCTGTGGCTGTTGCAGGTTTACTATTCGCCCAAGATTCTTTTAAACAAAGGCCGGATGGATTTGGCTATTTAATTCCTTCGAAAGAAAATAAGGATGTATTAGGGGTTTTGATTGAAAGCAATGTTTATTCAGGACGGGCAGCAGAGGGACAAGTTCTTCTTCGGGTCATTTTAGGAGGAGCCCATCATCCTGCTATTGTGAATGATGATAAAGAAATGATTATTTCAAAAGCGATTAAAGAAATTAATAGTATTTATGGCCTTTTAGCCAATCCTGTTAAGACTTTTGTGAAGCTGTGGCCTAAAGCTATCCCACAATATGAAGCCAATTATCCCCAATGGCGCAAAATCATCGCTGACTTATCATCTAAAACCCCAGGGTTGTATCTCTGCGCTAATTACTTGGACGGCATTTCCTTCAACGACTGCATCACCAACGCCAAATCTTTGGCGGCTACCGTTATCATCTAATAGTTTAGCTCTCGGAAGTGCTAATACGAGTGTCATTGCGAGCCCGAAGGGCGAAGCAATCTATTTTAAAAATCACTACTTCAGAAACCGTTTCCCCAAAATCACCAATCTCCCCTTGTTTTAGAGGATTTATATGATTTACTTTATATAGGGAGTGGATGAAGACAATGCGGACCCCAATAAGCATTACGACAATTATTAGCTTTTTCATCTCTTCGTGCTTAAGTTATATGCCTATAGCACAGGCAGATGAATTTCAATTGCCAACACCTGGCGTCATGGTTCATCTTAGTCCCGATACAACCCCCCAATATTAAAAGGTATAAAAGTTCATCCTGACAATCCTTTTAAATTTGATTTTATTTTGGATCAAGGTGACCAATCTATGTCATCTCCGAAATTTTCTGTCAGGGATCTAAAACTTAAAACTGAATCCACCAAATTAATCAAATACTTCCTAGCGAGTTTAACAATGCCTGAGAATGATCTCTGGGTAAACCTAAGTCCCTATGAAAAAGATCGTATCATTCCTCATAGTTTTGGCCTAACTGAAATGGGCCGTGACTTGCTTGCAGAAGACTATATGCCCAAGCAGATAACGGCGAGTTTAATATATCCTGAAGATCAAGTTGGTAAAAAGTTCTGGAAACGCATATACGAAGAAGCAAGCAAGAAATATGGAACAACCAACATCCCAGTTAATACGTTTAACAAAGTATGGATAGTTCCAGATAAAGCCGTTGTTTTTGAAAACCCTAAGAATGGCACAGCCTTTGTGGTAGAAAGCCGATTAAAAGTCATGTTAGAACAAGATTACCTTTCATTAGCCAAGCATCAAGCCAGCCAGTCTTCAAGTACCATTGGCAGTCAAATCGTAAGGGAAATCGTAATCCCAGAACTGACCCGTGAGGTCAACGAAAACAAAAATTTCGCCAAACTCCGCCAAGTTTATAACAGCCTTATCCTGGCAACCTGGTTTAAGAAAAAGATAAAAGACAGCATTCTTGAGCAAGTATATGCAGATAAAAATAAAATCGTAGGTTTGAAATATAATGATAGTGTCAAAAGGCCCTATGCGAGCGACGGCATAAGGAGTTCTGTCATTGCGAGCCCGAAGGGCGAAGCAATCTATAAAAGAACTACTAATGATGTGGAATACATTTATCAACAATATCTCCAAGCCTTCAAAAAAGGCGTTTTCAATTTCATAAAAGAAGACATTGATCCTCAAACACAAGAAATTATTCCCAGGAAGTATTTCTCAGGTGGATTAAACATGGCGATGATGGCCACCACTGTCAATTCTAAAGGGGTTATCCGTTACGTTAAACAAATGTCAAAGAATGCAGTTTTCGCATTAACCAATACACTCCTATTAACAGTTTTGATTACAACCGCATCTTTGAATGTAGCGAAAGCATCTGAAACCCTATCTTTGACCACTAATGCAGTTACTCAATTAAACTTGACGGATGAAGACCGTTTAGTTGTGAATGATACCAAGCAATTACTAGAAGCTTCAATAACAGGTAACATTACGGTTCACACTGCTTTTTTTAATAGAGATTATTTAAAATTGGCCATTAAACAACAGGCCGATCAAGGCAATGAATACGCTCAGAAATTGATGGCTGACCCTCATTTAGCCAATAGGGTCATAGGTAGTTATTTAGCCCTAACAAAATTGACAACAGATGAATTATCGGCCACTTCAATTGATTTGCGCAGCCAGGCAGAATCGCTTCGCCTTTTGCTGGGTATTGATAAAAGGAACGTTTCATTAGCTTTAATAGAATATCTTGAACTAATTAAGAAAGGGAAAATAACCCACATCAGCAGCCAAGCAGGTGAGTTGCTTTCAAGTATGGCTCCTAAGGATCTAAAGAGAAACCCTGATTTAAATGAATTGTTAAAAAGTGATGGTGGGGGGCTTTTATTATTGACAACATTTCAAGGATGGTGGCGAGTGGAGGCATTTTCTTTAGAGACCAGTAACTCAAAATTAATTGTTGAGGGGTTATTAGACGTTGTAAAAAAAGCTGAGAAAACCGGGTCTTCTTTAGTTCAAGATGAGGAGAAATTAAAACATAATTTGGCTCTATCATCGGGGTATGCTTACTTGTTTAGGAATGATCAATCAGCTTGGCAGGCGATGATTACATTCAAGGGACTGACTAATTTCTTATTTTCAGCAGTATTCTTAACAACGGTGAGCAATAGTTTAGGTTCAACGAATGATTATAAAGGTGAGGTGGGAATAAATAGGGTTTCAGATCAAGTTATTTTGAGAGCGGAAAAATTAACTAATGATGAATACTCGAATTGGGATCCAAGGATTAAAGCGGCTGTTAAAGATTATTTAGTAGCTTTAAGAAAGAAAGCGCAAGTCGATCAAGATGAGGATGAGGAGACAAGGAATGCTTTAATGCTTGCTTTTAATTTAGTTTTCCCCAAAGAATCTAAAGATGTTCTCACGGCTGACGTTGACTCTGTTAAGGTTAAATTTGCAAATAATACAGGAGTTGTCGATCATCAAATAATTGAGGAAGAAGAAGCTCGAAATGGAAAAATATATTTTGTGAACGATAATTCAGCGCAAATAAATTTAGGACCGCAGTATTTGACGCAAAACCAAATAAATAACCTGGATTTTCAATATTTTAATACTGCATCTCCTGGTCTCAATGAAACAAAGTATCAAAGTTTACAAAGACTTACAAAAGCCGCTCAGTTAGGGTCTGAATTAACAAATCAAACTGCTAAAGTTTCTATTCATTTATCTCATATTAAAGCTGGGCAATTTACTAATGATGCCCAACTTCACCAATTTGTCACATTAAATGCTAAGATTTGGCAGGATTGTGACAAAGCGGTATATCAGATCTATAATCTTGTCCAAAATGGGGCAAAGTTTGCCATGGGCTCGGATATAAAAGATTTAAGAGAGCTTGGTCAAAAGAATTTCTCAAAGAGTGAAGATGCTAAAAAAGCTTTTGGTATTCTTTATGGGCCTGTTGTTTATTATTTTACATTTTTTGATCCGCAAGGGAATGTGTATGAATCGAGTATTGATTTAAAGCCCGTTTTGGGTAAAGACGATAATCAACTTGATTTAATTGCTACTCTAGATAAGTTTACAGGACCAGTGATTGTTTATGATCTACCAATAGTTCCTAAAAATATAACAGATTATGTGATTGGTCGAAGAGCAGGGGTTTTAGGACAAGAGGATAATGCCGCTCGAGCCATGACAAGTCGAGCGTATAAAGGCAAAGATTTTTCAATTGATAAGGATGGTCTTTTAAAAGGAAGGATTTTCTCTACAGATTTTATAGAGCGTGAAAGAAGTATTTCAAAAACAAGAAAGACCATTGCTTTTGATTTAGATCAGACTTTAGCTGTATTCCAAGATGATTATGCTCACTATGATCCTAAATATCCGCCGGTTTATGTTTTAAGACCTCACATTAAAGAACAAATTGAACAACTAGCTAAAAAGTATAGATTAGTCATTTGGACCTCTGCAGCTGGTGATCGTGTAAGAAAAGATTTTATTAAAAAATTTCCTGAACTAATGAAATACTTCGATCTTGTTATAACTCGAGAGAATTATGATATTATTTCAAGGGATAAACCTGAAATGAATTCTGAAGAGATTCTTAATGCATATTCTTTTGAAAAAAAGAAGGATGATATATTGGAGATTTATAAAGAAACAGCGAATAATCCCATCAAAGATATAACCCTTTTAGGGTATAGTTTAATAGTTGATGATCATATTTATGTAGACAATCTAAAAGCGGATCCAGATAGAGATTATTTAAAAATTCACCCTAATGCTCAACATTACAAATTTAATCAAATTGGTCGGTTCCGATTCAGATCAACAGAACATAAATTTATTGATGAAGAATCGGGTATCAGTGACTTAGCTGTTAAATTAGATAAAATAGTTAAAGGAAGTGAGGCTATGTTATTGAAAATCCATCAAAAAAGTCATCTTACGCCAACAGGTGGTATTGATTTAACCCCTGCTAATATGCATTTGCAGACAAAGATTTCTAATGGTGAAAGCGCATTGAATGTGCAGAGGATTAGATTCCGGCTTGATCCAGCTATGCTAAAGCAATTACAAAAAGCCCCAGGCTTTACTCCGCAAGTCATTAACATCAAACCTATGACAGATTTAAATTCCTTCCTTGGTTTAAAAGAGCAGGGTGATGAATTAGTGGCAGTATAATCAGCTATATTTTAGAAAAATCAGTCAATGGATGCTTGACAAAATTAATTTCATGGTTCATATTTATTATCTAGAGAATTGAATTTCCCCCATCTATTAATGGAAAGAATATTATTCTAACATGGACCGCGTCAACGGCAGGAACGGGTCTTCCTATAATAGTGTACAGTATCTATAAAGCCCATCAAACTACAGGTGGTAAGAGTCCTGTGTTTACTCAAGTTTCATCCACATCATCAACAACATGGACAGATACATCAGTCTTTGCAAAGCAAACTTATTTGTATTATGTTACCGCCTTCGTGTCTTTACCGACAACGACGGCATCCAAAGTTTCGAATACGGTAACGGAAACCATACCTTTACCTCAAAATTAGGTAAAATCACCGCTAAATCAAGGCAAATAGAAAACTTTGAAATTTTCTTCAAAGGGGGCATTTAACAAGCTTGCTATCTGGGAGAAGTAGTGAGATAATAAACAAATGGTATCTCCCTCAGAAGCAATTAGAGCTATTCTACATTACGCCAAGCTTTTTCCAATAGAAACAGTTCCCTTACAAAAAGCTATCGGCCGTGTTTTGCGTGAAAATATCATCAGTGACCGTAATCAGCCTTCCTTTAATAAGAGTTTGATGGATGGGATTGGTGTTTCTTATGATGCTTGGAACAAGGGCCAACGGTCTTTTAACGTCGAAGCAATAATTCCGCCAGGCTTTGCTCCTAAACCATTAAAGAATCATTTAAATTGTGTTCATATCATGACAGGGGCTGTTATCCCCAAAGGTTGTGATTGTGTTATCCCTATTGAACAAATACATTTAGAAGGCGATATTGCCCAGGCTCGTGATTATACCATGATCAAAAAGCACCAATTTATCCGCCTTGAAGGGGCTGATGGTAAAAAAGGGGAAGTATTATTAAAATCTGGTTGTCGCCTTTGGGCGCCGCATATAGGCATTGCCGCGAGTGTTGGGAAAGTCAAGCTTAAGGTCAGTGCTTTACCTCGGATTGCCATGATTTCAACCGGTGATGAATTGGTGGATATCCATAAACCAATTAAACAGCATCAAACACGTCTTTCTAATTCCTATGCGCTTCAAGCTTTATTAAATCAGGCTCAGTTAGGGGATGTTCAGATTTTTCATTTGCGCGATAATCCTGAAGTAATGCTCAAAAGTATTAAAGATTTATTAGGTAAGTTCGACATTATTATCTTAAGCGGCGGTGTTTCAATGGGCGAATTTGATTATGTTCCGAAGGTGCTTACTCAATTGGGCATTAAGCAATCTTTTCATAAAGTTTCTCAAAAACCCGGAAAACCTTTTTGGTTTGGGATGGCCCGCAATGGGAAGCCAATTTTTGCCCTGCCAGGTAATCCGGTATCCACTCAAATTTGTGCCTATCGTTATGTAATACCTTATTTAAAAAAGTCTAGTGGACTAGACGTGAAACAAGAATTTATTCCCGTATTGGACCGCGTTAATATTCAATCAGATTTAACTCATTTCTTACCGGTGTCTCAAGGTCGTATAATCACCATTAGCGGTTCAGGTGATTTTGCTTCCTTGGCCCAAGCGGATGGATTTATCGAGTATGAAAGTCACAAAGCCCAAAATCTTTGGCCTTATTTTAGCTGGCGGGCATAGTCGCCGCATGGGGCAGGACAAGGCCCTTCTTGAATTTCATGGCAAGCCGCAGATAGAATATGTGCATGATTTATTGGTCAAATACTGCGATCGAGTTTTTCTCTCCAAACGCTCTGATCAAAATCCGTACAAAAATCTCCCTTTCATTGATGATAGCAGCGAATTTGCTAATCAAGGTCCTTTAGGTGGAATTTTATCCGCCATGAAGGAGCATCCACAAGTTTCCTGGTTAATTGTTGCCTGTGATCTGCCTAATATTAATGAAGAAGCCCTCCAAACTTTATTAAAAAATAGAGATCCCAAGAAAATAGCCAGTGCTTTTATTAGCACTCAAGACAGCTTGCCTGAGCCTTTATTTGCAGTTTGGGAAGGGCATGCGTTCGAGCCTATTTTGAAATTATTTAATGAAGGGATTCACTGCCCTCGCAAGATTCTTATCAAAAGTAATACCGCTCTGTTAGAACAAAAGAATCCTCAATGGCTTGATAATATCAACACCCCCCAAGAATTTGAAAAATTAAAGAAAATTAAGTTTTGATTCTAGCGAAGAATTTTGTTATGATTCACTACTATGTTAATAATTGGTTTAAGCCACAAAACAGCTCCCATCGAAATCCGTGAGAAATTTTATTTAAATCCTATCCAGCAGGATTTACTTCTAAGCGAACTAAAGAATCATCCGTTAATTACGGAAGCTTTTGTGTTATCGACTTGTAACAGGGTTGAAGTTTATTTAAAACGTGTTGATAGCTTGATTGGTTCTTCTTTTGTTGTCGCTTTAATCGCCAAAATTAAGAAAATTAATTTTGATTTTGATCTCAACTCTTATATTTATGCCTATGAGGACCAGGAAGCATTAGATCATCTTTTAAGGGTGGCCTGCGGTTTAGAATCCCTGGTTTTAGGTGAAAAGCAAATATTAGGGCAAGTTAAACACGCGATTGAACGTGCCCAAGAAGCAGGTACATTATCCCGATATTTTAATATCATGACCAATTTAGCCATCCGTACTGGCAAAAAAGCTCAGCATGAAACAGCCATTGCTCATGGGGGATCTTCAATTAGTTGGGCGGCCATTGAGATGGCCAAAAAAGCGGCAGGTGATCTGCAGGATAAATCTGTTTTAGTCATTGGCGCTGGCAAAATGGGAGAGATTGCACTTAATCATCTTCATGATTTGGGAGTCAAGAAGATATTTTTGATGAACCGTACAGGTGAAAAAGCAGAGCATTTAGCAAGCCGTTATAATGGTGTGGCTGCTTCTTTTTGGAATATTAAAGAGATTTTAAGCGAAGTCGATATTTGTTTTTGTGCGGTGGGGGCTCCGCATTATATTTTGGATAAGGATAAGATTGCTAATATTATGGAAATGCGACATGGGCGGAAGCTGGTTTTAATTGATATTTCCATGCCGCGTAATATTGATCCTGAGGTTAAAACCATTCCTGGGATTCATTTGAGTGCTATTGACGATTTACATGAAGTGGTTGACAATACGATGAAGAAACGCGAAAGCGCTCTTCAAGATGTTGAGACTATCATTAGTCAGAAAATTGTTGAATTTAACGAAAAGATTTCAAAATTACAAAATAACCCAGATTCAGATTTCTTTATGAAAGGTTGTCAAAAGGCCTAGTTGTGTCAAAAGGCCCAATTGCATAGACTTCAAAAGGTTTGTGTCATTGCGAGGAGTGGTTTAACCCGACGAAGCAATCTTTTTGACAATAAATAATATGATAAATGAAATAGTTTTAATTGCTTATGGTATTTTGTTAATAGTAGGTGGAATTTTTGGTTTTAAAAAGGGGAGTAAGATTTCGCTTATAATGGGTTTGTTAAGTGGAATTTTAATTTTCGTAGGTGTTTGGTTATTGACCTTTATGCCTAAATCAGCATGGATTTTTCTTATCTGTGTGAATCTTTTATTAATGGGGAGCTTTTTCTCCAGATTGATTAAAACTAAAAAATTCATGCCTTCGGGCATGTTATTATTGCTCGCATTAGGAGTTTTTATTTTCTGTTTGATAAATTTGAATGCTCATGCTTGAAAAACCTCCTACTAATCGCCAGTATAATACATTAATATCAAAAGCTTCAAGTATAGCCATAGTCATCGTTTTTTTAGCTTTATTAGGGCATTGGTTGGATATTAAATTTCATTCCTCAGCTATTTTTACAATAGTGGGGGTGGTTTTAGGTTTTTTATATTCTTTATACGAAGTTTGGTTTTTATTAAAGAATAAAGATTAATAAATATTTATTGAATTCCTTGCGAGGGGATAACTTATCATCTATCATTATCTAATTGAATGAATAGTTATGATTTAAGGAGATCATGAAACCTTTTGATTTAAATGATCACATCATGCATCATGTATTAAACTCGAATGAATGGATGCTTCCGTTTGTGGCACCCATCCATTTGCCTTGGAATATGTCTGTTCACGCCTTAATGATGTTGATAGGGATAGCCATTATTCTGATGTTATTTCTTGTGTTTTATCGCAGGAATGACCGTGTTCCTACAGGTTTAACCAATTGCCTTGAAGCTTTAGTCGTTTTTGTTCGTGATGACGTGGCGATCCCTAATTTAGGAGAAAAAGACGGGATCCAATTCACACCCATGTTATGCACATTCTTCTTTTTTATCCTGATTTTGAACCTGATGGGGATTATTCCCATTTTTGCCACGGCAACATCGAATGTAAATATAACTTTTGCCCTGGCTTTTTTAATCTTTGTCCTGCTGGTATTTGGTACGCTTTTGCGTAATGGATTTAAGGGGATGTGGCATGCTTTGATTCCTTCGTCTCTACCTGGATGGCTGATTCCAGCATTTTTAATCATCGAAATCGTCAGTGTTGTTGTTCGGAGTGCCGCTTTAATGATCCGACTTTTTGCCAATATGATCGCGGGGCACATGGTTATCTTGGCGTTTTTAGGGTTAGTCATTATCTTTGGTTGGGTTGCTTTACCATCAATTTTAGTCGCTGTATTTATTTATTGTTTGGAAGTTTTTATCGCTGTTTTACAGGCGTATATCTTTATTTTATTGTCCGCTGTTTTTATCGGGCAAATGTATCATCCTGATCATTAGGAGTTTTACTAATGTTATTCTTAATATTAACAGTATAATTAACGTCATCCCCGAGTGTTTTAGTCGGGGATCTAAAAACGGAAAGGAAATTGTATGCAACCAGAAATAACGCAACATTTAGGATTAGTTTCAGCGGGTGCCGGTATAGGCCTCTCAGTCGTAGGGATGGGATTGGGTGTTGGTTTAATTTTTGCCGCCGCGATCCAATCAGTAGCACGTCAGCCTGAAATGTCTAAACAATTACAGACATTGATGTATATTGGTATGGCCTTAGTTGAAGGAACGGCACTTTTAGGTATCGTCGTTTGCTGGCAGGCTCTTAAAGTTTAATTTAAATGAGGTTTTAATATGACAAATCCTGAAGCTCAAACTCCGGGAATATTGAGTCCTGATGTTATTCTTGTTATTTTGACATGGATTTCATTTCTTTCTTTGCTTGTTATTTTGCACAAATTTGCCTGGAAACCGATCTTGGCAGGTTTAAAGCAAAGGGAAGATTTTATCCGTAAATCTTTGAGCGACGCTGATAAGATAACTAGCCAATTAGCTGAAGTTGAATTAGCTAAGGTAAAAATCCTAGATGAGGCAAAAGAGCGTGCTAATGCTATTATTGAACAGTCGCGTAAAACAGGCCATGAGTTAGCGGGTCAAATTGAGCAGCGTGCTAAAAAGAACGCTGAAGAGATTATTGTAAGCGCTCATCAAGAAATTGAAGGCGAGCGCGAGCGTGTGCGTAATGCTCTCAAAAGAGAAAGTGCTCAAACAGCCGTCACTTTAGCAGAAAAGATTCTCAAAGAAAATTTAGATGCCGAAAAAAGCCGTCAGTTGATTAATGACGCGATTAAGGAAATTTAGGGATTATGAGCCAAACTGCAGACCGTTACGCTAAAGCTTTATTTGAGTTAGCTCAAGAACAAAATTGTCTTGAGCCAGTAGAAGCGACAATGACAGAGATAAGAAAACTGATCATTGATCTCGAGGAATTCCGTCATTTTTTAAGCAATCCTTTGTTATCCTATGACGAGCGTTGCCTTGTTCTAAAATCTTTGTTCCAAGGCAAGGTCCCGGAACTTACTTACAATTTTTTGATATTTATCACGCAGAAAAGCCGTTTGCCTATTTTAAAAGATATTACTGAGTCATTTGATGATTTATATATGCTTAGCACCAATCAATTGCGTGCCTATGTCGCCACGGCGCTGCCAATTACCGAAGAAGACAAGGCTCTTTTTAATCAGCCTTTACGTGATAAATTTCAACATCAAATCATCACCCGATGGCGCACAGATGCTTCTTTAATTGGAGGTTTTCGTATTTTTATTCAAGGTAAAATCTTTGATTATAGTTTTAAGAATCAGTTGAATCACTTTTTCCAACAGACAATACAACCGTCTTAGAATTGTGTCTAAAGGCTTTAGCAGTACTTACTTGGTTGTCATAAACTGGTGTCATTGCGAGGAGCGTATTTAAGCGACGAAGCAATCTTTAATGACACTTACAAAAGGACTAATATGTCTCAAAAACTAAATCCAGATGAAATATCTTCAATCCTTAAACAACAATTGGCCAATTTCACAAGCAAGGTTGAAACCTATGAGATAGGTACAGTCCTAAACGTGGGTGATGGTATCGCGCGCGTCTTTGGTTTAGATAATGTGATGGCCGGAGAGTTGGTTGAATTTTCGGATGGCATTAAAGGTATTGCCTTGAACCTAGAAGAAAGTAATGTGGGGATTGCGATCTTTGGTCATGATTCTCATATTAAAGAAGGGGATGAGGTTAAACGTACGGGTAAGATTGCCACCGTTCCTGCTGGTGAAGGATTATTAGGCCGTATTGTCGATGCTTTAGGTAATCCTGTCGATGGCAAACCTGCTTTTACAGCAAGTTCCATGCAAGCGATAGAACTTAAAGCGCCAGGGATCATTGATCGTAAAAACGTTCATGAACCATTACAAACGGGTATTAAGGTTATTGACGCGCTAACTCCCATCGGTCGCGGTCAACGTGAGTTGATCATTGGCGATAGAAAAACAGGTAAGACAACCTTGGCGATTGATACAATCATCAATCAAAAGGGTAAAGGGGTATATTGTTTTTATGTGGCCATAGGTCAAAAAAGATCAACGGTCGTGCAAGTCTATGAAACATTACGTAAGTTTGGAGCCATGGAATACACCACCATTGTGGCCGCCACGGCATCAGATCCGGCTCCCATGCAATTTTTAGCTCCCTATTCAGGGACAGCCATGGCGGAATATTACCGGGATAATGGTAAACATGCCTTGATTATTTATGATGATTTAACGAAACAAGCTCAGGCTTATCGTCAATTGTCACTTCTTTTACGCCGTCCACCAGGGCGAGAAGCATATCCTGGCGATATTTTTTATCTTCACAGCCGTCTCTTGGAACGTGCCGCAAAATTATCTGATAAAAAAGGAGCAGGTAGTTTAACAGCGTTGCCTATCATTGAAACCCAGGCCAGTGACGTATCTGCGTATATCCCAACCAACGTTATTTCGATCACTGACGGACAGATATTTTTGGAAGGTGATTTGTTTAACGCAGGTCAGCGACCGGCAATTAATGCAGGTTTGTCAGTTTCTCGTGTCGGGGGAGATGCTCAAGTCAAGGCCATGAAGCAAACCGCAGGTTCCTTGCGTTTGGAATTAGCTCAATACCGTGAATTAGCAGCGTTTTCGCAATTTGCTTCCGATTTGGATCCCGCGACCCGCAAACAGCTTGATCGCGGCAAACGTCTCATGGAAATCATCAAGCAGGGTATTCATGTCCCCTTGCCTGTTGTTAAACAAGTGGCTATTATTTTTGCCGGTGTTAACGGTTATTTGGATGATGTTCCTGCCAATAGGGTGCGTGATTTTGAAGAATACCTGTCGACTCAAATCGACAGCCAATATGCTCCCTACGTAGAATTATTTAATAAGAACCTTGCTATGACAGACGAAGTAAAGACGGCATTGAAAAAAATATTAGAAGAAGTTAAAAGCACATTTAAAGCATAACCTTGTGTCTTTGCGAGGGGCAAAGCGACGAAGCAATCTTTTAAAAAGATTGCCACGCCCTTCGGGCTCGCAATGACACTAATCGAATTGAACCTATGATCGGTATTAAAGAATTTAATAAAAAGATAGTTTCTTTAAAGAATACGCGCAAAATGACCAAGACCATGAAAATGGTCTCGGCCAGCAAATTCAAGAAAGCTCACAAAGCTCAACTGAGTGCGCAAGTGTACGCCCAAAAATTAAGTGAATTAATGAATCGCTTATCAGCCTCATTACCTACGAATCACCCGTTGCTGCGCACTAAAAAAGTTGTCACTAAAACCTTGATCGTTTTATTCACATCTGATAAAGGCTTATGTGGAGGTTTCAATAACAATTTAATTAGAAAAACCAGGCATTGGATTGCAGAAAATCCATATAAATTCACAACGCTGGATATGAGTTTTTGTGGTCGACGTGGGCATATGTCTTTCCGTCGCACCGCCAAAGTTAATAAATATTACGAAAACATCACGGTGAAGCCAGAATTTGATGATGCCCTGGAACTTGCTCAAGATATCACAGAATCATTCCTTAAAGATGATTATGAAGAAATTTATTTAGCTTACAATCGATTTGATGGCCCTTTAACACAAACGCCGGTGATAGAAAAAATATTGCCTATGGAGGCTTCAGCTTTTAGTGTTCCTGAAATAACTCCAGGGAAAAAAGTGCCAAGGTCCCAAGACTATTCCTATGAGCCTGAAGAAAAGGAAATTTTTGCATTTTTGATGCCTAAATTTTTGAATTTTAAGATTTTCTATACCTTGTTAGAAAATGCAGCAGGTGAGCATGGCGCACGTATGTCAGCGATGGACAAAGCCTCACAAAATTCAGCTGATATGATAGAACGTTATACTTTATTGAGAAACCGCGCCCGTCAGGCGTCTATTACAACAGAATTAATAGAAATCATTTCAGGATCAGAAGCATTAAAATGACCTCGCCAATGGCGACGTCATCCCCGAATGTTTTAGTCGGGGATCTATAATTTAAGAAAGGTAATCTATGGATCAATCTACTAATAAAATACCCGGTAAAATCATTCAAGTTTTGGGAGCTGTTGTTGATGTTTATTTCCCCTTGGAAGGTTTACCGCCAATCGCCACAGCCTTAAAAACCAGCAATAAATCCATTAATGATCTTCCTAATAATTTAACGCTAGAGGTTGCGCAACATTTAGGAGACAGCCTTGTCCGTACCATAGCCATGGATACAACAGAGGGATTGGTTAGAGGACAAGAAGTGATTAATACGGGCGCGGAATTGATGATGCCCGTGGGCGAAGGGACTTTAGGACGGGTCATGAATTTATTAGGTGAACCGGTGGATGAATGTGGTCCTGTAAAGGCCGTTAAGTATATGCCGATCCACAGGCTAGCTCCAGAAATTGCTGAACAAGATACGTCCACATCTATCCTGGTCACGGGAATCAAGGTTGTGGATCTCCTGGCTCCTTACCGTAAGGGCGGGAAAATTGGTCTATTTGGAGGTGCGGGTGTTGGAAAAACCGTTATCATTCAGGAATTGATTAATAATATTGCCAAAGAGCACGGAGGTTATTCTGTTTTCGCAGGGGTTGGGGAACGCACCCGTGAAGGTACTGCTCTTTATAAGGAAATGAAAGAGGCTGGTGTTATCGAGAAGACTTCATTGATTTATGGTCAGATGAATGAACCCCCAGGTGCCCGCGCCCGTGTGGCCTTATCAGCCTTAACTGTGGCAGAATATTTCCGGGATGAAATGCATCAGGATGTGCTTTTATTTATTGATAATATTTTCCGTTTCACCCAGGCTGGTTCTGAAGTCTCTGCCTTGCTTGGACGTATACCTTCAGCGGTGGGTTATCAACCAACCTTGGGGACAGACATGGGGGAATTGCAGGAGCGTATCACATCGACTAAAAACGGGTCAATCACATCCATTCAGGCAATATATGTTCCTGCAGACGATTATACTGATCCGGCTCCGGCGGCCACCTTTGCTCACCTTGATGCTACGACGGAATTGTCCCGTCCTATTGCAGAGCTTGGGATTTATCCGGCTGTTGATCCTTTAACTTCAACATCAACTATTTTGGCTCCCGAAATTGTAGGGGATGAGCATTATAAAACTGCCCGTCGTGTTCAGGAAATTTTGCAAAAATACAAAGAATTGCAAGATATCATCGCGATCCTGGGGATGGATGAACTTTCAGAAGAAGATCGCTTGACGGTTGAACGCGCCCGGAAGATCCAGAAATTCTTGTCTCAACCTTTCCATGTGGCCGAACAATTCACAGGGATTAAAGGCAAGTATGTGCCTTTGGAAGAAACTATCCGATCTTTTAAGGAGATTTTAGAAGGCAAACATGATGCTATCCCAGAACAGGCCTTTTACATGGTTGGTAATATCGACGAAGTTCTAGCGAAAGCTAAAACTCTTTAAGAATTAGAAAATTCCCCTCTTTTTTATAAAGAGGGGTTAGGGGAGTTCAAATCAACATATGAGTTTTAAACTATCCATCGTCGCCCCAAGCGGTAAAATATTTGAAGACACGGTTGATTCACTGGCTGTGCCTGGTGCTGAAGGTGCTTTCGAGATTTATAGTAAGCACACGCCTCTGATATCGTCTTTAAAATTAGGACGAACCCGTGTGCGCCATGCAGGTCGCGAAAGTGCTTATGAAATTACCAGCGGCATTTTAGAAGTCGATCTGGAACACAATGTCACTATATTAGCCGACCAAGCCACTGCAGTATAATTATGAAAAAGCTCTCCGAAAAAACAGTTTATGAAGGCAATTGGCTTTCAGTCAGCAATATCATTTACCAAAATAATGAAGGCAAAGAATTAAGTTGGGAATGCGTCCATCGTAAAAAATCAACGGTAGGTGTTGTTATCGTAGCTCGTCTAATGCCTTCCAAGCGTTTTATCCTCATTAAACAATACCGGCCGGCCATCAATGGTTATATTATTGCCTTGCCTGCAGGATTAGGTTTTAATGACCCTAACCATGCCTTGGTTGAACTAAAAGAAGAAACAGGCTACACAGGGAAGATTGTAGATGTAAGCCCCGTTTTAAAAACAGGGGCATCGATGATCAATGATAATGCCAGGATTGTTTATATAGAAGTAGATGAAAATTTGCCCGCTAATCAAAATCCTGTACAAGAGCTTGAAGATGCAGAAGATATTCAAGTTTATTTAATCAAGAAAGAAGAGGCTAAGGTCTTTTTGGAAGGACAGATAAAGCAAGGCACCCACATCGCAGCTAATTTATGGTATATATTTGGCATAAATCAGTTGATTGATTAAAATTCTATAGATGTTTAGGTGTCAAAAGGCTAAAATACTTCCTTTGTCCAGACCAAAGTTAAGGGA
>Ga0302319_10011969_pt1 | contig 16411 bp, 16 predicted proteins | sample Bog_T0_2_FD_203319 | JGI IMG/M metagenome (GOLD analysis project Ga0302319, IMG submission 203319) | Peat permafrost microbial communities from Stordalen Mire near Abisko, Sweden - Bog_T0_2 | ecosystem: Environmental > Terrestrial > Soil > Wetlands > Peat | place: Sweden: Abisko, Stordalen Mire...
AATTCCTGGATGGCGCTGGCCGGAATGTTCTGGGTCGTCGTCCCGACCGTTTCGTCGCTGATGTCCACTCCATCCACTTCAATGCGCGCCGTACGCCCGAAGCGCCCTTGAAACGAAATCGAGGAAAATCCGTTCTTGGTGGGATCGAAGGTGCTTCCCTCTTGAATCTGCACTCCCGGCTCGAGTTGCGCGAGGTCAAGAAAATTCCGTCCATTCACCGGGAGATTCTCGATCTGTTCGAGGTTGAGGACACCCTGCACGGTTGCCTGTTCAGTGTTGACCGCGACCGAACTTTCCTGAACGACGACGACCTCGGTTTCCTGCCCGATCTCCATCTTCACGCTGCCGCTGGCCATGTTTCCAACCTGCACTACCAGCGGCAAAGAAGCCGTTTTGAATCCCTTCGCCTCGATGCGCACCACATAATCGCCCGGCACAATCGGACCCGAGGTGTACGCGCCTGCCGGTGAACTAGTCACATGAATTACCGCAGAGGTAGCCTTATTCGTGATATCGACTTTGGCCCCGGCAACCACCGCCGCTTTTGGATCGGTGATGGTTCCGGCAATGCTGCCGGTTCCTACCGTTTGAGCAAACGAAAAAGGCAAAGAGGACAAAAGAAATAAAAAAGAGGCAGAAACTACCAAAGCAGCCACGCGAGCGGCAGAAATAAAATTCAAGATCGCGAACCTCGAACCCAAAATTTTCACAGGACCTTTCTCAATCCGCACTCATTGCAGTCCGCGGTCCGCGAAACCTCGGATCGCCAGAGCGTCTGCAATAACGGAATCTCCGAGCATACCAAACCTTCTGGGAATAAACCTGCCACGGGGCGCAACAAAACGCTAAAAGTCAGCGCCGTCATTCCGAGCGCAGCGAGAAATCCTGGCTCTTGATTTCACTACCCACTACTCACTGCCCACTTGCCACTGGTTCTAAAACTCTGACTTCGTTGTGTAATACCCGGACCGATGTCGTACGCGATAAGCGACCGCATCCGGCGACCCGGTAATGCCCACTTGAATGCGGCGAAACTCCGAATTCGACAGGCGTTGCGAAGGATAATAGGCCAGCAAATACTGGGTGCGAAGTTCATCGCTGATCTGCCGGAAAGCGTCGTCCAATTGCGACATGGAAGTCGCGTAATAATATTTCCCGCCCGTGTCTTCAGAAAACTGGATCAGCGCGTGCTCGCCGCCGATCTCGCGTCCCGCGCTGTTCTCGATGGGCACGACAATGATGCTGTAAATAATCGCTTCGGCCTCCTCGGCAGCCCGCACCGCCTCCTGGTAATGCATGGCTTTGCTGCTATAGGTATCGCCGCCGTCGGTGATCAGGACGATCACTTTCCGACCCTGCCGGCGGTCGAGCGTGCGCGCGGAGAGATAAACCGCGTCGAACAGCGCCGTGGCCGCGCCCAGTCGTATGTGGTCAATCCCATCGTCGATTCGCTTCAGATCCGAAGTGTAGGAAGTGGATTGCAGGACCGTCTCGCTAAAACCAAATACGGACAGCGCGTCGACAGGCCGTAAAATGGCATGAGCAAAACGCTTGGCCGAAGCCTGCTCCAATGGCAGGTCGTGGCGCGTGCTCAAGCTGGTATCGATGGCGAGCGCGATCGAAAGCGGCACCGCCGATTCTTTATCGAAGACGGAAATCGTCTGATCGCGCCCATCCTCCTTAAGGACGAAATTATCCTTCTTAAGTCCTGCTACCGGCGCACCGTGTGCATCCGTGACCGTGACGTATACATTCACCAGCTTGACGTCAACCTTGAGCGTGGTCTCGGGAGTGGGTGGGGACTGCTTGGGACTCGAATTTCCTTGCGCCCACGACAGGGCGCAACCCAACAGAATAAAAATACAAGTAAGGATTTTTCTCATTCGTTAAAAAAGAATTATGTCATCCTGAGGCGAAGGCTGTGCTTCGTGGAACGAAGCGCAGCCGCAGGATCTGTTGCAGCGCAACGCTTCTCTGCTATGGCAGAACAGGTCCTTGTTTGTCATCCCGAGCAGAGCGAGGGACCTTGGTGTCGCTTTCAGCGGCACTGCAGTTCGGGCAAGCACAACCAAGATTCCTCGCTCCGCTCGGAATGACAAGTTTATTTCACACTGCGCCGCAGCCCGCTCACTTAGATGCGTCCTCTCCCGCGGGGCTGCCTGCGCGCGGAATTTCCTCTGGAAAAGCCTCTCCATCCGCCCACACCGCGCCATCCTCGAAATACTCCTTCTTCCAGATAGGGACCGTGCGCTTCAGCGTATCGATCAGCCATCGGCAGGCGTCGAAGGCCGCCGCGCGATGCGCCGAGGCCACTACAATCAGCACGCTGGTTTCGCCAATCTCGAGGCGTCCCAGGCGATGGACGAGCGCAACTTCGCGGACTTTGAAATCTTCCAACGCCCGCCCGGCCAACTCCTCCATCTGGCGCAGCGCCATCTCTTCATACGCCTCATACTCCAGATAAAGCGTTCGGCGCGCGCGCGTATGATTCCTCACCACCCCTTCAAAAACCACGGCAGCCCCATCCTCGCCCTGCTTGATCCGTTCCAGCACGCCGTGCGTATCGATGCGATCCCGCACAATTACTACTCGTGCGTAGCGTTGCCTACCCGGGGAATGACCGGTTAAAGTCTCATCCCCGGACCCTCCGCTTACCGGCGGCAGCAAAGCAACTTCATCGCCGTCATTCAACCGGGTCTCCGGTGCCGCGTACTCCTGATTCACCGCCGCCGCGAGCGACCCCATAGCTCTCATCATTGGCAAACTCCCGGTTGCGTACCGCGCGAGCAAATCCCGCACCCGCGCCCCTTCCGGCAGATCCAGTTCTTCACTGGACTTCCCGGCAAGGTCCTTCAACATCCCGAAAAATAAAACTCGCACTTTCATAAAGCGAGAAACATAGCCGCCGCTCAATGAGAAATGATAACGGTGCAGTATAGACTGACTTCTCCCCGGCTTGTTCGGCTTTCCGAACTTTCTACCCTTTCCCGTTGACAGCCGGCATTCCTGAACTATAATGCGCGCGACCGCGTTCCTGACCCCGGCCCTTACGACCATAAAGAGAATTACTATGGAAATCTTTGTCGACTTCGGCCTTATCGAATTATTGGCCGCCCTGGGCGTGGCTGCATTATCCCGAGTGGTCTATTCCCGAAAAATCCTGGGGATAATTTTTCTCATTATCAGTGTGCTTGCCCCAGTCGTGTTGCTGATCATCGTGAAAATCCCGCAGCAGCGCTTTCTGGCCGCGGTCTGCCTTGCCACCGCATTGGTGAATGCGGCTGTTGTGGCTGCGGTCATGCAAAACGGAGAGGTTCCGAAGTTGAAACTTCCGCAGAAAGCACGGAGCCGAAAACCTGGTCAGGCGCTCAATCCCGAGGCCGCATCAAAATCGGCGAGCCAGCACTAAGCCCGGAGTGAATACAAAGCGGAGTGAATACAAAACGATAAAGGAGATCCGAATGGCAAGGGCCCGCAAGAAAGCAATAACGCAGAGGCTGTCGCTGACCGGAAAGAAAGCCAGCGCTCCACTCGACCTGCTCCGCCCGGGAATGCCCGCGCTCGATTCCATCCGCGACGATAAAACCACATTCACTCCCACCAAAGGCGGACCAACTTATCGCATCCTGAAGACCACCGAGACCGATGGCTATGAAACGTCTGCTCCGGCAGTTGCGCTGCGTGCGGCTACGCAGGGAGTGCTCACGCCCGATCCGGCGGCCATCGCCGCTGCAGACAATCTGCCCGTGGTTAAAGCTGAGCCGGGGATGACGGTGGAAGCTGCCGCCCTGAGCGATAATTTTGCCGGCACCGACCGCAAGGCCGCGAAACTTTCCCTGGCAACAGGCAAGATGCAGACCTATAAAAATGTTAGCCTCTTGATCGCCACGCTTGCGTCAACCGCGGCGATGGTGAAACTCAAAATCTCGCAAGAGCCTACTTCGAACCGCGTGTCTGTGGAAGAACGCAACGTCCATGTCTCGGGATACCTCTACGCATGCAGCCGCGAGGCCGATAATGATTTTCACCTGATCGTAGGCCTGCCGCCTACGCCGGGCCAGGAAACGTACATGACCATGGAAGTCTCAGGACTGCCTCCGACGGACGATCCTGCCTACCCGGAACTGAACGCCGCCCGCACCGCGTTCAAGACATTTTTCAAGAACAAGAATCTGCCGGGAGCCGGCTATCACTTCTACGATCCTCCGATTCCTGTGACCGCCGAGGGCTCACTATTTTTCGACGTCAAACACAGCACCGGAATTGCCCCCGGTCCGAAGAGCTTGAAGAGCCGCATGATTACGATTTGGGAAGTGCATCCGGTCAGCAAGATTGTGCTGGGACCGTAGCAGCGTGAGACAGACTGCGCCTGAAGGACCATGACGCGCAAAAAGAAACCAGCGGGCAAGAAGCAAAAGCCGAAACGGCCCGATCTTTCTCAGCTCCGCCCGGGAATGCCAGCGCTGGATAGTGTGGTCGAAGTGGCCGAGTTTTTGTCGCCGCAGAATGTGAAATACAAAATTCTCAAGACGAATGAGAGGGATGAATACGATCCCGTACTTGGTCCCCGGAAAGCTGTATCGCGAAAGTCGCAGCGATCGTAGAAATCACACTAAGATTTTTTCTGCCGGAGTTTGATTCGCCCGCATCTGCTTGACCCTCTCATAAACCTTCCCATATTCCCGCGCCGAAGCGTTCCACGAAAAGTCTTTATTCATGCCATTCCGCATCAAGACTTGCCACGAAGTCTGGTCGCGGAAAGCCTGCAGCGCGCCCTTGATGGTCAGCAATAGAGATTCTCCGTTGTACTCCGTAAACTTGAAGCCTGTACCCTTGCCCGAACGCGCGTCCCAAGGTTCAATCGTGTCATCAAGTCCCCCGGTGGCGCGGACGATCGGCACGGTCCCATACTTCAGGCTATAGATCTGGTTCAATCCACATGGTTCGTAGCGCGAGGGCATCAGGAACATATCGGCCCCGGCCTCAATCTTGTGGGCAATGGCATTGTCGTAAGCCACTTTCAATGCAACTTTAGCGGGAAACTGCCTGGCCAGCCGCGCAAACATCTCTTCGTACTGCTTGTCTCCCGAGCCGAGTACGACCATGATCATTTCTTCGCGGGCCAGGCGATCCATGATCTGCGCGATCAGATCGAAGCCTTTTTGCGCGGCGAAGCGGGAGACAATTCCGATCACCGGCTGCTTCGGGTCGGCATTTCTCACTCCGAACATTGCCAGCAGATCCTGCTTGCACTGGGCCTTGCCGGCCAAATCCTGCAGCGAGTACTTGGCCACGGTAAATTTATCGGCCTGCGGGCTCCATTCGTCGTAATCCACTCCATTCAAGATTCCAGTGACGGTTGCGGCGCGGTCGCGGAGCACGCCTTCCAAACCAAATCCATATTCGGCAGTTTGAATTTCCTGGCTATATTTACGGCTTACCGTGGTGATGAAGTCCGAATAAGTGAGCGCGCCTTTAAGGAAATTTACCTGACCGAAGAATTCCATCTTCGACATGGTGAACAAATCCCAGGGCAGCATGAGGAGCGGCAAAGTCTCCGGCGGGAAAAGCCCCTGGTAACCCATGTTGTGGATGGTGAAGACCGTACCCGCGTCGCGGAAGGCTGGATCTTCGGCATAAGTCGTGCGCAGGAGAACTGGCACCAGAGCCGATTGCCAGTCGTGGCAATGGAAGATTTGCGGCACTCCCAGGATCTTTGTTGCCTCGAGAACCGCGCGCGAAAATAAGGCAAAGCGCTCGGCGTTGTCGGGATAATCTCCCGCCGGCGTGCCGTACAGGCCATCACGATCAAAATATTCCGGGAACTCGACGAAGTAAGATCGCACTCCCGAATGGGTTCCACCGGTCACGACTGAGGCAAAGCGGTACTTGTCATCGAAAGGAATGGTGATGCTGCGCACCACGGTCGCGGCATCCGCCAGTTTGGTCGGCTTGTAGCGCGGCAGGAAAACGCTCACCTGATGCCCCAGGGAAGCGAGCGCGCGCGGCAATGCGCCCACCACGTCCGCCAGCCCGCCGGTTTTTGAAAACGGCACACCTTCCGAAGCGACAAAAGCGATTTGCATGAAAGCCCTCCGAGGCGAGTCCCGATTTTTGCGGGCGCACGATATGATGGATAGGAATCGCGGGACGATAACTTCCCGCGCCACATGCACACGGGCCGAGTGTCAGTTTATATGTCCGGGGAAAAGAGGGTCAACGTGCCGAAGGTGGTTTCAACGCGCCGTCCGCAACATAAGCCCAAGTTGGGACAGCATTTTCTCGCCGACGAGAACTACGCCACGCAAATTGTCGACGCCCTCGGCGACGTCTCGCAAAAAACTGTGCTCGAAATCGGGCCCGGCCGCGGCGTCCTCACTTCCCTGCTGGCCAAACGTGTTCGCCGCCTGATCGCCGTTGAGCTTGACCGCGTGCTGGCGGCTCAGCTGCGTTTGCGCTTCGGAATGTTTTCCAATGTCGAAGTGATCGAAGCCGATATCCTCTCGATTGATTTCGATTCACTCTTCGGCCCCAAGCCCGGGCTGCGCCGTCCCGGCATGGAGTTCAGGCCCGAGCCGGTTAAAGTTGTGGGCAATCTTCCTTACTACATCACGTCGGATATCCTTCTGCGCCTGTTTGACTACTCGAAATATTTTGAGAGCATGGTCCTTCTGGTGCAGCGCGAAGTGGCCGATCGCATTGCCGCCGAACCCGGCAGCCGCGACTACGGCCTGCTTTCGGCCACGGCCCAGCTTTATGCCCGCGTGGAAAACCTTTTCACTCTGCCGCCCGGGGCCTTTGCTCCGCCGCCCAAAGTTCATTCCACCGCGCTGCGCCTCACGATCGCGCCGCGGCAGAAAGAATTGGGATTGGAGAGCGAAAGCCTGATCTCGAACGGCAACTACAATAATAAAGACGGCTTCATCAGTTTTCTGAAGTTATCGTTTGGCCAAAAACGAAAGACACTGTGGAACAATCTCAAGTCCAACTACCCCGAGGCTCGTCTGCGAGCTGCGCTAACGCAGGCGAAAATAAAGCCGACCGCCCGCGCCGAGACTCTGAGTTTAGAAGAGAGCGCGGCCATCTTTCGAGCTTTGCGCGAACACAACAGCGGCTCCTAGAACTATTCTCACGATTAGGATTTCTATGGCGGTAACCGTTCGCCATCCCGCAGTCGCCGGACGCTTCTACCCTCTCGATGCGAACGATCTGCGGGAAGAGGTGGGCGGATTTCTTTCCCAAACTCCCCCGCAAGAAGCCATTGGCGCACTCGGTTGCATCGCGCCCCACGCGGGTTACATGTATTCCGGGCACGTGGCGGGCGCAGTCTTTGCCAAAATCGAAATTCCCCAACTCTGCCTCGTACTGTGCCCCAATCACACCGGCGTGGGTCGGCCGTTCGCGATCATGAGCGAAGGAATTTGGGAAACCCCGTTGGGCGATGTTGCTATGGACGCTGCTTTGGCAGGCGCGCTGAAGCAGCGTTGCCCGCTACTTCAGGAAGATTCTTCTGCGCACGCCCGCGAACATGCCATCGAAGTCGAGTTGCCCTTTCTGCAAATCCGGCAGCCCCGGCTTCGCATCGTTCCTGTCGCGCTCGGCACTGGGAATTTCGCGGCTCTCGCGCAATTCGGCGAAGCAATCGGGGATGCGATTTTCGCGCATCCGGAACCTGTCCTCATCGTCGCCTCCAGCGATATGAACCATTACGAGTCGGACGCAATCACAAGGGTGAAAGACCAAGCAGCCATCGATCCCATTCTTGCCCTCGACCCTCGTGCGCTTTACGATGCGGTCACGCAGCAGAATATTTCCATGTGCGGTTTAGGTCCTTCGGTCGCCATGCTCACAGCGGCGAAGAAACTTGGCGCCAAATCGGCGAACCTGATCAGGTACGCTACTTCGGGAGATACTTCCGGCGACCTCGATCACGTAGTCGGCTACGCCGGCATTGTAGTCCGCTGATGTTTTTCTGGGCGTGATGTGCTTGTCGAACGTTTTCTTGCCGAGCTTTCCTTCTCGAGCTTTGCTTGTCGAGCTTTGCTTGTCGACGTACGTCGCTCCTGTTAAATTGACTCGATAATGGCCGTCGAACACGCGCTCGCCGCTCTACTGCTTTTCGGCTTTCCACTCTGGGATGTGCTGGAGACGCGAGCCCTAAAGACCAGCGCGAATCCCCACCGAAAAATTCTGTCCTATCAGCGGCTGGTCGTTGTGCTTTGGATTTCCGCCATCGTTGCCTGGATTATTTTGCGGTCTGCAGTCTTCTTCGTGTGGCCATCCATGCAGCAATCGGTCTGGCAGAAAGTGCCTCCCCTATTTATATGGGGATTCTTGCTCGCCTGGATCGTGGTAAATTTACTGCGCTCTGTTCAGCGCCGCCGCACGAAACTTCGTGAAACCACCGTGTCTGCCCTGAAGCGACTGGACTTCTTTTTGCCTGCGACTCACGAGGAGCGCGTCTGGTTCGCCGTCGTATCCATCACCGCCGGAATCTGCGAAGAAGTTCTGTATCGCGGATTTTTGATTCGTTATTTTTCCGATGGTCCATGGCACCTTAACTTAGCTCTAGCCCTTTTGATCTCAAACATCTTCTTCGGCCTGGCCCACGGCTATCAAGGACTCTCCGGCATCATTACTACAGGCTGCTTTGGAGCCTTCATGGCCATCGTTTTCTTCATCACGGGAAGTTTATGGCTGCCTATGATCCTGCATGCGTTTCTCGATCTCAACGTGCTGCCGCTACTCGAGCGCGGAGACCTGCTGCTGGAAAACTAGCTGCGCCACGCTTTTAGGCGCCGGAGAAATAACTCGCTTGACTTCCTCGCCTGACTTCCTCGCCTGACTTCGTCCGCTTACTCCAGCCGAGTTTGAACCCGTTTGGTTTGGATTTACCGACCACCGGTCACCAGCCACTGCCCACTGCTTCAAGTGAGCTGACTTCGATGGGAAAAAAAGTTTCAGGGCAAGTGCTTAACGCAGCTGGGAAGTTGTGTTTCCTATCTCAATCAGGTCTTTGGCACGGGCTCTAACGACGTTCATCACAGAAGGGTCGTCCACGATATCTTTTAAGACGGTAGCCACGCACTGGATTTCGCTCAATTCATTGCTCTTTGCCTGCGCTTCCATGTGCTTCAATTCCTCGTCGAGCGCCAGCTTTTCGTAGCGGTGGTAGTAGGCCAGCCGGCGTCCATACTCAAGCGTATCGGCGATGCTTTGAAATAAAGTGGTGAGTTCTCTGACTGTTTCCAGGTTCGAATAGTTGTATTCGGCGACACTCGATTTACGGTCATCTTGATAGCTCAGCCGCTTCTTCCCGGTGAACGCAATCTTGTCATTGCCCGAATCAATTTTTCCGGCGAAATACTTTGCCTGCTTGGCCCAACCAAAAATTTTTTCCCGGTTCGCCGTTGAGATCTCGAACTCGGCGTCATACGGCTGCGCGTCGGAATCCTCCGCCACCTTCCCGGTACACTCGTAGCGCGCGTGTCCGTCCGCGTGGACTGTGATGGAATAATGTGCGGGATTCGATTGCGGAAAGTCGAGGGTGAACGTGACTGTGGGAATTGTAACGGGATTTGCGAACGCCGCCTGCGAGAGTAGCGAAGACGTCACGGCCAACAACAGAGCGCGTAGCATGCTTTTGCACAAGAGCCTTTGCAAACTAACTTTGCTCATCCAATTCTGCTGACCGCAACTTTCTGTCGCTCGAGCGTGCCTGCGGTGTGCAAATGGCAAATGGCGATGGCCAGGGCGTCCGACGCGTCCATCGGTTCCGGCGGCTTGGAGAGTCCCAACAGGCGCGTCACCATGTGTTGCACCTGCTGCTTCTCCGCGCGCCCGTAGCCCACGACCGAGGATTTGATGGTCAGGGGAGAATACTCCGCGACTTCCAACCCGGCGGCGGCCGCCGCCAGCATGGCCACTCCCCTCACCTGCCCCAACTGCAACGCCGACTTCACGTTCAAGGCGTAGAAGATGCCTTCAATCGCAACTTCGTGCGGACGGTGCTCTGCGATCAGCGCACCCAGCTCTTCATAAATTCGCGAAAGCCTTCGCGCCAGGGCTTGGCGCGGCGAAAGCTTGATGGCTCCGCACGACAGACAGACCAGGCGCCCGCCGGAGTGCATCTCTACCACTCCGAAGCCGGTGTAAGCTCCGCCGCAATCGATGCCCAGCACTCGCATGGAATGCAGTGTAGCGCGGAACGGGCAGGACTCCTAGTGTCAGATTTCGTACGCAGTCGTGGTGAGCTAGCAGCACTTTGGCAGCCGCACTTTCGCCTCCTCCAACTCGCGCCGGAACTGCGCATACGCCTGGTTCGATGAGGACGTCCCCGCCCTCGCCAGAAACCTTTCGTACGCGGCTTCATCAAAGATTTCCCGCACCGCCGCCACCAAAGTCTTCCATGCCGAAATAGCCGAAATAATGGTATTCATCCCCGTTCCTCCGCCAGTTGCGTCCTCACGAACGGCGATTCCTTCACCCGTGTTTCTCCCGTTCCCCTCAGAATCCCATACCACTGCCGCAAGGATTCCACCAGAACCAGCGTCACCATCAGAATCAGCACGGCGGTCACGGCTGCATCCAGGCGGTTATTAAAAATCAGCCGTGAAGTGGCGGCGGTCGCCGGAGCCGCCGCCAGGGCCTGCGCCTGGGCGAGAAATCCGACGCGCGGATTGGGATCAAATATTTTGTGCCAGGATGCCGTGAACGTAATCGCTACCAGCCACGACAAAGGAAGCAAAGTGACAGCCGCATATTTCGCGCGATGCATTTTTATGATGATCGTCGTGGCCAGACACAAGGCCACAGTCGCCAGCAGCTGATTCGAAATTCCAAACAGCGGCCATAGCGAATTAATTCCTCCCAATGGATCCTTTACGCCCTGCCACAGAAAATATCCCCAGGCCGCGACAATCAATCCGCTGGTCGACAGAATCGAGGGATACCAACTCGTCCGTCCGAGAGGCTTGTAGACATGGCCCAGCGCATCCTGCAGCATGAAACGCGCCACGCGCGTGCCCGCATCGAGCACGGTCAATATAAAGAGCGCCTCAAACATGATGGCAAAGTGATACCACAGGGCCATCAATCTCTCGCCACCCAGGCTGTGCGAGAAAATGCTGGCCATGCCCACGGCGAATGCAGGGGCTCCGCCGGTCCGGTTGTAAAGCGTCTGTTCCCCCACTGCGCGCGCCAGTGCCTGCATGTCGGCCGCGGTTACGGGAAATCCCCAGCTCGATATCGTGGCGGCGGCCGCTGCGGGCGCTTGTCCTACCACTCCCGCCGGACTATTGATGGCAAAATAAATCCCGGGCTGCATCACGCAGGCGGCAATGATGGCCATTACGGCGACCGCCGATTCGCACATCATCGCTCCGTAGCCCACCATGCGCGTTTCGCTTTCGCGCGCGATCAGCTTGGGAGTTGTTCCGCTGGAAATCAGGGCATGGAATCCGCTGATCGCTCCGCACGCAATAGTGATGAAAGCGAAAGGAAATATTTTCCCCGCGAAGACCGGACCCGTACCGTCGACAAACCGTGTGAGCGCCGGCATGTGCAGCGTGGGATGCAACGCCACGATGCCAAGGCCTAACATCGCGATCGTTCCCAGCTTGACGAACGTGCTGAGATAATCGCGCGGAGCGAGCAGCAGCCATACCGGTACCGCCGACGCCGCGAAGCCATAGATAATAATCAATACCGCCAGCGTAGTCGCAGTAAAGGTGAACCATCTCGCCAAATCCGCGTTCTGCGATACGTATTGGCCACCCCAGATAGCCGCCAGCACTAACACGAATCCCAGCGCGGAAACTTCCAGCACTTTGCCGGGACGAATGCGCCGTAGATAGACGCCCATCAATAAGGCGATAGGCATGGTCATGGCAATGGTGAATGTACCCCACGGACTGGACTTCAATGCATTCACCACGATCAGCGCGCAAACGCCGAGCAGGATTATCAGAATCGAAATCACCGCGGCGTAGGCGACGAAGCCGCCGACGCGCCCGATTTCATCTTTCGCCATCTCGGTGAGCGATTTGCCGTCGCGGCGCACGGAAAACAAGAGGATGACGAAGTCCTGCACGCATCCCGCAAACACGGCCCCGGCGAGCACCCACATGGTGCCGGGAAGATATCCAAACTGCGCGGCCAGGACCGGGCCGACCAGCGGTCCGGGCCCCGCTATGGCGGCGAAGTGATGCCCGAAGACGACCCACTTGTTGGTGACCAGGAAGTCGCGTCCGTTTTCCAGGCGTTCGGCGGGAGTGGCTCGCGATCCATCGAGTGCAAGAATTTTCACGGCTATAAATTTGCTGTAGAAGCGGTAGCCGAGCGCGTAACAGCATGTGGCAGCCACCACTAGCCAGAGAGCGTTTATGGGCTCGCCGCGATGAACGGCTACGGCGCCCACGGCCAGCGCGCCCAGGAGTGCCACAAATGCCCACACCACAATTGCAAAAGTTTTATTCATTCCGTGAAGCATTGTGCCGAAACCTGAGGCGGGATGCAATTGCTGACCATGTTCCTTGGTGTGTTCGCGGGGCGTTGATTTTATTTTTTCGACGGGATCGTGGTGGATAATAAAAAAATGGCCCGCACTTTCCTGGACGATCGTTGGCTTCCGAAGTCCGTACTCTGCCTTCGCGATTACAACGCCAACAAATTTTTGCACGATCTGATTGCAGGCGTCACCGTCGGCCTGGTCGCGTTGCCGCTGGCCATGGCGTTTGCGATCGCGTCCGGATTGACGCCGCAAGCCGGCATCTACTGCGCCATCGTAACCGGATTTCTGATCTCCCTGCTGGGGGGGTCGAAGACGCAAATTGGCGGCCCCACGGGCGCCTTCGTCGTGGTGGTGGCAGGCATCGTCGCACTTCACGGCGTCGATGGACTCTTCATGTGCACGGTGATGGCCGGCGTTCTGCTCATGATCATGGGGATCGCTGGCATGGGCACTGCGGTCAAGTTCATTCCGCGGCCCGTCGTCATCGGATTTACGAATGGCATCGCCGTTCTGATCGCCAGCACTCAGATCAAGGATTTCTTCGGCTTGCAGCTCGCCAAAGTCCCGGGCGTTTTTTGGCTGAGGATGGAAGCCCTCGCCGGCAGCTTCCATACGATCTCTTACACTGCCACCGCTCTTGCCGCCGGCACCGTGCTCGTGATGATTTTGTGCCGCACACTCTCCAATCGCATTCCAGGCGCAATTGTTGTCTTCATCTTCGGCACCGCCGCGGTCATTCTTTTCAAACTTCCGGTCGAGACCATCGGTTCGCGCTTCGGCGGGATTCCATCCGGCCTCCCGCATTTTGTGATCCCGAGATTCCGCGCTGATCTCATCCATGGACTGCTTGGCCCCGCGCTCACCGTCGCCATGCTCGGTGCGATCGAATCACTTATGTCCGCCGTGGTCTCAGACCGCATGAGCAACGATGGCATAAGCAATGAACATCACAATCCCAACGTGGAACTCATCGGGCAGGGCGTGGCCAATATCATCTCTCCGATGTTCGGCGGATTGCCCGCCACGGGCGCCATCGCCCGCACCGCGACCAACATCCGCGCCGGGGCGCAGTCCCCTATCGCCGGCATGATTCACGCGCTCACGCTGCTTTGCATTCTTCTTTTCGCCGCGCCTCTGGTGAAGCATGTGCCGTTGGCTGTACTGGCCGGAATTCTGATGGTCGTCGCCTACAACATGGGCGAGTGGCGCGAGATTCCGCAACTGCTCAAGCTGACCAAGACCGACATCAGCGTGTGGCTGGTCACCTTCGCTCTCACCGTCTTTGCCGATCTTACGGTGGCGGTTGAGGCCGGCATGATTCTCGCCGCTCTGCTATTCATCAGCCGCGTCGCCGCCACTACCACTGTGTCCCAGGTCACCGACGAATATGTCGAAGATGGACGCATCCACATCCTGCAAGATAAAGACATTCCTTATTACGCCACCATCTTCCGCATCCACGGACCATTCTTGTTTGGGGCTACGGATAAAATCAACGCCGTCACCGAGGACTTGCACACGCTGCCGCCGGTTGTGATTCTTCGTCTCCGCAATATGACTGCGCTCGATGCCACCGGACTATTCGCTATCGAAGAAGTTGCCCGTCAACTCCACGCCAGCAACCGCACATTAATTCTCTGTGGAGCACGCGAACAGCCCGCCAGCCTGATCCATCAAGCAGAGTTCGAGGAAGTAGTCGGAGCGGAGAATATCTGCGACAACGTGCAATCCGCCCTCCGCCGGGCCGCGGAAGTCCACGATCAGATGGAAGCCGCCGCCGTCGGACTCAAGATCTAGTCAGTCCCACACGACACTGTGCAATTTCCTGCATCTTGACAATCGGAGCAGCCTTGGGAGACACTCGCCAACTCAAGCGGTTCTAAGTTTTCGTTGTCACACTACGCGCCGACCTCCCTCCAGCGCGATGCAATCCCTTAGTCCAACGAGTTCGGAGACCACGACGTAACGCACCAAATAGAGGAGACACTGCAATGCAGGAAAACCACGCTTCATCGCTTCGAGGACTCGCCCAGGTAATAACTGCTTCGTTTGTGTTTGCCTTTGCCGCGATGAATCCCTCTGCTTACGCCCAAGCGGGAAACTATCATGTGATCTACAAATTCACGGGAACCAGTTCAAGCGGGTTTACTCCGGACAGCTCCGGCAATTTCTACGGCGTAGATCAGAGCGGCAAGTACGGGACAGTTTACGAACTCACCCCTTCCGGTGGGGGATGGAAGAGGAATGTGATTTTTGCATTTCCCGGCGGAGCCGGGGGCTATTCTCCCAGTGGCGCGCTAATCTTCGATCACTCCGGAAACCTTTACGGTACGACCGCGTCGGGCGGCACTTACGGAGGCGGCACCGTGTATGAGCTATCGCCATCCTCTTCCGGCGGATGGACGCAGGAAATTCTTTATGCCTTTACTGGAGGAAGCGATGGCGAAACGCCGGAACAAGGCGTGATCTTCGATTCTGCCGGCAATCTATACGGGACAACTTTCGAGGGCGGCATTGAGAGTGGGGTCGTGTTTGAGCTCTCCCCGCCGGTATCGGGCACGGCCTGGAACCAAACCGTGCTGCATACTTTCAACTATTCGACCGACGGCGCCTATCCAAACGGAGGACTCGCCTTCGACTCCACCGGCAACCTCTATGGCACGGCCTCAAGTGGCGGCGACACCTCCTGCGGGGTCGGCGCTGTAGGAGATGGATGTGGCGTCGTCTTCGAGTTCACGCCCAGTTCTTCCGGTTGGAATTACAACGTTATCTTCACATTTAATGGAACCGACGGCGCGAGCCCCATCGGCCAACTCACCTTCGACTCTTCCGGCAATCTTTACGGTGTCACAGCAGTTGGGGGAGTAATCAGCAAATGTTATTCGGATGGCTGCGGGGTGGTTTACAAGCTCTCGCTGATCTCCGGGGTGTGGAACGAAACCTTGCTGCACGTCTTCCAGCCGGGAACTGGGAACGACGCTTACGGCCCCGGCGGCGGCACGCCCCAGGGAGGAATCTCGTTCGATGGGCCTGGCACCTTATACGGCGTTGCGGCGTATGGGGGCGCAAATGGGTACGGAGTCGTCTACAAGCTGTTGCGAGAGTCGAGCGGTGCGTGGAAAGAGGCCGTGGTTTATAACTTCGCCGGCGGAGCAGAAGGCTACACTCCGTTGGAACCTCTGACGCTCACTACCGCGGGCGATTTGTTGGGGACAACCTATCAGGGCGGAAACAGCGGCTGTCACGGACTGAGCTGCGGAGTGCTGTACGAGATCAAGCCTTAAGACCAAGTCGCGGGAGAGATCGATGAAAACGAAATTGCATTCCTGGCAGAGATTCGCGAGCGCCCTAACAATGCTGGCCTCAACGACTCTGTTTACGTCGGAGTGGCCAGCGCGCAAACCAGTTCCTACAGCGTGCTGAGCGAATTTAACGGCACCGGCGGGGCCTATCCCGTGAGCAACTTGATTTCTGATGCGGTCGGCAATCTCTACGGGGTGACCAACGGCGGCGGACAGACGAATGAAAACAGATGCTTCGCCGATACCGCGGAGGGCGGCGAGTCCAACACCTGCGGAACGTTGTTCAAGCTATCCAAGAACGCCGGTGGGGGATGGACGAGAACCGTGCTGCACGAATTTACCGGCAACTCTGACGGAGCCAACCCGCTCGGGACGCTCGTTCTCGACTCGGCTGGAAACCTCTATGGGACTGCGCGCTTGGGCGGGGTTCCGCCGCTGGAGTCGGAGCCATCTGAGGTTCCGTCGGGAAAGGAATGCAGAATGGTTTCGAGCCATGTGCCGCCGCTGGTGGGCGACAGTTCGAAGGCAACGCCTCCATGCACGGCTTCACAGCCTCTGGCGGGGCGTATTCATATTCCGGCCTGATGCTCGATCCTGC
>Ga0302319_10011972_pt1 | contig 16411 bp, 10 predicted proteins | sample Bog_T0_2_FD_203319 | JGI IMG/M metagenome (GOLD analysis project Ga0302319, IMG submission 203319) | Peat permafrost microbial communities from Stordalen Mire near Abisko, Sweden - Bog_T0_2 | ecosystem: Environmental > Terrestrial > Soil > Wetlands > Peat | place: Sweden: Abisko, Stordalen Mire...
CAAGGGAGGTAGGTGGTGAGGGGCGCGTCGAGCGTGACCTTGCCGGCTTCTACCTGTTGCATGAGGGCGATGGAAGTAAATAGCTTGGAGATGGAGCAGATGGAATAGATGGTTTGCGGGCTGGCGGGGACGGTGTGCCGGAGGTCGATGGTGCCGTAGCCCTTGGACCAGGCGAGGTTGTCGCCGATGACGACGCCGGCGGAAAGCGCAGGGAGGTGGTGGTAGGCCTGGACGCTGTCGAGCCAGGCGTCAATGACGGCGAAGGCTTCGGCGTGCTCGGTCGCTTCGGCGGGGGCAGGTGCGGATTGCATGGTTTGCGCACGTGTCGAGAGAGGGAGAAGGGTAGTGATGCAGAGAAAGGACAGCAGACGTTTGGACAGGGCCATGGGGGTAGTCATGCTCCAGAGGGGAAGTGAGTCGAGTGTAAATGGAGTGTGGGCGCTGTGCGGAGGTTGACGCTTCGGAGTCTGCTGACCGACCGGTTTCAAATGGTTGTGACGACCGGCGGTCCAAGAGGGGCGTGGGCTCTTGCATGCCTGAAACGCCGCCGCCGAATCCTCCTGCCGAAGCGCCTCCCTAGAGAAACACGAACTGCGCATTAGCTTGGCGATCGGCTAGCGGGTGACGGCGTCGAAGGGCAGGAAGAGGGTGAAGACGGTGCCATGGTGCTCTGGCGATTGGCTGCTGCGGACGTTGAGGACGCCGTTGTGGCGCTGCACGATTTCCTTGCTGACCCAAAGGCCTAGGCCCGTGCCGGTGACTCCCTTGGTGGTGAAGAAGGGATTAAAGATGCGAGCTTGAACCTGGGGGCTCATACCGGAGGCGTTGTCGGCGATGGTGATGGAGACGCCGGGCTCGCCGGTCCGCCAGTTGGTGGCTTCCCGCTCGCGAACGATAAGACAGCCGCCGCTGTGCATCACGTCGAGCGCGTTGCCCACAAGGTTGGAGAGAACTTGGCGGATTTCGCCGTCGAAGCAGTGGACTTTACGGCGAGCTCGGTTACGGTGCTCGATGCGGATGTGCGCGTTGTTGATGCGACCCTGGTAGATGGAAAGTACCGTGTCTACAAGGTCGCGCATGTTCATGAGCTGGGGGCTGGTGGCCTGACGGTGGAAGCGGAGGGTCTGCGTGGTGATCGCGGCGGCGCGACGGAGCTCGATCTCAGCCGTGCTGAGATAGCTGCGGGATTCTTCGAGGGTGTCGGATACCTGGGCAAGATAGATGAGATTGGTGACGGATTCGAGCGGGTTGTTGATCTCGTGAGCGATCGAACTGGCGAGGCGGCCAACCACTGCGAGTTTTTCGCTCTGGATGAGGGCTAGTTCCGCCTTGCGCTGCTGGGTGATTTCGAGTGACGCAGCGCTGATGGCTTCGACGCTGCCATCCGGTCCATAGATGGGAAGGTAATTAACGGTCCAGTAGCGATGCTCGGAGGGGTCGGTGATGAGCGCTCCTTCGAGGGGATAGTTGATGACGGGCTTACCACCGCGGACTTGATCGAAGAGTTCTCTGAGGCCGGGGATAGGGGCCATTTCTGTCAGAGTCCGACCGACAACCTGCTCTGGTTTCAGGCCAAAGAATGCGGCCTGGCGGTCGTTGAGGCGAAGATAGCGATACTCTTCGGTATCGAACAGGGCAAGGCCTATCGGTGCGGTGCGATAGATCGCCTCGATCTCGGAGTGCTGGTGTTCGGCTTCCAGAGTTTTGAGCTGCAGGGCTTCGCGATCAATCTTCTCGGAGGTGAAGTCGCGAAAGAACAGGATGATACCGTCGTCGGTCGGATAGCTTTGGACTCTAAGCCAGACATTGAGCGGTTCAGGATAGAAGGCCTCAAACTCGGAGGAGAGCCCTTCGTCCATACTGCGTCCGTAGGACTTTACGAACGGAGAGCCCTCATATACGGTAGCGGGAAAGGTTTCGAAGAAGTTCATGCCCGTGAGATCGAGGCCCATGGAGATGATCTCCTGAGCGCGGCGATTGAGGAAGGTGAAGCAATAGTTGCGGTCGAGAAAGACGACGGCATCGGTGGTGGCTTCGAAGAACTGCTCCATTTGCCGAAGCAAACTAGCGGCTTCACCGTCGGTGCGGGTTGGAAACGTTGCCAAGCAGAGTCCTCGAACCGGAGATCATAGTCGTTCCCCGACCTGTTGTGGGGACTCGAAGTATGATGCGGGGTCAGGCCTGGAAGATAGCCAAGAGGTGTCGGGTTCTTCAGATAGGCAAAGGCTTAGGCTGTCGCGCCGTGGCACTTCTTATACTTCTTGCCCGAACCGCAGAAGCAGGGATCGTTGCGACCGATCTCTGTGCCGGTGTGGCGCGGTGTAGCAGTGGCGGTCGCAGTTGATCCACCCGCCTGCCGAGCGGCGGCCAGATCGCGCTGCTTGTTGCGCTGGAACTCGCGCTCGAGGGCGTCGATGGTGGTGGACGGAGCGCGGGTGGGGATGGTGGGAGGAGGAGGCAGCTCCTGCGGCGCGGAACGATGCGCGTCGGGCTGGTTGCCGATGAATGTGGCGTCGGCGGGGAGGCGCTGCTGATCGGGCGGTGGTGGAGGTGCGCCCTGACCGAGCTGAAGGTGGGCAAGCTGCTCGAGAGACTCGATCGGTGTGCCGTCGGGAGCGAGGATCTGCATGCGGAAGAGATTGCGCGCGGTGTCCTCCTGGAAGCGCATCATCATGGACTCGAAGAGCTCGAAGGACTCCTGCTTGTACTCGACGAGGGGATCCTTCTGGCCGTAGCCGCGCAGGCCGATGCCTTCCTTGAGGTGATCCATGTTGAGGAGGTGCTCTTTCCAGAGGGCGTCAAGGACAGACAGCATGACGACTCGCTCATGGTAGCGGAGCTGGACCTCGCCGAGGATCTTCTCCTTGACGTCATAGCGCTGGTTGAGCTGGTTGAAGATGGCGTCGCCGAATTCGTGGCGATTGAGTTGCGTAGGGTCGATGGTGCCTTCGAGCTTCGCTCCGAAGATGTCGTAGACCTGGGCGAAGATCTGCTCGGTGTTCCACTGCTCCGGGTGAACTTTCTCTGGAGCGAACTCATCGAGGATGCCGGAGAGGATGGTGGAGACGTAGTCTTCGGTGATGAGCTGCTTCTGGGCGACTCCTTCCATGAGCTGGCGGCGGAGAGAGTAGACGGCCTCGCGCTGCTTGTTCATGACGTCGTCGTACTCGAGGACGTGTTTGCGGGACTCGAAGTTCTGGCTCTCGACGGCTTTTTGAGCTCCTTCGATGCGCTTGGAGATCATGCGCGACTCGATGGGGACGCCTTCTTCCATGCCGAGGGACTGGAGAAGCGTGGAGACCCACTCGCGGGCGAAGATGCGCATGAGGTCGTCTTCGAGCGAGAGGAAGAAGCGCGAGGAGCCGGGATCGCCCTGACGGCCGGCGCGGCCGCGGAGCTGATTGTCGACGCGGCGAGACTCGTGGCGCTCGGTGCCGAGGATGTGCAGACCACCTGCTTCAATGACGGCGTCATGTTCGGACTTGGTGGCGGCGGCATGGGTGGCAATGGCCGCGTCCCAATCCTGCTGCGAGACTTCAAACTCCTGCGACTGATAGTAGAAGCGAACGAAGCCGGGTGCGGCGATTGGCGCGATGGCACCTTCGGCTGCGGAGACGGCGCGCGCCGCCTTACGCTTGACGAGGTCCTGGCGAGCCATGAACTCGGAGTTGCCTCCGAGGAGGATGTCGGTGCCGCGGCCAGCCATGTTGGTGGAGATGGTGACCATGCCGAGGCGGCCGGCCTGGGCTACGATCTCGGCTTCCTTCTCATGGAACTTGGCGTTGAGAACGACGTGGCGAACGTTCTTGCGCTTGAGTATCTCGGAGAGGAGCTCGGATTTCTCGATGCTGGTGGTGCCGACCAGGACAGGTTGCTTGGCGGCGTGGAGCCGCTCGATCTCGTCGGCGACGGCGAAATATTTCTCTTTGGCCGTACGGAAGACGACGTCAGGATTTTCAATGCGCTGCATGATGCGGTTTGTGGGGATGACGACGATTTCGAGCTTATAGATGGAGTCGAACTCAGAGGCCTCGGTTTCGGCGGTTCCGGTCATGCCGGATAGTTTCTTGTAGAGGCGGAAGTAGTTCTGGAAGGTGATGGTGGCGAGGGTCTGATCCTCTTTGCGGATCTGGACTCCTTCTTTAGCTTCCACGGCTTGATGGAGGCCGTCGGACCAGCGGCGACCGGGCATGAGGCGGCCCGTGAACTCATCGACGATGATGACCTCGCCGTCCTTGACCACGTACTCGACATCGCGCTTGTAGAGGGTGTGGGCCTTAATGGCGACTTCGATGTGGTGCTTCATGTCCCAGTTTTCGGGGTCGGCGATGTTGCCGATGCCGAGAAGCTTTTCGACCTTCTCGAAGCCTTCGTCGGTGACGGTAATGGCGCGTGCTTTTTCGTCGACCACGTAGTCGCCGGACCAGGTCTTGGTCTCAAGCGTCTCGATGAGCTCGCCTTCTACGAGTTGCGGGATGATGGCGTTGGCGATGGCGTACTTGTCGGTGGTTTTATCCGTGGGGCCGGAGATGATGAGGGGAGTGCGGGCTTCGTCGATGAGGATGGAATCCACTTCGTCGACGATGCAGTAAAAGTGACCGCGCTGAACCTGGTCGGAGATTTCGAACTTCATGTTGTCGCGGAGATAGTCGAAGCCGAACTCGTTGTTGGTGCCGTAGGTGATGTCGGCGGCATAGGCTTCACGGCGCTGCTGGTCGGAGAGGTCGTGGACGATGACGCCGACGGTGAGGCCGAGGAAGCCGTAGATCTTGCCCATCCATTCGGCGTCGCGCTTGGCGAGGTAGTCGTTGACGGTGACGACGTGGACGCCGTGTCCGGCGAGCGCGTTGAGATAGCAGGGAAGGGTGGCGACCAGGGTCTTGCCTTCGCCCGTCTTCATCTCCGCGATTTTTCCTTGATGGAGGACCATGCCGCCGATCATCTGGACGTCGAAGTGGCGCATGCCGACGACGCGGCGGCCGGCCTCGCGAACGACGGCGAAGGCTTCGGGGAGAAGCTCGTCCAGGACAGCTTTCTCAGCGGTGATACGCTGTTCGTCGTCGGTGATTCCTTCGAGTGCGGTGGCGATGCGCGCTCGGAATTCGGTGGTCTTCGCGGCGAGCTGTTCGTCGGTAAGGAGCTTAGTAACTTCATCAAAGTTGTTGATCTGTGCGAGGACCGGGAGCATTTTCTTGACGGCACGTTCGTTGGAGGTGCCGAAGACTTTGGCGAGTGCAGAGTTGAACACGATGGGTTCCTTTGGGAGGTGGCGCGCGTAGGCGGAGGTGCTGGGGATCGACCGATGGACTTCAGGCCGCAGGACGCTGAGGAGGCGTCGACTAGCTGAGGCTGGAGGTGGCGGCGTGGAGCGCGGTAGCCTGCAGGGCTGGCGGGCGCATGGTCCAGGCAGTAGCGTGAAGGGCGCGAGCCGCTGGGGGAAGCACGAGCGCTTTGGTCCTGGGAGAGGATGCGTGCTCGGCGAGCGGCTTTGTAAGTGCGGCAATCGCGGCGGTCTGCGAGAGCAGGGTACTGATGTAGCGACCGCCGAGGGTAATTTCTCCGGAACGCAAGCTCCGCGCGTCCGCTGCGCTCAGGGTCGAGAGCAGGAGGAGAAGGCAGACGAGATGGCGGTTCCGCAGACGCATGTCCTTTTTATCTTAAATGAAATGCGGAAGAAATTGGACGTGGGAATGAAAATCCGGTGGGTTTCCCGGGGGGAGCCTGCGCGGGCGGCCTGACCGGCTTAGCGCTGGAGGCGGCGGCGGGTTCCTGCGATGCCAACAATTCCGGTGCCGAGAAGGAGAAGGTTGGTGGGTTCTGGGGTGGGGGCGATGGAGAAGTAGCCGACTAAGTTTTCGTGACTGTTTTCGCCGAGGAAGGTAAAGCTGTCGAAGTGTGTGCTGGAGGCGAACAGGTCTCCTTCGCCAGCGGTGCCATAGGTGAATCCGATGCCACGGTAATCCAGTTCCTGCAGGGGGCCAGATAGGCTGCTGCCGGCGGGGTAGTACAGGAGATTGTCGTAGATGGGTCCAGGACCGCTGGTGCAGGGATTGCTGACGCTGTAGGTGGAGCAGGGCATGAGGCCTGTGATCTCCGAGCCGTCGACGGTGCCGGAGATGCTGGTGATCTCGAAGGCGCCTGGGAGGGTGGGATCGGGGATGGCGGTGAGAGTGCCGTCGGCGCTCCAGGAATTGTTGAGCCCACTTCCTCCGGCGGTGAAGATGAAGGTTTCGGCGTGGGCGACGGCGGATGCTGCCGCAACAACGGCAAGGCTTAAGAGGCAGGACAAACGATCAGAACGCTTCATACGTACCTCGAGCTGAAATATAAGGTCTCGCGGTGAGTTCGAGCAGGTGGAGTGCCAGTTGTTCGGCGAATGTAACCCTGCTAAGTCGTTGTGGCGAAGCACCTAACGTATCTGAGCTTGCTGGCTTTTTAAGAAATTGCGCAAGGATTTGCATGGGAACGGAAAGGGTGTTCTCAGCACAACGCGGTTCTATGGAGCGATCAGTATGCGATAGGCTATCGCCATGTTGAAAAATTATTGCCGGACATGCGCCTTGATGGTGCTCGCTCTTTCGTTTGCTTCGGTTGTTCACGGTCAAGAGAAACCGGCTTCGACCACTACGAACGATAAGCCTCCTGCGTTTCCTACCAATGAGCAGCTTCGGCACTATCAGGCAATGAGCGATCCGCAGCTTTCTCCGGATGGGAAGCAGGTGCTCGTTCGAATTGCGGATGCTACGGCAGATGGCGGTAAGGGGCATATCTGGCTGGTGGAGGTGGGTGGCGGACCGGCTCGGCAGCTGACGTATTCACCGGAAGGGGATAAGCGTGGAGAGCAGCGGGCGCAGTGGATGCCGGACGGGAAGTCGGTGTTATTCCTGGCGCATCGGGGTGCGCATACGCAGCTTTATCGGCTGCCTATGGATGGTGGAGAGGCGAAGCTATTTGATCTGAAGGTGACGCCGCTGGTGGATGAGTCCAAGCGCGAGGGCGCGCTGCCTCCGGTGAGTGCCGATGCGAAGAAGGACGAGGCGAAGGTTGAGCCGGTGGAGATTGATGTGGCGAGTTATCGGGTGTCTCCGGACGGGAAGATGATTGCGATCTTTGCGAAGGACCCGGAGACTCCTGGTGAGAAGAAGGAGAAGGACGCGAAGGCCGATGCGGAGTGGGTGGATCATGGGTTGCATGGCGAGCGGATGTACCTGCTGGACGTGGCGACGGAGAAGCTCACGCAGACGGGAGTGCCGATAGACGTGGAGGGCGCGTCGTGGAGTGCGGACTCGAGCAAATTGCTGGCGATCGCGCGGGGGCCAAACGGGGTGGACGAGTTGGGGCCGGCGAATAGTGCCTGGGTGGTGACGCCGAGCGATCCAATGCATGCGACGAAGATGGAGGAGATTCCTGCGACGGTCGGGCCGGCGGTGTGGTCGCATGATGGCGCGAAGATTGTGTACCTTGCGCAGGCCAAGAGGGATGCTCCTCCGGGGTATCTGGATCTCTATGAGCTTGATGTTGCGGGGAAGAGTACGAAGGATTTGACCGATGGGTTTATGGGAACGGTGGGGCACCAGGAGCCGACTGCGTTGCTCGACGGTGGAGTGCTGGAGGATGCAGAGCAGGGGCTTGGGGCGGGGCTGATTCGGTACGCAGCGGATGGGAAGAGTTCGGTGGTAAAACTGCCGGTGGCGGTTGTGGCCGATGCGGCCACAAATGATGCGCAGAGTGGATGGGTGTTCCTGGGAAGCAGTGGGGGACATGCTCCTGAGTTGCTGTACAGCGCAACGCTGGGGGAGAGGCCACGCGTAGTGGCTACTCCTGAGCTTGCGCCGAAGGGTGTTACGAGCGCAGCTCCAAAGCATGTGGAGTGGAAAAACGAGAAGCTGACGATCGAGGGGCTGTTGTATCTGCCCGATGGGGCGGGGACGAAGAAAGTTCCGCTGGTGGTGGAGGTGCATGGCGGGCCGCTGGGGGCATACACGGATAGCTATACGGCGTTCACGGATTATCTGTTGGGCCAGGGGTGGGCGGTTCTACGGGCGAATCCTCGGGGAAGTACGGGACGAGGCGCGGAGTTTGCTGCCGCGAATAAGAATGATCTGGGTGGTGCGGACTATCGCGACATTATGGCCGGCGTGGACTTCGTGTTGAAGACAGAGCCGATTGATGGGGAGAAGCTGGCGCTGATCGGGTATAGCTATGGCGGCGAGATGGCCGCGTTTGTGGAGACGAAGACGACGAGGTTCAAGGCGATTGTGAGTGCGGCTCCGGTGATCGATCAGAACAGCGAGTATGGGACGGAGAAGGGGAGCTGGTATGACCAGTGGTACTTCGGAAAGCCCTGGCTCCATCCAGCCGACGCCTGGCGGCAGAGTCCGCTGAGTGGGGTGGAACACGCGAAGACGCCGTTTATGCTGCTGCAGGGCGATGACGATACGACGGATCCGCTGGGGCAATCCCTGGAGATGTATCACGCTCTGCGGCAGATGAAGGTGCCGGTGGAGTTGATTACGTATCCCAGGGTGGATCATGGGCCGCTGGGCGGAGCGATCTATGGGTCGCCGAGCAATGAGCCGTGGCATGGGTTCGATGCTCGGCAGCGGGTGGTGGCCTTCTTTGCGAAGTCGTTTGGGGAGGCGAAGTAGCGCAACCCTGGGGTAGTTCGGGGGAAGCTGCGCCGATGCTAAAAGCCCCCTCTTTTCGGGTGCGAGGAAGGCGGGCTAAAGCCCGCTGCTACTCCATCCGCTGATCCCGCAGAGGCAACAGCGGCGCTACTGATGTGCTGCGGTCTGCGCAGGCTTGGCTCCGTGGAAGAGGGCGTGGTTGATATCGGGCCAGAACTCCTTGACCACGAAGGAGAGTGCGTCGATGCCGACGTCGAGGCCCCACTGGTCGGCGGTGTTGCCAAAGGAGCGTTCGCGGGTTGGGTAGTAGGTAGAGGAGATTCCCGCGGAAGCGCCGGAGCCGATGACCTCGCTGGCATTGAAGACTTCACGGCCGGAGTCGGAGCGGGTGATGACGACGCGGCTAAGAGCGTAGCCCGTTCGCTTGACGAAGCCTCCGCGACCGAGGGTATAGTAGCGGTTGTCCTCGTGGGTGAGGGTGGGAACGATGGCTTCGACAAAGAAGTTTTCGGTGGTCTGGTCGACGACGGCGTGCCAGAGATAGCGACCGTAAGCAACTCCCCCGCTGCCGAATTCGGGATCAGGATTGCTCTCCATGTCGTAGCCAGCGACGGCGAGAGGTACGAAGATGGCGGAGTAATCGAAGGAGTCTTCAAAGGCGGTGGCGAACTTCTGCTTGGGGGTCTGGGGAGGCAACTTGACATCGGCACTGACGGCGCGGAAGTTGGGGAGTATACCGAGGATGCGCGTGGTCTGCGTGGGCGCGGGCTCGTTGGACTGAGATTGCGGCAGAGGCGCATCGGGGACGTTCCGGTCCGCGTCGGAGCTGCTGGTCGCGGCTGAGGGAATATTGAAATTGAGAGCCGTGGCCGTCTCGATCGGGGCGCTGATGGAAGAAGCGTTCGCGAGAGTGGTTTGCTGGGCGTGCAGGGTCACGCCGAGGAAGAAGCTGGCGAGAGAGAGCGAAACCCGTAGCTTTGATAGGAGATGTTTCTGTGAGGGATATCTCGGTGAACGATGATTCGACGACGAAAGATGGTGCATTGTTCCCCTTGGTGTTCTCCCCACTAGTTGAGGGTGCAGGCTAGCGAGTTGAATCGTGCGAATTAGGTTAAGCGGTGTCTTGATCGAGGACGGCCTGATGTTCTTGTAATAGATAGACGCACTTGTGGTCGGTCGAGTTCTCAGAATGAAGACTTTGTCACTTGGTTCCTGAGGAATGGATGCCCTGGTGGACGGGGTGGATGCAATGGCGACCGAAGATTATGCTGGAAGGGTCCGTATTGTGTTGAGAAGACGAAGAGATGCAAGCGGGGTTTGGTGAGGAAGAGGACGACAGATGAGTGAAGCAGCAGTTGAGTTTGCGCGGACGCAAGGCAAGCGATTTGTTGACGAGTTGAAGGATTTGTTGCGGATTCCGTCTGTGTCGACGGCACCGGAACATGCGGGGGATGTGCGCAAAGCGGCGGAGTTTGTGGCAGAGGGTCTGCGCGCTGCGGGGATGGACAACGTTCGGCTGATTGAGACCACGTCGGCGACGCACCAGGGGCATCCGCTGGTGTATGCGGATTGGCTGCATGCGGAGCCCACGGCGGACGGGAAGCCGAAGCCGACGGTGTTGCTGTATGGGCACTACGATGTGCAGCCCGCTGAGCCGCTGGATGAGTGGAAGTCCCCTCCGTTTGAACCTACGGAGAGGGATGGGAACATCTATGCGCGGGGGGCCGTGGATGATAAGGGGCAGATGTGGATGCATGTGAAGGCGCTGGAGTCGCTGCTGAAGAGCGACGGGAAGCTGCCGGTGAATGTGCGGGTAATTGTGGAGGGAGAGGAAGAGGTTGGGGGCGAGGGTATCGCCGCGTTTGTGCGCGAACATGGCGACCAACTGAAGGCCGATGCTGCATTGGTGTCGGATACCGAGATGTTTGCTCCGGATCTTCCGACTTTGTGCGTCGGGCTGCGCGGGATGATTTATACGGAGCTCGAGGCCCGAGGAGCGGCGACGGATCTGCACTCAGGGATGTATGGCGGGGTAGCGCCGAATCCGTTTGTGGCGCTGGCGCAGATCATCGCGCGCTTGAAACGTGAGGATGGACGTATTGCGATTCCGGGATTCTATGACGGGATTGAGGAGCCGACGAAGGCGGAGCTTGAGGCTTGGCGGTCGCTTCCGTTCGATGAGGAAGAGTATCGGAAGCATGAGGTGGGGTCGACCGAGCTAACGGGGGAGGAGATGTTCAGCGTGCTGGAGCGGACCTGGTCGCGACCGACGATGGATGTGCATGGAATACCGGGAGGCTTCGTCGGGGTGGGAGCGAAGACCGTGATTCCGGCGAAAGCTACCGCTAAGATCAGCTTTCGGTTGGTTCCGGGAATGACGCCAGACTCGACCTTTGCGAAGTATAAGGAGTTTGTGGAGGAGATCTGCCCGAAGGGAATCCAGGTGAAGGTTACGATGATTCACTCGGGCGAGCCAATCGTGGTGAGCACCGATAACGCCTACGTGCGCGCGGCTACCGAGGCGATGGCGGACGTTTTTGGGAAAGAGACAGTGTTCGTGCGCGGTGGCGGGTCGATCCCGATTGTTGGGGACTTCGTGCGCGAGCTGGGGATCCCGACGGTGATGATGGGATTTGGGCTGCCGGACGACAATCTTCATGCTCCGAACGAGAAGTTTCATTTGGCAAACTTTCATCGGGGGATTGAATCAATTGTGCGGTTCCTGGAGAAGGTTGGAGCGGGGAGCTGATGGCGGCCTTGCTGCCGGTGCATGGGTTCGTGCTGGCCGGGGGAAAGAGCTCGCGGATGGGCGAGGATAAGGCACTGCTCCGCTTTCGTGGGCGACCGATGGTGGAAATAGCCGTGGAAAAGCTGCGGGGATTCTGTGGTGAGGTTACCATCGCTGGGAATCGGGGAGATCTCTCGGAGTTCGCGCCAGTGGTGATGGAGACTCGGGTGAATGTGGGACCGGCGGCTGGGGTTGAGGCGGGGTTGGGGGTGGCGACTGAGAAGTGGGCGCTGTTCATGCCTGTGGACGTGCCGCTCGTTCCGCAAGGGCTGCTTCTGGGGTGGGCGGAGGCGGTGATAGCTAGGGAGGGCGTGGTGGCGAGTCATCTGCATTTTGAGATAGACCAGCCGGCGTTTTGTATGCTGCGGCGCGAGACTTTAGGGAAGTTTTCGGAGGCGCTGGAGGGCGGAGAGCGTCGGCTTGGGGAGCTCTTGAAAAGAGTGAGTGATGGGCGGCTGTGGGTCTATGAAGTGGGAGGACTGGCGTGCGATTGTCCAGGAGCTGAAGAGGGGCGGCGTTGGTTTTGGAATGTCAATACGCCGGAGGATTTGCTGGAGGCCGAGGGGTGGGGCGAAACGTAGTTTTCTTCTCCGCACCTGTTACTAGAGCGCGTACAGGTGGGGTCGGTACTCCGGATGAGAGGGTGAGAGGCGTTCATCTGCGAACTGCAGAGGATCGGTTTTGGGACAGATGCTTTCGACGAAAGCGTGCATCATAGAGGAACAGATATGAATGAAGAGCCCAAATTTCCTCCCTCGCCAGACGAGTCCACTGCGATTTCCAGCTCTTCGACCGAGCCGAACGCGGTCCCTGACTCCGCTGCGGAACCAGCCGGCGACGCAGCTGCAGCTGAGACCTCGGATGAACAGATCGATAAGCCGCTGATCGAGGATGTGTCGGCGGACGTGGCGCCGACGGTTCAGGAGTTTATCGCCGAGGCAGCGGCAGCGAACAAGGAAGAAGCGGAGGCAATTGCGGAGGAGTCGGTGACGGCAGCCGAGGAATCGGCGATGCGTTCGGCTGGCGTACCGCAGGAAGCAGGCGACGACATTGCGCCTTATATCTCGTTTGAGAATGTAAATAAGTCGTTTGGCGACCTGGTGGTGTTGAAGGACGTGAGCTTCTTTGTAAAACCTGGGGAAACGCTGTGTATTTTGGGGCGAAGCGGTGTGGGAAAGTCGGTCTCACTGCAGATTTTGATGGGATTTTTGAAGCCTGATAGTGGAACGGTGCTGGTGGCGGGTCAGGATATTGCGGGGTATACAGAGCGGGAGATGCAAGAGGTTCGGCGGAAGGTGACGATGGTGTTCCAGAACGGAGCGCTGTTCGATTCGATCTCTGTGGGGGAGAATGTGGCGTTCCCATTACGGGAACGGAAGGACATGGAGGAGGACCAGATTCTGCAGGTAGTGAAGGGGCTGCTGGAGATGGTGGGAGTGGCGGGAATGGAGAACCAGCTGCCGTCGGAGCTCTCGACAGGGATGAAGCGGTCGGTGGCGATCGCGCGAGCGTTGGCATCGCAGCCTTCGGCGGTGTTGTATGACGAACCAACGACGATGGTGGACCCCCTGATGGCGCATTTGCTTGGGAACCTCATCCAACGTCTCAAAATGCAGATGCATCTCACGAGCATAGTTGTCACGCACGACATGCGGTTTGCAGAGAAGTTAGCGGATCGCCTGGTGTTTTTACACGAGGGGAAAGTGCGCTTTTTTGGAACGACGGAAGAGATGCGGGCGAGCGAAGACCCTATTCTGCACGAATTTTTCTCGAAAGATGAGCTGATTCTACCGGTATAGCGACTTTCGTTCCTATTTGAACAAGGAACTATCCATTAGAGTGGTAGTTAGCCCCCCTGACGAGAATATAGTGAGTGCCTAGCAAGCGGTGACCTTGTAAGTACACACCAACATTGCCGTCAACTGGATGGCACAACGAACGGCCCGGGACCGACAATCGAAATTATGGCGACCCTAGATTATCTGAAGCAAGCGACGATCTCGAGCCAGCGGCGCCATCACGCTCGGATGGAGGAAAGGGCCAGTCTTTTTTCGCGGCCATCCTTCATCATGATGGTGTGGGCGATGCTCGACTTCATGAGTGCGCTGCTGGCGGGTTTTATCGCGTTTAGGATTCGTCTGGACCCGGTCGTGAAGCCTACAGGGGATGCCGTTCTACGTCATTTGGAAGCGACCGCCCCCCTGGTATCAATTGTCTATCTCCTCGTATTTAGCGTGTATGTGGTTGTATTTGCAAGGCTTTATGGCTTATATCGGTCGCAGGATGTGCGTAGCGGCTTGAGTGAGCAGCGGTTGACGGTTCAGACTACGCTGACGTCCGGACTAATGCTATGCGGGACGCTGTACGTGATGAAGCAGTACACCGTGTCGCGGCTGGTGGTGGCGCTGACGATCGTGATCACGATGGCGTTCCTGATGGCGCGGCGGGCGATCGAGCGCAAGATGATGCAGCGCCGATTCCTGCAAGGGCGAGAGACGCGAAACGTCTTGATTGTAGGAACCGGCCGCGTGGCGCATGCGCTGCGCAACCATCTGCAATCGTTGCCGCATATGGGCTTCCGGTTCATGGGGTTCGTTTCTCTGGAAGAAGAGGCCGAGGAGACGCCAAACTCGCAGATAATTGGCAATATTCAAAATTGCGTGGCGCTGGCGCGATCGCTGTTTGTAGATGAGATCTATTTCTCTACACCAGCGGACAAGCATACTGTGATTTCAGTGGTGGAGGAGGCTCGGACCAACGGCATCGAGGTGAGGGTGGTGCCGGATCTGTATGACGGGCTGGCGTGGAATGCACCGGTTGAGTTTATTGGGCAGTTCCCGACCATTCCTTTGCACCAGAGGGAGTTCCCGCGGGGTGCATTTCTGATCAAGCGGGTTCTGGATGTGTTCCTCTCGGGGCTGGCGCTTCTGGTGCTGTCTCCGTTGATGCTGGTGATTGCATTCTTGATCCGGAGGGACTCTCCGGGGCCGATTTTTTACCGGGCGGCTCGAATTGGACGAAAGGGAAGAACGTTTATCTGCCTGAAATTCCGCACGATGGTGGCGAATGCGGACATGCTGAAGGAAGATCTCGAGCACAGGAACGAGCGTGACGGGATTCTCTTCAAGATGAGCAATGATCCACGGATTACGAAGGTCGGGGCTCGATTGCGGAAGTACTCACTGGACGAGCTACCGCAGTTTATCAACGTGCTGGTGGGAGACATGAGCTTGGTGGGACCTAGACCGCCATTGGCCTCCGAGGTGGAGAAGTACGACTTGGCGCACCTGCGCAGGTTGGATGTCCTTCCTGGAATTACGGGGCTATGGCAGGTAGAGGCACGGCAGGATCCTTCCTTCGACAGCTATATCTCATTGGATACGGCGTACGTGGAGAACTGGAACCTGTTGCTGGATCTTCGCATCCTGGCGCGAACGATTGGCGTTGTGTTGGCGGGCACCGGGTCTTGAAAGCGGAAGCTATATAGCAGTGGGTGGACAGAGGCGCGGGTGGGAATCTTCGCTTCACGATAGACTGTTAGGGTGCGGATCGCTCTGGCGCAAATCAATCCAACGGTTGGAGACTTCTCGGGAAACCTGCAGAAGATCTCGGAGTTTGTGGAACAAGCTGCGGCTCAGGGGGCCGCGCTGGTGATTTTCCCCGAGTTGGCGACATGTGGGTACCCTCCGGCGGATTTACTGGAAAAAGAGACATTTGTGGAGCGCGCGGAAGAGACGCTGAAAGCAGTAGCGGAGCTTACGCGTGGGGCCGGTCGACCGGCGGTGCTGTGCGGGTCACCCATGCGGTGCGAGGGTGGATCGGGCAAGCATGTACGTAACGTCGCGGCTCTGCTCGAGGATGGAACGATCAAGTTTGTGCAGCAGAAGATGCTGCTGCCGTTCTATGACGTATTCGACGAGCAGCGGTACTTTGAGCCGGCGCGGAAGCAGGCGCTCACGGTGGTGAAGGGCAAGGCGGTGGCGATCACGATCTGCGAGGATGCGTGGAACGACAAGATGTTCTGGCCTCGGCAGATGTACACCATTGATCCGGTAGAGGAGTTGATGCGGCAGTGGGCAGTGCTTCCGCAGCCGCTGAGCGGGAACCGGCTGATTCTGAACATCTCTGCGTCGCCGTTCTGGCATGGAAAGCTGGAGGTGCGTCAGCGCATGATTGGTGCCCTGGCGAAGCGCCACCATGCGACGGTGGTGATGGTGAACCAGGTCGGAGCAAATGACAGCTTGATTTTCGACGGCGGATCGTTTGCGGTGGGGCCTAGCGGCGAGGTGTTTGCACAGGCTCGGAGCTTCGTTGAGGACTTGCTGGTTTTCGAGACCGAGGATCAGATTGCAGTCAACGGGACTGTGGCGAGCACGGTGGAGACGCTGGGGAACGAGGGCGGCGCGGGAGGGGCGGACCGGGTCGAGAAGACCTGGCAGGCGTTGGTGCTGGGTACTCGTGATTACCTCCGGAAGTGCGGATTTACGAAGGCGATTGTGGGTTTGAGCGGGGGGATCGATTCGGCGCTGGTGGCGGCGATTGCTGTGGAGGCGTTAGGCTCGGAAAACGTGCAGGGCATTGGAATGCCGAGCGAGTTTTCTTCAACGGGTTCGGTGACCGATGCGGAGAAGCTGGCGCGGAACCTGGGGATCGCGTTTTCGACGGTACCGATTGGAGCGATTTACGAAGAGTTTTCGAAGTCGCTGGAGCCGTTCTTCAAGGGAACGAGTTTTGGATTGGCGGAAGAAAATCTCCAGCCGAGGATTCGCGGGAGCCTGTTGATGGCGCTCTCGAACAAGACGGGCGCGCTGGTATTGACGACGGGCAATAAGAGCGAGATGGCCTGCGGATATTGCACGCTTTACGGCGACATGGTGGGAGCTCTCGCGGTCATTGGCGACGTATATAAGACCGAGGTCTATGAACTGAGCCGGTGGGTGAATCGCCAGCGCGAGGTGATTCCTGAGGATACTCTGACGAAGCCCCCGTCGGCAGA
>Ga0302319_10011973_pt1 | contig 16410 bp, 12 predicted proteins | sample Bog_T0_2_FD_203319 | JGI IMG/M metagenome (GOLD analysis project Ga0302319, IMG submission 203319) | Peat permafrost microbial communities from Stordalen Mire near Abisko, Sweden - Bog_T0_2 | ecosystem: Environmental > Terrestrial > Soil > Wetlands > Peat | place: Sweden: Abisko, Stordalen Mire...
GCCGCAGCCCAGCCTGGCGGCTTTGGCTTATTACGCAGAAGTCCCCTGGAACGGCCTGGGAGAGGGCAACCCCGCTTCGCTCTATTGCACGCAACTGGGCGGATCCGACCTGTTTGGCGGCATCAGTGGCGCAGGCGGCGGCTGGGTCGCGCTCGGCACTATCGACGAAGTCCTCGAGGCCTGCATCTTTCCTGACAACTCCACCATCGACTCGTGGGGATTGTTTTATCACTCCGACGGCATCATTCGTGGCATCGACCTTTCCACCGTCTTGAAATATCCGAATCCGTATCCCAAGACGAAGGGCGGGAATTAGTAGAGGTATCCGGTGGGCTGGCTAAGCTACGGCGCTGGTACTGGAATCCATGGCAGAGAGCCGGTTGCCGGTAATCGCGGGCACCAGTTGAATCTGCACCAGGCGGGCCGGTTGTGCCTTTTCTTTTTTCGCCAGCAAGTTCTTCGAGGGAATACCGGTCCGCGCAAATGACTTCTCGCAGTCCGCGGTGGAGGGCCCGCGCATATTTCCTTCCATGAAAGCCAGCCCTGGGCAGCGGGTGCAGGTCGAGCCGTGCGCGCACTGCGAACAACTCGAAAGATCGCGCAGGCGAATCGAGCGCACTTCCTTCAACTGCTCCGAGTCGCGCCAGATGTCGATGAAGCGCTGCTGCCGCACGTTGCCGCAAGACAACGGAAACTGCACGCAGGGATAAAACTCGCCATAGGGAGAAATGTAGCAAGCCGTATGCCCCGCGCTGCACGGCAAAGATTCCATGCTGTCTTCCGTGGGCGCGGGCGGCGGCGCGCAGAATTCCTCGGCATTGCCCACGTACGCTTCGTCCCGAAATAGCGTTCGCAATTCGGACACGTCCGCCTTCAGATCGAGAATGGACCTGTCTCCGTCCATCATTGGCGTGATCGTCGGATCGAGGGTGTACTGGGCGTCGAGTTCCTCGGCCAGGGCCCGTACGCCGTGATGGTCGAGCATATTCCCAGTCATTAGCACATTGGCGATCACCACCTTCAGCCCTTGCGCTCTCAGAAAGCGGATGGCGTCGACCGAGCGCCGGAACGAGCCCGGAACTTTTGTGATCGCATCGTGCACATCCGGCCGGTGCGAATAGATGCTGACCTGAATCGACTCCACTCCCAGGTCGCGCAGCCGGGCCGCTTGCTTTTCACGAACGAGCACCGCATTCGTCTTGAGCTTGACGCAAAAGGTGAGGGCCCGCGCGTGCTCCAGGATCTCGAAAAAATCCTTGCGCATGAAAATTTCGCCGCCGCTCAGCGTGAGAATGAAAACGCCGGCCTCGGCCATCTCCGAAAGCAGGTTCTTGATTTCAGCCGTGGTCATCTCGCCGTGGTCGTCATGATCGAGATAGCAATGAACGCACTGCTCGTTGCAGCGATACGTGAGGTCGAGCTGTGCGCTGAAAGGCACGCCCAGTCGCAGCGCCCGGTCGCTCATCTCCTGCAACAGAACGCTCATGGCCGGGGCTGCTCCTTCGCGGGCGGATTGGCGATCGGCTCTTCTGAAATTAGCAGGATGCCATGCTTGGCCAGATCCTCGGCCAACGATTCGGCATCGCGCAGCGCATCTTCGCGCTTCACTTCGAATTCCGAGCAAATGCGGCGTTGGACAATTTCTTCCAGCGGCGTCGCCCCGTCGGCCGCCTGCCACAGAATGGTCGCGGTCGGGTTCAGCGTGAACAGCGTCGATCCCTGAGCTGACATGACCAGCATTTCTTCTCCGAGCTTGCGAGCTGCGATGCGCGGACTGCGCGCCACATAAAGCGTTCTGTTCATCCGATCATCTCCCAAACGCGCGCATCTGGCACGAATGTCAGCCTATAAACCGGCACGCGATGGACGAAGTCGCAAGCAGCCTGAAATACCCGATGGACCAAATCCGGATCCTCGGCGAAGAAAAGCATATTGGCCAGCAGTTCGCGCCCCGCATCGGCAACGGCCACAGGCTCGATGCGATTCTGCAGGCCGTGCGCCAGAAGATATAGCGCGGCCACTGGCGCAGATGTATTCTCGCCGCGATTCGCCGGTTCGCGGGTGAAAGGCGTGCCGTAAGCAAAATACCCGTCGTCCAGTTTGCGAACGTAGGAGATCTCATCGGTCAAAAGAGTCGTGTCAGCCGGAGCGAGCCCTGAAATCGTGGTCTTCCCTGTTCCGGAAACTCCTGCGAATAAAAATGCCTTTCCGTTGCGAATGGCGCTGGCGGAGTGCAATAGAAATCCACCCTGCTCGGCCAGCAGGAGCGTATGCACGATGCGCAGCACGGCGTCGATCGAATAAGCATTCGGAGTCTGATAAATGGTGCCCCTGCGCGTGGCAGGATTCCATTCGGCCCGGAAGCTGCCACGCTCCATAAACCATCGGCCCGAGCGATGCTCGACGCTCACGTCCGCGTTTCGATTGGAAGATGCGGAGGGCGAGAGGTCCACATCGAACTCAAACTCCGCATCCGATTCGGCGCCCATAAACCCGGCATAGCGGGTCTGCAACATCTCGAGAAAATCAGCGTCGGTCGTATTTACGCGGACGGGGATGCCGCCGATCGCAATCACGACGCTGCAACGCTCGACCTGTATGGCTAGCCCTGGCATGAGAGAACCGATTCCTCAGCAGCCGATTTCTTTGGAATACGCACCATGCGATGCAGAAAAACCAGAACTCGTGCCGCCGGAACGGAGTGCCGAACGATCCCTGCTGTGAGACGTTCCGCCAGGTTCAACTTCGCAGGCAACTCGATTAACCTTCCCGCCCTAATCAGATAGGCGACCCGGCCCATCAACTCGCTCCCTGCCACCGGCCGATCCGGGCCGGGCATAGCATCGCCCCGAGTAATCCATCGCGGGTTTCCGGAATTCTCGGACTGGGAGACCACTCGATGCGCACAAAGCCTGCCATCCCGTCCAACCAACACCACATCTCCGACGCTGACTCGCTCCGATGTCACGCGTTCGACTATCAGGGTATCCCCGGGCCAAATGGTTGGGAGCATGCTCCACCCGGTCGCCGCAAAACGCAGGCTGCCGAACGAGCGTAGAACTTCACCCGCAAGGTCGCATTTCACAGCAGTGGCAGTATCGGCCCGAGTGCTGTCAACCCGCGTCATGAGACCTTCGGATTTTGCATGCAGTCTTGCTGTGTGCCGCCGGGAAGTTTGCCGCATGAAAGCGCCGAGGTCACAAAAACCTCTTCATACCGAAACCCCGGTTTCTCGTATTTCTTCTTCTCAATGGCCGCTCCCCGCGGCTCATCGCTCGATGATTGGTTCATGGCCATAATGATTTCCTCGCTGCTCGTCCCCCTACTGCAATGCGGATTGCGACGCCTGCACCGCACATCCGCCGGCGCCCGACGTCCCACAGGGCTGGTTGCTTAGAGTAGAGAAGTATACCTGAGAAGCTCCTCCCCCACTCACCGTGTTGTCGATGATAATTCCGCTCGTCCCTCCCGCCGCCGCCAACGCGGCGGTCCCGTTCGCGCCCAGGTTCTTCCACGTCACTCTGGGCTCGGTTGTGATGGCCCCCGGGGCCGTCATCCAGGTAGGTGCGCTGCCACCGGACTTCCCGGTGGCAGCGGTACAAAGCTCCATGTTGTCGTTGGCGTCAAAGATCACCGTGCCAACCGTGTAAGAAAAGTTATGTGCCCAAGCCGACTTCGCAATCGTGCCGGAGACCAGCCCCTGATTCAGCCAGGTTACGGTGTGATCCGCCGTAGTGCCCCCGGTCGTGACGCTCCAGGCAGGGACGGTGCTATTCGACGTACCGGCCGTTTCCACCACCTGAATCTGAAAATGGCTGTCCAGCACTTCCTCGCCCACGGCATAAGCGGTGGAAGCTTGCCAGGGCGTGACCTTCACGTTGTAAACGCATCCGCTGGCGGAGGCGGCGCACCCCGGCAAGTTCGACACTGCACTCTTCTCCACGCTCGCGAAGATCCACTCGGTAGCGCCCAAAGTAGCGTTGGGATTCAAGATATGCGTCACCGGAGAACAAGGAGTGGTGCTGTTCGAAAGAAAAGTCAGCGGGTTGACGGTGCCGAAGGCGAGCGCCGTGATGGGCACTTGATAGAAGATCGGCGGCCCTCCGGTATTGCCGCAAACATACAGGTTTCCCGTGCCGTTCACCGAATTTAAGTAGGCACTGTCGAAAGCGCCGAGGTAGAGAGGATTCGGCACCGCCTCCCCAAAAACCGTGCTGGCTCCGGCCACCGCTTTCTGTCCAATATTTCCAGCAGGAAAATCGACGCCGAGTTGGTAAACCGCGCTGCAGTCAGCGCCGCCAACGCAACGTGCGCTGCCATCCGCCGACGCGAATACGTAAACCACTTCCGCGGTGGAATCGACGATCGGTCCTTGCACCAGGCCACTGCCGCCCTCGGCGCTGGAGACATCGAGCGGCCCGGAAGACACTGCGACAAACGCTGTGCCCGGGCCCACGCGATACAAAAATCCGCCAGTATCGGTCACGAACGCTCGCCCCGACGTGCCATCGTAAACCGGACTGCTAAGAGCCGTCGGCGACGTCGGATTCACCTGCACTGGCCATCCCGCACTTCGCACTTCCGCCGGCACTCCGTTAAATACGGGACTGACCTTATGCAGCCAACCGCCGTTGTCCCCGACATACGCGGTATCCGAGCTGTAGTCGTAGAACACAGACGAATTCGTGTCACCGTGCGGATTGCCGCTCGAATCTGTCAGCACGGTTGACGTGGTGCAGGGCGCGGTGCACCCTGGATAGGAACTATTCGGCAGCCGCGTAAGCGTCAAGGGACTACTCAGGGTCTCAGTAGCCGAAGCGGCCCATCTGACTAGAACCAAATTGCCATGCCCAGAGCCATCAGTTTGCACAAAAGCGAGCTGCGTTCCGTCGGCCGAAAAAACTGGAGAAGTGGTAACCGTGCCGCCTGTGTTGTAGGCCCAGTAGACCATGGGCACCGTTCCGGTACAGCCCGCATAAAGGTTATAGTAGGCGGCGATGCTGGCTTGTGAGTTCGAGCCCGTCAGACCCGTGCCGTAAACCACGAAATCGGGCTGGGCCGCGCTGGCGCAGTTGGCGGTGGTAGCTGTGAAGGAAAACTTTGCGGCGTAGTTTCCCGCTCCCACGCTCGCGCCGCTGCCCAGGTCCTCCGCCCAATCGCGCTTGAGATTGTGATTTTCGCCGTGCTCGGTTGAGCCCGTCAGTTCGGAAGCAAACGGCTTAGGAGTTTGAGGCATCTGCGGAGCCTCGCGGCGCAACTGCTGCCCATAGCGAGGATCCTGCTCCACGCGCCTCGCCTGTTCCGGATTCGCAGGTTTCGAAAAGATCAGGTGGGAGCGAGTCCAGTCGGTGGGCACAGCCGCAGATGCTTCGGCTTCTCGAGAAGTCTGTCCCAGTAACCCGGGAGTCTGAAGCGCTACCAGCGCTGCCACACCCCACCACAGCCAGCCTCGCCGGTTTCTTCGCATTTTCTCCTGATATGCGGAAGTCGCAGGCAAGACCGTTGCACTGCAACGGTCGCACTCCCGGACTTCTGCTCGTGAACTTGAACTATCGGCTGGCTGGTTGGAAAATCATACACCCGTAGGTATTGCGGAAAATCCTTAAAATTTAGCGGCAGAAGACAGTTTTCCACAGACATTTCCACGGTAGCGCCTGGCGTCCCGTCGGCTGTCGCGAGGGCAGCTTGCCCTCGCAGCTGAAAGCGCCACACCTCACGCCGGCAGCGTAGACGTAGGAATCTGTTGCGCGCGATTGCGCAGTTCCTCGAACAGCACAGTGCTCAAGTAGCGTTCCCCGAACGAGGGCAGCACCACTACGATTAGCTTCCCCGCATTCTCCGCCCGCCGCGCCACCTGCAAAGCCGCGGTCACGGCCGCTCCCGAGGAAATCCCAACCAGCAAACCTTCTTCCAGAGGAAGCCGCCGCGCCATGCGAATCGCTTCGTCGTTCGTCACCGTAATCACTTCATCAATGTAATCCCGGCGCAGGATGCTGGGAACAAAACCAGCGCCAATGCCCTGAATCTTGTGCGGCGAAGGCTTGCCTCCCGAAAGCACCGGACTGTCCGCCGGCTCCACGGCGATGGCCTTGAACGAAGGCTTCTTCGGCTTGATGTATTCGCTGACACCGGTTATGGTCCCGCCAGTCCCCACCCCCGAGACCAAGAAGTCGACGCGCCCGTCGGTGTCATTCCAAATCTCGGGACCAGTTGTTTCGAAATGAATCTTGGGATTGGCGGGGTTGTCGAACTGCTGCAGCATGTAACTGTTGGGAGTGCTGGCCAGCAACTCCTGCGCTTTGGCGATGGCGCCCTTCATTCCATTCGGCCCCGGCGTAAGCACAATCTCCGCTCCAAATGCCAACAGCAGAACGCGCCGCTCCATGCTCATCGTCTCCGGCATGGTCAGAATCAGCCGGTAGCCTTTCACCGCAGCCACAAACGCCAATCCAATTCCGGTGTTGCCGCTGGTCGGCTCGATCAGCACCGTCTTCCCCGGCTGAATTTTCCCCGCGCTCTCGGCCGCTCCGATCATGCTCACGCCGATTCGGTCCTTCACGCTGCCCACGGGATTCTGGCTTTCCAGTTTGGCCACTACATCGGCCACGCATCCTCCCGTCACTTTGTTCAGCCGCACCAGCGGAGTGTGCCCAATCAGTTCGGTAACGTCGTTTGCGATTTTCATGATGAGTTTCGGCTCCTCGGCAATAGCGGGGATAGACTACTAAAATAGTAGTCTATCTTGCAACCGCTCTTCCCGCATGTGCTTCCCAGATGCCCAGCGGCAAAAGCGCGCCATTTTCTGCGTAAATCGATTAAGATGCTATGACCCCCACAGGGCGGGGCGCGCCATGGATGCACCCTCTTCACCCAGGAAATTAGCCGGCCGCTATGAGGTCAAGCAGGTCCTCGGCCAGGGCGGCATGGGCCTGGTCTACCGCGCCTACGACCCGGTGGTGCGCCGCGAGGTCGCGGTCAAAACTATCCTCGACATCCCCGATCCCGCTTCGCTGCAACTGTTTTACAAAGAGTGTGATGTGCTCGCCTCCATGAGCCATCCCAACATCGTCGAGATTTTCGACATCGGCGAGTTCGAGGAAGACGGCAAGAAGAAGCCCTACTTCGTGATGCCTTTGCTGCCCGGCACCACGCTTGATTACTTCATCCGCAAAGCCAGCCATCGTCTAACCGTGGAGCGCACCATCGATATTATGTCGCAGGCGTGCCGTGGGCTGCAGGCGGCGCACGAGCGCGGTCTTATCCATCGCGATTTGAAGCCGAGCAACATTTTTGTGATGGAAGACGACTCGGTGAAGATCATCGATTTCGGCGTCGCCCACATGGCCGACGCCCACACCACGCGCGCGCAAAAAGGCACGCTGCTCTATATGTCTCCTGAGCAGATTGAGCTGAAAGCGCTTACGCCGGCCTCTGACGTCTTCTCGCTGGGCGTGGTCTGCTACGAAGCCATGGCCGGCCGCAACCCGTTCCAGCGCGCTCGCGCCGATGAGGTGGTCGATGCCATTCTGCATCAGATCCCGCCTTTGGCCTGCGAACTCAACTCCACCGTAACCCAGCCCGTGAGCCGCGTACTACACAAGGCCATGGCCAAGCAGGCCTGGCACCGTTTCGCCAGCGCACGCGACTTTGGCGACACATTGAACAAAGCGCTGCGCAACGAACCCATCGAGTTTTTCGATCCCGAGCGCACCCGTCCGCGGCTGCAACGCGCCACCAAGGCTCTCGAGGAAGGCGACTTTCAGTTCGCGGGAGAAATCCTCGGCGAACTCGAAGCTGAAGGCCACATGGATACTTCCATTGGCTCGCTCCGCCGCCAGCTCGATGGCGCTGTCCGCCGCAAAACGCTTTCCCAGTTGCTCGATGCCGCCCGCGCGCGCTTCGAAGAAGAAGAAGATCCGCTCGCCCTGCAGAAATTGCAGGAAGCTCTGCAAATCGAGCCCGATAACGCCACCGCGCTGACGCTCAAGAGCAGAATCGAAAACCGGCGCAGCGAGCGCCAGATCGACAACTGGTATCGCCTCGCCCGCCAGCACATCGACAATCACGCCTACGCGCACGCTCGCGAAGCCTTGCAGAATGTTCTCCAACTCCGGCCCAAGGAGGCCCGCGCCCTGCAGTTGCTGGCCGAGGTCGATCGCCAGGAACAGGAATACAAAAAACTCCGCCAGGAAAAAGAACAACTCCATCGCGCCGCCATGGACGCCTGGCAGAAAGGCGACGTAAGCAACGCCCTCGCGAAATTAGGCGTCGTGCTCGATCTCGACCGCCGCGCCCCCGACTCCATCAATCGCGAGAGCGGCGCCAACTACCAGAGCTTCTACAACGAAGTCCGCTCCGAACACGACGCCATGAACACGGCCTACGCCGAGGCGCGCAGGCATCTCACGGAACACAATTTCCGCAAGGCGATGGACGCTTGCCAGACCTATCTCGCCAAGTATCCCAGCAATGCCATCTTCCAGGCGCTAAAGTACGACATCGAAGAGCAGCAGCGCCAGGAACTCTCGGCCTTCGTGGCCTCCGTCGATCGTCAGGTGGAAGCCGAGCCCGACCTCGACAAGCGCGTAAACATTCTGCGCGAAGCGCTCGACCTTCATCCCGACGAATCGCACTTCGAGCGCTCCCTGCGCCTGGTGCAGGACAAGCGCGATCTGGTCAACTCCATCGTGGCCCGCGCCCACCTGCACGAAGAGCAGGGATCGTACAGCGATGCCCTTAACGATTGGGAAATCCTGCGCACCATCTATAGCCAATATCCGGGATTGACCTTCGAGGTCGAGCGCCTGCAAAAACGTCGCGACCAGCAAACCCGCATCGAATCCAAGACTCGTCTGGTCGAACAAGTTGACACCTGTTTGCACTCCAGCGATTACGCCCGCGCCCTCGACCTGTTGCAAGGCGCGGCCGCCCAATTCCCCAACGACACAGAACTGACGGAACTCGAGAAGCTTGCGCACGATGGCGTCAAGCGTAAGACCGAAGCCCACCGGCTGATGACGGAAGGCCAGGAGCTGTGCGCGAAGCAGAAGCCCGCCGAAGGAATCGAGCTGCTGCGTGAAGCCTATGAGCTGGATGAAAACAATTCTCTGTCCCGCGCCGTTCTGGCCAACGCCTTGGTGGAGCAGGCCCACGCCACTGTCGAAGCTGATTGGCGCGACGCCGAGAAACTGGCGCGGGAGGCGTTGGACTTGAACCCGTCGCATCCCATGGCGAAGACCATCCGCACCCTGATTCTCGATCAGAAGCGCGAAACCTTCGTCGAGGAATGTGTCTCGCAAGCACGCAAGCTGCAAGCCGCAACCGATCTTGCCGGCGCTCTCGCCCGCATCGAAGAGGGATTATCCGTCTATCCGCGCGAGCCGCGCCTGATTCAAATTCAAGAAACTGTGCAACGCGATCTCCAGGCCCAGCGCCGCCAGGCTCGCCGCCGCGATCTGGAAGAAGTGCGCCGCATCGAGGGCGAGTTCGTTGCCTCCACAGATTCCGCCGCTAAACAAGCTCTGGTGGATCGTCTTCGCGCCCTGGCGGACAAATACTCCACCGACGGTGAAATCCTAACCGTGGCCAATGGCATTCTGCACCGTCTCGGCTTGCTGGAAGTTGAGCGAACCGTTGCGCCCGCACCGACCAATAGCGAAAGCGCAACCCTCACCTACAACACTCCACTGCCCGTCGACGTGCCTGAACCCTCGCTGGCCGCAACCAGCAATGCCGCCGCGCCTCCACCGCGGGTTGAGCCGGTGCCCGCACCCGCCCCCGACGCGCCCATAGTTCCGCCCCCAGCGACGCTTCCACCGCCGCCAGTCGTCGCGGCCGAAATCCCGGTCAGAGCACCCGAGATCAAAGTGCCGCCTCCCGCTTCGAAACCCCCGGCGCGACCGCAGAGTTACACGGCGATTGTCATCGTCTTAGCGGTCGTAATCGTTCTGGCCGGATCGTTCTTCCTTTTCACACGAAAACATGCCGCGCCGCGAGTGGCTTCCGTCCCGACCCCGGCGCCCGCACCCGCAGCCCCGGCCGCCATAACTCCTCCCCCAGCGCCGGTCCTGCCGGTTGTGAAACTGTCCTCCGATACGGGCGCGGGCAAAGTCACTTTCGACGATCAACCGCCCGCCGAATTTCAAGATGGACAATGGTCCCTCGAAAACCTCGCACCGGGGGAACACCGTCTAAAATACGCAGGCCCGCGCGGAGAAGCCTCCTTCACTTTCTCCACCGATGCGGGCGCCGCTCCCGCGGTGAAAGGTCCCATTGCAGCCAAGGGCGTCCTGGCAATCGTCGTGAGCGCCATGGCCGACCATCTTCGCGTCTATTCCAGCGACCCCGCCATTAAGATCGCTCTCGATGGCCAGCCCCCGCTGGACGTGCCCCAAGAAGGTTTCGATCTTCCCTCCGTCACCGCCGGCACTCACGAACTGGCCGTAACTCGCGGCTCCGGCCCCGGCAAAGACGAATACAAACTCGACGTCGATGCCAGCCCTGCGCCCACGCTGAACACCTTCCTCGAGTCCGGCCAAAACGTAGGCACACTGGTCGTGGTGGCGGGTCAAGACAAAGCCAAAGTCTTTCTCAACGGAAAACTTCAGCCCCAGCTCACCCAGGGCGGCCAGTTACGCATCCCCAATCTCGAACTCAAAGATTACGTCGTGCGCGTTTCCAAGAGCGGCTTCCAGGACCTTCCCGAGCAAAAAATTCGCATCCGCAAAGGCGGTCAGGCCAGGGCAGTTTTCGATCTGCAGCCCACCCCGCACCTGGCTTCGCTTACCGTTCAGGGCGGCGTTCCCGGAGCAACGGTCCTCATCGATCAAACTCCTGCCGGAACCCTGCGGCCCGATGGCTCGCTCAATGTGACCACGGTCAATCCGGGAGATCACACCATCGAATTCCGCAAAGACAAGTTCAAGCCCAAGCAGATCAAAAGACACTTCGCAGTCGGATCAGCCGTTACTCTCTCCGCAGCAGACGCGGCACTGGACGCCGCTCCCGGCGAGCTAAGAATCACCTTCACGCCCGCCGACGCGCAGGTCAGCCTCAACAAGGCAGGCGAAGCGCCCACCAAAGTGAGCAGCGGCGGCGCGTCGAGCCTGCCCCCCGGTTCCTATACGCTCACCGTAAAAACCGCCGACAACTTCACGCGCTCATCGAACATTGAAATCGCCGCCGGTCAATCCCGCAGCCTGGATTTGTCGCTTGCGCCGAGCGGTATGTCCAAGTGGGATGATCCCGCCGCCTGGAAGCTGGACAAAGGCTCGTTCGTCCGCAAGGGCGGCGACTTTGTTATGTATGGCCTCTCCCCGACCACGGGCACGTTCGTTTTCTCCGCCATGCTCACCAAGGGCCATCGTCTGCAGTGGCTGCTCAACTGCACCAACGCCAACAACTACATCCTCTTCCAGATGGACGACAACAACTTTTACCGCACCGCCGTCCGCGACGGCGTGAAGGGCGACGAGACCAGGATCCCCCACAAGAATGACAAGAAGAGCTTCCGCACCCTGCAGATTCGCGTAAGCCAGAACCAAATCCTTCACCAGATCAAGCAAGGCGACACCTGGATCCTTCTGGATAGCTTCTCCCCTCCCGGAGAAAATCCTAGCCTCGGCAAATTTGGCTTCTACATCCCCGGCAACGACCAGGTCGCGCTTTCCAGCTTCGCCCATTATCTCGACCTGAACCTGCGCTAGCAAGTGCAGTGGTTGAAAAAGGCCAAGAATCTGAATTCTGAATAATGTGCGGTGGTACGATTGCGGTCATGAAAATCAGCGTTGCCGTTGCCTGGCTGTTACTGAGCGTTTCGAGTTCGCCGTCGCTGCTCTCGGCACAAACGCCCCAACCGCAACCGCAGCCTGAGTTCGTTAAGCAGGCGCTGCAGTTGGTGCACGACGGGAAGCCGCAAGAGGCGCTCGATGTTTACCTCAACGAACTCAAGACCTCGCCCGGTTCACTGCCCGCCAATCTCGGGGCCGCAGGTATTCTCGATTGGATGGGAAAAGGCAAAGACGCGAGGAAGCACCTGGCCAAGGCAATCGAAGCGGCGGACACGCCCGAGCACAGAGTGGCGGCAGAACGGTCGATGGCCGTTTCCTACGCTTTCGAGCGCGACTGCGGCAAGGCAATCGAGTACGAACAACAGGTTTTCGATTTCTACGCGAGCGTGAAAAATTTCTACCAGCAGGGAGAATCGGCCGATGAGGGTGCCCGCATTTGCCTCGATGCCGGCGATCTGGAGGCCGCTCAAAAATGGTACAGGATCGGCCACGACAGCGGCTTGCAGGAACCGGACATCAAGCCCGCTCGCCAGGATCTATGGGCCTTCCGCCTGGAGAACGCTGAGGCCCGCATCGCCGCCCGCCGCGGCGATTCCTCTCAAGCGCAAAAACACGTGGACGCCGCCAAGGCAATTCTCGACAAAGGCACAATTCCCGAGCAAGCGCAATTCCTTCCTTCGCTAAGAGGCTACGTTGCCTTCTACGGGAAAGACTACAAGGCGGCGCTGGCATCGTTTGCTGACGCAAATCAAAACGATCCCGCAATCCAGTGCATGATAGCTGAGAGTTTCGAAAAGCTGGGTGAAAAGGACAAGGCGCAGGGCTATTACCGCAAAGCTTCGCTCTCCGCTTCGCACAGTCCTCCGGCGGCATACGCGGTCCCGCTCGCCAGGAAAAAACTACGCTGATCGCCAAGGGCGGCCACTCCAGGCGTTACAGATGGCCCTGCCCAAACCGTACAGATTTGCCAATGCCTGCGTGTCTGTAACTTGTTGAATAATGGCGGAAGCGAGTGGGGGTCGAACCCACCGGCGACGGGGTTACCCGCCGCCCGCCGGTTTTGAAGACCGGGACGATCACCGGACCGCATGCGCTTCCACACCGCCCTACTTCGGCTGCGGCACGATCCTCAAATAAGGCTTTGGCGACTTCCACCCTCCCGGATATTTCTGCTGCGCTTCTTCATTCGACACCGAAGGCAGAATGATCACTTCGTCGCCCTGCCTCCAGTTCACCGGCGTGGCCACTTTGTGCTTGGCCGTCAGCTGCATCGAATCGATGACGCGCAGGATCTCGTCGAAGTTGCGGCCGGTGCTCATCGGATACGACAATTGCAGCTTGACCTTCTTGTCCGGCCCCACCACGAACACGGTGCGCACCGTGGCATTGTCCGCGGCGGTGCGGCCCTCAGAAGTGGTCCCGCTCTCGGCGGGCAACATGCCGTACAGCTTCGCAATTTTCAACTCGGGGTCGCCGATCATGGGATAGTTCACCTTATGCCCCTGCGTCTCTTCGATGTCGGCAGCCCACTTGCCGTGGCTGGTCACTGGGTCCACGCTTAGCCCGATTATTTTCGTGTTGCGCTTGGCGAACTCCGGCTGCAGGCCGGCCATATAGCCCAATTCGGTGGTGCACACGGGAGTGAAGTCCTTGGGATGCGAAAATAAAATCGCCCAGCCGTCACCAATCCATTCATGAAAGTGGATCGGGCCCTGCGTGGTTTCCGCCGTGAAATCGGGGGCAGTGTCGTTGATGCGGGGGATTCTGCCGGCTTCGGCTATGGTCGCTGTACTCATCGTTTCCTCCTCGTTCCAAAAAGTATTCTCCAAAACGTACGTTCCAAGAAATGCCGTCAAAAAAAGTCTACCAGATCACTAGAGTTTAATGCTTCGCCCTCCACCGCGCTTCCATCGGAATGGTTTTCCCATGAAAAACGAAACCCACCCGCGCCGCCGGGTGGGTGGGAAGAAATCTCGCTGCTCCCTACCCGCACGGCGGCGAATCCATGCAACAACACAGCACGCCGGCGCTGGAAGGGCAAAACACGTAGTTAGAATAGAATCCCGCACCCACGCTGTCAACCGCCGGACGCCCCTAGAGCGCCCCGTTTTACCCTGTGTCCTCCGTGGTTAAAGAATTTGACGTTTCCTGCATCGCGAAAGCAGCCGCTATCATCTTTAAGTTCTCAGCTTGGTTCTGTTGCAACGCAGTCGAGTTCTCCTCGGAGAAATCCATGACTCAATCACCACGCCGTCTTGCCATGACGCAATGGGACGTATTCTCTTCACGTCCCCTCGAAGGCAACTCTCTCGCCGTATTGTCGGACGCCCGCGGCCTCACCGACCCCGAAATGCAATCGATCGCCAAAGAGATGAATCTCTCCGAGACCACATTCATCTTGCCCCGCGATGCCGCCACGGAGTGCGAGCACGGCATTCGCGTGCGCATCTTCACCGTGCAGGAAGAGTTGCCCTTCGCCGGTCATCCCACGCTAGGCACGGCATTTGCCCTGCGCGCCCACACCGCTGCGGAAAACCTCGTGCTCGAGCTAAACGTCGGCAAGGTGCCCGTGCACTTCGAAGACACAGCAGGCGCGCCCGCCTTCGGAGAGATGACCCAGATGGATCCAACGTTCGGAATCGAGCACGACCGCGAAGCCGTGGCCCGCGCAACCGGATTGCGCCCTCAGGACTTCGACGATTCCCTTCCCATTCAAACCGTTTCCACGGGAGTCGCATTCACCGTAGCCCCGCTGAAGTCGCTCTCCATAATTCAGAATCTGCAAGTCGATCTCAAGCGCGCCGCCGAATATCTCGCCCGCGGCGAAGGCAAGTTTTTTTATTTCGTCACCCGCGAGGCCGTCGATCCCAAAGCCCGGCTGCACGCCCGCATGTTGTTTTACAACGGCGAAGACCCTGCCACCGGCTCCGCTGCCGGTTGCACCGCGGCCTGGATGGTGGCCCACGGCGTGGCCCAGTCCGACGAACGAGTTCTGATCGAACAAGGTGTCGAGATGAACCGCCCCAGCCGCATTTTTGTGCGCGCATCATTCGCTGGCAATGCCGGCCCTGCCAGCCGCAGCGATAACCGCGTAGTTAACGTCCGCGTCGGCGGCCACGCAGTGGAAATCATGCGCGGCGAACTCTTCCTCTAAAGTGCCATCTGCAATCCCCGCAAATTCGCGGCTTTTGCAACGCGCAAGAAAGTCAATAGCCAACCTCGGCCATTTGCTTCGGCGCCACTTTACAGCTCTCACCTTTACCGATAGGATTCATTTCGCTCTTCTATTCTTCACGACAGAGAAAATTTCCGCTGGTGCCAACTGGCATGACTTCCGGTCACGGTCGGCAAGAGCGGAATCAGGCGGTGGATGAAACCTAAGCGCACCATCCTTTGTGTTGACGATAACGAACAGTCCCTTTCCTATCGCAAAATCATGCTTGAGACCCGCGGCTATCGCGTCGCCAGCTATTCCCGCGGCGAAGAGGCCCTCGAACGCTTCAAACAAGGCGGGGTCGATCTCGTGGTCACCGACACCGCCATGCCCGGCCTCGACGGCGCGCAGTTGATTGCCGCCATCAAGCATCTCTCGCCCCACACTCCCGCGATTCTCATTTCCAGCAAAGTACGAGTATACGATTACGAATCGCAAGCCGACGTATTCCTCGCGCGCGGCATGTACGCCCCCGCCGACCTGCTGGAGCGCATCCGTCTCCTCCTAGTCCGCAAACGCGGCCCCAAGCGCACTCGCGAGCGCTCTCCCCTCCCGCAGCGCCAAGGCGCCGCCTGAGATCCACAGATTGAGATCCACATGTGGAGGCAGCCTCGGATCCACATGTGGGGACAGCCGCCCTCGGCTGTCCGTCGAGCGCATCGACGCTTTCCATTCCCTGCCATCACTCTGTACCACTCCGCCCCAGGCGCCGACCGACCTGGCCTCGTGCAGATTCTGATCGTGTAAGATCGAATCTGATGCCCGCATTCATCGACGCCATTGATTTGCACAAAACCTATCGCGTAGGCAAGATCGACGTCCCCGCCCTGCGCGGCATCTCCTTCGCCATACAAAAGGGAGAATTCGTCACCGTCGTCGGCCCCTCCGGCAGCGGCAAATCCACACTGTTCTACCTGCTCGGCGGACTCACCCGCGCCGATTCCGGCAAAGTCATTCTCGATGGCGACGATTTCGCCACCCTCTCCGATGCCGAACGCACCCGCATGCGCAAACGCAAGATCGGATTCGTCTTCCAAAAGTTCAACCTGCTGCCCACACTCGATGCCCGCTCCAACATCGCCATCGCCCAGGAAATTTCCGGCAACAATGGCCGCGATCCCGCTTTCTTCCTCCGCATTTGCGATTTATTAGGACTGAGCCAGCGCCTCAACCATCGCCCCTCCGAACTTTCCGGCGGCGAACAACAGCGCGTCGCCCTCGCCCGCGCCCTAGTCAATAAGCCGGCAGTGGTCCTGGCCGACGAGCCCACCGGAAATCTCGACACCGAAAACTCCAACATCGTTCTGAAAATGCTGCGCCAATCCAACCAGGAACTCGGCCAGACCGTTCTCATGATCACCCACAATCCTGAAGCCGCCAGGTTCGGAGACCGCATCATCCACATGC